>JAABUK010009385.1_pt1 | contig 13388 bp, 1 predicted proteins | sample 5559141 | NCBI WGS metagenome assembly JAABUK01 (sample SAMN10711869, study PRJNA513367) | rock metagenome | isolation source: Antarctica rocks | place: Antarctica: Victoria Land, Pudding Butte nord | collected 2016-01-03
CTTTAATTATTAAGCTCCTTATAAAAGAAGTATCTTAAGTAATTAAACTAAAAGTAAAAAAAATTTTTATTAGATTTAGAATTATTAATAGCGAAACTACTACTTTAAGATATTCTAAATACGTATTTTAGAAACTAGTAAAGAAGATAGGAAAGTAAAAAGAATTATTAACTCTTTTATAATTATATAGTCTATAAAGGTATACTATATATAGTAGTTATAACTTAATTATATTAATACCGGATAAGAAGATTATAGAGATAAATCTATATTTATCTTATATATTTTAGGTTAATATCCTACTAAAAAGTAACTTTAAATATATAATAAATTAATATTCTAACCCTCCTTTAGAAATCCCTTTTAAGATTTAACTAAATTTTTATTAATTTAAGTTAATAATTATACCTTTAGTCGTTAATAAAAGCGTAACCGATATTAGCCTTAAATTACTCGATAGCCTTAATAATAACGCGAGAGTAAATTAAAGCCCTTAATTATTAAGAATATAACGGAATCTAAAGATAACGAGGAAAGTATTTAATATATAAAAAATATATATAAGGAAACCCCGGGTAAAGAAAGTCGCGGTATAAAATAAAAAACTAAAAAGTGGTAGTTAATAGGACCTTTATAATTAAAATATTATTTAATTTAACTCTCTAGTTATTACTTTATAAAAAATTAGGCTTTTTTAAAAGACTACCGATCTTTCAATCCCGAAGCTACTCTTTATATACTTTATATACGAAATTATATATACCTTTTATAAATATTATTTTTATATATAGTCTATAGGTCTAAACGCGTTATAGGAGGCCTCGGAGGCGATATTAATTAAAGAATTTACGAGTAGGTAACCTAATATTATCTTTATAAATATATAATATTAATTTTAATCGTAGTAATTAATCTTTACGCGATTTATAATAAGCGGATTATTATAACCCCGAAGGATATATAGTTTATATAGCGATTAAAGACTATATATACTAGGTAAGAATATATTATAATTAATATCCAAAGGTCGACGCTTTATTATATTTATCCTAATCTTTATATTAATTAAACTAGTACCGCTATTTTTACTACGAAATTTAGATTTAATTATAAACTTTTAGACTTTCGATTCTATTTTAAAATAATCTATTTATCGTTTATAACTACTACGATTAATATTATAATTTATTAATACGAGATAGGATAAGAGACTATCTTAATATAGAAGTCGTTACCGAAAAAATATAACTTTTTATTATAAGACTAAAGTGAATAATAACTAGGGATCCCGTTTTTAATATTATAAATCCGATTATTCTATTTATTTATAACCTCGCTTTCCTTTATACCGAAGTTATATTAACTATACTATTAGAAAAGTATTTATCTTGATTTAAAATACCGTGTAATATATTTATATATATAAGGCCGGTATATTTAGTTATTAATAAATTAATTAGTTATAATCTTCTCTATATTTATCCGTACTTTAGTCCTTATAAATAAGGTGAAATTAAATAAAAATAGGTTATAAACTAATAAGATATTAAGTTATTATAATCGTATAATCGTTAACGTTTATAATATTAAGTAAATATATTAGGATAAAGATTAGGATAATTAATATTAATTTAATTTATAGAAAATAGCTCCTTAGCCCCTAAATTATAAAGTAATTAATCTACTATATAAAGAGGTAAGATTACTAGGATATAAATTAAAATAAATAATATTAATAAAGTTTATAATAATCGCCTAAATACTAGGGCTTTAGAATAGAAGATATATAAAATAACCCTAACCTTCCGGTAAATCTTACGGTATAAATATTAGGATAAATAGTTTTAATAAAATATACGAACCGTAGTTATTCGGTCCTATATAAAAATAAATCGACTTCGACGATATCGTTAATACGAATTAATTAAATATACTAGATTAATTCTTTTAGCTTATCTACCTTAAATTAAAGGATATAATTTAATTAATATTTATTTAACTATATAAACTACCTATATCTAGGAATAGAGTAGAAGATAATAAATATAACTCGGGTAAAGATATTAAAATTAAAGATAACGATAATACTAGCGACGATAATAAGGCGACCGTCGATAATAATAATAATATAATAAAGTTAGAAGGCTATATAAACTATATAAATAATAATAATATATACGAATAAACTGAGGATAATCCTAAATATTAACGACTATATTAAAAATATTAATATAATAATTACGAATATATTATCGAAAGGTAGGATTATAAAATAGGGGATATATATCTTTATTATCTTTATCCGGCTAATTCCTCGAATAATACCTAGATTTAATTAGTAATACCCGAAGACTACTAAAAGAATAACGATTAGGATAAAGATTAGGACGATTCGGCCTTAAATAATTAAAATAAACCTAAATTCGATAGTATTAAATCTTATATAAATTATATAAAAGAGTATATCCTATATTTTTACTTAAAAGAAGTTAATTCTATTTTCCGAGAGTATAAAAACTACCGGTAGAATAATTTAAATTACTTTATACTCGATTACTCTTATAATAATTAAAATATAAAAGATATAATAATAAAGGAGGATATTTAAAACCCTTCCGATTAAGATAAAGATTAGGATAAAACCCGTAATAATAAATAACTAAAGTAGATCCCTTATATTAATAAGAATAATCTACCGAGACCTAATATAGGCGAAATACCTCTCGATTATTTAAAGAGTATTATTAAAGAAATATATATTACTCGCTAGGTAATCTTTAAGAATTTAAAGATAAATTAAAAAATAATAAAAAAGAAGGAGAAAATAAATAAAATATAAAAGACTAAAATTATAATTAAAGATAAAAATTCGTTATCTTATTATATATCCTAGCTTTATTATAATCTTTATATTAATCCGTTATTATAAAGGTTTCTTTAAAACGCGGATATTCTTTAGGAAAGATTAAAGTAAAATAAAATAATAAATAATTCACCTTAATCTTAACTTTATTATAATAATTATATTAATATTATATAATTTATTAAGGTCTTAAAATATAAAACCTTATATATAAAAGCGCTAGGAGTATCTAAGTTTATAAGTTTTTTCTTTATACTAGATATACTATAACTCCTATATTAACTTCTAGATATTAATACTAGCTACGCCTTTATCTTAAGGCTCTTTATTTATTAATTAAATCTTTATAAAAATACGGGCGGTTAAAACTTTATTTAAACTCTTATTTAAAGGCCGCGCTTAAGCCTTAAAAAAAAGGAGGGGAAAAATAAATTAAATTCTTATATCTACCCGACGACGTATAAAGCCCGGTAGTAAATTTTATATTATCTTTAATTACCTTTATCTTAATTAAAGTATTAATCCTTATTAATAAAAATACTTTAAGAAATTAAAAGATATTAAAAGATTTTCGATTTATTAATTTTAAAAGTACTCTTTTCGTATTTAGTCCGCGAAATCTATTACTAAAATCTTTTTAAAGATATACGATTTTAGAGTAATATATTTAGCGCTTTATAAAAAACTATAAAAGGTTATTTAATATATATATTCTTTAATAAATTTATTCTTTATATTATCCCTAGATAAGTTAAGATCTAATTTATTTAATAATTAATTTATATACTATATACGGTAAGCGTATTACTCTTTAGCCGAAGGATATTAAGTTATTAAAGACTTTAACGAAAATATTAGGCGGGTAAATAAATATTAATAATTAAAGCGAGAAAGGGTTTCGTTAGGAGATAAGATCTTTATTAAGGATTAATATAAAGATTATTATAAAGCGTTAAGATAATAGATTCCGATAGAGATTAATTAACAAATAAATATTTACGATTTTATCGTAAAATAATCTAATTAATCGTTTAATAATAATACGAATAATTAGTTTATATATTAATATATTACGATATAAGAGTTTATAAAAAAATAAAGGTCTTTAATAAAAATATATAACTTCGAAGAATAAACTAAAATAAATAATAATTAAGAATCTCGTTTTTAGCGCTATAAATCCGATTATTTTTATTATTTCTTACTTTACTTTCACCTATACCTAAACTATATTAACTACGATATTAGAAAAACGTTAATATTAATTCGAAATCACGTTCAGTGTATTATATATATAAAGATCGGTATAATTAATTATTAATAGCCTAGTTAGTTATTATTATCCTTATATTTATCCCTATATTTATTTCTCTAGGTAAATTCGATTTAAACTAAATTTTACTACTACTTAATAACGTATCTAGTTATCGAAGTTATAGTATTATAAACTTAATTATTACTTAGTATAACTATTAGGATAAAGATTAGGATAAATAATATTAATTCGATCGATAAAAAATACCTCCTATATTTCCTCTCGAAATTAAATAAATAAAGTCGTTACTCTTAATACTATTATTAATAGTATTAATTATACGTATTTAATATAGTAAATACCTCCTCTTTAGGGCGATGAATTTATAATATCGGATATATTTAAAATAAATATAAGATTACCGGGATAAAGATTAAAATAAATTATATTAATCTAATTTATTAAATATAGTCGCCTATATTATAAACCTTTTATTCGGGACTAGGCCTTATAATAAATCCTTAATTATAAATAAAGTTATTAATATAAATTTTAGAGTAAATTATATTTACGAAATATATAAAATATAATAAACCGTATTTTAATTACTAGGAGTCGGAGGGATAAGATATAATATCTTTAATTTCGTTTATAAAAATCGCCTTTAAATACTTTTTAGAGGTTAATAAAATTAAAAACCCCTTAATTCGCTATTTATATTATATACTTTATTAATATCCTACGAAATAATATAAGATAATAATCGATATAATTATAAAAACTAGCTTAATAATAATAGTAGTTTAGAATTAGATTAGTCTTATATAGAATACGAGTATCGGGTTATTTATTATTTATATTTATATAATAACTTTAATTTAACTAACGCGTATTAATACTATAAATAGAATAAACTCTTTTATATTCTCGAAGATAAAAATAAAAAGGAGGGTTATATAAAGAGTAAAAAAATATTAATATTATTAAGGAATCCAAATAAAAAAGGAAAATCGGTACTACGGAAAAAACTAGACGAATCGAATTAAACTAATTTTATAATATTAGAAATAGATTAAGATAAAGATAAGGATAATTCTAATAATTAAACTAATTTAGGTTTAAGGTCGTATACGTTATATTTAAACCGGAATTTAATATATAACTATAAATATTCTAACGTAGTATACAGTAATTATATAGATTAAGGATTCGAATATCTTTTCTAGGACTCGGAAATCGATTCGGATATAAACGAGGATCCGTTACCGCCGAATATAATATTAAATATTAATATAATACTTTTTAATACTCGTCGATAATTTAGGAGTAATATTAAACTAGAATTTAATACCCCGACTACTCGCTAAATAAAAAATTAATAAATAATAAAAGATAAAGAGCCTATAAGGGAAAAGAATACTAAAAATATAACTAAAGATAAATATTTACTATTTTATTATATATCCTAACTTTATCCTAATCTTTATATTAATTTATAAATCTAAATATAATCGTTAATAAATACGACCGGCCCTAGAGGAATCTAAAGACCCCGCGAGGTAATAAATATATTACCTCCCTTCTAACTTTATTATAATCTTTATATTAATCTTTAATTATTTATAAAGCCTCTAAAGTATAGAAATTTAAATTTAAAAGTAAATTTAAAAATAAGTTTAAAAGTAAACCTAAAGGTAAGTCTAAATATATAAATATAATTAAAAATAATACGTATTTTCCCCTCTATAATTCTATATAAGTAATATATTAATATATATAAATAGAGAAAGGAAAAGGCCTCTAGTTAATTTAAATAATACTATAAAATAACGGGGAGGGCTCGAGTATTAATTCTTTATTAATTTAATCTTTATTTAATAATAAAATTACTACGAGATTAATATTTAATAAATTTTTATATAAAGCCGTTTCTCGTATCCTTAAGGCCAAGCGGAATAAAAGGGGAAGGATAAATTAGATTCTTATATTTACCCGACGACGTATAAAGCCGGGTAGTAAATTTTATATTATTATTAATTACCTTTATCCTAATTAATGTACTAATCCTTATTAACGAAAATACTCTAGGAAATTAAAAGATATTAAAAGATTTTCGATTTATTAATTTTAAAAGTACTCTTTTTATATTTAGTCCGCGAGATCTATTACTAAAACCTTTTTAAGGATATACGATTTTAGAGTAATATAATTAACGCTTTATAAAAAACTATAAAAGGTTATTTAATATATATATTCTCTAGTAAATTTATTTCCTATATTATCCCTCGATAGACTATAATTTAAATTATTTAGTAACTAATTTATATACTATATACAATAAACGTATTATTTTATAGGCGAAGGATATTAGATTTTTAAAAACTTTAATAAAAATATTAGGCGGGTAAATAAATATTAATAATTAAAGCGAGAATAAAATTCGTTAAAGGATAGAATCTAAATAAAGACTTAATATAAAGATTAGTATAATTTTATATACGGAGGATACCTATTAAAAATTAGTATATAAATAACTACGATTCGTCGTTCTAGGATATTATAATATATATTAGTTATTTAAATCGAGGGTAGTATAATAGTTAATCTATTTAATCGCGCTATTAAATCTTAATATACTTTATTTATATTATCGTTACTATAATAGCCCTAAAGATACGCGTAGATATAATTTATTAATAAGAATAATAATTAATATAATTAATAATACGCTATTAGCGACCCTAAAGATATCGATTATTTATATTAATTATTATCCTAATTAATAAGGTATATATACGCGTATATATAAATTATATAAGGCCAGCCCTATTAGGAAGGGAGGAAAAAAATAATAAAGAATCCTTTCCCTTCCTTAGATTAGGGAAGGGAATAACTTTATATTTATTTCTTTCCTTCCCTTCCCCTTCCTCTAGGGAAGGGAAGGGAAGGGAAGGTAATCTCTATTCTATTCCGTAATATACCAATAACGATATACCTCTCTCTTATAATAAATATAGAGAGGTATTATAGAGATACTCTCTTTAATTATATAGATACCCTTCTCTATATTAGGTTAATCGCGGCGGTTATCGTAACTATTAATATATTTACTACTAGTAAATAGTATCGTCGCGTCGTTAACTCTCTCTCTTAAAATAAATACTTCCTCGAATTTATTTACTCTACTATATTGATCGCTATAAATTTACGGCGAGGTATCTTTATTATATCGGCGCTAGCGCTAGAGCTAGAGTTAACTTTAATTAAAATAATAATATTAATAGGCTCTTAAGGTCGTAGATATAATATATTAATATCGAGAATAAATTTAAATGAGTTAGTTTAATAATTAAATTAATTTAATAATTTTAAAATAATTTTATATTTTAAAAAAAGACGTTTAATTTAAACGAATTAAAGTATTTTTATTATAGGCGCGTTTTTCGGCTAAAATAAAAATAAAAATAATAATAGAAATACTATTTATATTTACTTTATAACGATTTTATTATTAAATACTCGTTATATTACTTAATTATATATTATATTAGAAGATTTATTTATTTAGAATATAAATATATATAACGTCGCTATCGTTAATAATATTAGAGATAAAGTAATAATTTTATTATTATATATTTACGTCGTTTGAATAATTTTATTATATTTTATTATAATAACCCTAGTTACTATATTAGTAAATTTTTAAAAATTTCTAAAAAAAATTAAATTACCGCCCGCGCGGATAGAGTTAATAATATTCTATTAATAACTTTTCTAAATAAAAGTTATTAGTAGAATATTATTAATAGTTTTAATTTACGGATAGAGTTACTAGTATCTTATTAGTAAATTTAATAAATTAGGGGTCTAGGTAAATTACTTTTAATAAATTTAATAACTCCGGGTTAATTTCAGTTATATTAATAACTTTAATAATTTATATATATTATTAATATATTAGTAGTAACTCAACCCTATAATAAAACTAAAATAAATAAAGTTTTATAATCGTCGCTATTAACGGTAACGACTTTAGTAACGACTATTAACGCTAGCGACCTACCGGGCCCGGAATAATAAATTTTAATCGAAATTCTCGCGGGGGCGTCACGTAGGTATATCTAGAAAGAATATATATATATATACTCGTACGCGTCATTTCAAATAACGGATTTACGCGAATTTTCGCGTTTTTCCCTTTAACTCTTTTATATATTATTAATAAAATAGAATCCTATATACCTTAAAATACTTAACGACTTTATAACGTAAATACATTATTAATATAAATACTATATATTACTTTACTATCTCTAAGATCCGCGACGCTACTAGTATCTCTACGTTAATAACTAGAAAAACCTTCAAATCCGGAGTATTATATTATAATAAAAACTTTACTTTAAGAGTATTATAAAAGATTAACCCTAAAACCCAATAATAGTTTATAAAAACTATTACTAGTAGTATCGATAAAAGACGAGATAACTATATAAAATTAATTATAGATCTCGGTATAGACGTATTTATATCGACTATTCAATGAGCGCTCTATAAAGTTAGTTTCCGCCGCTATATTACTTATTTAAAACTACTTATTTCTTAAATAAATAAAAAGAAAAGACTTAAATAAATATATAGATATCTATACTAAATAATAGAAAACTAGATAAGAGTAATTTTCTCGGATAAAAACTTATTCGAGAGTAAGTAATATAATTAGAATTATATTATTAAAAGACCGGGTAAACGCTATTACCTCGAATATATATAATATTATAAATATTCCGGCTATTAAATCTTTATAATATAGAGCGAGATAATAGAGAAATAGATTAACGAGTTATATCTACTTCTAAATAATAATAAATCTATAAAGTATAGAGTATTTAAAGGTAATATACGTAGATCGGTAACTAATATAAATTATATCGAGTAGATCCTAGAGTTATTTATACTACCCTAATACCGGGAGCTAGAAAGAATAAAGTTATACCCGATATTTATATAAATTAAAACCGGAATCTATAGATCTAAAAAGACGTTATTATAATTATAATAATATATAATCGAGATATTAATATAGTCGTTAAGTAACTCTAATTTAAATCCCGACGAGTATATATAGAAAGAGATAAAGTAGAAAATTAGAGTATATAAAAGAATAATCCTAATTTCAAAAGATATATAATTTATAGTAAAATATAAATAACTTTAACTAGTAGAGCGTAAAGTATATATAAAGTAACTATATACTATATTTAAATTATATAGAGATATAATTAAAAACCGTAGTTTTTTAATTAAATAATAACTCTATAACGTTAAAGAATTAGTCTAGGATAAATATTTTATATAATTTCAAATCTACTAGCCTAGGATTTATTAAAATAAATAAGTTATAATTAATTTAACAAAGAAGACTGAATGCGTATACTTCAGGATTTAGCGTCTCGCTTAATCCGTCATTTGTTTTGACCGCCACGAGTACCATGGCATGTCGTATACCATAACGCATACCTTGGCCCATGCCATGGCGCATGCTATGGGGGGCTTTCGTCTGATGTTTTAGGGGCTGCTGCCGGGGGCGCACATCGCATGCTATTCAGGATACCTTTGCGTATGTCATTCAATAGTATGCGCAAGCTGCGCACGCTATTGCGTATATCATGGGGCTTACTATGACCTATACTATAACTCATACTATAGCGTATATTATTACGTATATAAATACGTATACTATAGGGTATGTAATAAGGCTAATCGTTTAATATTTAAATTATTAATAATTTACCGAGTTACTAAACCTGCTAAATTTATTAATAATAAGTTTTATTTATTAATAGGACCGTACCTAGACCCCCGATTTATTAATTCTACCGAACCTCGAGTCGGTATTTAATATAGAGTTTTAGTATAAACTCGTAAATAATTTTCTAATAAAATTTAAATATATTTAAAGTATACTAATATTTACTTTTAAGATTTACCGATATAGTTTAATATAAAGAGGTATTTATATAATAATCGGGGGGGTATTTATATAAATAAAAAGAGTATCTCTATAATATCTCTCTAAAAATATCGATTAACCGCTAGAGTAGTAAATTTAAAAGCGGGAATCGATTAAATATTAAAGTAATAAATTTAGAGGCTAGATTCTAGAGTTAATTTAATTAAGAATTTAAAAAAAATCAATAAAAGTATATAGACTAGCGTAGTTATTAAAGAGGAGTAATTCGAAGAAACTAAAATTCTTAAAACTTTATATAATAAACTATAAATACGAATTAAAGTTTAATTAAAAACGAGTTGAAAATAATTTAAAACCGATCTAAAAACGAGCTAGAAAAATAGAAACAAGGAAGAAATAAAGTAAAAAACGAGGTAGAAATAAAGTTATTAAATATATATATATATTTATAATACTCGTCCCGGTTTCTTTATAAATAAACGAGATATATAAGTTTAAAGAGGTTTAAAAGTAGAATATATATAAATATAATATAAATTCAAAAGGAGTTACGGGTCTATAGTTATAATAAAAGATTTTAAAGACTTCGTAGTAAAAAGGAGTATTAGAGTTTAATATTCAACTCTTTAATTTAATCGAATAAATATAAATATACTACTCTCTTTATAGATAATTAAATAATTATCTCCTTTTATTCTAATATAGAGAGTAAATAATAAACTTTAGATATATCGCGAGAAAAAGAGTTTTATTAATACTCTATTAAGTTATAGTATCTAGAGTATTTATAATAATATAAAAGTAAATATAAAACCTTAATAGGGAAATGTTTTTTAGATTTAGATAATAGAATTAATTTTTAAAGAATTAGAGCGAGGGCTCCGAATCTTTTATTTCTAAAAAAAACTCCGAAGTACCGGAAATTATAATATAATACTATAATATAAATAACGTAATTATACGGTATATTCTCTTTATAGAATCTATATATTATTTAATAATTATTATAAAGTTAGTTTTAATATAATATAAAAATTATCTCCCTTTCTAAAGATTTTACCCTCGAAATTAATCTATATAAATTCCACGCTTTAATATTTTGAAATAAAGAGTATAGTATATAAAAACTCGAATTAAATAATATATATATATAACGCCTACGTCTCCTACCTAATCTTATTAATTTTATAGATTTTTAATAATAATATATTAATAAAAAATCCTTAAACCTAGTAGAAAACAGGGGAGAGAAATAAATTATATTTTAAAACTAATAACTCGTCGTGTATATTCTATATATTAACGGTAAATTACGTAGTCGTAAATTATATTAAATATTTAATAGAAACCTTAAAACTTAAAGGGAAAAATAAGAGAAAAAAAATTATAATTATTACTAAAAAATTATAATTCTTTACTATTAATAAGGTTTCAGTAATATCGGCGGCGGAGTAAATTATTTTACTATTATTATTTAGAATAAACTCTAGTTATAGAAGTAAATATATACGAGTAGTAATTTTAATATAAATACAAAGTCTTCGATAACCTTCTACCTTCTCTTCTTTTATAATATCTATTATCTTTAATATATATAAACTTCTATATAGTTATTATTAATAATTATATTATAGTTAGACTTTTATTAATTTATAATAACCTCGGTCGTATCTTTAATCTCTTTTTTTCGAAATCGTAAATCTTATTTATATATTCCGGAAATAAGGTTATAATTAATATATTATAATTTAAATAAATCTTTCTTTTCTTCTCTTAAATTTTTTTCTTTAATTTAATAATTATTAAAGTAAATAAAATAATTTATTCTATTTTAAAATAAAGTACTTATTTATATTTTAAAAGAATTAGTATTATCGTAATATTAATTATATTTTTAAATTAATTAATTTTATACTTTACTTTACTAGTAATATATATATATTTTAATTACTTTAATATCTAATATATTAAATTAATCTCTATAATATACGATATTAACGATAATATTTAGATATTTAATATATCTCCGACTTTTATTCTCTATAAACTAATTATTTACTTTATTTTTATCTCTTCTTTATTCGTATTTTTATACCTCTATTACTTTAAATAAATAGACCTAGATAATTATATCCTATATAATAAAATATTATATATAAAATATATTTATTACGTAAAGAATAAATATTTATATAATTTTATATATCGTCTATAATCTTAAATCGAATTATATTAATATATCTAGATTCCTCTTAAATTTTATATATTTATAATTTCTCTTATTAATTCTTTAGAATATCGAGGCTTTAATAAACGTCTTCGTTAACGTATTATTAAATATATAAAGAATATTGTAATTTTCCTTTAAAAAACTAAATATAAAGAGCGGATATTAAAAAAGAGAAAGATATATTATATTTAATATCTTCATTTACTATAAATATCGAGAGAATAAATAATATTTTTTATATTCTAATAAATTAATATAACTTAGATATTATTCGTATATTAATAATTTTCTAGGGAGAGATTATTACCCGGGATACGGGTATATTTTAAAATAAAATTATATAATATTAATTAAACGATTTATTTAAATCGACGAACGAAGATAAAATCGAAGATAAAGTTAATAATATATCGGTAAGTTCGGAAAAATAGTTTTGTATTATCGTTATTTAATCGGTATATAATGCGTATTCTGTAGCCTTAATAAGTCTTAGCGCCAAGATTATAAAGTTAGAATTAAGGTCTACGCGAGAATATTAAACTTAATCCTAAAAATAGCTTTGTAACCCTATAAGGCAACGCTAGTAGAAATTTAATTAAAAATTCAGAATCTAGGCTAAAAATGAAGTTAGTGAAATATTTATATCCCTATATAGGGGTCCTACTCTAGATACTATTAAAAGTTAAAGTCAAAAAAAAGTTATAGAATCGCTATAGAATCGCTACGTCATCGGTATATAATACGCTTAGAATGGGAGATATAAGTAGATACGTATTTCTAGTATTTTACGTATTTTCGATATAAAATACGTAGAAATCGGGGTTTCCGGATTTATTAATATAAAATTAATTATAGAGCTAAAAATAAAACTCGTACGCGACGTATATAAAATATTTCTTAATATTACTCTCCTCTCGGCCTTAATCCCGTTACCGATTATTTTTTAATATATTTATTTTTTAATATATTTATTTTTTAATATATTTATTTTTTAATATATTTATTTTTTAATATATTTATTTTTTAATATATTTATTTTTTAATATATTTATTTTTTAATATA
>JAABUK010009386.1_pt1 | contig 13387 bp, 6 predicted proteins | sample 5559141 | NCBI WGS metagenome assembly JAABUK01 (sample SAMN10711869, study PRJNA513367) | rock metagenome | isolation source: Antarctica rocks | place: Antarctica: Victoria Land, Pudding Butte nord | collected 2016-01-03
ATTTTCACGCAAGGCGTTGGTGGTTTCGACAGGTGATCATAAAGCTCTTGGACGGCATTTTCTATGAGCTACGAATTATGACTAAGACCTGAAAAACCAGCTTTGCAATGCAACGCACGATATGAGAGTCAAGTAAAAGACTCTTGGCATAGTGCAAAGATATTAGCATCAGATGAAAATGCAGGATAATTTGCTCCAATTCTCTCCCCTTCACGTCTGGACGGAAATTTTCAAACCAACATGTCGGATAGGTTTTTTTTCTGCATTAAAGACCCTGTGTATTTGAATCCAGAGAGCTAAATTGTCTTCATCCCCTCTCACATCTGTAAGCAGTTGCTCACACTTCCAACTACAATACTCGTCAGTATACGACAATATAATCAAAAATCCAGATGGTATACAGATCCACTTCGCCGTCATCGCCAGCCTCGACACCTTCACTTTAACTTTTTGCAGCCTGGCCGCCGTCATCTGATTCTCGTACAGACTCATCGTCTTGATCCCTCGAGGAGTAGCACACCTCCTTCTTATTCAAAGCTACGTTCCCAGTGTTTTCCATCTGTAATATGACTCGCTCATACTCGCAGAGCAGGATAGTCTCCTGATCGAGAGGTAAAGGCCCTCGAAGTTCAATAATTGTAAAGTTGATAAACCCAGGGTTTGGAAGCCTCTCCTTTCTTGATTCCGAAAACCCATGAAGAAACGTGAGATCACCTTGTACATTTTTTCCTTGCGTTCCCGGCTCCCAAGCTCGAACTATTCCCCTGAAGGACGTGTTCCATCCATAAGCTTTAGATTGTCGATCGAGATGTCTTCCGCTAAAGAAGAATATATCCTGAACCATGGTAGCTTGGATTTTCCCTTCATATAATCGAAATCTGTGATAGTGAGTTCTTCGAGTGAATCTGGCATGATATCCACGAGCCTAGCTGGTTCCCACTGGTCATGCTGCCACTGCACGAGCAGGCTGAATCTAGTATGGATCTTGTTCAAATGCTCAAAAGCGCACAGAGAGCGTTTGTACGGCGACGTAAACGTTCATGCCTTTCTACCGAAGCTCATCATTAAATTATTCAAGGCGTTTTATGCCGGACAATGACCAGTCTGAGGGCCAGTGATCGAATGATTCCGTCGAACATATGTTCCGGATATTGACGGCAAATTTGCGAATGCTTCGAAGAGCCCGATATCCGAGCTTCCTCCATGATAATCATGTCGACGATGAAATCTAGCTTGCTCAGAGCGATAGGATGTTTTTCACCCCGAACAGCGAGCTCATTAGCTTTGATAATGTTCTCGAGCATAGTAAGGACCTCGTGATCGAAAGAGAGATTAGACAAGTAAGGTTTTGAAGCACCGGTAGATGTGCAAGCAACAAGGCTGACACTGTTTCGATATCGATATCGCCATTGTCTAGCTTGCTGCGCCAGTCGCTGACTTGGTCCTGTGATATATATATGGACAATTGAGAATGTTGAGGTAGTTTTGCCAGATACGGTCCCTCGTCGTGATAGCAGAGTTGGGAAACGGCTTCGACTGTCCTCTAAGCAAAGTGCTCGAAATCTTCCTTCATGTCGTTGAAATACCTATTGGTCCGGTTGGTGTAAAACGCAACGTGCTCCCACACATTGCAAGGTGAGGCTCTTGAAGCAAGCTCGACAGGCACGACGCGTTCGTGGAAAACTCTGGGACCCACTTGGGTGGTAAAAGGGTGCTACTCACATACAGAGGCCACGGGATGTTTGTGAATCTCAATTTGTTTAATTTGTGGTCTTCAAGGATCGTGTCGCTCTTGTTGATAGAGCTTCTTGTAGCATAAGACCAGGTCTAAATGCCGTTGGGACGTATTCTCTTGATGATGTGGAGCAGCAGCTCGTCGGGAAGATGCAGTAGGCGACTCATGTCGACTGTGTGTACCTTCTGAATGGTATAATAGCTGTGAAAGCCGAGTTTGAGGTCAGATTTTGCCGAGGCTGATGAGATGCTAGGGACTTCAGGAGGGATGAGCTTGAGGAGTCGGAAATGCAGATGAGGATTTACATGCTTTGTGAGTCGGGTGAAACATGGTACCAACATCCAGTGGAACGCTTCACATGCTTAAAGACTTGCTTTCGTCAGCCGATGCTGGGTCGAATCTTGTTCATGGATGTTCAAACTCGCAGGGACATCTGGGCAAGCAACCAAGTGTCTGGCCACACCGCTCGATCAAGGCTAACTTTGGGGACATGATCAAGAGAAAGGAGGAATCCTCTTCAATTGATGCACTATAAATCATCACCCGTTCAATAGTAGCACCTCGCCATGATTTACTTTGAAAGTTTGTTACAACAGTCTAGATTGCGTATATTTGCATACGTGGTGCCCAATCATGTGCCACGTCTAATTACAACTAAAATAAGTCCTCCACCACCCTAAGCAACATCTTTTCCCGCACATGTTTCACAAACCCGGTGTAAAGTAACACCAACCTCTCCATCTATTCCTCGACGTCAGCGAAATCCTCTTATAGATTGATGTGGCACATCGTACCTCTCTAATTTGTTGGATGCACCTTCTCAGGCAACACGTTTTCAGCCTGCTTCGGCACGGCCTCCTGCGCAGCCTTGGGCACTACACTGTCGCCAGTGGTATGGCTCACACCAGCGTTACCGGTCGTATCGGCGCCGACGCCAGTATCGTGGATACTGTTAGGAACTTTCTCTTCGACTTTCTGAGGGAGAACTTCTTGGAGCTTTTGGGGCACAATGCTGTCGCCTACGGCGTGGGAGGCGTCGGTTCCTTGAGGCATATTGGGGAACGGTTTACTAGAATTTGACGCTGCCGGAGATGCTTTGATTTGGGTTGGAACTGGATTGATTGGGATTGATATTTGGTTTGGCTGTGAGAAGCTTGCTGTGATGATGAGAAACAGAAGGAGGAAGTCTCGAGGTGGTTTATATAGATTCCTCGGTGAGACTACGTGGAAGTCCAAGTCACCATGACCTCAACAAAGTCATCGCTTAGCAGTGCGAGTGCGAGTACGGTACCGTCAAGCTGCCACGTTTCATGGATTCGGCGAAATGATGAAGCCGCATGATACCTCTGATAAGGTATGCTCGCGATGCACTTTGCGTGACTACGGAAAGCGCACCCTTTGAAGCCGAGCACGCCACGTCGGAGTCGGTGTACTTTGCGTATTGGCATGCTACACAGTTGCACTGTTTGATGCCTGCTGCGAATACGAAAGCGTCATGGGGTGCTCTTCGTCATGTTGTTGGTGTTGAGAATTGGATACGAATACGCGACTCAGCCCTACGGGCCTTAGTGGGAATCTTTCTGTTGTCAACACCACCACCACAACAACACATCAGCAGCAAGTACGCCACCTCAGTGATCGGGGCGAAAGAGGTGATATTCCAAATCCCACCGATCATACCTAATGGCCAAATCAATACCTACTTTTGGCCAGACCGAACCTTGGCCTCCAATATATCTCAAAACGATACAATCGGATCGCGCGTACTAAGACCGTGACGGCAGCACGATCTTCTAATCTCAAACATCATGATCCACAACTCCATTGTGCTCGTCGTATTCTGTGACGCTTCTCGTGCTTTCTTGTCCTCTAAGCCGCAGCATTTTAATTTCGTAAGCTGCTATCTAAACCTAAATCGGCACATTTCGTGAAGATTTTCAAAATTTTGGCCTCAATCTCATCCCAGCGCTTCGCAGAAATATTCCATCCTGGAAAATCCACCGACTTGACTCGCGGTCAGCAACCAAAAGCAGCAGCCGATGTTGATGTGATGGGAAATTATGCGATGATGGGATAGCCACTCTGTGCGGCTGCGTACTCTTAAAATGTTATTATTGGGCGACGACGACACAGCTGACAGCTGTATTTCTTCTCCTACAAAGCAGCCGCTCCTCGATGGAGACCGAGTTTCCAAATCACCTCTTAATCTCTGTGAATCTTTTCGAGGTCCTACTTGATCTGCATCCAGGATCCGTCCATTAATCCATATCGATATTTTACAGCTCTCCAATCCTCCAGCTCTACACCAAGAAATACATTCCTCCTCTTCCGACCTCGTCACCGCTATCATGTGCATTACACTCGGTTACAAGTTATACAAAGACTCGCAGAAGAAGAGAGAAGCAGCAGCGAACGGCGGTCCAGCCTACACCGAAGACTATGCACTTAAAACCCACCCCATCAATGTCGGACCTCAAGCCAATTACGGTCCTCCCACAGGAGGTCAACCGCCGCCAAGAACGTTCGATCCCAAAGCCCAGTAAGGGACGTCTGTCAGCATATGTCCGGCTCTGCGTACAATTCCAGCCGCGCGAGCCTTGATCGATGTCAGAGTGATGAGAGACGAGGCATCAGAGTGACTTTCCTACTAGATGAGCTCAAGCGGGTGTCTGGGAAGTGGAGATGGGAATTGGGACAGGTATTCTTGGCTGGAAGAGCAGTTCAATCAAGATCCAGAAAACCAGCAGGTTATCAAAGGATCCAGAAACGGTGAACATAGAATCAGTTCCGATAAATACATAGGACTTCATTAGATATCCAAATCCATCCCGCCTTGGCGTAGAACAGCAACATTGTAGAGTACACGCGCACTACTCTTCAATGAAGGACTTTCAAGGAGGTATTGCGAAGCATAGTCTTCTTAGGGCAGAATGATACCCCATTAACGTTGTACAACTATTCTTCCTCGAGCCTTTGTCATGGGCTTATAGTGGTTTTTCTTTTGGCCTCGCGGCCGGATTACCAACAGTGTGAATCATGCACCGCGCCACTCTGTGTCACCTATCCATCTATTTAACTTAGAACTCATAAACCTCATATGCTACGAGCACTTGTCACCATAGCAATGGATGCATCTGCGCGTACGGTTGCATTATACCAGCACAACGAAGCTCTTCGTAAGCATGTCACGAAAGTCATCAAAACTCAAAAAATCTCAGAGTATTATCTTCGCACGATGTCTGCCGAATTATCCGTTGGATTGCAACTACCATTCCCCGTCAGCCTGGCTTACTAAGCAGGTCTTGGCTTAGGGCTAGGGCAAGCCCCTTGAGATAATACATAGCTGGCAACTGCTATAGTTACTACTCCTTAATGAACTACATTAATATATAGAAGAACCATACCTATGGACGTTGCTAACGGGTTATAAGCCCGGTATATAACGTACCTACTATGTAGTTTATTCAGCGTATTCCTAGGGCGAGCCAGAGAGCCGTTAGGGAAATAGCGGTGTTTTACGTTTCTTATACCGCTACTTTAAGAGTAAAATCCCTAAAATCCTTAATATTAACCACTCCTTATCTATATTACTCTTAGGTATAATAGGAGGTAATAATAATATAAAGATCCCTAAATTAAGGGGTAAGAGTAATTAGGAGTTATAGAAAGTCGATATTACTACCGTTCTAAAGGCTAAAAAGGTCTAGGGGTATATTATTAATAAAGAAAGATATTAATATCTTATCGCCCTAGATCCGCTAATTAAAATACTAGTATACCGAGATAATAAAGGAAGATTATATAAAGCTTTATTTATTATATTAGAAGAGAAGAAGGAGTATAAGGTAGCTAAAAAGGAATACTAGGAGGAACTAGGCGAATAAGAGGATAACTATAAAACGGTATATAACTATATTTTACTTAACCTAGAACCGAACCTAAAGACCTATATCGCCGGCGTTACGAATAGTACTAAGGCGATGAATATTCTTTATTAATTTTTCGAGTATTTTAACGCGTAGACCGTCGATTTATATATACGCTAAATTACTCGTAAAGATTAGGATAACTTTAAGTCCTTACTAGAGTACGGGAATTATATAAAGACGTACTAAAAGAGGCTTATTAATATAGGAACTTTATTACCCGAATAAATACTAGCGTTATACTTTAGGGTAGGAATTAACCTTAAATTATATATATACGTCGTTAATATATAGAGTCTAGTTAAAAGAGATAAGACGATATTTATTTTAGACGATATACTTAATAAACTCCTAGAATATAATAATCGCCGATAGGATTTAAAGGCGTTAACGCTAAGAAAGTAGAATAAATATAGAAATAATAGGAGTAGAAATCGTAATACTTCTAACTATAGATTAGGATCTAGGAATAACTTTATAAATCCTAGCCATAGGAAGGGTAAAAATAATAAAGATCGTCGAAAAGATAAATTTAATAGTAAGCCGTATAAGGAAAGAAAGAATTACGAGGGCTATAAGGGGTATCATTTTACGGAAAATTACTACTACCTCTATAAAGATAAAAGGCCGGAAGGCTAGGAGGTATACGAGAGTAAATAGTACCTCCTAGCTAAGAACCGTATTAACGGTTTAGGTAAGAAGCCCGCCGAGGCTAAAAAGGTTAAGAAAATACTTATTTCTAACTATATAAATAAGGCCAAAATATTAAACGATAAGGACGACACCTTCTAGATAGACTCAGCCGCAGATATTCTGACAAGGGGTTAATATAATAGTATGTGGTATGAAAGATGTTGATTATTCTATCGAGGATTTGGCCCTGATATGCCAGAATCCTAGAGTCACCCTAGTCCCGATAGGGCTAGCGGTAGGGCTTAGCCCGCCATCTTGGTAGATATCTATGGTAATACTCCTGCCAAAGTCCACCCCGTGACAGATCGCCTAATTTTAAAAGAAAGAAGTTAACGCCCTCGTTGATACGCTCATATGGGTAATGACGCAAGTGGCGTCTACATGTAGAAGTAAATAAGCAAATAGTGTATGTTCTAAATTATCGACCGATTGCGGGTAGGCCCGCAGAGCCTTAAAGCTTGGCGCAGAGCCGCAAAGCTTGGTATTGAAATCGCGACAGCGAGGTGAGGCGACAGGGCGGTGTAGGGATGACGCAGGCAGCTGGCGGTGGGAGCCATGGTGTTAATGAAATAGGGGCGCATGCGTATGGCGTTATAGGAGTATTAGTGCTGAAGGACTAGGGCCCTGAGTATATATTAGTAAAGTGAGGTCTTGGCGTAAATCTGGGCCAGATCTGGGCCAGATCTGGGTAAAAGTCGCTTAGCGGTGCTTTTAGAATTAAAACTGTTTTAGCGCGGAGCTAGTCCCGATTCGGCTGAATAATTATATAGTTCTTATGTTATCCGAAGCTCTTTCCCACATAAGTACACTACCTGGCTGAGAAGTAGCGATGACGAGGGGTATATACCTAAGTCTATATAAGGGAGTATATAGGTAATACTATACTAGGATATTCGGGCCATATAGCTCTGCGTGCGACTAAGCGAATGATTTAAGACTATTAAAGAGTAGTTTTACTAGTTCTCGGTATAGTACCCCTTTAATATTATTATAGTGCCCGTACTCTAAATAGAGCTCGATAGGTGGATTTAATATAGCGGCTATTTCCTAATAAAGGTAGGTAAAGAGCGATAATATAAAAGAGAAGTATAGTTATACTTCTAGAGTTATCGACCCTAGAAGAAGAATTTGGCTTAGCGTTTAACCTATTATTCGTATTCCTTAATAAGTTCGCCCGCGAAAATATTCTTAGCGTTTATCTAACGGTCCTATATAGATCCCTAGCCTTTCTAGGATAGGAGGTATTTAGTAGTATAACCCTTCCCCTTTTTAATAACGCGTTTATCGAGGATACGCTTTAGTTCTTATTCTGGCTTTAAATTATCTCGCTCGGTTTCTACTACTCTAAGGTTAATAGGCCGTGGACGCTTAAAAGGGTCTTTATCCGGTAGTAGGTATTACTTTAGTTATATTATTAAAAATACGTTATAGATCTTCTAATTTTCCGGGATATTAAGGCGGTATACGAGCCTACCGATACGGTTAAGAACCTTGAATAGCCTAGTTATTTATTAACCGTATTTACGACTAATAAGCTTATTTACCGGAATATTATAACTTTTATATAAGCGTAGTAAGGCCTAGTCCCCTTAACGGAAGTAATAAGAGTAATAGGTACGATTATAATACTCTTTATCGTATATTTAAATATAGGTAATTATATCCGAAGCTTAAATACGTATTAACTTCTTTAGTAAAATATTATTCTCCTAGTTTTTTAGGTTTAACGCGTTATTAACGGTAAAACCGAAAACTACTTTATTTAGGGTATAGTTAATGGGTTAGGAGAACGTATTATTATATTATATAGTTATAAAAGGTAGTACCTCTTCCTAGGCTTTAAGGTTTTATAAGGTAGCGATCTAGAATCGTAATATAATTTTAATAGTTTAATTTATACGCTCGCTTAATCCATCCGTTTATAGATAATAGGTAATAGAAAATATTAAACTTACTTTAAACTTATTAAATAGAGCCTTTTATAGAGTATTTATAAACTTCTAGTCGCGGTCGGAAAGAATAGCCTTCGGAATACCTTAATCTACTAAATATAGGCGATATAAAAGTATATATACCTATTACTCTACTTTTTATATTAATTTTCCTAGAATCGCGGTTACCTTTCGGGAAAATTTATATATAATAGTTATGATATTATCGAATCCTTCCTACGAAAGTGGTAAGGCTAGGATAAAATCGATAGAAATCGTATAAAAAGGAGAGGGCGGTATAAGAATAAACTATAATACTCTATAAGGCTTATACCTAGGAGTACTAAATAACTAGTATTATAAATAATATTATAAATACTCCCCCAGCTTTTTATCTAGTTTATATATATATTAATACCTAGTTATTATCTTATAGTACTTATATCTTCCTATATATAAGCTAGAATATACGACGTTAAATATAGTTTTAATATATAAAGAAGGTATATATAGGCGCTCCGGCGTATATACGCGATTAGTAGCCAAATTATTGGTACACTATATTAAACCGTTATCCCCCTTCGAAAAAGGAAGATCTACGGCGTCCTCGCCGGTTTCTATATTATAGTTAAGTATATAACTTATTTTGGCTTAATAGTCGTTATTCTAGTACCCTTAAAATAATTCTTACTTAAACTACGTGTTTATTTCTACTAGTATATAGACTTTATATATATATACCTAGAGTATATCTAGCTCGCCTTCTAAAAAGTCCCTAACTACGTCTTTCTACTATAGTCGGGATAAAGTATCTAGTACTATATACTTAACGCTAGGTTTATAACGGATCTCTATATTTTAAAAACGCTGAATATAATCTAAGGCCCGTACGATACGTAAATTAATTTTTACCGTAGATAAGGTAGTTATACTTATTTATTTAACTATACTAAACGCAGCTCTATAATTAGTATAGACGACTATTTTAGGGGCTAATTCGACTATATACTTAACCTTAATAAATACCTATACTATTCCTACTAGTTCTATTTTAGTAAATTAATAGCGTATTTCTATATCCTTAAGGAATCGGCTAAAGAAAAGAATAGGCTAAACCTACTTCTAATCGGGATAAAGGCCTTTTAGCTCTCCTATAATATAATAAATTATAACCTCGTAACCGAATTCTTTACTAGTGTTAAGGTCGATAAATAATTTCTTTTTATCATTAAAATAGTATAGAAAGGAAGGCTTAAAAAGGGTATTCTAAATAACTTTAAATAAATGGATCTCCTATAAGGAAAGTAACTTAAAACTAGTCTTCTTAGTATATTCCTATCGCTGAGCGCCTATAAGGGGTACTTTATTTAGTAGCGCGGTTTTCTTATTTTATAAAGGCCTAGCTAGAGTAGTATAATCTTTAATATAATCTCTTAGCTAACTAGTTATTCCTAGGTACATTTTAAGTACTATTAGCGTTTAAGGGAAAACTAGTTACTTAATAATTATAAACTTTTCTTTAGAAGTTAATAACCCGAACGAGTTAACTTTCTAGCCAAATAGTATAATTAACGGATAACCGATAAACGCCTTCTTAGGGTTAACTAAAATATTAAATTTAGCGAATAAAGAAAATACCGTATATAGGTATTAAATATAATCCTCGAGGGTCTAAGAGAATACTATAATATTATTAATATATACTCGGGCGAATACCTTATAGATACGTAGGATCCGGTCTATTTACTATTATACGTACATAGGCGAGTTCTTAAATCCTATTATTATAATATTAAAAGTCTCCTAGCCGCGGTATAATACGACGGTAAGCTTATATCTATCCTTAAGGTATATACGTTATTAATAGAAAAAGCTAGCCGCGTCGATAACGGTAATTTAACGATAACCCTTAACGGCGCTAATTATATTATTCTATAGAGGTAAATAATAGACGTCTATTATAACTATAGTATTTAAACCTTAAATATTAATAATAGCACGGCCCTTTTTAATACCGTCTAATCTTATAGTCTAAATAACGAAGACTAGGAAGCTGAATAAAGTAGCTTATATCGTTTATTCAAGCCGTCCCTAAATATATAATTTATTAAAGGTTTCGTTAATAATCTTCCGGCTCTCGTTATTTATAGGATAAATATATATTATTTTAGGTACTTTATCTTCCTAGTCGGCGCGTAGTAATATACGTATTTATTTATTTTTTAGAATATTAATAAAGCCTCCTTCTACCTAAAGTATAGAGAATTAATTAATAACTTTTATTAACTCCGGTTATTTATTATGAATAATAATACCGTTTAAGAAGATATTATCCTTTACCGAAGTAGTTACCTTTATTAATAGAATAAAAGGCCGGGAATTAATTAGGTTCTCTATATCTTTACCCTCTAAAGACTATTTAAAAAGTAATAAACTAAAGCTAATAATAACTATACTATTAAAAGCGTTTTTAATAAAAGTTTCTTTATACTCCTAAGGAGGCCTTTATATAACGAGTTTACGAACGTCGTTATCGCCTATAGTAATACTATAGTAGTTATTAAATTAAACCTCGATTACTTGGCCTAGCTTTATATTCCTAGGGATTTTAATATATTTATCCGTTTTATTCTTTATAAATACTGATTTTATTTTATCGTTAACGATTCCGGTAAAGAAGTATAGGTTAATATCTACCGGTTTAAAGAAGTAGTCTCGTACTAGTAGATTAAGTTTATGAACTTCGATAATTACCGCAGCTTATAGGGGGATAACCTTTATTTTCGTAATATATACCGGCCGGTTCATATTTATACTTTTTAAATAGACGTCGATAAGGTACTCTATATCGTAGTTACCGATACGGGCGATTTACCGAGATACTAGTATATTAATCCCTTTAGGGGCCATAACGTCTATATTAATAAATATACCTACTTTAAGATTATCCATAATATAGACTTCCTTAAAAGCGGTTTCGGCTATTATTTTATTACCGTTCTTATCTTTCCCGGGGAAGTATAAGGAGGTGACGATATATTTAGAAATAGTATAGTAGTTAGTATTAATACCGGTAATTTAGAGTAGGGTTATTATAGTACGGATTCTAGTTTTTAGAAAGAAGCGTACTATAAATTTATAGTCGGCGATAATTATTCTATAACTAGTATCCTTATAGCCCTTTTCTATTTTAATTCTAGGGTCTAAACCGACCCGAATACTAACGTACCGGTACTTCCTAAACGTTTATCCTATTCCCGTATTTTTGGAAGAGTCGTAGTTTAATTTAATAATGGGCTTCTATTTTAGTAATTCGTTATTCGTTTCAGCCTAATAATAGGCTTCCGTATTCTCGTCTATCACTAAAGACTATTTACTTTTCTAAATAATATTTATAATTAAACGTTTAGGGTAGGAGGCTTTAGTAGGGTTCCTACCTAAGTTTTAACTTCTAAAGTACGTATATAGTACGTTTTTAGAAGAGAATAACTCTTTATAAATACGGTACTCGACCTATTTAGGCGAATCGATAATAGTTATCTAATAACTAGTTATTTCGTCTTATTTATTATAATAATCCTCTTACTACTAATCCTAGCTCTACTTATTAACGTAATTAACGTTAGGCGTAGATTATTCTTCTATTTATAACTCTATAATACCGTCTTCTTAAGAGCGGTCCTCTTATACCTCGGTTCTATAGTAAATAGTTATACGCCTAGGGGGTATTTACTATTACCCGAAATAATTAAAATTATAACTACCGGTTATGGGCCCGCGGTTTTCTTGGCGCGGTTAATAGTTAGGACGATTTCTATTTCTAGGAGGGAAAAGTACGTTTCTAGTACTACTACTAGTAATCTATAACTAAATAGGTAGCGGTTGAATTTAACGAGGCTACTACTACGTTTAAGAGATATTTAGTATATTCTAATAGGCCGGATTAATAAATTAATAAGAAGTAACCTAAGGTAACTAGTTCTACTATAAGCGGAACCGGTTAGGCTATTAATAATTCTACTAGTTTTACCGTAAACCCTCTGGCTTAAGAGGCGGTAGAGGCCTAGTCGTTTTATTACTTCGTATTATTCCTAGCTAGGCTTCTTCCTTAGCGTTAAATAAATTAAGGAATTTATCTAGTAAAACGCTAGGTTTAGGCGGATTAATAAAAGGCTTAAAATTAGAGCTAATATAGTCGTAGATTATAGATATTTATTAATATACGCTAGGAATATCGGCGGCCCTAGTTAGGTTAAATATCTTATTTATATACTACCTAGGCGTTTTACTAGTACGTATTTAAACGAATCTATATTTATTAAAACGAAGCTTACGTATAGCTTCTAGCGTCTTTATTTTAAATCGCTTAATAAAATAACCTATCTATTTAGGGCTAGCGAAGGTACGTATTAATATTTTAATATTAATATTTAATTTATTTAAGAACTACTTAAAGGCTACTCCCTTAAGATATAAAGGTAGAAACTTTTATACCTCCTCTTCGCCGTATTATTTAATTATATTATTAACGCGATCTTTAAAATCGAAAATATTCTTATATATAATATACCTTTTTAAAGTAAATAGGTTATTCTTTTTATCGCCTTTAAGATCGAAGAATTTAATCTCTTCGAGTTTTAACTTATTCTAGGCGCTTACCCTAGTATTAATACTGTCTTAACTAATTAAACTATTTACTCTTAATAAACCTTAAGGTCCTACCGGGCCTTCCTTTATCCTAATTACTAACTTAATAATAAAGGCCTGAATTTCTAGCGATTCTATAAATTATATTATTTATTCGGAATCTATAGTAGGTTATTTAGGCTCGGGAGGAGCTATAGTTTCTTCGTTTTTAAATTCGTCCTCTAAAGGCTATTCTTTTTATAGGCGTTAACGTAGTTTTTTAATATCCCTTCGGAAGGTACCGATAAGCGGTATTACGGACGTTTTATCCATAACCTAGGGTAGCTATATAGTAGGTTATTTAAATTTAGCGTACTCTAAAAGGTCGTCGTTAAATTACTTCGCTTTCCGGCCCCTCCTTAATAAATATTAAAGGGGTACTTTAGTAGGAGGATAAAAAAACTATATAACTATCT
>JAABUK010009388.1_pt1 | contig 13385 bp, 15 predicted proteins | sample 5559141 | NCBI WGS metagenome assembly JAABUK01 (sample SAMN10711869, study PRJNA513367) | rock metagenome | isolation source: Antarctica rocks | place: Antarctica: Victoria Land, Pudding Butte nord | collected 2016-01-03
CATACGGACGAACGCCGGGCGACCGAAGTGGCCGTTGCCGTCCACGCGCTCAACCGTATGCTCGAGTTGGGACGCCCAAGCTACGTCCGCGCCGCCTGACCCTAGACGCGGGCAGGGTTAGTGCGCCTGCACCCCTGATCCATGCACCACGCTCGAGCCCGGCCGATACTGGCCCCGGCGGCGCCTGTCACGCCGCGTCCGTTGCGGCCGGGCAGGCGGCCGTGTCGGCGTCGTCGGCGCCCCGGTGCTCCGCCGGGCCGGCGCGCCGGGTCAGGTTCAGGGCGGTGTTCACCAGGGCAACGTGCGAGAACGCTTGCGGGAAGTTGCCCAGCATCCGGCCCGCTTGGGGGTCGTACTCCTCGGCCAGCAGCCCCACGTCGTTCCGCAAGCCCAGCAGCCGCTCGAAGATCGCCTCCGCCTCCGCCAGGCGCCCTTGCAGTACGAGGTTGTCGGCCAGCCAGAAGCTGCACGCCAGGAACGCGCCCTCGCCCGGCGGCAGGCCGTCGTGCCCGGCCGACGTGTCGTAGCGCAGCAGTAGGCCGTCTACCGACAGCCGCTTCTGGATCGCGGCGACGGTGCCGAGCATCCGCGGGTCGTCCGCCGGGAGGAAGCCGACCAGCGGCATCAGCAGCAGGCTCGCGTCCACGACGCCGCTGCCGTACGCCTGCACGAAGCATCCCTGGGCCGCGTCCCACCCGTGCTCGCAGACCTCGGCGTGGACCCGGTCCCGCGCGGCCCGCCAGCGGTTCGCCGGCCCGTCCAGCCCGAACGACTCGACGGCCTTCACGGCCCGGTCGAAGGCCACCCAGGACATGACCTTGGAATGCGTGAAGCACTGCCGCGAGCCGCGCACCTCCCAGATGCCCTCGTCCGGCTGCGTCCAGATGCTCTCCAGGTGCTCGGTCAGCGCCCGTTCAAGCGCCCAGGCCGGCCCGCTGGGCGGCAGCGCGCCCTTGCGGGCCACGTGCAGGGCGTCCGCGACCTCGCCGTACACGTCGAGTTGCACCTGCCCGGACGCGGCGTTGCCCTGCCGCACGGGCGCCGAGCCTTCGTAGCCCGGCAGCCAGGGCAGGGTGCGCTCCGTCAGGTCGCGCTCGCCGCCGAGGCCGTACATGATCTGCATCTGCGCCGGGCTGCCGGCCACGGCGCGCACCAGCCAGTCGCGCCAGGCCTGGGCCTCGTCGTAGAAGCCGCCCTCCATCAGGGATTGCAGGGTGAAGGTGGCGTCCCGAAGCCAGCAGAACCGGTAATCCCAGTTCCGCTCGCCGCCGATCTGCTCCGGCAGCGACGTGGTGGCGGCGGCGACGATGCCGCCGGTCGGCCTGTAGGTCAGCGCCTTGAGGGTGATGAGCGACCGCCTCACGGCCTCGCTCCACCGTCCGCTGGCGGTGCAGCGGGCGGCCCAGCCCGTCCAGAACGCCTCGGTGTCCTTGATCGCCTGGCCGGGGTCAACCGGCGCCGGCAGGGGAAGGTGCGACTCGCCATAGGTCAGGACGAAGTCCGCAGTCTCCCCGGCGGCTACCACGAACTCCCCGACGGTCGCCAAGTCCTCCCCATGCAGGGGCACCGCCGTCCGCAGCACCAGCATGTTGGGGCCGGCAATCAGGCGCAGGCTGCCATCGTCCAGGCGGCTGGCCCAGGGGACCGTCCGTCCGTAGTCGAAGCGCGCGATCAGTTCCGTGCGCATCCTCACCCGGCCCTCCAGCCCCACCACCCGGCGCACGACGTCCGAGTTCGTCCCCCGCAGCGGCATGAGGTCGGTGAGCATCACCGCGCCGTCCGCCGTATCGAACCTGGTGTCCAGGACCAGCGTGTCGGGCCGGTAGGCGCGGCTGATCCGCGCCGCGCCGCCCACCGGCGCGATCAGCCAGCGGCCATGCTCCGGACCGCCGAGCAGGGCCGCGAAGCAGGCCGGGCTGTCGAAGCGCGGCCAGCACAGCCAGTCGAGCGACCCGTCGCGCCCCACCAGAGCCGCGGCCTCGCAGTCGCCGATCAGGGCGTAGTCCTCGATTCGTGCGGCCATGTGCGTCCCTAGCTTCCTCGTTCACCCGTGGTGCGCCGCCCGTGCGGGCTGCTCCTGGTCCGCCTTGGCCGGCCTGCCGCGTCCGAACCTGCGGGTCAGGGGCGTGCTCGTGATCCCGTGCGCCACCACCGACGCCCCGATGGCCAGGCTGATCGGCGGCCACAGCTCAGCCGACCCGGTCTCGTCCTGGATCATCATGGCGTAGAATAGCGCCGCCGCGCCGATCGGCCCGAACCAGCCTGCGAAGGCGGCGCTGCCGGCCGTGCGCGTCCACGGCATCAGCCGCCCCAGCAGCAGCCAGGCCGGCAGTCGGCGCAGCAGCAGGATGCCGGCGGCGAAGGCCGCGCCGGCCCATCCCATGCCGCGCCACTCGGCCCAGGGGATGGCCGCGCCGAACAGGATCATGATCGGCAGGTCAAAGAACCGGCCCAGCGCCTCGCTGAACCGCTCGTGGTGCTCCTCAACCTTGAACTCGCGGTGGCTGTTGTTCAGCACGGCCCCGGCGACGAAGGCTGCCAGGACCTCATCGGCGGCCAGCAGCCGCACGCCTGCCGTCGTCGCCAGCGTCAGCGAGATTGTGACCGTCAGCAACGACGCGGGGTCCGCGCCCTCGCGCTTGCGCGCCCAGGTCAACGCCCTTGCCGTCAGCCATCCCGCGGTGGCGCCAACCAGCACGGCGCCGCCGATCTCCCAGAGCAGGACGTGAAGCAGCCAGTCCTTGCCGGCCTCCGCCGCCGGGTGCGTCAGCAGCAGGACCGGAAGCATCACCAGCGGCAGCCCAAGCCCGTCGTTGATGCCGCTTTCGGCCGTCATGGCGTGGCGGAGCGGGCCAGGCACCGCGCGCTCGGCGAGCTTGCCCGTGAGGATGGGGGCGGACAGCACGGGATCGGTCGGGGCGACGGCGGCGCCCACCATCAGGCACAGCAGCACCGGCAGGCCGAGCGACAGCGACGTGACCAGGGCGCCCGCCCCCCACATCAGCAGCATCCCCGGCCCGAGCGACACCGCCAGCCCGCGCCAGTTCCGCCGCAGCCAGTACGCCGGCAGGCGCATCGCCGCCGCGGTCACGGCGATGGCCAGCGTGAAGCGCGCGGCCTCGCGTAGGATGCCTGCATCCAGCGTGCTCGCTGCTGGGTCCAGGTGCAGCAGCCCGGCGCCGAGCGGACCCAGCGCCACCCCGGCCGCCGCGCAGGCCAGCGGCTCCGACACCCACAGCAGCTCGTTGACCACCCCGGACGTGGCGCCCAGGGCCACGAGCAGGCCGAAGCCGCACAGCAGCAGCAGCCACAGGTCGGGCGTCATGCGTTTGCGGGTTGCGCGCCGCCGCACTCCGGGCAGGCCGCGTGGCGGATCGCCACCTGGTTGAGGTGCCGCGGCGCAGGCGGCCGGTCGCCGGCGGGCCAGCCCTCGCGCTGGCGGGTGCGGATGCCGTCCGTCGCCTCGGTCTGGTCGTGCAGCAGCACCACCCTTGTCGGGAACGGCAGGTCTATGCCCGCGGCGCTAAGGTCCCGCTTGATGGCGGCGATGACCTCCCCGTGCGTGCGGACGACGTTGGCGCGCTGCGACTCGCACCACCAGCGGACCCGGATGTTGACGGAGGAGCCGGCCAGCTCCCAGGGAATTGCCTCCGGCTCCAGGTCGCGCTCCACTCCTGGCAGCCGGTCGAGGGACTGCCGGATCACCTGGCACGCCCGCTCGACGTCGTCTCCGTAGCCGATTCCTACGTCGTACTCCGAGCGGGAGGTCGGGAACGCCGTCCGCACCGTCACCGCCCGGGTGTAGATGTCGCTGTTTGGGATCACGACGCGCTGGCCGTCATAGGTCCGCAGCAGGGTCGCCCGCGCCTCAATGGCCTCGACCGTGCCCTCGAACTCGCCCGACCTGATCTGGTCGCTGCGGCGGAACGGCTGGCGGTATAGGATCAGCAGCCCGGACAGCCAGTTCTGCAGGATGTCCTTGAACGCGAAGCCGATGGCGACGGAGCCGACGCTCAGGGCGGAGAACAGGGCGGCCGGCTTCACCGACGGGAAGATGATCGTCGCGGCCACCAGCACGCCGAACAGCAGCAGCGCCCACTTGGCGAAGCCGCCCAGCAGCACGCCCAGGTCCGTGCGGTCCCGGGTGCCGAGCACGCCCGAGATGCTCCGCCGGGCCGCCCAGGCCGCAATGATGAACAGCCCGAACACCACGAGGCCGATGCCGATGTTGGGCAGGACGTAGAAGAAGCCCTCGAAGATGGCGCTCAGCTTGTCGGTGAGCGGCGCAACCGGGTTGTTCATGATGTGTCGCCTTTGCGGTAGAAGTCGAGCGTGCCCGCGCCGGCCCGGCCTTCGGCTATAACGGTCAGGGTGCCGTCGGTTTCCAGCACGACGGCGGCGATGCCGACCGCCTCGCCCTTGCCCTGGGCGCGCAGGGCCGCTTCCACCTCCGCCCGCGTCACCCGCTGCGCCTTGAGCGCCCGGTCCAGTCGTCAGGCAGCATAACGGTCCCCCATCGGTTCCGGGTGGCGCGGACGGCAGGCCGGGCCGGCCGCGGCGGTCAGCACCTGCCTTCCAGCAACAGGGGAGTGTCAAAAACCTGGGGCAGCCCACTTGCCCGCCTTGGGCTGATAAGCCTGGCTGATGCCTGAACACGAGGGCAGCAGGCGTGATGCAGTGGACGGTGCGATTGGAGGCGAGGACAAGCGCTGGCGAGGTGAAGGCGACGGAGCTGGTGACGTTCAGCCGGCCGGGTCCGGTCAGCACGCTCGCGGAGATCGGCCTCATGCTTGCCGAAACCAAGACGCTGTTGGCCAAGCTGCAGGCGAGCATAGTGTGCGGTCAGGTGGCGGCGTATGCAGCCCACCACCGGGTTTGTGCGGCGTGCGGGATGCTGCGGCCGCTCAAGGAGCGGCGGACGCGTCGGCTACAGACCCTGTTCGGCACGGTCGAGGTTGAGGCGCCGCGGTTCAAGGTCTGCCGCTGCCGCTTAACGATGCCCGTGGCGGGGATGACGGTCTCGCCGGTGTGCGCGCTGTTGACGGCCCGCTGCACGCCGGAGCTGGAACGGGTGCAGGCCGAGTTGGGCGCGCGCATCTCGTTCCGGGATGGTGCACGCATTCTGGAGAGCCTGCTGCCGGCCTCGTCTGCAAACCACGAGAGCCTGCGCACCCGCACCCATGCCGTCGCCCTGCAGCTCGAGGCGGACGACCGGCAAGCAGCGACGGAAGGCATGGCTGTCCGGAACATGCCAGACCAGGCCGCAGCAGCGGATGAACACCGGCCCATCGTCATGCTCGATGGCGCCTACATACGTGCGGTGTCCGGTCATCAAACTCGGAACTTCGAGGCGATCTGCGGCAAGGTGGAGCGGGAAGGACAGCCCACCCGACGCTTCGCCGTGGTGCGCAGCGTGGCCGAGCAGCCCAGCGCATTGCTGCGCGCGGCGTTGCTCGATCAGGGTTGGCGGCACGGCGAGCCGGTCACCGCGATCAGCGACGGCGACCCCGCGCTGCCGGCGTTGGTGCGCTCGGCCACTGGTGGCCCCGTGGAATACATCCTCGACTGGTTTCATCTCTCGATGCGCGTGCACCATGTCGAGCAGGTCATGTGGGGCCTATGCGCCCTCGAGCCGCTGCCCGTAGCCCCGCTCGATCATGCTCGGATCGATGTCGAGCGGCTGCGTCACCTGCTTTGGAACGGCCACCACGACAAGGCGTACGAGGCCTTGAGCCGGATCACGAGCTGGGCCAAGGACGCCATCATGCTGGCCGAACCCGGCGTTGAAGAGAAGGCCAGGCGCCTGGTCGCGCGTTGCAAGGAGCTGCGCAGCTACGTCGAGAACAACGAAGGCGCACTGATCGACTACGGCCAGCGCTACCGTGCTGGCAAGCCGATCTCGACCTCACGGGCCGAGGGCACGGTCAATCAGCTGGTCAACGCCCGCATGAACAAGCGCAGGCAGATGCGCTGGTCGCCCCGCGGCGCCCATCGTGTGCTTCAGGTCAGGGCCGCAGTGCTGGACGGACGCTTCGGCCACCAAGCGATCCAGCTCGCGGCGTAGCGCCCCAGGTTTTTGACAGTCCCTTTGAGCCGGGTTAGTTCATTCCTCGCGATAACTCTGAGGGAGGACAAGATGCGCCATCTAGCCGCCACTGCTCTACTGTTCGCAGGGATCACCAGTATCGCTGTTGCACAAACGACGTCGGGCACCGCTCCCCCTGCTACGACCGGGACTGGAACAACTTCCGGAGTGATCCAATCCGCCCAGACGACAGCCGTCGTGGCCCGCTTCGTAACGATAAAGCCGGCGGACACCCTTTCGTCTAAATTAATCGGAACAAACTTGTACAACAAGCAAAACGAGTCGCTTGGCGAGATTGAAGACTTGGTGATCGAGAACGGCAAAACCGTGACAGGCATTGTCGTTGGCGTTGGCGGCTTTCTGGGCATGGGCGAACGCTACGTCGCCATCGACCCTTCTACCGTCACCTTGCGCATGGACAATAATACTATGAGGGCCACGGTCGATACGACGAAGGACAACCTGAAGAACGCGCCGACTTTCAGTTACAGCAAGCGGCGCTGAGCCACGGTGGCGGGCAGCAACGGTTGCCCGCTTGCCCTTCGGGGTCATTCAGCAAGCGGTTGGAGCCTACGGGGTGACCTGACCCCCTAGAAGGGCGTGGTTCAAAACGGGCGGTTTATGGGTTACACCGAGAGTAGCCAGAGCCGCGCCAACCAAGGGATTCCACGTTTCGCGTGTAACCCGGATCTGAACCACGCCTGATTCCGTCCGTCGCCAGCCGGTCATCGCGTAGCAGCTTGGGATTTGGGGCCATCTCGCCCTGGGTCTGTCGAGTGCACCAACGCCCCATGGCGACGATTCATGGTTATGCCGAGCTCGGCATAAGCGCGGATCGTCGCCATGGTCCCATCCCGTCTGAATCGAGCCGCTCCGTGCGAGGTTCAGTCAGTCTGTGCGGCCTGCTTCTGGATGGCAGCCGTCACTCGCCACACGATGTTGCCGACATCGTCGGCGATCATCAGTGCGCCCGCGTCGTCCAACGCCAGGGCGACCGGGCGGCCACGGGCGTGGCCGTCCTTGTCCAGGAACCCGGTGACGACGTCCTCGGCCATGCCGTTCGGCTTGCCGTTCGCAAAGGGGATGAACACCACCTTGTAGCCATTGAGGATCTGCCGGTTCCAACTGCCGTGTTCACCGACAAAGGCGCCACCGCTGTATTTTGCAGGAAGGCCTTTGCCGGTATCAAAGACGAGGCCGAGCGGGGCCACGTGCGAACTCAACGCGTAGTCGGGCACGATGGCCTTTGCGACCAGGTCAGGCCGTTCGGGTTTAACGCGCGGATCGATATGCTGGCCGTAATAGCTATACGGCCAGCCGTAGAACCCGCCGTCCTTCACCGAAGTCATGTAGTCGGGAACGAGATTCGGGCCGAGCTCGTCGCGCTCGTTGACAACGGCCCAGAGGGCGTGGCTTTGCGGCTCCCAGCTCAGGCCATTCGGGTTGCGCAGACCGTCGGCAAAGATGCGATGGGCGCCAGTCGCACGGTCGATTTCCCAAATTGAGGCGCGGTCGAGCTCGGCGCCAATGCCGTTCTCGGTGATGTTGCTGTTGGAGCCGACGCCGGCGTAAAGCTTCGTGCCGTCCTCGCTGGCAACAAGGCTCTTGGTCCAATGATGGTCGATGGGTCCGCCAGGCAGCGGCGTCAGCACGGTGCCCGGCTGGGTGATGCTGGTGGCGCCTGGGGTATAGAGGAAGCGCAAGATCGCATCGGTGTTGGCGACATAGAGATCATCGCCGACCAGTGCGACGCCGAACGGCGAATACAGGTGATCGATGAAGACGGTACGAAGGTCATACTTGCCGTCGCCATGCGTGTCGCGGAGCAGGGTGATGCGGTTGCTGCCCTTGCTCGGCCCGGCCGAAGTTACGAACGACATGATCCATTTCATCACGATGTTCTTCGGGCGACTGACCGGCTCGAGGTTAGGGCCGAGTGACTCGACGACCAGCACGTCGCCGTTCGGCAGCGTGTAGACCGAGCGCGGGTGCTCAAGGCCAGTGGCCATTGCCGTAACTTTCATGCCGTCCGGCACTGTCGGCGCCTCCCCGTCCTTCCAGCCGACCACCTGGGCAAGCTGCATCGGCGGGAGCAGGTATTGCTGCGGCTCCGGCAAGACGGGGTTGGAGCCGATCTGCGTCTTGACGTCGAAGTCGTCGGGGGCGGCGGCGGCAAGGGCGACGACCGCAATGCCCGCGAGCGCGAGCCGCAGTGTCAGTTTGGATGGTCCGGCTGTCATTGACGTACTCCTGAGTTTGGCGTCGCCCTGCCTCGCCGATGGTCCGCGCTGGAGGTGAGCCAGGCGGTCACCAGCATGACCAGGACGGTGATCGCTGACAGTGCAAGGCCCGTCGGCATGACCGAGGTCCAGGCGTCGCGGCTGTGCACCAAGTTGTTGAAGAACGCGATCACGAGCACCAGCAGGCTACCGAGCACGAAGGGCCAGACGGACCGCTGCATGCGGCCACGGGGATCGATCACCAAGCTTACAAGGCCCACGATGGCGGCCACCACGCCGCCACCCATTCCTGCCGCCAGCAGCCAGGCGGAGAAGTTCGCCCACATGACGTTGGCCGTCTGCACATAGGCGATGTCCGTGAGCAGCGCGCACGTGAAGCAGGCGATTGGGAAAGAGGCTAGTAGTCGCAGAAGCGGGTGTCCGCCGTGCCTTGCCGTGGACTCGGATATGTCGCTGTTCATCAACTCTTCCTGTTACCGGAGAGCCATCGTCTGCGACGATGGCTCTCCGGTAACATACGGAACTACGACATGGGAGTTGCTTCCACCTCCTGCATCGGCCCGCCGCACTTCGACTGGATATGAACTCCAACAATCAAGCGACCCATTCAGGACATAATAGTGGCAGCGGCATGGAACGGAGATGCCGGGCGAGGCGACTTGAACGAACGGCAGCTCTCAGGCGGGCGCTAGCCGTCCCGCAGTGGCCACGACGGCGCTGAGCCGTCGGCGCTGCCAAACGAGAAATGTCCGCTTCCAGGCATAATGCCTCGGTCGCTCGCCGGCCGACTTGGGTCGGTAGCGGCCGAACTGATGTCGCCCCGCGGACGTCCGCTTACCCGCACCGCCTGCTCCACAGCAGACACTCCGGAACCTGTCAACGACTTTGAGACGTGTTTTTGTTCAGTTTAGGCTTGCGGGTATGGCTTGGCGGTGGGGTGGGTTGATCCAGGCGGCGACGGGTTTGTGGGGTGGTCTGGGCGGCTGCTTGACGAAGCGTTCGGGATGCTGGGCGAACGTGCGGTCGAGGGCTTGCTGGCGGGCGGCGTGGACGGCGTTTGCCTGTCCGTAGTGGACCTGGTTTGGGGTCATCAGGCCCAGGCCGGCTTGGTGATGGTCATGGTTGTACCAGGCGAAGAACGCCCGGCAGAACCCTTTGGCGTCCTCGATGCAGCCGAAGCGCCGGGAGAATGCGGGCTGGTATTTGAGGGTCTTGAAGTGTGCCTCCGAGAACGGGTTGTCGTTGGAGGTGTGCGGCCGGCTGTGCGAGTTTGTGACGCCGAGGTCGGCGAGCAGGAGCGCGGTGGCCTTGGCCTTCATCGGCACGCCGCGGTCGGCGTGCAGGGTGAGCTGTCCGGGGGGCACCTGGTGCTTGGCGACGGCGTCGTCGAACAAAGGCCTGAACAGGGCAGCGCTTTCGGTGTCGGCGACCTGCCATCCGACGACACGGCGGCTGAAGATGTCGAGGATGACATACAGGTAGAAGTAGGACCACTTGGCCGGTCCCATGAGCTTGGTGATGTCTCATGACCAGACCTGGTTGGGCGCTTCGGCCAGCAGCTCGGGCTCCTGGTAGGCGGGGTGGCGCAGTTGCTGGCGGCGCGCGCGGACCTCGCTGTTGGCGCCGAGGATGCGGTACATGGTCCTGATCGAGCAATGGTAGCTGCCCTCGTCGAGCAGGGTGGAATAAACCTCGGCTGGCGCGAGGTCGGCAAAGCGGGGCGGGCGAAGCAGGTCGAGGACGGCCTGCCGCGGTCCGGGTGGGAGCGCCCCCGGCGGGCTTGGGCGAGGCTGCGGGGCGGAGACTGGCAAGGACCCTGGCAACCCGGAACTGGCGGTTGCGGCTGCGGTGCAGGCTGGCACGCGACAGGCCAAAGGCGGCACAGGTGGCAGCCACGGTGCCTCTGGCCGGCAAAGCCTGTGCTAGCGCATCGGTCAGGGCGCGCTGTCGGGCGCGGTCGGCTCCAGGGGTATGCCCAGCAGGTCCGCAAGTTTTTTTAACCGCGATGATCGCCTCGGCCCGGTCCAGCCGGTGCCGGAGCTGGGCGTTGTCGCGCTGCGCTGCGGCCAGCTCAGCAACCAGCGAACGGGGCGGGATCGGTTTTGGCCCGCGCCGGGCCGGGGTCAGCGCGCCCAAGGTCCCGGCTTTGCGCTGGCGGCGCCACTCGCTCAGGGCTGACGAGTAGAGCCCGTGGCGGCGCAGGAGGGCGCCGGTCGCATCCATCACGCCGGTGCTGGCCGCCTGGTCGGCTTCGACAAGGATGTTCAGCTTCTCCGCGGCGGTGAACGTCCGGCGGACGGGGCGGGCGGACAGCTCGGGGTCAGCCGCCGCGGGCGCCGGCACGACAGCCGGCCTGCGGCCTGCGTCTATGCCGGCACCCGCGGTAACCGGCGTCGCTTCTGCTTGGTTTAGCATGACCATAAGACGATCTCCTGCAGACCCCGGAGCCTAAACTGCACCAGGGAGCTTGTCTCACCGTACATTGGCACAGAGGGGGGTGCATAGCGCCGAGCCACGCATCCACAAGTGCAGTCAGCCGCACGGGTCAGGTTTGGGCAAGCGGCGCTGGCCGGTCGAGCGCACCAATGCCTGGCTGCTGGAGAACAAGCGCCTCGGCCTGCGCTACGACCGGCTCGGGCACGTTGTCCAGCCTCTGCTCCAGGCTGCGTGCATACTTGTGGTTGCACCGCGCCTCGCTCGGGAATTGTGAAACCGCGTCAAGAAGTTGGAGTTGCGAAACATTCTCGTGAACCTGCTTGCCAAAGAATCAATCAGGTAGTCTGAATGGAACGGCCATGGGTTGACCGGCTTCAAGCCCGCGAGGATATCAGACATGCACCGCCAACGCTCGCCCGTTCGCATCGCGCTCCTCTCGACATCGTTGCTGGCGGCCGTGGCATTCGCACCTCCGGGCGCTGCCCAGACCTCACCTTCCACCGGAGCGACCGCCAACTTCGCGCCCAACGAGCCGGCAGGGGAGTGGCACAGCCAGGCGCACGACTACGCCAACACGCGCTACAGCACGCTCGACGAAATCACGCCGGAGAACGTCAGCCGGCTGCGGGTAGTGTCTCAGTTTGAAATTGAGCACGGTTAGCTCGCGCCGGCAGCCTCACGCAACAGGCAAGATGTGTTGCTGGTTTGCCGAGAGCACAGCGTAATCCTAGGTTGAATCTGTGTGGATTGTGGTGATATCTGAGGCTCAGGGCTTGAGAACGACTGTAACGATGCCCACTAGCGGGAGCTAGTGGGCATCGTTACAGCGGGGCAAGCCGGTTAGGAGGTGCGCCATGCCGAAGGGACCACGCGGCGAGAGCCGCCCTGCCGACCTGATAGGTGCAGCCGTCATGGTCGGGCGGATCGCCACTGGCGAGATTGAGGAACATACGCGCGAGCCGTCAGGCAAGGTCCGTAGCGGGCTGGCCGGGGCGAAAGCGCGCGCCGAGAGCATGACCAAGGAGGAGCGTAGCGCGGTGGCCCGGAAGGCTGCTGGCGCGCGGTGGGGATGATGTTGCAGCATACGCAACAAATTAGCAACGACACGACGATTGATGACGTTTGCGATCACGTCATCAATCGTTTGAATGATGCTTCGGCATCGTTGAGCGTGTTGAAGCTCCACAAGTTGCTTTATTATATTCAGGCCTGGCACCTGGCGTTTTATGGCATCGTGCTTTTTGTGGGCGGCTTTCAGGCATGGGTGCATGGGCCAGTTAGCAGGCACATTTATGATCGTTTCAAAGACCGTAAGTCTATGTACTCGCGTGTGACCAAGCGCGATCTTCGTGAGGGCTTTTCTGTTAGCAAGATGCCCGCTCATTCGCTTCGTCACATAGACTCGATTCTTGAGGCATATGCCGAGTTCGCTGATTTTCAGTTGGAGGAATTGACGCACGAGGAAGCGCCATGGATTGAGGCCCGAGGGGGTTACGAGCCTAATGAACGTTGTGAGACACTAATTTCAGAGACGCTTATGAAAACGTATTATGCCGCTCGCGTGCAAAATAAGTGAGTGTTATCCACGTAGGCTATCTTTGACTCAAATATGAGACCAGTTTTAACAAGGCGGCCAGCGCCCGCCAACCAGCCCGTTGTTGGACAAGTTAAGCCGGTAAGAAGGTTTGCGTTTTCTTTTAGGTATTTCAGGCAGGCCGAGTATTTTGGCTTGGGAAACAAGGGCGCAGGCTGGTTTTCGGCTGTCCTGGAAAAGCTTTCAGAAATTTCTAAGTTTGATTATGAGACTCTGTCTACAAATATCCGTGCTAAACAGACTTGGCGTTTTCATATGATAAACTTTTCAGCAGATGGTGTTATAACGCCTAGATCCAGTTTCGATTGGGTTGCTACGCCATACCTGAGTAACCCAGAAGAATATCCTTTCTTTCAGTTTCAGATCACAAAGGCGCACGGTCGCGTAGTCGGCTTTTGGGATGAAACTGGAGTATTCAATATAGTTGTTCTTGATCCTATGCATAACATGCAGCCAAGCGATTATTCAGACTACAAGGTGAGAGAAACCGTACTTGCCAGAACAGATTATGCTGCTGCGATAATTGCAATAGAACAGACGATTTCTGATTGCGGTAATGATTGTCAATGTAGGCTTCTCTATTCGAATATACAAAGAACACTAAGTCACGGCCTCTCTCAAGAGACTATGCTCGTCTCAATGTCAGAGGACAGTTTTAGTCGCTGTGCGAAATGCGTAGAAGATGGCTTAGCTCAAAGAGTTGAGGAGATCTTAATAGAGGGCTTAATACGGCTTTCATACTGAAAATACTGCTTGCTACTGCTGTCGGTAGCTGCTACACCGTCGCTTATGGCCAACAAGCTGCCTCTCGCCAAGCGCGTCCAAATCCTCTCCATGCTGGTTGAGGGGTCGTCCATGCGGTCCATCAGCCGCGTGGCGGACGTGTCCATCAACACGGTGTCGGCGCAGCAGTTCTAAGTCGGCTACGGACGGTGAGATCATCACCTGGCGACCTGGGCTTCGATGTCGGGTGGGGGTTTCGAGTCGATCAGGGTTTGCATGAGGGTGGCCCAGTCTGGGAAGACCAGGT
>JAABUK010009389.1_pt1 | contig 13385 bp, 12 predicted proteins | sample 5559141 | NCBI WGS metagenome assembly JAABUK01 (sample SAMN10711869, study PRJNA513367) | rock metagenome | isolation source: Antarctica rocks | place: Antarctica: Victoria Land, Pudding Butte nord | collected 2016-01-03
GCTTTCTGCGACGGCTCTCAGTTTTTCGCACGGAACCAATGATGCGCAGAAAACTATGGGAGTGATTACCGCGGTGCTTGTTGCGACCGGCTTCCAGAAAACTTTTCATGTGCCTACCTGGGTCATCTTCGCGGCGCACTCTGCGATAGCGCTGGGGACACTCTCAGGGGGGTGGCGAATCGTTCACACCATGGGGAAGAAACTCACTCGCCTGAAGCCCAGAACCGGCTTTGCGCGGAGACGGGGGCAGCGGTTTCCATTCTGCTGGCAACACAGCTCGGCCTTCCGGTTTCCACAACTCACTGCCTGGCGGGTTCTATCGCTGGAGTTGGCGCCGTGCAGCGGGTGAAGGCTGTTCGTTGGGGCGTCGCGGCCAATATTCTTTGGGCGTGGGTTCTAACCATCCCGGCAGCCGCGGTGGTTGCGTGGCTGGTCTTTGCCTTGATTTACGCTCTGGACAAGAACGTCTAAACTTTTCGCAGCCGTTTAAACCAAAACGAAATCGCAAACACCGCAAGTACCAAGCCAGCAGCGCTAAAGAGAGCCAAACTGCCAGGTTCCGGGACCGCTGTTACTTGCATGCTCCGTGTAAGTCCGCTGGTGGTTACCGGACCATAACCGGTTATCGACGGCTCTGAAATGGCGCTGAGGAGCGAATACCCCCCGTCGAGTCCAACCTGCAGATTGCTTCCCAGATTACGGAGGTGAATGACCGCACTGCTTCCACGATTGGCAACATCGAGCCCAAAAATCTGTTCGGAAAGATTGAGAGTGAGGGCGGAATCCGCTTCAATCAAAGCAATGGGAGTGTTATTGCCGCCGAAGATACCAGGACTCAATAGAAGAGAGCCAGGTGCCAACCCCAGACGTGTAGCATCCGGACTGGTAAAGGGAGCGGAAACGGTACCTTCAGTGTTTTCTAGCCAGCCTTGCAGAAGGTAGCCACCGAAATAGGAGTTGGTGCTGTTCGGAACGGCATTTAAGGTGGAAATGGATGGCTCAGCGCCTAAAAGCTGCAAGCCCACGGAGGTGGGGTAAGGGCTTGAACCCCTATTATTGGCCGCATAGTTCCAAACGGAGAAGCTAACAAACAGATCCGAGCCGGATTGGAAGGTAAACGGCGGCCCATTCGTAAGATTGACAGTATCGGCACTGGCGTGGCCTGCCGTTGTCACAATGAAAGCAGTTGCCAATATAAACGGCCAGCGCATTTTGTGTCTGGGTCTCACGAGATTTGTGAATAGTGTAAACATAATCCTCTTTGAAAGACATACCTCCCTTTTTGCTTGGGGATAGATCTGCGCGGTCCCGCGCGCTAATCCACTAGAATGGCTAGGCTACATGCAGCCCTCGTCCCTTTCGGTTCTCATTCCCCTTTACAACGAAGAAGAGTTCATCCAGGCACTGCTACAACGTGTTCTGGATGCGCCCTATCCCGACGGCATGAAGTGGGAAATTATAATTGTGAATGACTGTTCTACTGATGGATCGGCGGAAGCAGTGGAGAACTTTATGGCGCGGACTAGCGCCAACATCCGCCTGGCGCATCATCAGGTAAATCAAGGGAAGGGTGCAGCAATCCGGACGGCTATCGGGCTTGCAACGGGCGAGTGGTGCCTTATTCAGGATGCCGACCTGGAATACGATCCGAACGAATATCCCAAGTTGCTGAAACCGCTGCTGGAAGGAAAGGCGGATGCCGTCTTCGGATCGAGATTCCTGGTGGCTGGCGAACGGCGCGTCCTCTATTTTTGGCATTCGCTAGCGAATAAAATTCTAACGCTCGTCTGCAACATTGCAGCAGATCTAAACCTCACGGATATGGAGACCTGTTATAAGGCATTCCGAACCAGCCTTGTGAAGACCATACCTCTTCGCAGCAATCGCTTTGGGATTGAGCCAGAGCTGACCATCAAACTCGCGCGACGACAGGCACGAATTTACGAAACGCCTATCAGTTATCACGGCCGCACGTATGAAGAAGGGAAGAAGATCGGGCTGAAAGATGCGTTTGAAGCATTCTGGCTGATGCTCAAGTTCCGGCTCGGCAATGATTTGTATAACGATATCGGGCTTGAGATTTTGGATGCGCTTTCCTATGCACCGAAATTCAACGCCTGGATGGCGGACACCATTTCGCCCTATTTGGGCAGCCGCATTCTTGAGATTGGCGCGGGAACCGGAAATCTTACGCGACCCTTGGCTCACCGCCGCGAATACTACGCCGCCACCGACATTGGGCCGGCCCACCTTGCCGCGCTGCGAAACCGTTTTGCGCACCGGCCAAATCTGGAAGTGCGGCACTGTGATGTCGAAGTAAGCGAGGATGTCCAGTATTTTGCCGGCAAAGTGGACACGGTAGTTTGCTTAAATGTTCTAGAGCATGTAGCCGGTGCGGATCTTGCGGCGCGCAATCTTTACGACGTACTAGAACCGGGCGGCGTCGCGGTGATCCTGGTTCCTCAGGGTCAGGACATTTTTGGTGCATTGGACGTGGCCTTGGGACATTACCTGCGGTATTCCGAGGTGCAGTTGAGGGATCGCCTGGAGCGCGCCGGCTTTACAGTAGAGCGGTTTATTCAATTCAATCGCGTCTCGCGCCCCGGCTGGTGGTTCACAGGCAAGGTTTTAGGCCGACAAACGCTGGCGCGCTTCCCCATGCGGGTGTTTAACTCGCTCGTATGGCTCTGGCGCAAAATCGACCGGAGCCTCCCGTGGCCCGCGGTTTCCATCATCGCCATTGCCCGGAAGAACTAAGCTACGGATTAATCGGCAGAAGAGCGGGGGAAATTAACCGGATTTTTTCTGATCCTGCTAGTCGGGGTCTTCTACCGCTTGGCGTACCGATTCTTCCACTGCTTCCTTTACAGCGTCTTTGACCGCTTTTTCCAGGCGCTCTGCATTTACTTCATGGGTGGGGGCATGCCCGGTTACTTCCCGAACTATCCTGTCCAGCACTGGCCCTATAGGGGGCAGGCTTTTGGTGATGGCTTTCGCGAACCTCTTCGCAACCTTACGCGCTGGAGGCTTTTCAGACTTAGGCTGATCGCCGCTATGGGATTTCGCCCAATCGTCTTCGAAAATGGCGATAATCTGCGCTGCTATTTTGGCGTCCTTGAACAAAACGCCGACTTCTCGCCGGACCTGGAGTTCCGCGGCACGTAAACTCTGACTTCCCACAAAAACGTGATTGCCATCCCGCACAACAGACCGTGTATGCAGCCTCATGGGCCCTAGCTCGCGCGAGGCAAGCTTCGCGCCGCGTACCAGTTTGCCGATAATCCGGACGTCTACTCCAGCCTTGGCACGCTCCTCCAGAATTCGAACGATTGAAGGATCGGCTACTTTCGGATCGTAAATCAGAATCTGCTTCTGCGCACCCTGCAAGAACGCGGAAAGTTCTTCTCGTGCGTTCACCGGGCTAACGACGAAATCCGGACTACCTGCTTTATAGGGCTGCCGCTTTGTATCGGCCTCGAAAAGCTTCACGGCTTCTTCCACTAACTTTGCATCTTGCGTAATTACCGCAAAACTGCGGCTATGTTCCATATCCAGATAAGTAAAATTGAATGCCAGGACGTGAAGTTCTTTGCGGTCCACAACCAGAAACTTGCTGTGATACCGCACCAGATCGTCGGACGTGCGTGCGACGTTAACGCCTTTTGCCAAGAGCCGCATCTCCAAATTTCGAAGGCTTCGCTCCCCGCCACGATTGGTGTAAGCAATCAATGCGTGGACGAACACACCGCGCTCCACGGCGCGGACTAATGCCTTTTCCGCTTCGGCTCGATCGAAGCGGAATATCATAATCTCTACGCGTTTCTTGGCGCTGTCGATTACATCAAGCAGAGGCTGAACGCCCGCGCCTGGCTGAATCAAAAGTTTCAAAGTGACAATCCGTCAGCGGCAGTGCAAAGGATGAAAGTAAGCACGCTTGTATATAGCACAGACAAGCGCATTGTCACTTTTTATACGAATGGCAGCTAGTTTGCTTAACAGTCTTTTGTGACTACCACCCGGATTGCCGCGCTTTACCTTTCTCTGCCTTTCATTATTCTGGGCGCGGGAAAGCCTCTCCTTTGGGTTGAGCCGACGGATCTGCAGAGCAGAGATCTGTTCTATGGTTCAGGCGGAAAAGAGCATGAGCCTGCAGGCCCATTTGCATTTTTGAAAGAAGACACGGGCGGCACGAACCCGAAGTTCGATGTCACGGATTCGCAGGGAACCAAATGGAAAGTGAAGTTGGGAGAAGAAGCCGGGCCCGAAACCGTCGCGGCCCGTCTGGTCTGGGCGATGGGGTACTTCACAAACGAAGACTATTTTCTTCCCGAAATTCAGATTAATGGTCTGCCGGGCAAGCTAAAACGAGGGCAGAAACTTCGGCTGGGGGAAAACAAATTTGCCAACGTACGATTAAAACGATCGGGCAAGGGTGAGAAAAGCGAGAGTTACTGGAAGTGGAAAAAAAATCCGTTCAATAACACCAGGGAATTTAACGGCCTACGCGCATTAATGGCAGTGCTGAACAATTGGGATTTGAAAGATGTGAATAACGGTATCGTCATCGACAAAGAGGGCAATGAGGTGTACTTGGTGAAAGATCTGGGAGCGAGTTTCGGAACGGATCACCTCGTAAAATCCCACGCTGAGGCAAAAGGAAATTTGATTTCCTTTGATGCTTCCAAGTTCATTATTAAAAAGAATGCGCAAATTGTTGATTTCGCAACGCCAGGAGCTCCCTCGCTCGTATTTGCGTTTAATCCCCATGAGACCTTCAGCCGGAAGGAAATGGGATGGATAGGGAATGATGTACCGGTGGAAGATGCTAAATGGATGGGTAACCTGTTAGGGCAGCTCACTCCAGTGCAAATTCGCGAAGCGTTCCGGGCAGGCGGCTATTCGCCTGAAAATTCTGAGGGGTTCGCCCGGATCGTTGAGCGGCGCATTATGGAACTGAAAAACCTCTAAAACTTTAGGGATTCACGAGCGTGGTTTCTTCAGCTTGCTCAAACTGAATTTTATAAAGATCCGCGTATTCGCCTTCAACAGCGCAGAGTTCATCGTGTGTGCCGTGCTCCACAATCGCTCCGTCCTTTAGCACAAAGATGACGTCGGCGTGACGGATGGTAGCCAGGCGATGCGCAATGATGATGGCCGTCTTGCCTTCCATTAGTTTGTCCAACGCGTCAAAAACCAGCTTCTCGCTGGCGGCGTCAAGGCCGGAACTGGGTTCATCCATAATCAGGATGGGTGAATTGCGAATAACCGCTCGCGCGATGGCGATGCGCTGGCGCTGTCCGCCTGAAAGAGTTACGCCACGCTCGCCCACCATGGTGTCGTAGCCCTGCGGCATCTTTTCAATAAACTCGTGAGCGTTGGCAAGTTCGGCTGCTTTCAGAATTTCGTCGCGGCTGGCTTCTGGCCGGCCATAAGCAATGTTCTGCCAGACCGGTACATGGAACAGAACCGTTTCCTGCAGAACGAAACTAATTTGCTGGCGTAACGATTTCTGGCGCAGGTCGCGGATGTTCATTCCGTCCAGGAAGACGTCGCCTGAAATGGGATCGTAGAAGCGGGGAATCAGGCTGGCAATGGTGCTCTTGCCCGCGCCGGTTGGGCCCACGAAAGCGGCAATCTGGCCAGGACGAATATGGAAACTGACGTCCTTGAGAATAGGCTGATCGGACTGGTAATGAAAACTAACGTTCCGAAATTCCAGATCGCCTTTCAGCGGGGGCGCATTTCTTGCACCTCGCTTATCCAGCACCTCCCCGGTGGTATCGAGCAGTTCCCGAATTCTTTCATACCCGACGGTCGCTTTTGAATAAGCGTCTGTCATCTTCGAGAGCTCCTGCATGGGTTTGTACATTTTTCCCAAATACAGGATGAAGATTACCAGTGAGCCCGGAGAAAGCGTTCCTGCCAGCACCATACGCCCACCGAACCACAGCACCATACAGGTTCCAACGGCGACCGTGACCTGCACCAGGGGCGAAAGCTTGGCCTTCAGGCTGCGGGCCTTCAGCGCCATATCGACGCCTTCCAGACTTTCCGCTTCCAGACGGCGCTGCTCGTAATCTTCCCGCGCGAACGCCCTAACGACGCGGATGGAGGTAATCATCTCCTGGATGTTGGAAACGATTTCACCCTCCTTCTTACGCAGCTCTCGCGAGGCCTTCTTGATGCGGCGCGTGAAGCTGTAAACCAACACGGCAAGCACTGGCGCAACGGAAAGTGCGACAAGGGTGAAGCGCCAGTTTAGATAAAACATCACCCCCACCATGCCGACCAGCGTAATCGCATTTACCATCACGCTAAGGAGTCCGCTTGTGATAAAAGTCTGGACGGCATCAATGTCGGTTGTGACGCGGCTAATCAGATCCCCGGTGCGCTTTTGATCGTGATATGCCAGCGAGAGCCGTTGGATATGCGAGTAAACGGTGCGGCGCAGATCATGCATTACCCACTGGCCCACGCTGGTAGTGACGTATTTTTCGCCGTAGGAGCAAAGCGCGTCGAAGATGGCTATTACCAGAACAGCACCTGCGGCGAACCGTAGCAGAGCGAATTTGTCGTCCCCCACCCAGTGAGCAAGAACCTGGTTGAGCCAGCCCTGCCCGGGTTTGTTCCGCAAAACGTTATCCAGAACCACTTTCAGCGGCCAAGGCTGTAACAGGTCAGCCATGCCCTCACCGGTGACAGCCGCCAAGCCCAGCGTCAGCGCCTTCCAGTGCGGCTTTAGAAGCTGTTTGAAACTGAGTGAACTCTGCCCGTCACTTAACATTCTTTGATCTAGCTCCAGTATGCTTGACGAACGGTGGCATTGAGAGGATGACGGGGGAAGTTGGCGGCAAACTGCGCCGCACGCTGGGAACGGGGGACTTGGCACTGCTGGCGGTGGTGGCCGTGGTAAACCTGAACGTGGTTCCTGTGATTGCCGCAAATGGGCGTGGCACGGTTTGGTTGTGGCTCGCTGCGTTGTTGTTTTTCTTCCTCCCGCAAGGAGTGGCCGTGATTGAGCTCTCGCACCATATGCCTGGGGAAGGCGGTGCGTATTTATGGGCCCGGGATGCCTTCGGTAATTTCCACGGCTTTCTTTGCGGCTGGTTGTACTGGACCAGCAACATGTTTTTCGTGCCCACCCTGCTGTTTTATCTAAGCGGGATTCCAGCTTATTTCGCAGGCTCAGCGATTCAGGGCCTGGGTGAGAATCGTATCTTTTTCTTTGGTGTTACGGTCACATTGCTTTGGCTCACCATTTGGGCGAACGTGCGTGGTTTGGAACTCGGCAAGTGGATCAGCAACTCGGGCGGGGCTATCACAATTGTCCTGGCTTGTATTCTGATCGGTCTCGGGGGATTCACAGCGCTTAAGCAGCATACCGATTTGAGTTTGGCTACATTCACCGTGCAGCAAAGCGAGTGGCAGGTGGTATCTCTGTTCGGTGTGGTCTGTTTCGCTCTGGTGGGCTTGGAACTGGGGTCTGTAATGGGCGATGAGATTCGTGATCCGGCGCGTTCGTTGCCGCGCGCGGTGCTTGGAGGCGCCGTACTGGCAGGCTTTTTATATGTAGCGGCAACTCTTTCGATCCTCATAGCCGTACCGCCGAAAGAAATTGCAGTGCTTCAGGGTGAGTTGCAGGCAATCGGCCGGATGGCGGGCGCGGCTGGTTTCGGGTGGATTGTGGTGCCTGTCGCGGTACTTCTGGTGGGGTCCATCGCGGGATCAGTCTCGGCTTGGGTAGCAGGGTCAGCGCGCATGATGTTTGTTTCCGGGCTTGACCGGTACCTGCCGCGCAGCTTGGGCGAGATTCACCCGGTTTACCGGACTCCTTATATGGCTCTGGTGACCTTCGGTGCGCTTTCCACCTTGATCATTTCCATGAGTTTCGCCGGGGCAACTGTTAAAGAGGCTTACGTTACATTACTGGACCTTTCGCTGGTGCTACAGAATCTCGCTTACCTATATATTTTCGGCGCGCTGGCCCGCGTTGCTTTTGGCTCAAAGCGCGCGCCGTTCCTGGGAAGAAGTGTTACCCGGATTGCCGCGGTAAGCGGGCTCACCGCAACCGCACTTGGGACCGCTGTCGCTTTCGTACCGTCGCGGCAAATCTCCTCCGTGCTGGCATTTGAAGGCAAACTGCTGGGCACCTGCGCCGTTTTTTTGGGAATCGCGACGGGCCTGTTCCGATATTATTCCCACCGCCGTTAGGGCGGTACATTAAAGAGGAGGATCAGGCCTACGCATTCGCATTCACATGCTCACGCGACAGGAAAGGTGCTGAGCTGGTCGCTTTTAGCAACTTCGCTGTTCGTTGCCGTGGAAGTAACGGCAGGGCTGCGGTCGCACAGCTTGGCTTTGCTTTCCGATGCTGGGCATAATGCGACGGACGCTCTGGCGCTATTGCTCGCGTGGGTAGGTGTGTGGTTTCAAGATCGGCCCGCGGACCATGTAAAAACATTCGGCTATCAGCGCGCGGGCGTTCTGGTGGCATTTGTGAACGCGCTCACTTTACTGGGGCTTTCCGGATGGATCTTCGTTGAAGCATATCAGCGCATGCGCAATCCGGAAGCGGTGCAGCCCGCGGTCATGATCGGCGTGGCGGTTTTAGGGTTGCTGCTGAATGGCGGAATCATGATGGGCTTGAATCAGGCGCGTCACAACGATCTGAATATCCGAAGCGCCTTCATCCATATGCTGGGAGACTTATTGGGTTCGGCGGCAATTGTGGTGGGTGGTGCGGTGATTTACTTCACCGGCTGGCTGCAGATCGATACCATCCTCTCTGCCGTGATTGCGGCTCTGATTGTGTACACCGCCTGGGATGTCACGAAAGAAAGCCTGAACATACTTCTTGAAGGTCTTCCGCGCGGGCTAAGCCTGCACGCTGTGGAAAAAACGCTAGCTCAGGTAGAGGGCGTGCTGGAAGTGCATGATCTGCATATCTGGTGTTTAGGGTCAACCAGCCGTGCCATGAGCTGCCATGTTGTGATTGAAGATCTTCCGCCTTCGGAAAGCGATACAATCCTGCGGCGCATCACGACCGTGCTGGAACACGATTTTCAGATTGGACACTCAACCGTTCAATTTGAACATGTGGGGTGCGTGGTTTCGCGCGAAGGCTGTGTGATTGCTGTTGGGCCCGCGAACGGGCATGCACACCATCACCACTAGGCTTTGCGCAAAATCAATACCTGTTGGCCTGTAAGCTCGTCCAGGCGCGACGCTTCGCTCAAACCGGCGGCTGCCGCAAGCTCCAGGAAGTAATCCATGTCGACATCGATTCGTGTTTCGTTGCCCCTGTACTTTTCGCCGGGCAGCACTGCGGTGTGGATGCTGAATAGCGCATGCCCGCGGTTGCTGAGGACCCGTGCGGATTCGCGCAGGTAATGGATCGCGTCCGGTTCCAGCAAGTGAGTAAAGACGGAGGCGGCAACAATTAAATCCGCTTTACCGTCTTCGCAAGGAAAACGGAATTCTGAAGTCTGCAGCGATCCATTGGGGTTGTACTCGCCGGAATACAGGTCATAGCAATGAAATTCAGCTTTGCCGTGCCGCCATGCCGGAGCGAGGAAGTTGTTGCACCATTCAATGTTGGCTGGAATTACGTCAAAGCCAATGTAATGAGTGACCCACGGATTGTTTAGCAGCACGCGCGGCGCACGCCCACAGCCGCAGCCAATTTCCAGCACAGTTGCCGATTCCGGGCAGAAACGGGAAATGAATTGCCCCCAGGCATCCCCTACAACCAGGAATTGTTCCAGCGTGGCACCGCCCACACTCCACAGCAAGGAAAATGGCGGAAGCGGCACGATCCCCTTCCATACCCCATAACCCGCGTACGTTAGTGAACCCTCATCGGGCTTGATGTTGGAAATGGAAGTCTGACTCATCGGAAGGCTGAGTTTAGCAGACCTGGCCCTGACGAACTACTCAGACAGTACAATCGAATTTGTGGAATTGACAGCTCATCCTGAAACCTTTTTACAGGCATCATCGGTCGGCGCGGTGGTTCAGGATTACAAGTACACTTACCCGCTCAAGGCGTTCATCAATCCTCACCATGCGTTTCTGGATTTGACTCCGCACAATGCGCTTGTGCTTCTAACCGCGCCCGGGCTTTTAGACCATAACGTGGGAACTATTATCAAGGGTTGGCTCTGGAAAGGGGATGCGCTGAAGTTGTATGAAATGGCTTATTACACTACAGGCGACGTGCTGGAATTAGGCACTTACGCGGGGCTGAGCACGTGCATTCTGGCCCAGGCTGTGATGGATTCCGGGCGAGCGGGGCGCGTGGTGCCGATCGATATTGCGGATGTTGGCTGGAAGATCAATGCGGATCTGAATCAGGTAAGCCACAGAATCGATTTTCAGCTCGGACCTGCAATTAAAAAGATAAATGGGCTAATCGCCGCTGGGCGAAAGTTTGGCTTTGCCTTTGTCGATCACTCCCACACTTATCAGGAAGTAGCCGCCGTTTGCCCCCTGCTGGACAAGGTGATGCAGCCGGGATCGTTCGTGCAGTTTCACGATTACAACGATCCGCGGAACGGGCGCGAGCCGGATTACGGCGTTTGGCAGGCGGTGGTTGATACTCTGCCGCCTTCGTTCCAGTTCTATGGCGTTTATGGGTGTTCGGGTCTGTACCGGTTTATTGGTTAGGTCCCACTTAATAGAGTTAAGCGAAAAGATCTTTCACACGTTCAAAGATCCCTTTGCCCGCGGGTTCATTATCTTTCGGAAGGGTATCGTGCAATTGCTCGAAAAGCTTGCGCTGCTCGCGGCTGAGTTTGGCCGGCGTTTTGATCTGAACGTGGATCACGATGTCACCGCGCGAGTGGCCGTTGACCTGGGCTATGCCCTGTTTCTTTAAGCGGAATTGCGCTCCGTTTTGGGTGCCTTCGGGGATCTTTAGCACTGTTGGTTCGCCAAGAGTCGGCACGGTAATTTCAGCACCCAGCGCGGCTTGCGCGAAGTTCACGGGAATCGCACAGTGAAGGTCGTTTTCATGCCGCTCAAAGAAAGCGTGTTCCTTTACTTTTAAGAACACATAAAGATCGCCGGTGGGCCCGCCATTGGGGCTGGGCTGTCCTTCGCCGGAAAGCCGGAGTCGGTTACCATCGGCCACACCCGCGGGGATGGTCACCTTCAGCTTGCGGTTCACCAGAACCATTCCCTGGCCGCGGCAATCACGGCATGGGTTCTTGATTACCTTACCCGCACCGGCGCACTGATTGCAGGTTCTACGGACGGAAAGGAAGCCCTGCTGGTAAAGCATTTCACCGCGCCCTTTGCATTGCGGGCAGGTTGCGGAAGAACTCCCGGGTTCGGCACCCAAGCCTTGGCAATGGCCGCACTTTTCCTGACGCGGCACCTGGATTTCCGCGGTCATTCCGAACGCGGCATCTTCAAAACCAATCTGCAGGTCATACCTGACATCTTCGCCGCGCATGGTGCGATTGCCCCGCTGACCACGGCCTCCTAGAATGTCACCAAACCCGAATTGGTTGAACAGATCGCCTAAATCAAACCCATTTGGGTCCGCTCCTCCGCCCTGATCCATTTGCTGGATGCCGGGGTGGCCGAACCGGTCGTACGTTGCGCGCTTTTGGCCATCGGAGAGGACACTGTAAGCCTCAGCGGCTTCTTTGAATCTTTCTTCCGCATCACGGTTTTCTGGATTGCGGTCGGGATGGTGCTGGAGCGCTAGTTTGCGGTACGCGCTCTTTAATTGCACATCATCGCAATCGCGCCCGACGCCGAGCACCTCATAATAATCGCGTTTCGTCACGGTCATAAGCTGCCTGGTTGATTCTTCGAAACAAACTACGGATGTACTGCTACTTTCACCATACTGGGCCGAAGGAGTTTACCTTTGAACCGGTACCCACGCTGAAAGTCGCTCAGGATTGTGTGATCTGGCGAGTCTTCAGTCTGCACTTTCTCAATTGCCTGATGAATATGCGGATCGAACTTCTCCCCCGCTGTTTCAATCGGCTCCAGCCCTAACTTCTTTAAACTGTCCACCATGCGCTGGTAAATCATCTCTACTCCCTTCGCATAGTGCTTATCGGCGGTTTCAGTCTTCAGCGCAATATCGAAGTTGTCGAGCACCGGTAGAATTTCACGCAGAGTCTCCATCCCAGCGTACTGGGAAAATTCAGACCGATCGCGTTCACTGCGCTTACGGAAATTGTCAAATTCTGCCTGCGAGCGTAGAACACGATCCTGCAAGTCCGCCTTTTCACGCACCAACTGGTCCCGTTCGGACGTTAGCGCAGTGACTTCGGCGGCAAGTTGCACACCGGACAGGTCTTCCACGTGATTCGTATCGTTCGAGTATCCGGCACCCTGTCCGGAGTTGGCGTTATCGGCTTGCATATCTGAAACGTTTGGTTTGGAAGGATCGTTAATCACGGCAATTTTAGGGTAACAGGCACTTCAATCGGGACAAAGCGGCGATCCGGTAGAAATTATGTTTGAGCGCGCTCGAAAGCCTGGCCCAAATGCAGAACAGAGGCAACTACTCTTTCATATTGCATGCGAACGGGGCCAAGCACGGCTATTCTGGCAATCAGGCCGCCGGGCAAAGGAAGCGAAACACCAATCAAAGCAAGCTCTTTCATAGCCGGATGGGCATCTTCAAGACCCACGTGAACGCCAATTTGGCCATTTGACGGTTCCAAAAAGCGGTCGAGCAGTTCCACTACGCGTTTTTTCTCTTCCAAAGCTCGGAAGAGATCGCGCATCCTCTCCCTGGTGAGATGAAGATCAAGCCCTACAAGATTCGACGCCCCTTCCATGTGGATCCAGGGCTGGTGGTCTACTTCCAGCAATCCTTTTTGATACAGCACTGTGAGTTGAGTAAGAACGGCATCGTATTCTGCCCGCTCTTCCTCCATGCGGCTCAGCAGTTCCCGGCGTGCATCGCTCAACTTCCATCCCGCGAAATTGCGGTTCACGTAGTTGCGGAGAGAGCCTAAATCGTCAGGCGACATCATCTCGTCCAGGGTGACCACGCGGTTGCGCACCATGCGGTCGCGCGTGGCGAGAATCATCAATACCCGGCGATCGGAAAGACCAATCAACTCTATATGTTCCAGTTCCTGGTCAGTCCCAGGCAACGCTGCCGCGATCCCGCAATTGCGCGTCATCTCCGCCAGTACCTGTGAAGTGCGCTGAATGCATGCTTCAACCGATGTTGCACCGCTAATCTCGTGCATCAAGCCGGCAATCAGACGGGCGTCGTGTGTGCCGGGAGTAGATCGTGTGTTGATGGTGGAAACGTAAAGCCGAAAAGCCTTTTCCGTGGGGACGCGGCCCGCGGAAGTATGGGGCTGATCGAGGTAACCCGCCTCGGACAAATCCGCCATCACGTTACG
>JAABUK010009390.1_pt1 | contig 13382 bp, 17 predicted proteins | sample 5559141 | NCBI WGS metagenome assembly JAABUK01 (sample SAMN10711869, study PRJNA513367) | rock metagenome | isolation source: Antarctica rocks | place: Antarctica: Victoria Land, Pudding Butte nord | collected 2016-01-03
TCATGTGCAAAATTGCTTTTCCACTATGTATTGCAAGCAAGAAGGCCTGTTGATACAGCAGAAGCAGGCACTGCAACACAGATGCAGACAGTGAGTGCACCCAGCCTACACAAGCTGTGGCTTTTGGTTATTTGGCTTGCAATGGTATGTTATAAGCTTATGCCAATGCCAGTGACATCAAAGCCCTGCTGAGGTAGCAGGAGTTACGTGCAGCAGCTATGCTGATCAAAATGCAGCAAGGGCAGGGATGCAGCCATAAGTGCTGGACATGTCATCTTACATAACCAGGATAGCTTGATCATCATCGTTGTCAACAGATGACCAGACACATCTGCCAGACATCATCACAAAACAAGTGCTCCAGATCTAAATGATCTAGAAATTTATCAGGCTTTCCAAAAGAGTTCATGCTTGGGGAGTTTACTTCTAGAGGGTGTTTAGGAAAAGATGTGTTGGTGGACTCAGCAATGGAAACAATGCAATGCAGAAGCACGGACCTGTGGCAAAGTTGGTCAGAGGCATTGGCACATACTGGTGCTGAGGAGGGGACGGGATTTGGCGGGTGGGTAGCAAGGAGGGGGCGGAGGTTGCTGCTGAGGCCCTCTGCAGGGGCGAGGGGGGTGCTGGCACATACCGTATCTGCAGCAGAGACAAGGTACATGACAGGACATGACATCAAGATGTGACCAGACACCTATTGTACATTACCCACATCCAGATTCATTTTATCAATAAATCAATATCAATTAATTAATCAATTGATTGATTGATTGATCATCTAGATTGATGTGCAACACTGTACTGGATGGTGTCATGTGTGACTATGCAGCAAAGAGCATGAAATCAGCCTGCATAGGTTCACTACTGGCTTGAGCTGTAATTACAAGTCTGCAGGTTACAGAACAGAGGCAGGAGCTGACCTGTTTGCGAGCGGCAGGAGATGGAGCATCAGACACAGGCTCAGACAAAGACTCTGACACAGGGATGGACAGACGCTCCAGATGAGACTGGAAGGGTGTTGGCCTCAAGCCATGCCCTTGGGCATTGACACCAAAGCCAGCGAACTGGGCTCTTTCTTCTGTAGCGCTGGGCTCCCTGTTGCTTTCTCTCTGCACAAACAAACCCACACTTCAGAGCCTGGTGATCTAGTCAAAGCATCATCCATCTGTGCTGCATCTACTAATATGCAAATTTGCAGCTCTTTTCAATCCCAAAACGTGTATTTCAAATCAGAGATGTCATCCCTACACTGGAAGTCTAAACTCAGAAATGCTTGGGACAGTAAAAATGCGTTTCTACATTGTGGAGATGTTTCAGGGCTCTGCTGCTGGCCTACCATACACACTAGAGCAATGCCAGAGACTGTGCACCACAATGTGAAGAAGAGGGTGGTATTGCTTGCCTGGGAAGGTAGCTGCTCAGATGTCAGCAGGCCAGAGATGCTTTCACGCAGATGCAGGGCCGCTGGAGACTGCCCTGCCCTGACCTGAAGGCGCCCTGTGCTGCTGCTGCTGGACTGCTCTGTGTCATGGCTTGAGCCACTGGCTCTGCTGCTGGAGGCCTGATGGACACTGCCCTGCCCCGATGTGCCAAAGAGGCCTGGACCGCCAGAATGCACTGCCTCACCAGATTGCCCTGGCTGGCTGCTGAAGTGCCCTGCCCTGCTGCTCGCTGGCCCTGCCCCTGTGGGGTGCTGAAGCCTGCTGCTGGACGGCCGTATGTCTTTGCCAGACTGTGCTGTGGGGCCTTTCATACCTACCGAAGATGGCTCCCGAGCCACAAAGTCCCCTCTCTGCACACGTGACATAGACTCTTACATAGCCCAGAAGTCAAGCAGACCTCCAATTTACTTATTTTGACTTCACCAGACCTTCCACTTCAGAACCATCTTGAGCTACCAGACCTGAACAGCTAAAAATAATGCAACTTTAGGAACCTGGTGTTTAGGCTCACAGCTCAGGAGAGCCACCCCGTCGCTGCACAATGAAGTGAGTGAAGATCACTACTTGCTGCAAGCAATGAACTCCACGATGGAAGTGAGCTTGCACATCTGCCACAGCAAAGCAGTTGAGCGTTACTGTAGCACAATCCAGCGCGCAACTCAGATGCAGGGGTCAGTCAACCGAGTGTCAGCTGCTACTGGCATCAGTAATCGTTTGCTGGTGCATTACTTTATGATTATGCAGAGTGGTTTTGACACATGCCTGCTTGTTGCAGCAGATCCGGTCCTATCAAGTCATTAGTTCAAAGAGTGACTTCAGCAGCCAGCCATGGCCATGAGACAGTGCAAGAAGAGATAAGACTACGCCTGTGGGCGTCAAACTAATTACAAGCCAAGTGTTATACCGGGCTGCCCAGGCCAGAGAGTGCAACAGACCTCATTGATCTTGAAAGGTGTGTTGTCTACCAGGCAGCTGATGTCCAGATCACTGCCACTGCCTGCGCTAGCTGGCCTGTGTGCAGCAGGTCTCCCACTGTAGGCAGATGTTGCCCTTTGGCTTGCCCTTTGCACGCCTGGCCATTGGCCTTGGTTTGCCTTTTGGAGCTGACCACTCGCCATGAGGCCCTCAGAGCTTGTTCTGCTGGACTCAACCTCAAAGCTTTGCTCCCTGCCTAGATCGTGACTTTGACCTGATGCTGCAGCAACAGGACCTTTGCTTACAGTACTGAAAGCACCCTGTGAAGCTGCTGCTCTTACATGGTGCTTCAAATGTACCCTGGGAACCTGAGCAACAGTAAGTGAAGCACAATGAACTACATCAATGCACTGTGTTGAGGCTCAACATGTTCTGTACATGGACCAGCATGGGACTGTGGGACATGTGTGCAAGATACCCACCTTGGCATAAGCATCCAGATCAACTGCCAATTGAACAGTTTCCTGACATAAATGTGTTACAGTCAGACGTATTGTCAGGTCAGAACAGGTCAATGGCAGGCTCTGAAGCCCGACCTTGCATGCCACGCTGGCTGAACGATGACTTGAAGAGCCCGTTGTAGAAGAGTGCAGTATCTCTGGTGGGGCCTGCGTCTGCTAGGGGGGCGCCCTGTGACATCCCACCGCCAATGGAAGACATGGGCGTTGGGGCATCTGCGGTGGGCTCTGCGGGGGCTTGGGGCAGGGTCACACTCAGGGGTTTGCGTGCAGCATGAGCAGCTTGCTGGTCTGCCCCTCCTTCATGTAGCAGCACATCCTCTGCATCTACCTGCACACCATTCATCCATACACTCATTCATTCATTCATTCATCCATCCATTCATGCATCCATGCATTCCTTCCTCCAATATACCTATCTGTTCCTCGTCAAGTAAGCGCAATTTTGAGCAGCTGGCTGTATGAGGTCCACCATGATTGCAATTGGGCAGCTGACCAGTATGTTCAAAACATGCAGTACGTCCCATTGTCATGCCCTGGTCCTCTAGCCTGTTTGTCATGATCTGATCTTCTGGCCTATTTGTCATGATGCGATCTTCATGCCACCATCAGCTAGCTATGCATCAGGGTCACTGAGAAGGGGCAGCAAAACTCATAGGACTTGCAATGTTAGCGTGGTCTGCACACCCCACTGTTGGACGGAAGACCCATGGCCGACGGATGACTGTGAATCAGCAGAGACAAGCACAGAAGCATGCAAGGACCTGCAAGACCTGCTGCCTGTGCAGGAACATCATGCACACACATCCATCAGCACTGCTAGCAGCAGCAATAAAAAAAGAAAAGACTATGCCTTTTGGCGTCAGTTTGATACAAAGCCAAGTATTATACTGGGCTGCCCAAGTGCAGCAGCAATAAGCATAGCAGCAGCATGCATAAGAGCTGTACCACTTCTTCTTGGAAGGTTGGCTGCAGCCAGGCTGAGGCAGACTGGCCTGAGTGCCAGGTGTCCCTGCTGCCTCGGGACTCAGACTGGGACTGGAAGCTAGCAAAGATGCTGCTGCCTGGGTGATACTGACCTGTGTACACCAAATGGAATTTCAGAGAGTGTTGCATTGCAGAGCGGGTATCATTTATTGCTGCTTTCCTGGGAATGAAAAGAGGCCGAGCAAAGTTGCCAGGTTCTGAAAGACAAGAGGCTGAATTTGCAATCAGATACATTGCTTGCCTGCCATTTGTCATTGGTGTGTCTGTTGTCGTACTTGGAGTCTCAAAATGGTGTCTTGCACATGGTATGTTACCCCTTGTGGTAGTTGATCGCCATTGCTGTTGTGGCAACTGGTTGTGCACTCCTGTCTTCGGACATGTTCTCGCTGGTGTTCATTACTGTCTATGCTTACAAGCAAAAGTTTCATGTCTTGCAATGCCTACCACATCTCAAGCAGTACTGATGCAACAGTATGTTGGAAGTCAGGAGCCAAATATGTATATTTGCAGCAAATGTGGTGACTTGACAGTACATGAAAATTTACCTACAGCTGACTCCACATTCAACGATCTGGGTCCCAGAATGCTCTTGGCTCCAACACTGTGGCTCCTAATCTGCATGTTCTCCTTCTGGTCCTCTTCCTCGTCTTGCAGCATTGGCGACAGAGACATGAAAGGCCAAGACCCTCTCAGTTGGTTGCCTGCCAAACATACACAAAGAGGTGAGTGAGTGAGTGAGTTTATGTGCGTGCGCATGTGCACATGTGTGTTTGCGTGCTTCAGACGCTATGTGCAATATGGACTGACATCAGCACTCACGTTATTGCTTTGAGCATACCAATGCCACACATGCTGTCATCTGGTGTGACAAGTCTCAAGTTGACTGACACTGATGTTGTTCAGCTCTCGTGCAAGGCCCCTTGTGCTGGCAGCATTGATGGAACTGGTATCCAAAATAGTCACTTCATCAGAGTAGCAGACATTCACATGCATGCTTGGCACAACTGAGCATGAACGCTAGTACTCAACCGGCACTGAACGCTTCTTGACTGTATGCACAATGCTGTGATTGCATGAGCCCTGGTGTGGTGACTCTGTGTGTCCAATGTTCATGAGTCTAGATCGAGAGCATACCTGTGAGCTTTTGACCAAGAGGGGTGGGCTGCAGGGGTGAGCCCCAGGGGTGGGTTGGGTGCCCAGAATCCACACTCCAGCTGCGTATGTTTGGATTGCTGTTCTCATCGCTGAAGGACTCCCCTGCATCAATAGAGCACAGAGACATGACAACCAAAGGCCTGCATGGGCGCTCAGCTGCCTTTTGCCCTGCTTGACGAATTTGCTCAGGGATGTGACTTTGTACTGCTTTGAAAAGCCAGGTGAATATTGGCCAATTAGCGCAACACAGTCTGCACTGCTTGCTGGACCAGCACTAGGTGCTGCAAATGCTGATCTCCTAGCAGCAGACGCAGCACGCACAGGGGTGCTGTCAGCAACTTCCAGCTACATTACCTCTGTACAAGCCTGCAGTTTTAGCATAAGCCTGCCGCAGCCCCTTCGGCGTAGTCTTGTGAGGACTTGGCTGCACCACGGCTCCCCGTCCACTGCCGCCAAAGCTTGCCTGCGACTCCGACGGCTTCCTCTCGACTACGTACGCCTTCCGCTTGTTGCGTCTCCGGCGTAGTGCACAAAAGACCGCCGCTGCCGCCAATAATACTATGACACAGAAGCCCCCGACAGTGGTGACTGACAACAGTAGGACATGCGATCCCGTTGACCCTAGGGTGGCTGCGGCAGCGTCAGCCAAGCCACCCAGACCAGGCGGCATGCTAACTGCAGCGCTTGGAGCTGCAGCCGGCCCCCGGGACACAGGCAGGGGAGGGCTCAAGTTGCTGGTGGAAGCATTTGCTGGCGTACCTGCCAACAGACATCACCACACTATACGTGGCACAAACAGGCAAGCACAATGGTCCTGACAGAGTCCAGCACAAGCAATTTGCTGCCATACCACCATTTGACCATGGCCTATGCTAAGAAGTGCAGACCTTCACTCATCAGTGACAGCTTTGCCATGCAAAGTTGTGTTGCATGCATATGCCAGGGAACCAGCTTAAATGCTCGGCAGATTGGTATGATGCTGACTCTTGATCAAGAACAAGGATCCTTGCAGTCTGCCTTTCAAGGAAGCTCACAAATTGTGTCCACCTTCAGGCACATCAGCTCTGTGCAAAACACTTGATTGCGCAACATGACTCAGCTGATGAGACTCACCATTCAATGGTACTAGTGCTGGCACTGGAGCAGCTGCCTCAGCTTGTGCACTCTCAATCTCGGCAAAGCTATCACCCAGCTGAGACTCAGGCCCTGGCATTGTGGCATTCTCCTGATTCAGCAATGAGTCAGGACCAGGGGCTAGTCCCTGCTCCAGCCCTGACCTTGGCAACACAGCAGGGGCAGGGGCTAGGGCAGATGCTGTGAGGGCTGCCACATGCTTGGTCCACAGCTGCGGGGTGTACAAGAGTGGAGCATAGGGGACGCAATAACCTTGTGAAGGTACCCAGCCGGACATGCATGCCTGGCATGCCACTCCTTCATACCTGGACAGACTGGACAGGTCCAGTGACAGGTCACAGAGCAGAAAGGTTATGCCGCTGTACAGTACAGTACAGTACAGTACAGTACAGTACAGTACAGTACAGTACAGTACATGCTGCTGACATGTCTCTGCTGACCATGATCATTGATTAGTCACTGTAATTGAGCCACAGGTCCACAAAGTGACACAGCTTGTCAGGCTTAAGAGCCGTGTAGTGGTTTGAGCATGCAGCTTGGCATCAGGACTCACTGCCAGAAACTGGCCACGACCCTAAACCTCAAGCAACGTACATGTGACATCAATGCATTACGCTAAAGTGACAGTATCTCAAGCACAGCAGCTTACCCAGGAAAGCAATCGCACACACCCTGACTATTTAGGCAAGTGCCCTTGCCACTGCAAGGTGTGCTGTCATTGGCAGGGCAGGCTGAGTACTGCACAGGGCAGTCCTGAGGGCAGCTTCCCTGCAGGTCTATCTGACTGCCATTGCTCTGAATGCCCCTCTCGCCAATCTCACAGATGCCGTTACCACAGATCCCCACTCGGTATGACTGTGTCACTTGTGTAACAGCAAAGCCTAGGGCTGACTGTGATTGCGCGAGATCTGCTGACCCTAGAAGACGAGCAACGGTGGGCGCCGTCAGGGGCCCTGCTGCTAGGGCAGAGGCATTGCTGCTGTTGCTGACAGGAGAATGGATGACTACTGTGACTGCTTGGGAGGCAGAAGCTGCCACTGCTGTGGCAGCTGGACTGGCAGGACTTGCTGGGCTTGGCGAGGGGGTGGCAGATGCATTGGCAGAACCTGCTGCAAGGGTGGCAGATGGGCTGGCAGGTGAGGTAGCAGATGCCAGCAGATGTCTTGCAGGTGACTGCTGGCTGCTACTAGCAAGGGTGATGGAGGCGATTGCAGATGCAGGAGTCTGAAGCATGGTTGCGAAGCCCTGAGCCACTCGTGCAGAAGCATTGCCCTGCACAACATCCAACACCATGTCAGTCTTTGCACTGCCAAATCCATATGCTTAAGCATGGCTGTCACATCACAGCAGAGTGCAATTATCCTGTGAGGACCTGCAAACCGTTTCTGTGTCCTCAGGATCATGTTTTCACTTGTGATGCTCTTGTGATGATGTTGCACCATTGTCTCGGTCATGGTGTCTTGTCATTGCAAAAAACCAGTACCATGTGCACTGGCATCAAGCATTGCTGGATCACCCACCCTTCTGTAGCTTTGAAAGCAGCTTGTGCATGACTTTCATGCTGATCACTGTATCTACCGCTGTGGCATCACAGCATGCGCATCTGTAAAACAGCCAAAGCATGGTGGCTTGGCAGGAAGAGTGTCCCGGGTGAAATGAGATGCAGACTCATCTGTACAACAGCCAAAGCAAGGTGCATTAGCAGGAAGAGTGTGCCTGAGTGAAACGAGATGAAGACACAGGGCATACACAGGGCAGGGCAGCATACCTGCAGGGCAGGGCAGGGCAGCATACCTGCAGTGTGGCTGGAGTAAGCTGTAGCTGAGCCTGAACCAAAATGGCGCAGCTATTGGACAGACCCCCGCAGACACCACACTCATCAACAGTTGCATCCTGCAAATGGCAACATATTAGGGCGTAAAATGGCCTTTGTCAGACAGACAGCAGTGGGGCAAGCATACTGAGGCGCAAGCTTTTTGGTTGGATAGTCAGTGTTTGCGTCATTGCATGAGGAGGCATGACTATGATGGATGCTATGCTGTTATGGAGGCCATCCCACAACCTGCGCCTTGCATGCATCATTCACAAAAGGCAAGCATGGTGGGCAGGAACAGGAACAGGATCCTTTGAGGAAATCAATGACAGGCAAGTAGCACTGCTGGCCTTATGCGTGGTTGATAGAGCATGATCACCTCTGCAATTACAGGTTTCTTTACCATGTAGCAGCAACTGCTTCTGGCAGTTGCACAGGGCCTTGTGAGTGAATTAGCAGAGACTTTTCCTTCTCTTTTTATGAGCATGTCCCATTTGAATGCAGCATAGTTGATGCACTTATATGGCAGGACTGCTGTGACGGTACTACCTGACAGCAGACTCCAGCTGCATCAATGGTGGATTTGCAGCAACTTCCTTCCACATCCACTGCTGTGCCAGCACCATTGCACACCCCACAGGAATCCAGAGTGCCCTCAGGGCAGCACCACCCAGCCCCATCCAGGGCGCTCCCCAGCTCACAGCAAGTGACATTGTTGTCTAGCACACCTGACGGACAACACTGCTGCTGTGCATCCACAACACCACTGCTGCAGGTTGCTGCCGCCTGCGCCAAAGCAACTCACACACGTTACAGCCGTATGTGCAGTGGCATAGTGACTGTACATGACATTAACACATACATGCAGCTGTAGTGAGGTGTCAGCAAACTTGATGGCATCCTTTATGGGTGTTTGATGCTGGACGTCGCACTGCTTACATTGCTGCAAATGACTTTGTGCAGGCGGGCGCACACACACACACACACACACGCACACACATTCTCACACACATGGGGTGTGGCCAGATCCTTTGGGTCACAGCAATGCAAGCAAGGATGCTTGTAACACTGTGTTGCAACACAGCACTCCATTGCTGAAAACTGGCTACTGGATGCATGCAGCGAAGCCTTGCAGCGCAAAGGCAGGCGGCAAGCAGTGAAGCAGCATTGCACCTGACAGTATGAACCAATGTAGCCAGGGTCACACTGACAAGCCTGCCCAACGCATGTGCCTTCCCCATAGCAGATATTCTCCTGGCAGAAGTCACATGGGTCCATATTGCAGGACATGTTGCTGGCTGGTGCAGGCGCAACACAGCTGCCTTCTGACACAGTCCCATTGCTGGAGTGTATGCACTGCACAAGCCTTGTGCTGACTCCTCCTGCACATGTAGGCATGGGTGATGTGGGACATGTATGCACGATGTATATCAGGAATGCAGTGGAAGAAATGCGGAAGGGTGTGGTGCACTTGTGGGTGCTGCAGGCAGCATGGCCGCTAGTGCAGGCTTTCATAGGAGGTTGTACAATACAGGGCAGAGGTGTTGCTACAAACTTGTGCACCTATGCAAGCAATGCACTGTGTGCATAGTTGATATTGCAGACTGCAAGCCCCTGCTGAGTCTATGTTCTAGCTGTCATCTGGGTTGCATTCACCCTGCGCACTCACATGCACTCTGTTCAAGATTTAGAGTCAATGTCCATCAACAGGAATTGTCTTTGCCTTGCGTTTTGGTGACCTAAACTGTTATTATCAAGAGTGCTCTATTGAAGGTGACCAAATAGGCATGTTGGTGAGAAGGCTAAAGCTGGAGCAAAATGGTCAACCGCAGTATGCTTGTGCACATGTGACGTCAAGCATGCCCTGGTCCCCCCTACAAGAAGATGGGACTGCATCAAGTGACAATCTTGCGCTGAGTTGGCTTTAAAGCACAATAATCGGCAGCAAGGATGAAAGGCAGGAAGAAGAAGCCCTACCTCCACAGGTAGCATTGCATGCGCCCCACTCACTCACGTTCCAAGTATACACCTCACAAGGACTCAGATTGCAATGCTGCATCAGAGGCTCATCCACACTGATGTGTGCGCAAGCTGACTGCTCAGTGGCCGAAGTGTCACTGGCATTAGCCATGCACACAAGTTGCCGAGTGGTAGTGCCACCGCCGCATTTGGCTGAGCAGGCGCTCCAGGGTGTGTACTCCCAATGGGGGTTACTACAACCCAAGCCCCTGTGGCATCACAAACTATGCTGACATCAACTGAGCAGGAGCACATCTGATAATGTACAGCCATGCTCAAGCACCTGTCTTCAGAGCTGAAATTGCTGCACTACCCATTGCTTTTGTCACCAGAAAATGACTGTGGTTGCTCATTTGCTTCACATATGTGCACAACAGACTGTCACAAGCAGTGCTGCAGGGATGCTTGGTAGAGGCACATGCAAAGCATGATGTTATACAAGTTGGACCGATAGCATGCATGGCATGAGTCCGTGCAGTTGCTCTGCTGAGAGCTTTCAACATCTTCAGCATTCAGTAGCACAGTCTCCTAATCAACACACACACACACACACACACACACACACACACTCACTCACTCACACACACGCACGCACACACACGGGCACAAACACCCCCCCCCCCCCTTCCTGACATGTCCAGTCAAATTCTCACATGTCTAGCATGAAGCAGCAAGGTCTCTTACCCAGCGAGGTTCCAGGTGGAAGCCTGAGGGGGTGCAGTGCAGTGGGACATGTCTGCCAGGTAGCCGGGCAGTGCCTCACACAGCAGCGTCTCCTCTTGCAGAATGACTGAGCAACTTGTATCTGTGCTGACGTTGGCCAGGCTTGAGTGGAGTGTGGTTCTGTTTGAGAATGTGGAAGGCGCAGCTGTTGGCGCAGGAGCCTGTGGTACTTGCACCACCTCTGCAACAAAGCAGCAGATGATGACAGGAGACGAGTCAAGCATCAAGCAGAAGGACTTGTGGGTTTGTACATAAGGGTGATGAGTCCACATGTGAGGGGGGTTTTCTGGAAATGCGATGTATCTGAAAGGGTGTGCGAGGCAATGGGGCTGCAATTGTGCAGGTTGGATCGCTTGGCACGAAAGTAAGAGCAATGTATGGAAAAATGCCATGCAAAGTGTGGTTGTGAATGCAGGCGCAGCCAAGGTGATGGCAGCCTCTCATTGAGGCTCCATGCAGGCAGTGTGCATCATGACATTTTGTGCTAATGCTAATGCTGATGCTAATATGAATGTGGTGCAGTAGCAGCAACAACAGGCGCTTACGTGTTGGTCCAACTGAAAGCACAGTTACATCTGTCAAGCCAGCAGACTGCAGATACAAATCCAACAGACCGCCACTGACAGCAGTCCCCAGCAAGTCTTCTTCAGAACTGCCGTCCAGAATGTCACTGACAGCAATGCCAAGAGAAAAGCTTCCACATTGATATGGCACTATCACAGCCTGAGGTGACCCAATTGCTGAGCCTGCTGTGCAGTCAGACTGGCCTGGACACTGTATGCAACACTGGCCTTGCTGTACACTGAGATATGTGGTAAGATCTAAGGAGGTGCCCAGGCAGTTTACAGTGCTGCCTGTAGCATCTGGAGTGCATTCATTCTCCTGCACTGCGCTGTACACATTCAAGGGCACTTGCGTGATCCCCCTGCAGATGTAGTTGCCACCAAGGCAGGTTTCTGTGCTGTTTGTTGCGCCTTGTATGGGACAGTCTGTACTGGAGTTGTATGACAGCCAAAGGTTGCATTGGGTCACTTTGAGATACTGAGACAAGCCTGAAAGCAATCCCGATGAAAGACTTTGGTTTTGCAGCTGCTGTTGCGCCTGGAGCTGCAGAGTGGAGTTCACGGTAGCAGTGACTGTTTGGAGGTCTAGACAAGTGTCTGCATCGACAGATTGCAAGCCTCGCAAAGTTGCAGGCAAACAACCGGATGTATGTGAAACTTCTGTGTGTTGTGCCTGCGCTTGTTTACGAAGGTTGAGAGTCAAAGTAAAAGCAGCTGCAAGCCAAACTTGCGATCTAAGGTGCATGTTGATGCCGGCAAGCGCAGAGACGAGCGTGGACTATCAATGACAGGATCGTCGCAATGTCATCATTGAGGCCGGGCGGATTCGTGCTTGCACTCTGGCGGGGCAGTCATGAGCGGTCCGCTGTCTCCCATCAGACATTGGATGTATGCACCGAATGACAGCTGTGTTCAAAAGCCAAACCGTCCTTTCTGCCGTCGTGACAAAACTCGTCCGCGGGATGTGCAACGTCGACCGAGTGTCCACACGGCCATAGAGCGTGGTGCATTGTGATGTGTTGCGCTGCGCTGCGAAGCTTGTCTGTCCAGTGGTTAGGTGTCGACAAGCCTGCAAGCTTGGGCAAGTGCTGCTTTCGGTTTTGTGGCTATGAATCAGTCCAGCCAACCTAGGTTCGCGGTCTTTGGAGCTGTGTGTCTGCAGCAAGGTTTCAGTGGTACACAGATGCACGTGGAGGTCCTGCAGCAGCAGAACCTGTATAGCAACAAGTCTTATGCTGACAAGGCTCATTTCGTTGTCTATGAAATTGTTAGGGAGGTGACTCACTCTCAATGGCAGACTTTGGTGAATCCCACTCCTGGTGCCATCGTATTATATCTTCTAGCAGTTATACTAGCTGTCTTAATAGGCGTAGTGATGCGTCTGAAGCCACAAGGTACAGTAGCATATGCTTCATGTTATAAGCTGCATTGAACTATTCAAAGCACCCAAGCCAGCTTGAGGCAAATAAACAAGTTTCTCTTGTTTGCATGTGCTGGTGCTTTGCATCTGAGCATTGTAGACTATACGCACTTGACATTGCATGACTTGTCACATGTTGCGCTGTTGAAGCATGTCTAACTTCACCTGTACAGAGCCCTGCTTTGGAGACTTGCTTTCAAGGCATTGTTCAAGTCTCTGCATAGAGTGCTTGCTCAAATATGCATTGTGTAGCAGGTGGACTTCTCACGTTGAGAGAATTTGATCGACAGCCTCTGGTCAAGTTGGACCGGGATAGCACAGACCATGAATTGGCCTCCACGACACATGCAACACAACCCAGAACCTTTGACAGAGTGCACAAGTGGGAAGAGTTTGTACCAGAGGCTCGCAAATGTTTGAGATCCTTGGACAACACAAAGCGCTTATGTCAGCCTCAGGTTAGGCCTCTCATGCTTGACACACAGCTGGCTATGCAAGGCATACCTTTGAGAATAGCAATGCATCTTTTGCAACTGCAGGCCTTTTGTGTAATTGCTGGAGAACCACTCATGGCTGCAGCCGATAAGAAAGAAATCCGTGGATATATTTTTGGATTTCTGCAGTCGCTCACTGCAATTGCTCCATACTGTGGCCTGCATCTGATACTCAATGCCTGCATGTGCACTGCCTGTC
>JAABUK010009391.1_pt1 | contig 13382 bp, 13 predicted proteins | sample 5559141 | NCBI WGS metagenome assembly JAABUK01 (sample SAMN10711869, study PRJNA513367) | rock metagenome | isolation source: Antarctica rocks | place: Antarctica: Victoria Land, Pudding Butte nord | collected 2016-01-03
AATTTATGCATCATTGTCTTTATAATGTCAATAATGATGAAATGAAGTCATCATGAAATTGTTTTATAAAAGTGAAGACTCTCAATGCTTTTGAAGAAGTATCATGACAAAATCATAAAAGAGCATAGAAAGTAATTTCATAATGTCAAAATCTCATTTTGAAATACTTCTTGATATTTTGAAAATGATGAGAAAAAGATTTTATACTGCATGATTTATCTCAAGAATGAATCAAAGAAGCTTTGATTTAATCATGAAAAGACTATGTTTGCAACTCAACAGATGTGATTTAATTTTATTGACTTTCTTCTTAATTTAATTGAGAATTTGATGAATCAAAACATAGACGTGATTCAGCAATATGCAAATGCATTGCAATGTTCAAATCAAATGATACAAATGTTTGCAACTCATTTAAATACATTGAAACATCAACTTTTGTTATATAATGATAAGCATAAGTGAACTCATTTATTCATCAAGTTAAAATCTGAGCTGCGCGTAATTATTACTAATGTGCAATTAATTTCTATCACATGAAATGCATTAATTAATTTTGTCACTCAACTGAAAATAAATCTATGAAAAGAACACATTTTGTCGTTGAAACAACATCAAGATGAGAACTTGCATGATTGAAATAAAGTCAACAAGAAGATTCATTCAAAGTGAAAGAAATTTCATTGATCAATCAGATTCAACTTTTCATCAAAGACAAGCTCATATGCTTCATTATATTATAGCAAGAATTTGTTCAACATAATGTGTTACATATGCAATCAAAAGAATTATTACTTTAATGATTGTAAAGATGAAAAGATCAAGAATAGATCAAAAGAATTTGATGCAAATCAAGTATTCATCAATTCAATGTTACATATGAGTCATTTAAAAAAAAATTTCTTCATTAAGTGCATGCAATCTATGACTATGACACTGTCTAGACGCTGTATGTATGCTAAGTTACATGTAATCTGATCAAAGTCGCTGCTTTATATCTTTTCGTTGATCAATCACATCGATAGTTTGCACATACAAGCGCTCTTTCTCAATCATCATCATCGTACTTTCGTTTTTCTTTATTTCTTCGCATTCTTGACGTTCTACTCTTTCGTTTCTAATAGTCATTTTCTCGTCGCAATTCAAGTATTTTTCAAATACTTTAGTGTTGTGATTCTTCGAATTTTGATGATGAACAATGTCAATATAATGTCTGTGTTTTTGAGCTGAGCTTTTTTCTTAAACTTTATCTGCTCTGCTCTATAATGTCTGCAGTTCAGCAGTAAATGCTTCGATGTTTGTCTTGCATTGCATATTTCATAGCATTTGTTCGAATTATTCTCTGATAATCGATGCAAATAGCTCTTGAAATAGTCATGTTTCATTTTCAGCTGAATAAAGATTGAAAACGTTAGTCTATCGATTTTTCTCATCTCTTTTAGTAATTTATGACTTAAATTCACATTCGATATGTGCTTTTGATACTGATTTCCCTTCTTGATGCTGCTTTTTCAGACATTTAATCATTGTAATTTCGTCTCTTTGCAAATTTGCTTTTTGACGAAGCTTATGATGATTGCTTTCATGTTGTCAATAACTGATAATTCTTGAGCAGCGCTTTTGATTAGTTGATCTGCTTTTTCGTTCTCAATAATGCTTTTGTGACTCAATATTCACTGTATGCAAATTTGACACTGATTCTGACGTAATTTGATTAAGTTTTGTCGTATGTCATTGAATAACTTTGCATTGACATTGCTTTTTGCATTTAGTCTTTGCAAAGTCATTTGACTGTTCATGTACACTCAAATTTCGCTGTTTTTGAGTGCTTTTTCGCTGCACATTGCGATTGCATTGTTAATAGCTTGCAGTTTTGCTTTTGTTATGATGATTTTGTCTGAAACACTTGTCATTTTGCTGCATTTAATGAGTTTATGCATAAATATCACTGTTGTTTCAATTTCTGTTTCAACTTCTGCTTTCTTTTTTTGAATTTGCGATGCGTTTGTGTACATCACTAAGTTTTTCATCTTTTTGATAATTCTTTCTAATTTTCTATAGTGTGTATTGATTATATCACAAGTTTCGTCTTTTGCAAATTCGATTTGAAGTTTTGCTAAATGCTTGATTTCTTGCTCTTACGATTTCTTGAAGTGAGAAATTTCGATTTCTTTTATTGAATTCAGTGTTTTTTGCACTTTGTTCAATATTTGATATATCTGCATGAGTCTGTCTTTGCACTTCTTAGCTTTTTAAGATATATTCATCTTCATCTTGTTTCAGTTCAGATATTTCAATGCATTCAGATCTAGATTCAATTTGATAAAGTATTGAGATGAGTATGAAATAAATGTTCTTTTTCTGATAAAGTGTTTTTTCAATAATTCAACTATTCAAATTGCATAGTTCTTGCACTTTTGATCTAATTGTATCTTCATTGACGAGATTTCAACTTCTATTTGCATAGCATTTATCAATGATGTTCAAAACACACTCAGAATTTTTTGTAATGCAGCGTTTTGCAGTTTGCGAAATTTGACTAAGTAGCTTTTTTGATTATTTTATCATATTTCGACGTCATAATCACTAATAGATGTGATGCATGTCAGATATAACTGCTTTTCTAATTTAACATTTAGTTTTCACTCACTATTCATTAATTTAAACAACGAGTGTAGCATTCTTGTGACTGTTGCAATTTTCGTTTGCACATGAACTTTGAAGTTGAGCTTTCAATTCAGTCAAACTTCTAGTCATTGTACGCATGTTTTTGATTTTATGATCATGTTATTGAGTAGAATAATTATTTGATTGAATGTCTTCTTATGACTTTCAAAGTGTATTAATTCAGATTTTGAGTCATCGAATTGCACTGCGTTTTTCTTTGCTCATGTAAAAGCGATTTTTGCTGCATTTTCTAGCGTTTTTACATTCTTATCAATATTTTTTTTCTTCACGTATAGTGCTACGTTATCAATGTAGCTGAGTGACTGTAGATTTTCAATCTTTGCGTAAATCTTTGAAAATAAGTATTGAATATAAATTAGAAATAGAATAAGTGAAATAAATGAATCTTGCAATATTTCTATGATTATTTTCTTTAATTTCTGACGTTTGTCATCAAATGCTAAGTCAATAACTCAATTTTGTAAGAAGCATTTTACTCAATTAATTAAATTGATTAATATTTTCAATTTAATCAATATTTTGACCAGCTTTTTTATTTTTATATTTTTTATTTCTTCATTAAGTGCATGCAGAAACAAACAATCACAACACATGCACAACAAATCTTGAAAAAGAGCATTACATGCAAGACAGAGTGAATCTAGAGAATGATCAAACGACAATGAATTGCATGAGTTGCAGCAATGCAAGTTCGAAGATGATTGCAAGTGATGTTGACATGTTGCAAGAAAACAGCGACGCGAAATCGCAACGCTCACGCAATGATGAAGAGAAGATAGCTGACATTATTGATTTACTAATAAAAACATCAACGTTAAAGAAAGAGATGAGCAAAGATTACTTGTGAAAAGAAATAGCACTGAAGCTGATGCATCATCTTCAACTCGATTCAGAAGAAAAACATCATACGACTCAGAATGCGTTCATCGCGAAGAATGTACAGAAATTGAAGACATCAGTTCAACTGCTAAGCAAGCAGTTACAAATGCAGAGAAATACGCGTTTCTCATCGAAAATCATGTCATGAGCAAACATAACAAGAGAAGAATTATCAACGAGAAAGCAACGTCTCAGAGAAAGATCATCATCACTTTGCAAGAAATGCAAAATCATGATAAAGATAGCAGACAGAGAAGAAATAGAGAAGATGCAGAAGAAGATCGTTGAGCAGATTCTTCAGAGAATAGCAGACGTGTCAACAAGTCAATAAGATCTGATCATGTCTCTTCGCAAGCTGAGTAGCAAAGACATCTTTCTTCATGCAGTCAGCTCAGATGCATAAGCAAATCTGAAAAAGACTCAAGAATGAGCAAAAGAAATTGCAAACTCAACGCGCATATTGCAATGAATCTTCGCAATGCTGACACATGAGATGTGCACTACAATCAACATAAGCAATCAGAAGAAAGTCATTAGAAAGCTAATAAAGAATAACGCAAGACTTCATGAAAATCTGAAGATTCTAAGAATAGTCTGACTCAAGAAAGTAGCAGAGAGCGAAAAGACTCATTCGTCGCTCATTGTGAAGATAGCAATCGAAATGATGATAAATCAACTGATGAACGTGAGTATGTTAAATGCATATCATGAATGCGCATGTGAACTGTTCAAGAAGAACTGTCACATCACACAGTGTTTCAGATGTCAAGAATTTGATCACATGATCAGATTTTGTAGAAAGAATCAATGCTGTGTCAAGTGTGCAGACAAACATCACATCAAAAGATGCGTGACGTCTTTGAATAGAAAATGTTGTGTTAACTGCAACGAGAATCACGAACTCTGAAGATGCATCTGTTTCAAATGACAACAGCAGATGAAACAAGCATTTGAAATCTATAAAAACAGATCGTTCAGATATTCAGAAGCGTTTAAATACAATTGCACATTCTTGCAATTCTTAAGCTCGTTGCTGTTTTCAAGCTTTGCAGATTCAATGAACTCTTCAAGTTCAATGAACTTTTCAAATTCAACAAACTCTTTAAAGTTCATGAACTCTTTCAGTTCAATGAACTCGTCAAGCTCAACGACAGTTGTGCTGAAAACACGCAGTCTAGTCGCTCATGAATCAACATGACAGATGATAGAAGTCAAGAAGAGACGCGTTGATCATTTCTCTTGCATGAGTAGCGACTCAGATGAGACGTCGCTTGAGCAAAGTCAGAAATGACAAATTAGAAAATGAGACAGACTCTTGATGACTGAGAGCATTCAAAGAGTCTTCTCTTTGCAGAGTCAACAACAACTATAAATAACTTTATGACAAAACAATCTTTTCTATGAATACTGCAGTACAACATCAGAAAATCATTGAAAATTCAGAAATTGTTTTTAATCAACAAAGAAGTTCATGATTTTGACATTGTAATCATACAGAAGCAGAGTTGCAACATTAACGACACTCAATCATTTAACTCAGCTCACAACTTCTTTTACCTAGTGAAAAACACGTCATCACAGTCAAGAACATGCATATATGTGAACAAATGCTTAAGACTTGATCAATGAATGATAGAAATAGTTGAGTCAGACATTTGCTCAATCAGAATATTAACTCACAACATAGATGATGAAACGCAGACGTTACAACTTATAAACATCTACAATTCATGTTCACTGTTCTTTACATTTACAGAGAAATCTTCAATCATTTCTCGCTTAAGCGAGCTACTCAAAGACAACTGCAAACAACTGATCATGAAAGATTTCAATTTACATCACTCTCATTGAGAGAAATGAAGATGCTTCACTCAACATGCAGCAATCAACAGTTTACTTGACATTGTTACTAATGCTAAGCTGAAATTATTGCTGAAATCAGACACTATTACTTGCAAGACTCACAATCAGTTTACAACTATTAATTTAGTCTTTAACAGCGAGAAAATACAGTTCATGACACATAAGTGCAAGATATGCATCAATCTGCATCAAGAATCAAATCATCTTTTGATTGTTATAGAACTTTGTCTACAAACAACATCAGTACAGTCTTCAACTCAATGACTATGAAAGAAAATAAACACAGAAGCATTGAGCGCGTATCTGCATATGCATCTTTCGTCGAATCGTTCTTTAAACAGCAAGATGATGATGAATGAAAGAGTGTGCAAAGTTATCAAGATGTTACAGAAGATCATTGAGAAATTTATTTTCTTGACAAAGTCATCAAGTTAAGCAAAGAACTTCTGAAATTCAAACTGCTCAGAGATAGTAATGAAATCAAGATGACTGTGAATTGTATGAAAAATACAGAGCACATTAGATGCGTGAAATGAATATCTGAAACATAATGATCATAAAAACAAGATCATTCAACAAGTGAAGTGCGCACATTTTAGATCATAAATGCATGAGCTGAGCAATGCACTTAAGTCGATATGATGCTTCGCAAAATGAGTCAGAATCGAAAGTCAGTTATTTAAAAAACTTTCTCAGTTTTCATCATTAAAGCAAAGTGACACTGATCAAATGACAACAACGTTCAAGAAAAAAATCGAGATATTGCGAGAAAAAATCTTTTCTTCATTCTCTCAAACAAACATTAACAACATTGCAAACTCATTTATATTTTTGACAGTATCATCTGACTTACGCATTTCAGAAGATGAAGTGAGATAAACAATCAAAAGAATAAAAGCAAACAAAGCATCAGATATTTCAAACATTTCAAACAAAGTGCTGCAGACAAATCTTGCAAAACTGATCTTGATATTGATGAGTTTATTCAACGCATGTGTAATACACAGATATTATTCAAAGCAGTTCAAAAAGACTTAAATGATAGTATTATGCAAATCAAAGAAAAGCGATTATACTGATTCAAAGACATATCAACTCATTGCTTTGCTTGATATCATGAGAAAAGCTCTGAAGTTAATCATGATTAAAAGACTGAGCAATATAGCTGAGACTCATCACATGCTATCTGATGCTCAAATGAAAGTGAGATGCAAGTGATTCATGATCTTGACATTAAATCTACTAGTAGATCAGATTTACATGATATGAGGTTGCAAAATCAAATACGTAGCATTCATGCTAAGTTTAAATATCATCAAAGCATTCAATCAAGTCTTGCACATCAGACTTCTGCATACTCTGAAAATGAAAAGAATTTCAGACTACATAGTTAAATGAGCATGCAGCTTTCTTGAGAATTGAGAAACATTGTTGAGATTCAATGAATAAATGAGTGATATGCGCAAGATAAATGCAGACATATTGCAGAGATTTCTCATTTCATCAATTCTCTTTCTATTTTTCAACGTAAGTCTGATTAAAAAGTGCAAAGCATTGAAAATTAAGATTGAAGTGCTTGACTTTGTAAATGACATTAACATTCTAACATATGATAAATTCATTGAAGAAATTTGCAGAACATTGAGCAAAGCACATGATGTCTGTGCAAAATGAGTTTGCACTCATGATGTAACATTTGCATCAGAAAAGTATGAACTTATGCACTTCATCAGAAAATCAAAGAGATTTGACATGATGACTAGCATACAAATAGAAAGTTCAGTTATCAAGTTGAAATCAGACGTGTAAGTTCTGAGAGTACAACTGAACACAAAATTGCAATGAAGTGTGCATCTTCATCAAATCAAAGTGAATCACATCACATGAATGCTAGCACTTAGTTGACTTGAAGTTTTTATATGAAAAACAATTTTCACAAAAGCAAGACAGATATACTCAGCAGTAGTAAGATCAGAAATTGCATTTAAAGCATCAGTTTGACATCAGTGAGAAAAAGAGAAAAAACTGTCAGACAAAGAATGCAAACTTGAAACATTACAGAATCAAACTCTGCATCACGTTGCAAAGATATTCAAAAGAGTAAGCATTGAAACTCTGAAAGCAGAAATGTACACAAGCTCGCTGCATGTTCATCTGAACATGCTGCAAGACAAGATCACGTTACGCAGTCAAGTCAACAATCATACGCAGAAAATTAAATAAACATGCAAACTAATATGCATTCATCTGATGAGTATTAATTGCATCATTTCTTGCTCTTTTGTCATCAAGAAAGTAATGCTTCTGAACAACTTAATTCAAGAAAACACGAAAATACAGTCAAGACGCAAGCAATTAGCTCTTGCTGCAATGATTTCAACTAGTGACAGCATTGCAATAACACAGTATCACAGAAGTTAGTGAAAGCAACGATGAAAGAAATATAGAAAATGCATTGCAAATATTCACGTCACTTTGACACAAAGATTGCATTTGTTCAACAAGATGATAAAGATGTGAAATGATTTTCAGAAGATCAAAAGCACTCTTATCACTTACATCAGAATCAAATGCATAAATTTGAATGTTTATTTGCACTTCAGAAATGTTTCAGACGCAGATAGCATGTGATGCAACTGCAACTGAGATCATCAGATGACAAAACATGTACTCATGCATTGCTTGAACTGATTGCATCTGCGATCAAGAATGCTACAAAATGTTGACTTCTTGAACTATTGAATAATCATCACTATCACGAAGAATCTCAGAGCAGCTGCAAGAATGATGATGAAAACGAAGCTTCTGAAACAATTTAAAGTGACTAAGTCACTCATTTTCTAACGTGCAATTAACGCGAACTAATTTGATACATAGTTTCATAATGATAGTTTTGACTGTGCAAAGCAGTTGTATAGACAGTAAGTGATTTTCTATCTCAGAGAGTTTTGTTCACTCAATATAAATAGCATAAAATCTCTTATGAGTTGACTTAATCAATGTCACAAAAGTGTATGAATTTATTATTATTAAGTGCATGCAGTCTATGATTATGACATTGTTTAGACGCTGTATGTATGCTAAGTTACATGTAATCTGATCAAAGTTGCTGCTTTATATCTTCTTGTTGATCAATCACATTGATAGTTTGCATATACAAGCACTCTCGCTTAAACTCTCATCATTATACTCTTGTTTTTCTTCATTTCTTCACACTCTTCACATTCTACTCTCTCATTTCTAATAGTCATTTTCTCGTCGCAATTCGAGTATTTTTCAAATACTTTAATGTTGCAATTCTTTCGATTTTGATGATGAACAGCGTCAATATGATGTCTGTGTTTTTGAGCTGAGTTCTTTTCTTAAGCTTTATCTGCTCTGATTTATAATGCTTGCAATTGAGTAGTAAATGCTCTGACGTTTGACTTGCATTGCATATTTCATAGCATTTGTTTGAATTATTCTCTGATAATCGATGCAAATAACTCTTGAAATAATCATGTTTCATTTTCAACTGAATAAAGATTGAAAACGTTAGTTTATTGATTTTTCTAAGCTCTTTTAGTGATTTCTGACTTAGATTCACGTTCAATATAATCAGCGATGAAATTCATCTGTACGTGATGCTGACTACAAATCTACTGTTTAACTACAGTAAAGTCTAAAGATTATCAAAAGTTTGAATGATATCAAAGTGTTGCATGATGATGAAGCGCTGTGCATTGATTGCATGCAGAGTTTTCGCGATTGCACAGACTTTGATAATCTCAATGCGCATGCTACAAGCAATCTGCACGCAGATAAGAAAGTCAAATAGAACGCAGAATTACAAGGAAAATTGCTTATGAAAATCATTCAATTCAGTATCTTGTCATCATAATGATGAGAATTGAGACAAAACACTCTTGCGTTTGATCTGTTGAGAATGATTAGCAGAAAGAACTTGAATCATGAACATTCTTTAAATTTACATGCTAACTATGTATAGATCTTGTTAAGACTGCATGCCTGTTACTATGACATAAGCAACTCACAAGACTTGTTAAGTTCAACACAAGCAAACTCGAAAGTCTCATTAATATCATTTAACAGACGTTCAAACACAGACATTTTATATGTGAGTGATACTCTGATGAGAAGACTTCATTAAGAGAAGAGAAACATAAGCGAGTTAGTAAAGAATGATCAAACTACACTGTTTGATTAGAAGTGTAACATATGAACATTTCTACAAAACATGATTGATCTGCATGAGAAAGATTTCTACAGATAACATGAAACAGATGAGTTGCACATCTTACAAGCGAAGCGAGCGTCTGCAAGACGTGATATACAATGATGACAATTGTTAATCTTGAGAATCTCATTTCTTCACTGAGTTCTGACTCTTGAATGTCTTGATGATAAAATCAATCTCTAGTCAAAGACATTGTCTGTATAGCTTAAGAAAACAGTAGTGTATGTCGATATGATTAAAGAAGAAATTGACTGCAATATGCATGTGTATTGCTGATGAAACATTTGCAACTCATGCTTAAGAAGTAAACTGTCAAAATCTGAGCAGTGAGAGATTTCACTCATCTTGAACTGTGAATCTGCTGCAAGAGAAAAGATCATTTCTCGCTAAGAGAAAAATCAGCATAGAAATCGTGTTTTATGTATGTTGCATGCAACGTATGCAACATATTTTTGATAGACAATTATACATGATTGAGCGAGAATTAGCAAAAGTTATGCTAAATTCTGAGCAAAAAGTTATTATCGTTGAAGACTTTAATGCACATCATAGCTGATGAAACGCAAAAATTTCAAACTCTATTAGAACAAAAGCATTAATAAAGTGAGTAAATTTACATAAATATGATCTGATTAACACTTCTGATATAGACACATATCACAACTATTCAGATCAGTTAAACTCAGTACTTGATTTAACATTTGCATCAAAGAATATGTGCAATCATATCAAGAATTGACATATAGATGAGAATGCAAACACAGAATTCAATCATGAAGTAATTCTATTTACAATAGTTATGAAAAAAGTGAAGTTGGTCGAAAATTCGCTGAACGCGTCATACAATCTGCAAAAAGTCAACTGAAAAGACTTTGATGAGCATTTGCAAAAGATGAAAGACAAAATAATAGTCAAGATGCAAAGAATCACGAGTTTAAAAGCAAAAATCATTTACTTAATGAAATGCATCAAGAATACAGTGAAATTATTTGTATTTAAACAGCGAATATGCGCAAAATCAAAACTCTGATGAAACAATAAGCTCATTGAAATGTGAAAGACGCTGTCATCAAAAAAGCGAATCTGAAAAAGATGCAGAAATGACGACGCATGAGCAAAGATAGTGCAAATGCGAAATTCGTATCATGATGCAATAAAGCTGATCAAAAATCAATTCTGAATCAATTTTTTAAACAATGTTGAAGAAAAAGAAGTGTTTCAGATCTACAAGTTCACTAAATCACGTTTAATTGAGAAGCTACTCTTGATACAAAACTCACAAAAAGAATTGAAGATTGAATTCAATGAAAAGTGCAAGACATTTCTGAAAGCAATGTACTTATCATCATTGAAAATTCAAATCAATGAAGAATTACTATTGAATGAAAGTATACAGTGATCAAGAATTATTGAAGAGAAAATCAAGCACGCTATTAACTTCTCAGCATTCAGAAAAGCACTTGAATCAGATGATATGTCATTTGCAATCATACAGCGAGCGTACAAAACTATATTGAAAATCTTTAATTTAGTGTACTCAGATTTGATTGAAAACAACTATCATTTGAAGATATGACGCGAAGACACGAAAATTATTCTGAAAAAATCAAACAAATTAAATTATTCAATTTCAAAGACATACAAAATTATCACGCTGCTAAACTGTTTAGACAAAGTAGCAGAAAAAATAATAGCAGTGCAACTGTCTTACATAGCTGAAATTAATGATCAAATGAGAGACAGAAAACAAAGATCAGTTATAAACGCAGTACTAAATTTAGTACATGATGCGCAAATGATAAAAAGTTGAGAAAACACGCTTATCTGTCTACTTCTAGATGTCAAAAAAGTCTTTGATCATGTTGTGTTGAAACAGCTGATCAAAATATTGATTAAATTGAAAATATCAGTCAATTTAATCAATTGAATAAAACGTTTCTTACGAAATCGAGTTATTGACTTAGCATTTGACGATGAACGTCAGAAATATCACAAGATTCATTTATCTTGCTCATTTTATTTCTAATTTATATTTGATATCTGTTTTCAAAGATTTGCGCAAAGTTCAAAAATTTACAGTCATTCAGCTATATTGACGATGTGATGCTATACATTAAGGGAAGAAATATTGACAAGAATGTGAAAATACTGAAAAACGCAGCAAAAATTGCTTTCACATGAGCTGAGAACAACGCAGTGCAATTCGATGACTTGAAATCTGAACTGATACACTTTGAAAGACATAAGATAATACTCAAGCAAATGATTATTCTACTCAATAACATGATCATAAAATCAAAGACATGCGTACAATGACTAAAAGTCTGACTGAATCGAAAGCTCAACTTCAAAGTTCATGTGCAAACAAAAATCACAACAGTCACAAAAACACTACACTCGTTATTTAAATTAATGAATAACGAGTGAGAACTAAATGTCAAATCAGAAAAGCAGTTATATCTGACATACATCACATCTATTAGCAATTATGACGTCGAAATATGATGAAATAATCAAAAAAGCTACTTAGTCAAATTTTATAAACTGCAAAACGCTGCATTACAAAAAATTCTGAGTGCATTTCAAACATCATTGATAAATGCTATGCAAATAGAAGTTGAAATTTCATCAGTGAAGATGCAATTAAATCAAAAGTGCAAGAACTATGCAATTTGAATAGTTGAGTTATTGAAAAAACACTCTATCAGAAAAAAAACATTTATTTCATACTCATCTTAATACTCTATTGAATTGAATCTAAATTTGAATGCATCGAAATATTTGAACTGAAACGAGATGAAGAAGAACTTATCTTGAAAAGTCAAGAAGTGCAAAGACAGACTTATGCAAATATATCAAATATTGAACAAAGTGCAAAAAACACTGAATTCAATAAAAGAAATCGAAATTTCTCACTTCAAGAAATCATGAGATCAAGAAATCGAACATTTAGCAAGAATTCAAATCGAATTTGCAAAAAGCGAAACTTGCGAAACGATCAATTTGCACTACAGAGAATTAGAAAGAATTATCAAAAAGGCGAAAAACATAGTGATGTATATCAACGCATTGCAAATTCGGAAAAAGATAGCAGAGATCAAAACTGAAACTGAAACAACAGTGATATTCACGCATGAACTCATCAGATATAGCAAAGTGACAAGCGTTTATGACAAAATAATCACAACGAAAGCGAAACTGCAAGCTATTAGCGATGCAATTGCAATATACAGCGAAAAAGCACTCAAAAACAGCGAAATTTGAATGTACATGAACAGTCAAATGACTTTGCAAAGACTAAACATAAAGAGCAACGTCAATGCAAGATTATTCAATAATATACAACAAAACTTAATCAATTTACGTTAGAATCAGTGTCAAATTCACATACAGTGAATATTGAGTTGCAAAAGCATTATTGAGAACGAAAAAGTAAATCAATTGATCAAAAGCGTTGCTTAAGAATTATCAGTTATTGATAACACGAAAGCAATCATCATAAGCTTCGTCAAAAAGCAAATTTGCAAAAAGACGAAATTACAATGATTAAATGTCTGAAAAAGCAGCATCAAGAAGAAAAATCAGTATTGAAAGCACATATTGAATGTGAATCTAAGTCATAAATCATTAAAAGAGATGAGAAAAATTGATAAACTAACGTTTTCAATCTTTATTCAGCTGAAAATGAAACATGATTATTTCAAGAGCTATTTGC
>JAABUK010009392.1_pt1 | contig 13381 bp, 16 predicted proteins | sample 5559141 | NCBI WGS metagenome assembly JAABUK01 (sample SAMN10711869, study PRJNA513367) | rock metagenome | isolation source: Antarctica rocks | place: Antarctica: Victoria Land, Pudding Butte nord | collected 2016-01-03
CGGCACTTGCGGCGCTGAGACCGTAGTCCTTGCCGAAGGCGAAGGAAGTGCACTAGCTGCCTCAAACTGCTTCCGAACTTGTGCCACCCGGCCTCCAGCGGACCTGGAAGCCTTGCTGGCGCGGCCATGACTGCCCGCGCTGTCAGCGTCGCTCATTGCGCCGTTTTGTCAGCAGAGGGTCAACTCACAGGCAACAATTGTACTAGCATGGCTGCAATTTCTCTGGCGCTTTATTATCGAACGACGTGAACATGCAGAGCTTGCTGTATGTTGACTTCCTGTATGTTGTCTGTTGACTTGCCTGATGAGTCACATAACAAATGTAAATGAAATGATTCATTCACAGTGCAGACTAGCATACGTGTGTACAGTGCTGGGTCCATCGCACACGATCAGCAGTTACTTTACACCACAGCGCTGCGATGCGATGTCCCAGAAGTTCTATTGCCAATGCATGCAATGATCCAGGCACTGTACAGTTTTTTGCAGCTCAGTGGCGTTCTGACTATGTATCACAACTGAAAACACACTTTAACAGGAAAGCTGCCAGGCTGGTCACACTGTGGTAAATACACCATTGGTAATACTCTATAAAACCGCTGAGCCACCTTTGCTGTGGACGCTGCATAGCAGCATGCAAGAGTTCCTGTGACTGACAATCGTAACAAAAATCAGAAGCTTAAGGCTGGCTGTAGATGTGTCACCAACATTTCAACTTGATGAGCAAGCACACAGTACCAAGTCTGTGACCACAGCACAGTGCATGCTTGCAGCTGACTGCAGGTACAACAATCACAGAAACTTGTGAGCACCAGAAGCTTCAGCAGCTTTGGCCTGCTCAGCTCTCAGAATGACGTTCTGCCTCTCCTGCTCTTCCACAGCCAGCCTTGCGTTTTCAGCGCCGTTGACATCAGTCTGGTATTCAGCCTTCACGAGATCTGGTGTGTCTAAAGTCCCTGGCACTACGGGCAAGCCCACATCTAGATGAGCAGTGTATCTGAAGTCGAGCACTGTCAGCTCCTTAGCCTTGGCTTCCACCATGATGTCCACATCAGCTTCATGCCCATGCAGGTTCATAGGTCCCCTGATGTACTTGGAATGTGCGCGTCTGACCTTCTCTGGATCTTCTGGCTCCTCTGACCAGTGCACCTAAGATGCACACCACATCTGATACGAGTTGCATAACAAGGAAACGCACACCTATACAATTGCACGGTATGTGTGTAAAAGAATATATGTGCAAAAATGTATGTACATCTTGACTTGCCATGTATGACCAGGCACAGGCGTGGGCTCATTTGCGGCATCCAAGAGCAGCATCATAAGCATCATGTGCCATGTCAAATCAGCAGCTGCAATGTGTGGCTGATCATGTTCACAGATGCGCCATGGTGCACTGATGAAATGACACTCACCACACATGCACGCATTTGTGCACAAGTGGCCAACTCTGCCAGAGCTGCAATGCCCACAAGTCTTTCGGAAGAGCCTGTGCAATGCTACGGCCAGCTTTCAGTACAATTTGAGATGCAGCCAAAGTAGGAATAGTGTCTGACCTGAGGTCGCACTCCTTTTGGCCAGGTGGCTATGGCAGCTTTGAACGCCTGCTCCTCCGTCAGTTCCCCTTGGCAGAACCTATGATGGTGGAAGTCAAATGTGATGGGGACACCTGCACAACATGGTTTGCCCCTTGGACAAATGTTTTACAGAAAGCTGGTCCCAATACACACTGATCTACAGAGCTTTTGCAAATGACCGGGTCATGAATAGGTCAGTCAAGAGCAACGTTGGGCCTTCTTCAGAACCAGGACTTTGCTAGAGTAGAGGAGTCCTCCAGCTGAACATCATCACAATGCTGCTGTTGGCAACATTCTGGCTATGCGCACGAAAGAATGATAGTGACACACCATACAGCACAAGGCGTGAGAGTCAGGATGAACTGCTCACCTATCCTGTCATGCAGAGGCAGCAGATCAGCAACGGACCACTGAGTGGGTTTGTCATCATTCTCCACAGCCAATCGCTTCTTCACATTGGAACTCAGCCTCTGAAAGTTGCTGCAAATGATGCATGAGTCAAATCCGGCTGCAAGTAGGCTGACTGGACAGTTGCTATGCAGCAACATTTCAACCAATCTCACCACATCAGCCCAGCTGTAGCTAGCAGAGCATGGCATCAAATATCTTGCCATATTGCATGTGAACAAGCCCAACTCTGACAGGCTGAAATCCACAAAGCAACTTGCAAACAACTTCAGCAGGTACACAGGTATGCATACTGATGCTGACATTGATCACATTCACTGGCAAGAAGGCAAGATACTGCCCTTGCTGCACTGAATCTTGTTGATCAGAAGTGCATGCATATGGCCCAAGCACCATTGAATGTGGTAGTGAAGTGAAGCATATGAGTACGTCAGACAAGTTGTGCACCGGATGGCAACCTGACACTGGACGGTAGATTCTGCAAACGTGGTGCATGCAGTACGAGGGGCAAGCAGACTCACAGGACAAAGCGTTCCAGTGTAGCCTGCTTGTCTTCAGGAGTGTTGCCATAGGTGCCGCCAATGTGGATGTTGATCTTGTTCCACATGTTTGGCTCATAACCCATCATGTCAAACACCTATAAAGCTAACGGAATTGAGGAGGACCAGTGACTGTGCATGCTTTTGCACCTGACTATGCGAGGAGGACATGAGCCAATTGTGCCTACATGCTCAGCTCTGATGTCTTGTACGTTTCAGACGTAATACCCAGCGTACAGCAGCCAGCTTGAGAGAAGGTAAAGTTTTGGGAGCAGATCTAAGCAGGTCTAAGCGAGGTGACAGGCCCACACAGTGTACAAATTCTGAGCATGCACAAAACGCTCCAAACTCAGCTTGCAAACATGCACAAGACAGGGTACGGAAGCAACAGCTGCAGGCAGCATGACGTACCCTTGAGTGGACTTCCAGATCAAAAAGGCTCTTCCAGACAATGTCATCCTTCTGAGCAGCCATCTTGACAAACTCTGAAGGGTGGGAGGTCAGGCGCTGCTTGTACAGCCGCGCAAGTGTGCCCACTTCTGCCAGGACTGCTTCTATCTCTGGCAAGTCTGGCAACTCCTCCAGCTTGTACTTGCCACTGTCTCCCCAAGGGAACAGGTCACTACTCAGCCTGGACAACAACACTGCTGTCACAGGGCAGCTTGAAAGGCAGACTCATGGAGGAACCGATGAAAGGGCAGATTGAAGGGCAGACTGAAGGGCAGCCTAATGGGCAAAATTAAAGGGCAACCTGGAAGGGTAAGAAGTGAACACAATGAAGATGCATGATCAGGCAACAAAAGGCAACATGTTGCGTTTTGTTGCAGGATGAACAAAGGTTGCAGTATGAACAAAGGTTGCAGTATGACATGTCTGGATCTTGAGAGCCCGAACAGGGAGTCTACATGCCTTTGTGAAGGACGATTTTGCCCATGCTGAAAGCATACCTGAAGAGGCGAATGTTGTGCTCATGGTTCCATTGCACAATGGGCAGCAGGTCCTTGCAGTTCTGCAGAGCCAGCTGGCTGATGTAGACCAGGCCCTTCTCATTGAAGGTACGCAGAATGGCCCCTCTGTTGCTGGTCACTGTGGGCTTCTGAGCTTGCAAGGTGGAGTTCAAACATGCATACCCCAAGTTTGGCACGGGCAAAGGCGGCACCACCACTGCACATAGACAACTCAATTGATGTCACACACGGTTCAAAACTCCTGTGTATGATGTCCACATTGAGACTGGTATGCAATATGTGATCAGGACAGGCATGACCCAAGCTGGGCATTGGCAGAGCTGCCACCACTGCAGGCGGACAGCATCAACATGATGCAAGGGGCATCATGTATGCAATGCAGCCATTGATGGGCTTGAAAGCTGAAAAGTGCAACTTTCGCTCGGTTTGGGAGTTGGACTGACAAGTCATAACAATGCAAAGTTTGTGTTTGGCAACATGGGCAGTACTCTCCCCTCCCAGGTCAGGCATGGTGGCATGGCTGCTACAAGATGACTTGTTGGCTTGACTTTGCTCATCTTATGCCAGCTCTAGATTGTGATCTTATTTGCATAGCAGCGATGCAACAACAGAAGGAGGCCATGACAAGGTTGCCACACAGACATCAGTCCCTGAAATGTACATCACAAAATTGCCCATTTGCCTTGACGACTAGGAGCCTGTATGCAAAAAATCATAATCACTGCGAGAGCTGCAAAACTGATGGCTCGTAGTACAGCATCTCATATACTGCAACAGCATGGGGTTGCACACCTGTTTCAGGTGCTGCCAAAGCTGCCTTAGCAGCCGCAATAAGCCGTATGGTCAGCTCGTTCTTGAACTTCTTCCTGGACTTAGGCAATTTCTTGACAGACTCTGAGCCAGCGACATTGATCTCCTCACACGAGGTGTCTGACATGCTGCCCTGTGCATCGCCATCAGGGGGGGCAACCTTCTTGGGGGCCCTTTTGCGGGGGGCCTTGGCTTTGGCTGGGGCACCTGATTCAAAACAGATGCAAGAGTAGACAAAGTGCTGCTGGGGAGGGGAGGGGGGGGATGGGGGCAGGGAGTGAAAAGACGTGCTGGCAAGCAACTCAATGGAGAGTTATGAAGGCAATTGGTTGTGCTGCTGGCGATGGAGGCAGCTGTAGCTTGCCCACCAAAATTTCTGTACTGCCGAGGCACTCAGGAAGATGCCTCTCATGCATAGGGGGAAACGGAACAGTGAGGCGCTGCTTGTTGCTGTGGCTGCTGTATGCGGTTAAGAACTGAAACCGCGGCCTGTAACTATTCTGGGCTGATTTTGCTAACTGGTAGGATGGGGAAGCAGTGCCAACATGGGACATGCTCAATTTTCAGCATGCTGAAAACGATGCGATTACATCTGTACTGGGCAACAGCCCATTTTGTCTGGGTGTATGTACATGCATGTGTGTGTACATGCATGTGTTTGTACATGCATGTGTACGTTCAGATGCCTCAGGCAACCCAGCTGCAGAATCATCATCAGGGGCAGGAGCTTTGTTGGGTCGAGAAGCCCTTGCCCTGCCCTTGGCCTTGGCAGGCGCCTTAGCAGCAGCAGCATCAGACTCCTCAGAGGTCTCAGATGCAGACACGCCAGTACTAGCAGCTGCAGCTGACTTTGTGGTCCTGGGAATCTTGCGGGGCTGGTGTTCATTCGTGCCACCAACAGGAGCCTCAGCCACTGCTGGATCCTGCTCAGCAGCTTCTTGAGCAACTTCCGCCTTGACTTCAGCCACCACTTTCTCTATCTTGGCTTTCTTGCGCCTGTCAAGCTTGGCAGGTGCTGGAGCAGCTGCTGAGTTACTCGCAGCAGCATCCCCATTCTCAGCTGCTGCTGCAGCTGCTGCTGAGGCTGCTTTGGTCTGACGAGGCTTGCGCTTTGGCTTTGCCTTGCTGCCAGCGTCAAGTTCAGCATGTATGTCATTTGCAGCTGGAGCATCAGACAAGGAGACATCTGACATATCTGCATCTGAAGCAGACTCTGGGTCATGCTTGATGGCTTGCTGCTGATGTGCCTGTTCTGCAGCTGCAGCAGCAGCTTTAGACTGCCTTGGCTTGCGTCCAGGCTTTGCAGCAGGCTTTGTAGGCTGTTCATCGATGAAGGCAGCCGGAGCTGATCCATCCAATGGCTCACCAGTATCTGACAAGCCAGCTGGCTCCTGCTTGATGTCTTCACCTGTATGCTCTTGCTTGATTGCAGCTGAAGCTTTCGTCTGCCTGGTATTACGCTTTGGCCTGGCTGTGCCACTGTGATTTAGCTGCTGGTCTACTGCAGCGGGGATGACCCCAGCATCAGCTTTGTCTGCCTCAGGCTTGACCTGACCATTGGTGGAAGCAGACATATCTGTTGAACGATGAGATACAGCGGGTGGTGCTTGAGTGCTTGCAGCGGCAGCATCAGCAATGGATGCTGATGCTACTGTGCCTTGCTCCTTGGCCAATGCTGCTCGACCACGCTTCTTAGAGGGTGCTCGTTTGAGCGGCGCAGGTGCCACGCTGCTTGAAGTGTGCTGGCCGTTTGCAGCCATGGGCCTGAAGGGGGCTTGAGACTGCTGACGTGTTGATGGCATGCTGCTTGTGGCAGCTTTTGTCAGCACTGTCTGCGCTGAGAATCTGTAGCCTGGCAGTGTTTTGCCTGGCAGAGGCCTGACTGTGGCCTGACTGAGCTGTCTATGAAACAGCAGTCCAGGCCTGAGGCCAGCAGGCTGCAGATGTGCAAATATACTGGCTGACCTGCACGTACCAACACAGACTCAGCCTGTCACAAAACAGCTCTCTGCAGCAGTTGCTTCACATGCTACCTATGACTAGGCAGAAACATACGGTTGCAGGGTGCATGGCTTCAGCAGCAGTCGCGTGGTCTGCTCCAACATACCTGACAAGAACTGACTGTGTTGAGCCAATTATGTGTACGTGCCAAGAAGTTTTGGGCCTATCAGCAATAGCTGAGCACAGGAGCACTTCACGAGATCTTTGCCAGGTACGCTATCAGGTTGCCATGCCTCCTGAGGAACACCAACTTCACAGTGCTCTAGCTGACACCTTGGCCTGGCTGCTCAACCTGCAGGGATCGTTGTGATCTGAGACGGTATTATTTTTTGGTGCCAGTCGCTTGCTCGACGAGTCCAGCAATCAACAAATATCTTGCGAGTGGCTCAGAGTCTGGCGCACCCTTCAAGAGTTCTCTGTGACAGCGTAATACAGCTCGAAAACGCTCACAAACGGCTTGTATACGTGGTCAGCTTCTGTGATGGGGGTCGAAATGCCTTAGTCACAGCCTGTAGTCACTGCCCAAAAATGTATATACCTTTGCGTGACTTACTGATATATAAGTGCCTTGCTGACTACTGACTCTGATCCACTTCACAGGAAAGATTAAGATTATGCTGTAATTGATCCATTACGTGATCTGTCACGTGGACTGCACGTGCTGTGGAAGCTTCTATAAGATCAGTAAAACATTTATATTCATGTTAGTCATATCCTCAAAACCCTACCTTTCTTCAGAATCCGCGGCGTGCAGGTGGGGTAGGGTGGGTGCATAACTCAGTGATTTTACTCAAGACTCACAAAGTGCTGAGTAAGACTCAGGTTCCAAACTCAAACATTATACAGATAATGTTCTACACTAACTACAGTATATTCATAATATTTTTCAATAGAACCATAGAACCGTAGAACCAAGCAAGCCTTAATCTCAAAGATTTTACAGGATTTAGAGGGTTGTGGCTAGTACTGGTGCAACAGTTCTGCAGATAAACCCTAGTGAGTCAGCACTATAATGTCAACCCCACTCCCACCTCCTGCCTGGCTTTTCCCACCGTTTCGTTCTCCAGAAGGCAGCCGCGAGCTGTGAAAGGCTCCCATACAGAGGAATGCAATGATTTCACAGTAATTACGGTCTGTAACAGAAGGCTTACAGGGTCTAGAAGCTTCTGCATGCAGAGAAATGCAGTGTTTTGTCATGCTTTTGTGCAGAGTGCAGAGCGCAATTAGTCAGCGTTTTGATTACTTTTTTGATTACAGGTGGCTAGAATTGAATGACCTTTCCGCGCATGGCTCTGAGCGTGCTCCGCCGACACATAATGTGGCAGTACGGCCTATAATAATATTTGCCCTGACTTTCAAAGCAAGGAATTCTGTAAACAGGGTCCCGGGTGCAGACTTTTTGGTCAGAAGTTCTATTTCAGTAAGCAAAAACAGGGTCTTTCGCTTAAGTTGCTTGTATCTGAACAGCCTCAGACGCACAATCCCATGCAGACGGTTCAGTGGTCCAGAGCACAGCTTTAGTGAGCGGCGTGTGACTCATGGCATCTAGCTCGTCGATCCTCTTCCTCAGACGCTCCTTTAGCTCTTGCAGACTGAAATCGAACATTTCCTGTACCTTTGCGCCATTTAAATAAATGACAGCCTTGTAGCGATTCCACATGATGTTGAAGTAGAGCTGGCAGTGCACATGTCTGATCACTTGTGGTATGCTCTCTTGCAATAGGCTGTGTTCTTGCGCTTGGTCGCTCCTGCCCTGTGCCTGTGATGGCGCACATGTTTCTTGTGAGACTTCTTGTGAGCCTTTTTGTGAGCTTTCTTGGCCTTGGCCATGTGCTTTATGCGAATGCCATGCATCTGTGTGACAATGGCACTGCTTGCACCGTGGCGAGTCATTACCATGGCTGGTTGTAGTGCTGTTGCGTAGTGAATGGTACCCCCCGATGATGCTGATGCACCTGTGAGACTGTTGCTGGTGTTGTTGTAGATGCCTTGATCTTTCTGTGAGCGCACGTCGAGCTTGAATTGCACCCTTTGTGAGCGAGTCTGGACCATTACTGATACACGTAAATTTAATCTTTAAATGAATAGTCGGCCACTTCAGCAACGTCACTGCCTGCCTCTACAACCTGAATGCGCTCTACTTTAACAGTTCACTTGCATTTTGTTTCAGCCTGGAAATACAGAGAATTAATGCTGAGCAACACCTTGCTTCCTGCAGGCACTGCCTCTGCTAGATTGGCCAAAATGGATGGTGACTTGATCATTGTGTGACCTATGTTGTCCTCTACGATGGTACTAGGCATGACCTTGCCTCCTGCCAAAGCTGGCAGACTAGACTCTTCTTTGCTGTAAGCTAATGGCATGTAGAACTTGTACTTGCCAACCATCTCAGGGGTGCATTTCATGCCAAACAATGCTTCTGAGTTGTCTGCCAGCACCTCACGCATCCTCTCATCTATGGCTTGCATGCTAGGCAGGATGCTGTCGTCACATGATAGACTGAGGGAAGCCCAGGCGCCTTTGGGGTCATCATTCACAACGACGCCTTTGGGGGTTGAGACTGGCTTAGTAGTCGTCCCCAGCACCAGGTAGAAGTTGCTCTGAGCATAGTGGACTCCCATATACAGCCCTCCATGGGCTGACTTCAGCTTGTTCAGGCTCCTGAGCCCAATGTCTGACGCAATCAGATCCTGGGCTTTGACAAACACCATGCTGCTCCTCAAAATAGTAACACTTCGGCTCAAGCTCAGCCCACCACTTGTTGAGACGCTGCTGCACCTTTTTGCCCTTGGGAATTTTGACTCTAGCAGCCTCTTCTGGCTCTTTGAGTTGCAATAGCAGCTTGTGCAGTATGAATGCTGCAAAGCAAAAAGCAAGCTAAGTAAGGAAGCTTCAGGTCGTTGCTGTTAATATAAATGCAGCAACGACACTTACGGTATGAGGGTAGGCTCTTACGCCCATCAGGCCTGCACTTCTCAGCCCAAAATTTCACTGCCTTGTATCTGCTGTTGAGCTCTGGCACCAGCCGCTCGCTGATGTCAAACTTCCTAAGCAGGTCCTGGAAATACTTGCTGGGCTGATTCTGAGATTTCTGTACAACGGAGCATCTCTGCCAGTCAACGTCAGACCAGTTGAAATCCTCTGAAATCAAAAGACGTTCCCACAGTCCACACTCACGGCACACCAGGTTGCCATCTTGGATGTCCTCAAACATCTCAGAGTCCTCACACTCAGGCTGGCATGCTCTTGTGCATCCAATCGACACGCAGCTCTAACAGGTCAAATGTGCCAAAAATTTGCACCTGCAGATGGATCCAGCCCTTCAAATTCCAAAGTCATGTTGCCAAGCATGTCATGCTGAAAAATAAAATGCCGCCTGGAAGCCTGTCCCGAGGCCCTGCAGCTGCACACTGTAGCGAAGCTGGTGGGCTATTTGCACACTTATATTTTACCCTTACATCCACTGACAGCAGGTACACAAGACCAAAGCATGTTAGGACACTGCTGTCCGTTGAGCCATGCTCCTTTCTGTTACTTGGCTGGAGCCAGTTCATGGAGGTGGCGCATAGGCTAGCTGCGGCCCAGATGCTCTTGAACACGAGCGAGGTCAAGCTTGTGTAAGTGATGCAGGCGACTGGCAAATGTGATTTCACCGCCGTTCATGACTTTGTGCTGTCTCAGATTTGCCAAAGCCGTCACCATGGCCAGAACTGGCTCACTGGATGAAGCTGTCAACTGGCAACTTCCCAGTGAGCCAAGCCAGTCAGCAGATGCACACAGGAACTTGACGCACTGATTATGTGCCATAGCAACGTACGTGCTACAGCGGTATGCGTACTGTGCCGTTTGCGCCAGGTGTGCAATGCATGCTCTTTGCTCCATAGACTTTGCATTTGCCCTGGGAGTTGCGTTCCTGACCTTTCAACTTGCAGGAGCTCAAGTAAGCGAAGGTGGTGAGGGACCAGCTTGAAGCTTTCAGACTGCATCTGAAAGCACTGCAACAAAGTCAGACACTCCTTCTATGGAAGCCAACTCAAGCTCACTGAACTCATGGATCGTGCAGCATGCAAGCAAAGCAGTGTTGCAGTTCACACTTTTGGCTAGCATGCAATGCATATCATGAATGTCAGGGATTGCATCAGAGTCAGATTTGCTTACTGTTGCAGATGCTTTCGCTTGTCATATGAGTGTCTGCAGCATTTGATGCTTGAAGGGTGGTAACATGTAACTCAAGTGCACGATGCATGACTCTGTCAGCAGAAGGCGGCACTGCTACAACTGAAGCAACGTAGGTGCTGATCGCTGCTGGCGCATTGCCTGCTCCTGAACTGTACCTTAGGGATGTTTTGCATCAGGAGGCGTTTGATGTTGAGGTGTCAACATTTACTATATGATGTCATGCACCATGTTTGGAAGATTGGGGTAGGTTGCTGCGATTATGCTGACGCATTGTGACAGTATGGCCACTGAACAAAGTAAGACATGATAATGACATCTGTTCAACCGACCCGACTGGTGCATCTTGGCTCCAGCAACTTTCCTGGTTTTGCCGCGGCTGGCATCAAATAAAATGACTACGTGATGTTGCAGCAAATAAGCACGCATGTGGATGTGCGGTGCGTTTAGCAGGGTTGACGAACGTATTCAAGTCATGCTCGAACTGGCATGGCATAGATTGCCACAACAGTGTTTTCCGTTGTTGCTCAATATACAATTTTTGGTACAAAGCGCAAAAACAGTACTGTGAGAGACAGGAAAGAAAGCTAACAATAAGAAATTCAAAGAGAAACAGCCAAGTCCAACGAATAACTCCCACGATGATATAAAATGATGGGCTGAAGAGGTAGGAGGGCCATGTGCAGCACAAAGTGACTATTAAAGAGTTGCCAAAAATATAATGACAGCAAAGTCGGCAGAGCAATACCAGCGTTCATGGCATGCTTGTGACAAACAATTTGAATGTTTGCGCAAGACTCATTTGGATTGGAAGCTTGCAAGTAAGGCAGACTGAAAGCTGACGAGTGCTGGAGACGGAGAAAATGCCTTGTATAACATTTTTTTCCAAAACGCGGACTGCATAACAGGGCCTGTGTTGGTCAAACTCATGGCCTGTGATTTGCAAGTTACAGCACACTCTAGTGCAGCTTGTCAGTCCTGGACATCTTAGGCCAGAGTGCGCAGGGCAGAGATGTACAGGTTGACAGCATGTGCAAGGAGGGGCTCTGCCATATTGATATTGCCTGATGACCGGTGTCCACCGCTGACAGTCAGCTTGCCCTCAGGCGCAAATCCAGCTGGACGGTGAGGCTCAGCTAGTTCCCAGACAAGGTCATCTACATGATGTAGATGCCAACACTGCCCGACAGAGAGTATAGTCACGTGCACAGGTGATCCCATGGAGACCACGTACACCCTCTGCAGCAACTCTTCCAAGCCTACCATTCGAATATAATTCAGTGCAGCATTGACAACTGCGTTGCCATGGCTATGAGCAAACAGAAGTATGTTGCCTGGGTGGTGCAAACGATGTATGATGGCCAAGGCCAGTTGATTTGCAGGTGAAAGCTGGATACCGTCTGAATAGCATGCTCTTTTGCAGCAAGCTATGCCGATAGCTTGTCTTACTCCAAGCACTAAGGCTGCCAGAGCAGATGGTAGATTAGGGCAAAACGCCCACAACAGAGCAATCATTGCAGCCGCCGTCGTCAGGCTGGTCCCAGGATTAATTTGCAAACACCTGCATGAAACAAACTGATAAGGGACCGCATACATGCCATGCAAGCAGCCACAGCACGCAATTTGCACCTGAGTCCAGCTTTTGCGTAAATCACTACTTCATTCCCTGTTGCAAAGGTGGGGTTATAAGTGTACCCAACATGTATATTGCTTCCAAAGTCATTGTATAGCATCCTTTGTAAAGCCGATGCCGTCGTTTGAGCTTTGAGTGCGCTGGTGTTGCTTATCCCATTCATATACAGTGCACACCATTGATGACCTTCCAGCCTCTGCAACATCTGCAGGTCAATGGATGTTAGGTTCAGCAGGCAGCACTATGTTGCAATTGCGCTGCTGCTTACCTGCTGCAAGCGTATCTTGGCCGCGTCTTGGCCTTCCCCAATTCCCACAAAAAGTGGAGGAAGTCTGTTGCTCAATGCAAAGATCAAGAGGCAGAGCCTGATTGTGATTGAGAGCACCTGCTGAAGATTTGTTGTTGCTATGCTGCTGTTGGTGCAAGCCGACTCCACGCCTGCATATTATTGTCGTTTGTGATGCACATACAGCAAGATGTGTGTGTGTGCCCACACTTGATCTATTCAGGCAGCATCACATGCCTGATTGTGCACCAATCCCAGAGCTTGTTGCAGCACCATCAGCAACAGAGACATCTTCAGCTGACAAGACGTCATTAGCAGCAGCAACATCATGTGGATTGCCTTGGCTATCGTTCCATACGCCAAAAAAAGGCTCTGCACCACATGAACACACACCTTGGGGTCACATTGAAGGCGTAACATTCACAAGAGCATGCCAGCCTGAGCATATAGATGACCTGTAAGATGTCCAGGGTGAATAACTCTTCAACCCAATTCTGGAATCAGGTCTTGGGCTTTGACAAACACCATCCTCTTCTTTTAATTAATAGCACCGGGGTTCAGACCACCACATGTTCAAACGGTGCTGCACTTTTTTGCCTGTCGGCACCTTGATTTTGGCTGCTTCTTCAGGCTCTTTCAGTTGCAGCAGTATGCGATGTAGGATGAATGCTGCACAACAAACCGCTAGTTGAGTGACTGCACAGTCCGTCGTTGCTGTCAATGTAAAAGCAGCGTCAACACTTACGGTAAGCAGGCAGACTCTTACGCCCATCAGGTCTGCATTTCTCAGCCCAAACCCGCACAGATCTGTATCGATTGTTCAGCTCTGGGACCAGGCGCTCACTGATTTTAAACTTCCTCAACAAATCTTGAAAATATCTGCTAGGTTGGTGCTGTGACTTCTGCACCGAAGAGCTGCTGTGCCAGTCCACATCAGCCCAGGTGAAGTCCTCTGAGATCAGTAGCCGTTCACACACTCCACA
>JAABUK010009393.1_pt1 | contig 13381 bp, 10 predicted proteins | sample 5559141 | NCBI WGS metagenome assembly JAABUK01 (sample SAMN10711869, study PRJNA513367) | rock metagenome | isolation source: Antarctica rocks | place: Antarctica: Victoria Land, Pudding Butte nord | collected 2016-01-03
ATGGGGGGGGGGTTATTGTGAGGATCTGAGAGCGGAGGTGTGGGGTACAAAAAGCTGGGGCATAACAAAGTATCTATGTAGAACGATACTATACTATTTCACCCGGTTCAGTTGGGGGAATCCCACCCACTATTTCCCCAAAGCACAAAACCGCCTTTTAACCGCATACGGTTCGTTTTATCCCCCTCGGCTAAGATGCCATTACAGCCACCACCTACTACCTAATTAGCCATTCATACATCCATCCTTTCCTTTCTCACGGCATCCACCACCCCTACCCTTCTATCACGCAATCCCTCATAAGATCCCTCCCACCCCGAAAAGCCGCCCTAACCCCCCTGCGCCGGCGCCTTGTTGCACACCTGGGGGGGAGCCTAAAAGTCCTGCGAGGGGAGGAAGACCGCCTGGGAGAGCTTGGCTTGGATTGCGGTCCCCGGTACCAGGTCCGGCATTTCCAGACCTTGTGGTCGGGAGCCGAAGATTGTTGTTCCCGGCTCCCCCGATTCCAATCGCCGTGTTTTGGGTTCCTTGCTGTTGGGTGTTTTGAGCAGAGCCCTCAGGATTGCTGTACCCAGCTTCTGTATTGGGGCTGGTGGTACTCGATTGCTGTTGTGCTTGGTAGGAAGACCTAGGGTTGGGGTTGGCGTAGGTGGTGGAGAGGTTACCGGACTGGGGATGAGTGGGCCCTTGGGTTAGTACGCTGCCGCTGCCTTGGGAAGAGCCGGCGCCCTGGGTGCTACTGCTGCTTTGGGTATTACTACCTTGAGACGAGCCACTACCTTGAATGCTGCCGCCTTGAGTGCTCCCGCCTTGTTGTGATGCACCAGCACCACCTTTAGTACTTCCGCCCTGAGTACCCCCGCCTTGGGTAGCGCCACCTTGGGTAGAGCCGCACGGTACATTTTGAATATGAATTTTGAGATTCGCTTTATCACTCTAAACGGAAGGTTGTTATTAGAATAGCGTTCGAGTCCATTTAGGTGAAAAGAAACACTCACCGAAGTATAATCTGTCCCAGTGAGGTCCTTATAAGCACTGTAATCGATATCCAGACTATTTCCTGCGCCACATCGCTCATCGGCTGGGATAGGTGGATTCTCCTTGACCTTACAGTAATTGAGAGCACTTCCTGCTGGGCAGGCATCGACGATCTGAACGACAATGGTTTTCCCAATTTGGGCGCCCGTGTCCGTAGGGTACGCCCCGAAGTTGGAAACGCTGTAGCATTTACCACATGAACCTTGAACGTTCTGGCAACCCGGATGTGGGTAACCACCAACCACGCCTCCATCTGATGTACTTAAAGCAAGTCAGTCAAAGCCTAATGACGGGATCCGAATAGACCTACCATTTACTCATATCATACTGGAAATTCGGATCCGCGTTACTGCCATCACAAAGGCCCGATGACAGGTCCGGACTAATGTCGCCAGCGGCAGCTTTGTAAATGCCTTGGTTGTCTGAAGTAGAGCCGTGAGAATCACTTAACGATGACCATTCAAGATATAGTCTTTAAATGGAGTAGTAGATCATACCGGCTGTTGTGTTGATGCCAGCGTTGCTACACACTTCACCACCCGATTGGTGTGCATAGTCATTGAAAGTTGCGACGCCTACAATCCCACCGGCTTGCCGTGTCTCCAAGAATGGTCTTGCAGATATGAAGGGAACCAGGCCTGACAAGAGCAGATGTGTATGCGGATGAAGCATGTTGTGCTCAAACTTGCTGTCTGGAAGTTTTGGGTCTGGAAGCTTTGATGAATTGAAGTGATTAAATGGTTTATGTTAATATGGACCAGCCGAAGGTTGAAGAAGATATAGAAAGTACAATTCAGCAATAAGACATTGACTGTTCTGATTCATGTTCGGCATGGGCAGCTGTCCTTGGTATTTATCCCTTCTTCCATTTTCCATTTTCAGAGCTATGACCGAGATCTAAAGCTCTACAGCCAGTAGGTTCCACTTGGTCGCCCTCCATTCTCCACGTCTGGTTAGCCATGCGGCTTGAAACATTGAAAATGAGTCTCATACACGTCGGCAGGAATCCGTGGGAAGGACTTGCGACTCCAAACCCATTTACTACGTAATGTGACAAATAGTGGTGAGCTACAAACGGTAGCGGAAGCAGAAACGTGAACTAACATCCTGCCAAGAATGGATAGGAGTCGTAAGGTTGGTTTGAGATACGAAGAATAGGTAAAAGCACACGCACATCGAAGGGTTTCATGACATGTAGGGGGGAACAAGCGAGGCTCAGACTGATATCAAGGACGGAAGACCATTGGTCCCCGGGATAATGAATGGGATCTCTTGCAAATGTTCATATGCAGCAAAGATTTTGTATGACAGGAACAGGACAAGCAAGAAGCCAAAAACGTCGTCAACAGAGGATCATCAAGTGAGGCGTACACCAAAAATCGTTTGATCAGCTTCTTTTCCGAGCCTTTGGGAAGTCACTGTCAGCTAGTCGAACCATGACGAGCCCTATGGTGTGGTCTTTAGCTGACTGTCTAAGCGGATCAGCCATAGAGAACTCGAGTAACATGGCATGGACATCTTGGTTTCGGAGAATGAATTCTCACTTGCCACGTCTGTGCTGATACTCAATTTCGTTTGGGTCCATTGCATTGAATTCGTCTTGTTAGTTCTTGTTTGACACTTTGTTGATGTGAGAGCCGTTTGGGGTCTGGAAGGCGGAGCTTTGGAACTTGTTACAGTACAGTATAGTTGATAGGGCGTTCTGGAAGCATCCCAAGAAGCTGACGAGGGCCGGCCCAGGGTGGGAAAGGTGCATTCGAAGATGCTGTATGGAGTGATGTACTGATCGACTCAAGCGTCACGGTGTTCTCACCTTTTCCAATCTTGCCCCCTAGTCTTGCCGAGTACCGGCTAATAATGTTCGTCTCGGCGTATGCGGATGGAAAGTCATGATGGCTTCGCTACAGGTTCAGGGTGACTTGTCCAAACAATCTGTTGCATTTTCCACCAAGTACCACGCGTTCAGAAAAAAAGATCACTCCCATGATAAGAAGTTCCTACTCCGCTCTTGAGGCTCTCTTCGTACCCGATATAGATAATACATGTTAAAACCCTTCATAGACCTTTAGAGTATGGGTGTTGAGGTTCCCGTCCATGGCTTGGTGTGGGGTTTCGGTTGCCAACCGAAGCTGCACCATGGCACAGTCGATCTTGAAAGACGCTAAACGAGGTTTTGTGTGAGGACTTGTGGTAGGGGATGAAACGATCGGGGCTTCGAAATTTGCCTTGTTGGGAAGTGGAAAAAATGATGTTGAAGGTTGATGTGCGGTCGTCGTCCTATTATTTCCTGGTAGATGATGATTGGCCGTTGGTTCCGCAGTCGTCTGACGTTGGATATGTTATTCACTTCCACAGAATGGAACCTGAAGAATTTTCAGCTGTTCTCATGGCCTACGTATCGCCCTTCCGTGTTTGGCTGAGAAACCCCTTACACGTGAAGTCATCTCAATGTCCTAGGGTTAACTTCGATCAAGACATTGGTGCTTAGTCAGGAATACTACTATTAAGTTGTTTCTAATTTCGAATCGTAGCTTTCTCAGATGTCTGCATGCCTGAGTAGAACATATTGTGCCCCAGGCATGCAAGTAGTAGCTGCTGTTCGTGGAGACAAATACATAATGATCAAGTTCTGGAAGGGTCCCTGTATCAGATGGATACCCTGTGCGTCCGCTCAGTTCAAGCTCTTCGCCAATGTCCAGAAACTCTCCATTTTGGATTTCTTAAGCACTTCTCTTGCTTCTGCATCCGTTTCGCACACTCTACTCCCCCAACGCCTAAACGCACGACCCCTCTCCTCTCCTTCCCATACCAGTACGCACTGATTTTGGGAGTTATCTTTCAACTCGCCTTTCTCGTTCTCGGCTCGCAAAAACTCCGCCAATACCTCCTTGTTTCCTTCTCGAATGGCTGCCGTTGGGGCAAGATTCTCGGTCCAGTCAATTCGGTTGAGCATGAGCTTCTTGTAGGAATTGATACCGTGTTCACCGCCCTCAACGATCACAAGATTGAAGTGCGGATTTTGGATGCACAAGCCCGTGAGAGATTCTTGCTCCGCATGTTTCGAGACTTTGAAGCGGTGGCGGCCATTGGCTAGAGAATTTATCTTGTACACGGAGACGTGGATGCCTTTCTCCGCGTCCTCGATCTGGTTCTTAGCTAGTTTTTTGTTGGCTTCTTCTTTGGTCAACTTCCGTTCTTGGTTCTGTTCATAATGCTTGTCCGCTCTTTCTTGAATCTCTTTGGTTACTCTGGCTTCGACGGCAGTAGGGTCAGCTAGGGCAGCATCGCCTAAGACACGAAGTAGGTTTGCTTTCTTGACCTTGGGAGGCGGTGGGGGTTCAAGTCCTAAGCGGACCTTCGCTTGATATTCTTTGAGGTTAGCCATCCTGGTCTGTCTTCTCAACTTTGCCTGTTCTCTGGCTGTAAGGAACATCGGTTTCGGGGCTGGCATCAAATTCTCTTGCGGAGGCTCAAGAAGCACGGGATGAACAACCCAGATGGTGATGATCGAGTCGGAACTTTCTATTTTGGGCTCGTTAGAGTAGTCATCACCCACAATCCCCTCATCCCACCACTCGGTTTCTGGCGGAGTTTCGACAAGAAATGTTTTCCCGGTGTCAAGATCCTCGTCAACGAAAGCTTTTCGTGAAGATTCCGCAATACGCTTCTTCATCTGCTCTAGGGCATGTTGACGACGTAGTGCTGCAGCCTGCTGGACATATTTCCCCTTCTGATTGAATACTAGTTGCCTTGTGTTTCTTGACTTCAACGTGGCTGTCTTGGCTCCCAGTGATGCATCAAAGTAAGGGTTGTTTCTTGTCTCCTCAGCAGAAGGCCCGGACAAGTCCAATTGCTTCTTGCCAATTCCAGCCTTAGAGGTCTGATCGGGAGGTGATAAAGGCCGCCTATTTGCCATGGTAGTTGCAAATTTGGGCTGAATGGCCTGCCGGCCCTTTGACGATCTTGCATCCTGACCGGAATCCCCCATCAACGCCGGATGTAGGCCAACGTCTAAACCACCTCTAGCGCGCGACATGCCATCGTCGAATACCGGAGGCTGATAGGTTGGAGCAGGGGACGCTGTCCGCTGCTGAGACGCCGCGTTTACCTTCCCAGTAGCAGCATTTACCCTTGCCTTTAGGGCTTCAATCCTAGACATAGCAGCGCTACTCGCCGTAGAAGTGGGCCCTGGTGATGGTGACTGCGGTGCTGGTGATAAGCCGTTTGCCCCTGCTCTCGCGCCGGCAAGTCGCTCAGCGACAGCTGCGGCTTTCGCTCTCGCTTCGGCCATGATTTTATTAATGTCTGGTTTTCCGCTCATAGCTGAGCCATTGGTATGAGAAGCTGGGGCTGGAGATCCATTGTTTGAGCGCGACCGCTTCTGCGTGTTATGAAGGTCATCCTCAGGATGAGGCCGCTTCAGCGCATTGGAGGTCTCTGCCATGATGCAAGTCCTGGTATTAACTCGATATCAGATAGTAGGATAAAGCACGCAGTCAGTACTACCGAAAGAAAATAACGAACGTGGGCGAGGAAACGTGTGAGGCTTAAAGGTTTTTGATAGTTCCATCGAAGTGACGCTGGAATCGAAAGTGACTTCACCGCCTTCAGCGACAAACCTTAATTCTGCCGCTTTTTGTACATCGAAAATCTTGGGCTCACCCGACGTCAACTGCCCGCTGGTTACTGGTCCAGAGAAAAAGGCGGAACTCTTTAGATGACATGGCAGCTTTAGGTCAGTATGAATATTTCTCAACCTATCGCTTCCCATATCGGAAGCGTAGATTTTGGCTTCCTATCATCCCACGACATCAAAACTCTATCAGTGAAGAAGATACAGAATTCAACCACGTTCGATACTTTACTTCACCCAGTACCGGGAGGACTCTATGACGTAGCATTGGGCGCGTGGGCTGACAATCCGTGAGCCCCCAAAAGCGCGTGGTTGTGTGAGGACCAGATTCTGAAAAACACCCAGCTGCGCGACATGCCATTTAAATACTTACGCTTGTCCTGGCCATGCCGGTCACATAGAGCTGCCTGTGCCTGTTTATCATGTTACATTCATGGATCAGCTGCTTCGACTGCTAAAAGCTCAATGCGCTTACTGTAGCCATCTAAGACTCCACGGCACAGAGCTCAACCGATATATTTGCAAATTAAGGCTCATTCAACATGGTCTGCTCCGCGAAGCACAAGAGCTGGAAGAAAACGTGCGGCCGAAAGCGGCAAACGTCACGGGAATATCCGACTTAAATGATCAAGCAGAAAGTGACGACTCTGAAGATGAAGATGACATAACAGAGCAACGAAACAAATTCGTCAAGGAAAAAATCAGGGCAGCGGGAGGCAGAAACCATAGAGCTGCTGTTGTAGCCGAGAAGGTGGAAGCTATCTCGGAAGAACGACGAAGGGTAGTCAAGGAATTCCTCGGTAACATTACCAAAGTGAAATCCTGTGGACGTTGTAATGGGTAAATATTGACGCTTTCTGCATGAAAGAACCCTTTTCTAAGCTGGCTCCAGAATTTCACCATCTTATCGGAAAGACCGATATAGTAAGATCTTCCGGAAGTCTCTCCGTCCTAGAGATAAAGCGAAAATGGCACAAGGTGGCTTCAAGGCTGTCAATCCTTTGATCAGGGCTTTCCATGAACGCAAAGCTTCGCAAAAGCAGAAGCTAGAGGACCGTGAGGTTGATGAAGGTATTGTCGCAGATATTGAGGATCAAACATCCGAAGAAGATGGAGAAGATCTTGAGATGATGGATCTTGGGAGTGGACTGCTGAACGAAAACCTTCCGAACGGTACAGAGGGGCCAGCTCGAATGAAATCCAAGACGAAAGAGCTCGAATCGGACATGTACGTTAATGCGCAGGAAGTGCATGCGCTGATATCGGATCTCTTTAGAAAGGAGAAAGAAATCGTAGAGCTTCTTTATAGTCCACGACTTACGAGGAATGCCATTCCTGTGACCGCGGATATGTTCTTCATTAGAATCATCTTCGTACCACCGAATAGATTTCGTCCCGAGGCAAAAACAGGGGAAGGTGAGATTGCGGAAGCGCAACAGAATACACTCTACAAACAGATCTTGACACAGTGTGAAGCTCTGAATCAAATCCGAAAGGAGATGAGTTGTTCTGCCCTTGATCTATCATATCGGCAACGTGACTTCAGGGACCTCCAAAATGTTTGGGTGCTACTGCAGGATGCTGTGAATTCACTAATTGACCGAGATCGTAATCCTATCCAAGGACTATCAGGTAGACAAACTGCAGAAGGTATCAAGCAGTTACTCGAAAAGAAAGATGGCCTTTTTCGAAAAAATATGATGGGAAAAAGAGTAAATTTTGCGGCCAGAAGTGTCATCTCTCCGGACCCTAATATCGAAACGAACGAGATAGGAGTCCCTCCCGTTTTTGCCAAAAAATTAACATATCCAGAGCCTGTGACGAATCACAACTTCTATGAACTGAAAGAGGCTGTCCTCAATGGCGTTGAGAAGTGGCCAGGTGCTGCAGCAATTGAAAACGAGAATGGCCAAGTGATCAATTTACGGACTAAGAATTTTGAAGAACGTCAAGCACTGGCAAATCAGCTGTTGGCACCGTCGAGTACCAACGTCACTGGTGCAAGAAACAAGAAAGTTCACAGACATCTCAACAATGGAGACATTGTTCTGATGAATCGCCAGCCTACTCTGCACAAGCCTTCGATCATGGCTCATCGCGCACGCGTGCTACCAGGAGAAAAGACGATTCGAATGCACTATGCCAACTGCAATACTTACAATGCGGATTTTGACGGTGATGAGATGAATATGCACTTCCCTCAAAATGAAATTGCCAGGTCTGAGGCCTTGCAAATAGCTGATACTGATCATCAATATCTTGTGGCAACATCTGGTAAACCACTACGAGGTCTTATTCAGGACCACATTTCTATGGGTGTGTGGTTGACAAACCGTGATACTTTCTTTGATCGTGAAGACTACTACCAGCTTCTCTATGCTTGCTTGAGACCGGAAAACAATCACACGACGTCTGCAAGAATCGAAACCGTAAAGCCAGCAATTTTTAAGCCTAGAGCTATGTGGACAGGCAAGCAGATAATAAGTTCAGTAATGAAGAACATCACTCCAATTACTCATGAAGGTTTGAACCTTACTGGAAAATCCCAAACTACTGGCGATCGATGGGGAGATCAATTAGGGGAAGACAAGGAAGACAAGGTGATTTTCTATGGTGGTGACCTACTTTGTGGCATACTTGATAAAGCCCATCTCGGACCCAGTGGAGGAGGATTCGTGCATTCCGTCTACGAAGCCTATGGTCATACCATTGCCGGGAAACTTCTGAGCGTTTTGGGGAGACTTTTGACAAAGTTCCTACACATGCGCGCATTTACCTGCGGTATGGATGACTTGGTCCTGACCGAAAAGGGTGAGAAGGATCGCATTGAAAAACTCAGGGAGGTCGAGACTATTGGGTTTGAGGTCGCTACCAAATACGTTACTCTCGATACCGAACTGGATGCGAGCAACAAGGAGCTCCTTACGCGACTACAAGATGTGCTTCGAGACGAGGAGAAACAAGCGGGACTAGATAGCGTCGTCAATTCACGAACAGCAACGCTCTCCTCCAGTATCACCACGGCTTGTCTACCAGCTGGGTTGAGAAAGCCGTTCCCCAAAAATCAAATGCAAGCAATGACGACGTCGGGTGCAAAGGGTTCTTCTGTCAACGCTAACCTGATCTCGTGTAACCTCGGCCAACAAGTGCTTGAGGGAAGAAGAGTTCCTGTAATGGTCAGCGGCAAGACACTGCCATCTTTCAAACCCTTCGAGACAAATGTCAGGGCCGGAGGATATATAACCGACCGATTTCTTACTGGTGTCAAACCACAAGAATATTATTTTCATGCTATGGCTGGTCGAGAAGGTCTGATTGATACTGCCGTGAAGACCTCCAGATCCGGCTATCTCCAGCGATGTCTTATCAAAGGCATGGAAGGTCTGAAAGTTGAGTATGATAGCTCAGTCAGAGATTCTGACGGTACTATGGTTCAATTCTTGTATGGGGAAGATGGTCTTGATATCACTAAACAGAAGCACCTTAGAGACTTCAAATTCTTGGCAGAGAATTACATGTCTCTTGTTGCACAGTTGAACGTGAGAGATGATTATCCCAAGACTGTCAATGCGGCTGCTGGCGATTGGCACAAGCAGGCGATGAAAATGGTGAGGGGTGGAAGAGTTGACGCCATAGACCCGGCATTGGCAATCTTCAATCCTGGAAGCTGTATGGGGAGCACCTCGGAGACATTCGCATCAGCTCTAAGAACTGTAAGTCATATAATGCAACACAACGTTAGAGAGACGGCTTACCGTGGTGATGTAGTACTGCGATGCGAACCCGGAGAATCGGCTCAGAGATAAAAAGAAACCCAAAGCGTCAAACGCGCCCATTACAAAGAAAACCTTCAATAGCCTACTAGACATGAAGTACATGAAGTCTGTTGTCGACCCTGGCGAAGCAGTTGGAATTGTGGCAGGGCAGTCTATTGGTGAGCCGTCGACACAAATGACTCTGAATACCTTTCATCTAGCTGGTCATTCTGTAAAGAACGTAACGTTAGGTATTCCAAGACTTCGCGAGATCGTCATGACAGCTAGCAACCGCATTTCCACGCCAACAATGACGTTGCATCTCAATCCAGAATTAACCGAAGATGATGGGCAGCATTTTGCGAAATTGATTACCAAGCTTACCCTGGCAGAAGTGATCGAGGATGTGCATGTCAGCGAAGCGATCGGTCCTGGGACTGGATACTCGAGAGCGAAGATCTACGACATTGGACTTGACCTTTTTCCTTCAAGCGAGTACTGCGAGACCTATGCCATCGGGGTCTCTGACGTTCTACGAGTCATTGAGTACAAGTTCATACCTCAATTAGTAAAGGCGATCAAAAGAGAGCTTATCCGCAAGGGAGATGCCAAGCTACTTAAGCCGAGCGCTGCTCAACCCGAGATAGGCAAGTCCACGGGTATTGTTGAGGATGCTCCTTCGCGCCCTGAGGCGATGCATGAGGGCGGCGATGACGACGAAAATGACGATGGGGACGCCGATGCGACAAACAATAAGCAGAGGCAAAATCGAGACGAGACAGTCAACTATGCTGCGCCTGACGAGGAAGAGGAAGCTATTGCAAGAGATGCGCATCGCGAGTCAACCCCGGACACAGACACAGAGGATGAAGGCTTGAGTGGGAGTCCGCGTGAATCAACGCGGGACGAAGATGACGGTCAAGATCAAGACCAAGATCAAGACCTAGAACAAAGACAGCGTTCCAATAATGCCAAAGAACGCCTCGACAGGATCATGACCAAAAACCCCTCCGTAACCCACTTCTCCTTCGACCCCAAAACCAGTTCCCGCTGCCAGATCCGTCTCGAATACGACGTATCCACCGCCAAGCTCCTTCTTCTCTCTCACATCGAATCCACCCTCCACACCACCCTCATCCAACACATCCCCGGCCTCGTCGCCGCCACCTCCACCACCGAGAAATCCCCCGGAACCGAAGCAGCCGCCCGCGTCGTCCTCACCCAGGGCGTCAACCTACGCGCCATGCACGGTTACCAACACATCCTCAACCCACACAAACTCTTCACCAACGACATCGGGGCCATGCTCATCATCTACGGCGTCGAAGCCTGCCGCGCCACCATCATCCGCGAAATGGACTCCGTCTTCAAGGGCCACAGCATTACCGTAGACAACCGCCACCTGAACCTCATCGCGGACGTCATGACCCAGGGCGGTGGCTTCAAGGCGTTCAATCGCATGGGGCTCAAGGGCGCGACGAGCCCGTTTATGAAGATGAGTTTTGAGACGACGGTGGGGTTTTTGAAGGAGGCGGTGCTGGAGGGGGATTGGGATGATTTGAAGGGGCCCAGTGGGAGGATTGTGGTGGGGAGGGTTAGTGGGGTGGGGACGGGGGGGTTTGATGTATTGATGCCGGTTGGTGAGAACGGGGAGGGGCAGGGGAGGGATGGGGAGGAAGGAGATGAGAGGGAGGAGCAAGGGGGTGCTTGGGAGGTGAAAATGTGAGAAGCTGAGAGGCAGCGCTTTTGGCATTTGTAATGCAAGCCTTTGGTTGAACAGGGGTATATATGTACATGCCGAACCACTTGCATGTGAATGCAATCTGATGGGATACGTTTCTACTGGATTTCAGCATTTATACATCTTGTCCAAGAGTATCTGGGTGTGATCTCTCATCATGAGCTCGATCAATGAGAATGGGTTTCCACATGAAGGGCAATGTACTGATATCCGAAGACTATCACTCGTTCACAGCGTTCAATGAGTTACGAAGTTGAGCTACCATAAGCGTAGGAGCTATGCATACCTCAAGTGCTTTATTTCGAAATATCTAAATACGCAGCTATTCTAGCGCTTGTAGAGATCTTCTACTGCTCAATGTACCGCCATGAATTCAAACGTTACCTCTTCAAACACCCTTCGTCCCCATCGCCGTCTCCTTATGCACATCCTGCCCCGACCCATTCGTCTCCCGCCACTGCACCAACTCCTCGTCCGTAATTTCCCTCAACTTATTCACCTTCGCCGCCTCCCCCGTCACCACCCCCTTGATAATCTCCACCCCCCTCCCCAACATGCTCTTCGCCGCAATCGCATACGTCGCCGTCTTCGCCTCCACCTTGATCACGCCGATTCGCGGGTCCTCGGGGCTGCCGTCGTGTTTGCCGTCTCCGAGGTCTCCGAGCCAGGCTTTTAGGCCGGGGGAGTAGTATTTGCGGACCATTTCGCGGTCGGTGATGATGGAGGCTTCGCCGGAGACGGAGGCCCATTCGCCGGTGGGGTTGAGGAAGGCGATGTTGATTTTGGGATCGGATTTTAGGTCGTCGGTTTTGCCGGATTCGGTGTTGGTGTGGAAGAGAAGGTCGACGCCGCCGCCTTCCTGTTGTGAGAACACAGTGTATTAGCTATGCTTTTAGGTACGAGAGGCAGAGTGGGTACGGGGCAGAGATATATGGCGAGGGCTTACCTTTCCAGCTAGTGCCATGCATCTCGAGACCAACAGACCGGTGCTTGCAATTCGTGTGGTCATCATTCCGAATTTGCATGCCTCGATAAAGCTGACAAGGTCCTCGACTTTCTCTTTTAATTGGGGCTCATCAATATTCTTTGCCTTGTATGGATCAGCTGGCTTGTTGCCAGTGTCTGTGTTGCTGAAAGACATTCTGGATGATGGCGTTGTTGGAAATGGTTTGACTGTCGGGGTGGTTGATTTAGAAGAGGTTCGTGATACTGTCGTAAGAGTTCTAGAGGCAATAGGTCTTAGCAACGGGCTGCAGCGAGAGGGCAATGACGTGTATTGACGTGGGGCAAAGGTGGGACAGATTTTGCTAGCGAATAGAGAAATGTTCGACGGCATAGCTTAAACGCCAACTGGATGGGTTTGACTATATAGAAAGAAGACAGGGAGCTTACCTCTGAAAGAAGTTCTGATTTGAAACGGTGAGGTTATTTTGCAACGCAGTGTGGAATATCAACGCCCTCGAGTGACATCATCGACAGGCCGCCAAAGTAAGCTAGTCCGCCTTCGGTAGTATGTTATGACGGATCGCTCAGAAGTTAAGAGTCGACAATCCATTTGTGGTGTTCGCCTTACTTCCACTTCGTCAAGCCTTGTGCATTCTGAAGTGTTGGTACTGTACCCAAGGCACTTTTCTTGAAAGTCGGCAGCCTGTATGCCGAAGGGATTGAGACATCTTCAAACGTGGCTTGTCCACTTCGCTTCAGGCAGCAGATCTATTGATACCCATTGATTTTTCTTCATGTGTCGATCTTTCGATTTATTTCTCACCGTCGTTCCGCCGTCAAAAATCAAATTCTCCATAGACCCAGAGCGTTGTTAACTTTAATACCACGCCACCACCATGCCCGCCCTCTCCTCACCGCTCCTTTCCCTCCCTCCCGAACTCCACCACCTAATAATCTCTCACCTCCCTTACCCGGACGCACTCGCCCTCAAACACACATCACTCTACTTCTATGATCTCGTCGACACCAGGGACTACCGCCCAAAAGTCAGCTGGATAGTCGACCGCCAAACGAGGGGCCTTGCGTGTCCCAAGAAATCCTGTATATTCAAAACGGATGCGGCATTTTGTTCTAGTGGGGCTGGGGAGGTGAGGAGGATCATGGAAAGGAGAAGACGGCATGAAGAATGTGGAAAGGATGGTGTGTGCGAGGTTCTGGTTGGGAGAAGGTGTGAGGTGGCTCGGAGGACAGCGAAAAGAAAGGCCAACG
>JAABUK010009394.1_pt1 | contig 13381 bp, 17 predicted proteins | sample 5559141 | NCBI WGS metagenome assembly JAABUK01 (sample SAMN10711869, study PRJNA513367) | rock metagenome | isolation source: Antarctica rocks | place: Antarctica: Victoria Land, Pudding Butte nord | collected 2016-01-03
ACAGCCTAGTCTCGTTTCTCCTTCCCGCAGATCAACCCCTCACTAACACTTTTTTCCCCCCTCAGACGGATTCTTCGACGCAGGAATGCTCCTCCAAGCCCTGAAAGCCAACAAAGAAACCGAACAACAGAAACCCCATCAAGTGGCTGAGCAGAGGAGGAGGGCTGTCGGGAAGAGATTGGCGTTGAGTGAATATTAGGACTTAGTGGTGGGGGGGTGGTAACGGGGTATTAGTACTGGGTGCTGAGTAAAGGGGGTGGTTTGGGAGCGACAAATGGGAGGATGGGCGGCTCAGCGGACGACTCTTACGTTTTATATTGGATGTTGCCTGCTATGATTCTGCCGTTGTTGATTAGTGCTTGTACCAGTTTTCGCAGAGCGGGCAGAGGTTTCAACGTGTACAGTTGAAATCAGTAAATTGACTTAATGTAACGATCAACCTCTACCTAGATTGCCCACTTGGTTGGAACCACTATGGCACCATCCAACCAATCCACCACTCGTCCATCTCTTCCTCCTGCTGGTCAGATATGCATCCCAATCTCGCTGGTACGTGTTGCACTTTCTCCATCTCTACTCAGAAGGAAGCTCGACCACGCTGCTTTATATCTTCAGAGGCTAACTTACCCGGCTATATACTCCGCTTCGGAAAGTCGGTTCAAAGCTGTCTCTTCCAATTTCCTGTAGGGTGTCTGGGACGGCGTCGATGAACATGTAAATGGTTTGAATTCAAGCATGAAGAGCTCTGCTGTGTCAGGAGGGCCGGTTCGAGGTATTTAAAGTCCGAAATGGTGGAGGGGAAGTCTGATGGGGTGGGTAGGTTGTTCGAAGTGTTGATTTGGTGTTGTGTAGCTGGAATGAATCATGGTATGGAGCCAGGCTTAAAAGGGACTTATCTGCGATGGCTTTTTGGATGCGGAAAATGGAAGTCTAGCGGCACTCGAGACATCCACATTGCGCATGATGGAAGCTTGGGAATGGTAGCTGCAGGATTAAAGGTGCAAACGCTCTTTTATTGCAATGTCATTGTTCATCAGCAGCCATAAGATCCTGCAGTTCCCGCTCTTCATTCTCCATCAGTTCCGCCAATTCTCTTTCCTCTTCTTCCGTCAGCGCCGCCTGATCGTCGACTTTTTTCTTCTGCTTGTCATCCTCAGCGGCTTGGTTCGGATTCGCTGCCTCCTCCTTCGCTATTTGTAGGTCTTTTGGATTGAGTGACCACTGTCGTATGGTCGCGTCAATACTGATGCTCACTACCTTATCTGCTCCTAGGCACAGTCCAGTGACCTCCTCGAAATGGCCGGAAAAGGTGTGGTGTAGTTCTCCGGTTGCGAGATTCCAAACTCGGACCCCTTCGTCGCGACAGGCTGTTATAACCCATCCGTAACGTTCATGGACGACGACGTCGCGAACAAAGTCGGGGTGAATTAGAGTGGTGTCTGCTTTCCAGTTGTCTGCTCGAACGAGATGTTTTGCAGTCTTGTCTGCCGAAGCTGTCCAGAGATCGCCGTCCGAGTCGAAGCAAAGCTTGTAGACGCTTGTATCATGGGCGGATATTGGAGATGAAAAGGCCAGGTCTCGAACATTTGCGATATCAGGTATGGTAAAGTGCATGATTCCTGGATCGCTGAATGCTGTAAATAGAGTGATGTCTTCTTGTAGAGGGTCGAGAACCAAATCTTGAATGGCATGACTTTGACCTCTCAGTACTGCAAGACGCTGGCCAGTCCCTGGATTCCATGTCAAGACATCGCCTTCTGCTCCTCCTGATACAAGGATCTCTTGTCCTATTCGCGTCCTCAGACATACAACTGATTTGACAAAGTCTGTGTGACCTTGAAATCTCGAAGTCGAAGCGCATGAAGCGACATCCCAGCTCCAAATCAGTTTATCCCAGCATCCTGCATAAAGTTTGGTTCCATTAGTAGATAGGCAAAGACTCGTCAGAGGGGCGCTAGGGCCTCTGTAGATATGTGTAATCTCTCTTGTGTCGAGTTGGACCCGTTTGACTGTTGCAGCACTTTCAGCAACATAGATTGCGCCACGATGAGCAGGATCTGGGATGATTGCAAGTAGTTTTGAAGGTAGCTTGATAGGATCTCCCGAGATATTGTAAGATTTGCGTGCTTTGCGATTGGCTTCGTCAAGAGTGGAGCTAGAAGATCTTGTTAGTGAAATATTGACAGCATGATCATGGACATGCCAACTCTGTTTGGAAGAAATGGTCGGGTCTGGACGAAATCGACATTTTGCAATGTGGTGCCGCAATGCTGTGACATATGGCATGGTGGAGGTAATTTAGGTTTGCATCGGCCGCCGTAGCCTGCGCACCACTTTCCGCAGTAACATTTCGTCCGTGAGACCAGAACATATACATACGCTCGTTACTATTTTCCAACATGGACATGGATCATTTGATTGGGTAATCGCATACTCTGGAAGAGCTGTATACTGTGATTCTGGGTGCTGACGATTTCTTGCAGGCAGCGTTTCAACCTCATATCAAAGAGCGAGATCCGTTATGTCGGCACCCTTCACGAAATCAATCCTGAACAGTCTACTATCGCCTTAGAAGATGTCTACTCATTCGGCACCGAAGCTCGTCCAGCCAAGGACTTCATACCTGCCTCCAATCAAAAGTTCGACTATATCGTTTTTCGAGGAACTGACGTGAAAGACATCAAAATCGCTGAGGAACAGAAAGAGAACAAACAACTTGAGCCCAATGTGCCAAATGATCCTGCTATTTTGGTATGTAAAATATACGCCCTTAGTGAGCGGGAGTTTTATGTGGCCTCCTCCATGATGAAATATACCGGATGTAAATCACAGACCTGTTCCGAAAGCGCAAAACGCTGTGGATATTTTCCGTTGCCTTCCTTCTGACTAGAAGCTCCCTACACATCAATAAATGGCAATTCTTACGACTGGCAAAATTTCTGACTCTCTTTTGTACAGAACGCAACTCGACCCAGCCAGCCATCACCACAAGGCCCTCAACGCCGCAATCAGCCTCCATTCCCACCACCTAACTTCCCACAGCGCCCTCAACATCAACAACCACCACAATTCCAAAACTACTATCCTCAATACGGTCGCGGCTATGGTCCACCACCAGGTGCCTTTCCTCCAGGCCCCGGCTTTCAGGGAATGCCTTACGGACCTCCTCCACCAGGTTATTTTGGACCTCCAGGTCAGAACTTTCCGCAAAACCACGGTCCATTTCCTCCTCATCCGCAAATGCCGATAGGCCCACCAGACCAGCGCCCGCCCGGTGGTCCTCCGCAACAACCCCAGCCAGGTCTTCAAGCACCCAACGAACTTCCAGTGAACGACAGAGCACAAGACAATATGGTCGGTAGAAGCCCAACACCTATCTCAAATGTTTCACCTGCTCCTGATCCTACGCCCCCTAACGATTCGAAACCCTCTGTTTCCAAGGCTCTTGCTCCTGTTTCTGACATTGCACCATCTGCACCTCCTTCAGGGGATGCTGTTGCGCCTACCGCCAAAGCTCCGCCATCAGGTCCGAAAAGTAATCGGGTTGTGCCAGCGTTGCCTATGACAGTCAACTCGAAATCTTCAGCTCCCATAATTCCCACTACCACCAATGGACCTCTCGGAACTGCTCCAGGCAACGCTACTCAACCTACAGCTCCTAAGACCACGGCACCGACTCAAATCGCAATGGAAGAGGCTAATCGTCAAGCTCGTGCAGCTGTTGCAAATGCCATGGCGAAGATGAATACCAATGTACAACCTGCAACAGCACAGCCTAGGCCTGTTGCAGGTGGAAATGCTGTTGAAGCATTGACGAAGAAGGCCGGAGAGACGAAAACTTCAGATGGTCCTCGTGGTGGTGGAAGAGGCGTCATGAGAGGTCAACGAGGAAACGTCCGAGGTGGCGCAAACCAAGGTCGCAAAATGGAGATACCGAAGTCTGATTATGATTTCGAATCTGCGAATGCAAAATTCAACAAGGAAGATATGATTAAGGAGGCAATCGCATCAGGTTCACCAATTGGAGAACCAAGTGAGGATGGTATCATGAACGGATCCATGGATACTACTACGAACGGTGAAAGGAGGAAGGCTAGTCTACCACCTATCAACGCGGAAGCATACAACAAGTCCAGCTCATTTTTCGACAATATCTCGAGCGAAGCAAAAGATCGTGAAGAAAGCGCCAGCCACCAGATGGGTCGTGGCTGGAGAGGCGAAGAGATCAAGAAGAATTTGGAGACTTTCGGTCAAGGCAGCGTGGATGGAGGGTTTAGGGGACGTCGCCGAGGAGGATTCAGAGGTCAAGGAAGACCCTACGGAAGACAACGAGGATATGGTAACTATGGCAGAGGTGGAGGACAGCGTGGACGTGGGCGTGGAGGATCTGAGTTTGCGCAGACGTAAACAGAGGACTTCAGGAGCATTTTTGTACAACACGACGTTGAGAAGAGAGCACAACGGCGCTGCCATTCGCCACAGTCTTGCGGGTTGGCGAGGTCAAAGTGATTGACGCCTTCGTATGAGTTCAGTCATGCTGTATCCTCATAGCAAGCGAGCTTGATAGCAATAAAACGGTTTCAAGATCCATGCTATTGGAAGAATTAGATAGCCACGAACAAACGCTGGCAATACTGCTACTTCACGTGCTGGGAGAACTTCAATGTGTTCCGCGCCTCGGCTCAATTCGATCACAATGTGTACGCATCGAGGGGATGAGGGTCCCACCACTCACCGCATCTTTCACAATATTGTAATCATATACCATGTTCATTTAAAAAGATCTCAACGTCTCCCCCATTCACATAGCGCAATGTCCCAGAGTTGAGAACATCCCTTCGGCGACATCGTGCTATCTCCAGTCACGCGAGCGCGTTTCCTGAACGCAAGAACAACACGAAATCCTCGGGTCCCTATTTGCCAGATATGGCAGACTCAGTCGGTGCGTAACACCTCTCCAAGGCCTTTAAAACGGTCTGCAAAGCCGGGCCACTTAGCATATCCTCGCCCTTTCCAGTTACATCCCTGATCCCCTGTTCCTTGTCACGGCTTCCTACACTTCTCTCATCTGCCTGACGGCTTCGCTAAATCTGAATTAGATCGCGTGTTCGCCCAAGCTCTCCGCACCGTCCGCCGCCTCCCTCGCCCTGGCTCCACTCGTCCCCCTCCTGCTGCCCGTCTCCGTCTGTACGGCCTCTACAAGCAATCTATGGAAGGAGATGTTGAGGCTATCCTAAGTCGACCTAGCTTACCACATACTTCCTCGCCTATTGTAGCCGACGACGATGGCGCGGAATCGAGGCAGCGGAAGAAGGAAGCGGATGTTAGAGGGGAGATAGAGAAATGGGACGCATGGCGTGCGTGTGCCGGATTTAGCAGAACAGAGGCGAAGAGACGCTACGTTGAGGTGTTGATCCAGACCATGAAGGTTTATGCTGCCGGGACAGCGGAGGCGAGGGAGTTGGTCGAGGAGTTGGAGTTCGTATGGAATCAGATAAGGAGTCAAACTGGGAGCGAAGAGAGTCTTCGGAACACGGCACGCGGAGGGGCTGGGGGAGCCGCACACGCTCAAGAGGTGGATGAGGAGGGGAGACTACGAGTCCTCAGCCCTGTAAGTAGAGGAGGAAGTGGAGAAATCGTCGAGGGGGAGGATGCTTCCATACCAGAACGGGAACATACTCAGCCGGAGGACGACGACGACGAAGTTGAAGAATTCCGAGACGCACTAGACGGCTCAGAACGTAACCCACAACAGCACCCGCTTGATAGACGAAGATCAAGAAGGCCTTCACCCAGCGCTCTCAAATGGCGCCGACAGATCGAAACCGCACTCACGAAAATTTCCACCGAACTCGCCGCCCTACACGAACAGATCGATGAATTCAATCTCAACTCCACCAGAACAGGTTCTTTGGGCATCACCAGACAGAAATCTGGCATGCTTGCCTGGATGCGCTGGCTCTTCTGGATGGCGCTTAGGCAGCTGGCTGTGGATGCGCTGGTTTTGGCGATATTGCTGGTGTGGGGGGGTTGGAGCGGGGACGATCGATGTGAGAATTGGGTCAGGAGACGGTGGAGCCAATGGAGGAGCATGGTACAAAGATGGAAGGGGGTTGGAGGTAGGCATTGGAAATGGGATTGGATAGCGCTGGTAATGAGGATTGTGCCGGCTAGGTTCTTGTGATGTTCACAGGATTGTCACAGATAGAGGGACGGCAAGCTGTTGCCAAAGTTGCTGTAATTGGAAAGGCTTATGGATGGTTGCACTATGAGCGGATGGGATCAAAGGCTACAAGTGTAGGAGGTGGTATACGAGTAGCTCCTGATTACCACACCATCGATCCTTGGACTGAATAGTAAGAGTTCATCTGGTGCCAAGTATTGCCCATTTCAAGCGTTGCAATATCTGTATATCAGCCTTGGCGTTGCTGTATATCCTATCCTATCAAGCATCAAGTGGAAAACGCAGTGCGAATCGAATGAATTGATTGTCAAGAAGAGTATAATCTCTTGTAGAAAGCCTCTTGGGAATAGTATTGGAGTATTCGCTGTGACGAGGTACATAATGTTGCAATAGCACTTTAGCCCAGCAGGGTAGCTCCATCAAATAGGCTAAATACGAAGAAAAATGAGGCTCACAATGCCCAGATATTAGCATAGAAATTGAGCGATGGGGAGGCCTGAGGCGCAGGCTGTTTGACATCGTTACCCCCTTTCCTTGTACACGTTCACAGATCCTTGACATTGACCACTGAGCTCATAGTTGCAACCATCTGCAACGATCAGGTCGTGTAATCTTTCTTTACGCTTGATTCTAATATCAAAGATCCCTTTTTACCTTTGCATGCCCACAGTTCTCACGCTGTAGGACACTTTGAAACGTATTGTCCGACACCCTATGATCTTGATATCATGGCACTGCCGGTGATCATAGGAATGCCGGGGAAGTCGGACTCCTTACACCAGCCACCTTGAGAGTTTCGGATCTAGACGCTCGGTTACCGTGTGAGTGGAGCTGCGAACTGTAGTCTGTTTATTCCTCCTTTACAACTCCAGGTCAATCCCGAACCTGCTGCTCGATATGTTGAAGCTCCCATTGTCACGTGGATGGTTTTTAGCAAGTCCACCTTCAACACATCAGTCTTTTGGATACTCTGGGATACACCATTTCCAATTAAGTTAATTTCTCCAAGTATGTCGGATGGTGGTGCTCAACGCTCAAAGCGTCCCGGTTTGGATTCTGGTTCGTCTAGGCCAGATTCTCCTTCGGCACGGGCAGATTCCCCTTCAACTCGCACGCAGAAGCGGCAAAGAGCTCTTCAACATGGTCTAACAGGATCTCCTTTGGCTAAATCAGGTTCGCCCGCAGCTGAAGCAGGTTCTTCGTCAGCTAGGAGACGTTCTCCTTCGGTTAGAGTAAGTTCTCCGCCAGTCAAGAGAGGCTCTCCCTCGGCCAGAGGACGGATTCCTCCGCTTGAAGAAAGTTCTCCGCCTGTCAGGAGAGGTCCTCCTTCGGCCAGAGCAGGTTCTCCTTCGGCTGGTTCGGATTCTTCTCTGGCTAGATCGGGTGTTGATTCGGCTACGCAATATTCAAGTTCTCCAGCTCTACTATATTCAGACATGTCAGATACCTGTTCACAGCAGTCTGGGGCCGAGAAGCTGCCACCAATGTCACAGTGAGCAGGACCATTACCAACGAACCATCCTGACCCTGAGAACATATCCAGGATCCGAACATTGAAGGCTGATATTGAGAAGAAAATTGAATCATTGCTGCCTTCTATATCTGAGTGGGAGGAAGAGGAGCAATGCACGAAAGACACCTACGAAAACACGCAGGACCCAAAATGGAAGGCGTTTCACAGACGCTGATGGGACACGGCACGCCACGATCGTACTCGCTTCCTAGCAATATAAGCTTTAAAAAAATTGCCCCAGAGACAGGAGCAGGTGCTGCAGTTGGTCAGCCAAGCACAGCAATTTTGGGCGAGGATGGCGGGCACTGCCAATGATTTGAAGATGTATATTGAGAGGTAGAGTGGATCAATTCTAAGCTGGACCAGCTATACAGGCATTACACTGTCAGTATGTATTCTGCATGTCTTGTGACGAGTTATGTTGCAAGAGTAAAGCACGGTCTCGTTCAGATAAATTATCAAACGATGTAATGTGTTGTGAGACACTGCATGAGGCATAATATCATTTCGTTACTAGTTCATAGTAGGCAGCGATCCGAGCCGGGATGTCAAAACATTAGAATTCGAGGGGTGTGTTTGAAGTAGAAGCCCTCACGGAAGGCATCGACATGGTCAAGTTTCTTATATTCTTTCCGGGAGTTGTTAAAACAATGCTGTCAATCCTCTATAATATCTCTTCACTCTACATCGCCTATTGAACCCTTTCCCTCATCGCAATCGCACACCTAGTGATTATGTCGTCTGGTGGTCAGAATCAACGTCCAACCCGTCCCTTTCGGAGCAGGGCAGATCTCCACCCACCTGCGGCCGAGGGGGAGGCCCGCTCAAGCCCTCCAGCTAGCGATACAAGCCCACAAGAGGCCAACCCACCACCACGCCAGCCACTTCCACCGGATCTAGCATCACTAACCACTCACCCCACCCCAGGAAACATAGCCGCCATCCGTCGAGTAATCGCTACCTGTGAACAGCGAATACAGGCCACGGCGGCGCGTCTACCCGTCCCTGATGCAGCCAATCTGCTTCTGTCAGCAGCCCTGTATACGGAACTTCCGGACTGTCAACGCAAGCGCGAAGTAAGGCAAAGGGCAAACCGGCAGCACATGGTGCGGAGTAGATGCGAGGAGGTACTCGCCACTCTTAGGGCGAGAAAGCAGAGACTGGAGGAAGCATTGAGGCTCGTCAATCGACCAGCCGCGTTTGCTGCGAGCATGGCGTCCACAATCGAGTATTTGAAGACTGGCAATGAGCGTTCTGATTGATTGATCGATCGATAGAGAGAACGTTAAGTACCCGCTGCTCAAAGGTGGATGCATCATAATGGAAATAACTATGTGTTCTAGTTTGTTCTGACAAACGACCTCGCTGCCGGAGTAGTTGGGCCCAGAGATCTAGCATCAAGTATGATGGATTCAATCCAGCACGACCAATTCACGCTCAAACCATCGATGAGAATCATTTATTTTCAGCCGTTGAAAACATCCCATACTCGTGGCGCAAAAATTTGTGTCTTGCGAGAGGTAGCAGTACTTTCCCCCAGTCCGCGCTTTCTTGGTAACACGCCCGCCTGTACCTCCGCGACCGGCACCTCCACGGGGGCTTCCAACCCCCCGACTTCCACCTTGAGTCGTTGTCGCAGCCCGGCCTAAACCTGGACCTTCTCTCCCAAAGAGGGACCGCTAGGTCCCAAGACCACAGGGGGGATCCCAGGGAGGGAAGTGACCCCCACCGACGACACGACTCAGCGCGGCTGCTGATCGCCTTGCTTCCTGATGACGAGATGGCACCCCATGTGACTTATGGAGATCACGGACCAGATGTAAGAATCTATTGTCGGATGCGACCGAATTTCGAATAGATGAACATCGGCAGTCGTGGCAATGTCAGACGCTATCTGTTTGATGCATTCCTCTTTCGTGGGAATTCCTGTTGTTCTGGTCAGATGGATGGGTATTTCAAGCCTTGTAAAGGGAATAGACAGACTGCCGCAGGGCCTGTTATCATTTGCAGTCATTTTTCTGGCTCTGATGCTATTCATACTCTGGTGTGTCGATTTTGCATATTAGGACGGGATTAGGGTGAACTGATAATAGACATCTTCTGAAATATACCACCTTCTCTTTTACGATTGATCCACCGTCGCTAGGAAAGCTAAGCACTCATGAACACAATCTTCAAAGCCATACTTCAAGCCCAAACGGTTTGACATGAACTCATCAAGGTTTAGTCCATTTCGGGAAGTTTTATGGTAGATGAAAACAAGATGGACAAAGTGACCCTGGTCATAGCAGCGGATAACATCTGACTTCCCGCAACGGAGGGAGATCTCCCTTCATGCTCAAGCACAGTGGAATCGTAGTTCGTCGCAAAGTTGCAGGTTCAGGGGCACTCCGGTAATTTTGAGACGCGGATATTCTGGGTGCAGGTGAAGTCGCGTCCGATTCGTGATGGTCATGGCCCTGCTTCACGAGGCCTCTCCATACATTACTTAGAGTTGCTGTGGCGCGAGGCAGTGCAGGGGCAGTGCAGAGAGCCTTGAACTCGGAACTTCGTGGTAAATAATTTTCTGCGTGCACGCAGAAAATTACTGTCATGTGATTTGTACGCCGGACGAGGGTTGAAACTAAGACAAAACCAAACCACCGAAGAGAAAGCATTTTTCTTCTTGCGATTTTGAAATTTCGAATACTAATATTCATATCGAATAATTTGGCAATAAGGTTGCACCTCTATACGCTAGCTGGTCGCCAGTTAGCTGCTTCAGGACGTATATACTCGTCAACAACGTTCGATATAGATCCCAGGGCATTGTGGGGTCGTAATGAACAAGTGACACCGGGAGGCGTTGGCGAACAACTTGTGATATTTCGATTATGAGAGACAGAGCAGCGTTTCATTTGAAGCATGCTCGGCCCTCTTGTAGCAACGGCGAGAATCCAACGGCAATGGTGTTGAATTCTTCGTTTCGCAGAGCCAGGATTATTGATTAGGTGATCGCAAGGTGTGGTACGGAGAGATACGAACGATTGAAAGGCTGCACCGCCCGACTGACTATGATTCGTTGATGCTGCTTCTTTGTTTGTGGAAATGGGAACCCTTCTTGACGTCGGCGTTAAATGGAGGTGCATGGATTGTGAGGTTCACCAAGGACACGAGAAGTCTTTGATGGGCTTTGAGGATCTGGTCTCGGGACCGGTGGAGACCGTGAGAAAGTATTAGCTCATGAGGCAGCAGCTCATATTGCTCCGTACTCCAGTCCACGAGCCACTGTCGGCATAGACTCCGAGCCGCCCTCCCGGCCACGTCCTCAACGGCGGGAGTGGCCACGCTTTATTCCATCGTGTCCATAGGTATGAATGCTGTCTGTCCCATCTCTTTCATTGTGTCTTGGAGGCTAGTCCAAAGTAGGCGAGGCGAAACCACCTTCTTCCAGCGTGTAGAGACTGTCGTCAGGACTGCGGACAAGGTCCAATTCTTCGGCTTGCTGAATGATTGCCACCCATAGAGTCGCGAGCTTCTCTAGCCATATATGATACAGTCCTTCGTACACTTGGCCATGCTCGTCGAAGATGCCCAGGTAGAAGGCTCTGAGGGAGGTTTTGAGAGACGCCGCAACCGCAAGACCCGGTGCTACTAGAATCTCTTCGCACTTAGCTCCCGAAAGTCTCCGTTCATTGGTTTGCTGCCAAAACTCCCGGAGAAGCTTACGCGGTTTTGCCCACTGTGCGGGCATCTGTGTCGATGAGAAGTTCCCAGACAGGGCGCGAGCTTTGGAAAATATGCAGCAACTCGTTTGTGCCGACCCACTGAGGTTGTGGGATCCCTTGAGGTCGTAGATGGGCTGATGTGTCTTGACACATCATTGCCACTTGCTTTAGTGAGGCTCTCTGGGGCAAGTGTTTCTTCCCTTTGCGGATGGGCATCATGAGGAGACTTTCCGCGAGAACCGCCAGCACTTTGGTTTTGTTCCTAAGGCATTGAGATGAGATAATAGGGTAACGCACCGCCGTGATGAAGGCTGACGCACAACAACGTCTTGGGCGGCTGCTGGCAGAGCTGTGCCGCTTTGCTAACCTGCTGGGGCTCCAGATGGCCTACGGTCCTGCCTTACCCAGCCCATCTACCTGCGTCAGTAGGGTTTAGAGAAGCTGTGCCGCGAGAATCCACCTATCCTGTTGGGTTGCAGTATGGAGTCCTCTCCCAAAAGTACTTGAATTATGCTGGTGACAAAGAAAGTTCTGACCACACTGGGGATGTCACGGTGTTGGGAATAGCGGCGGGAGCGATACTAAAGGCGCTTAATACCAACTGTCTGGTGGTACTACAGTGCCTACGCAAAAGTATCTACCCGCGGAAATTTCGCGCCCCACCCACCATTTTATTCACCACCATACATTTTACTACTACAAGATCAAAATTAATGGGTTATTCGTGAGACCCGTTGCAAAATATTCACAAATAGCAGGCCTTGAGGCTGAGATACTTCTGAATTAGGCCTCTCAATGCTAATACTTGGTGTGCCAGCCTTTCTTCTTTCGGATGGCCTCTACCCGCCTCGGCATACTGTCAATTAGATGATCGAGCCAGGTCTGAGATATAGCTTCCCAAGCGTCTATAATTGCAGTCCTTAGAGCAAGTAGGTCGGTCTCACTTTTGCCCATTTCAATCAGCTCTGGATAACGTTGATGAAGAACCTCTTTCAGCTTCTTCCAGACATGTTTAATAGGGTTTATATCTGGCGAATAAGGCGGCCAATTAAGCAATGGTATACTCTCATCTCTGAACCAATTTTTAATCTTTTTGGCTGTGTGAATACTGGCGTTATCGTGCATGAATGTACGATTAGGCTCAAAGCAAACTTCCATCTGATCGTTAAGAACTTCAAGATAGGAGTTGGCGGAATAGCCATTTCGAGCGGCCTCCTCATCGCGGGTTATTATGATCAAATCTGATCTTCCTTCTATTCAAATAGCACCCCAAACCATAACGCAGATATCCTTCTTTGAATTGTATGGCTCAATCATCTCTTTATTCCATTTCTGCGTGGGCGTACGAAAGACTCATTAACGCTGTCGTTCCTTGTCTCGTTTCACTGAGCATTTATCTGAAAAAATAATAAATTCCCACTCAAGCTTCCAATTTAAATGAGCTATAGCCCATATATATCGAATTTGAGTATGTTCAGGCTTTAATGCAGGTCTTTTAAGAGCTTTCTAATTCTTAATACCTGCAGAATCGAGAATGCGACCGAGGGTATCGTGAGAGAGGTAGGTATGAAGATTTTGTTGAATATCTGCATATGTAGACTTCGGATGAATTCGAACAAAATGAATGATATGTCGAGCGTCCAATGGAGTATATTTCTTAGGCCTACCCATACGCTGTATGGTGTTGCCCTCTGAACGCTGGGAGTCTGCTTTAATTGTATATTTTATCGTATTTTCGGAGATTTCCAACCGCCTTGAAATATCGCGAATTTCGCCGCCATCCTCATGCAAAGTTGTTATTTTCGATCGAGTATAGGGTGTAAGCTCTTCTCCACGAGGGATATTCGCAGAAATCGTCTCCAAAGGCCTTCTGGGCATGGTATAATGTATGGTGCAAATATAATGGTCAAAAAACGCGTCGAAATTTGGCCAAGAAAAACGCGCCCGCGGGTAGATACTTTTGCGTTAGTACTGTAG
>JAABUK010009395.1_pt1 | contig 13380 bp, 14 predicted proteins | sample 5559141 | NCBI WGS metagenome assembly JAABUK01 (sample SAMN10711869, study PRJNA513367) | rock metagenome | isolation source: Antarctica rocks | place: Antarctica: Victoria Land, Pudding Butte nord | collected 2016-01-03
TTATTTCAAAAAGGTTGTATAGGTGGTTTTAAGCTTGATGTGTGCTCGCGGGCGAAAGCTTAATGGACTTGCGATATCTGCGGCTTCGTCCCTCCGGCCTTGAAGACTACAGTACCTTAACATCAATCTGGAATCCTGGCTAGTGCCATTACACTGCCCGCTAGCCTGGTTGGGGCTAGCGCCAATTGCGGGACAAAACGTAGATAGCTTCCTGCTGTAGAAGACACACCTTTATACAATTATCAGATTTACACTTCATCACGGAAGCATTTCTGGAAATATTTGGTAATGCCGTTACAAACAGAGGCAAAATCCTCATACAAAACCGTTTTGAACCAACTGCAGGGGATACATTTTATGGAACTCTATTTTTTGACGGAACAGTCTGGCTGATTTGCCACCTTCGCTATAACCAGAGACGACTGTACTAAGCTGATGATGAGATGCTGCAAGGAAGCAGAACTAGGTTAATGCGGATCTCGACCGCGGGATTGGAGCGCGTAGGGCGGCCCTGGCGGTTCGGAAACTTACCCAGTTTCGTACATTTTCACGAGCCCTCCTGTGATTCTCTTTGACATAGTCACACAACATGGAGAGCGGTGGAGGTTGTACCAGAAATGAGGCGGACAATGTCAAGCTGGAACCGGCACCGTTGGGGCGGAAATTCTCTCTGTACGACGTCGTAGCAGATCATCAATGTTTCAAGGCACGGAGATATCCCAAAGCGTTCTTCAGCCCTGCCTCGTACGCTTATGGGACTGCGAGGAACGACCATTTCAAACGACACTTGTTTCGGATCTAATTTCTTTGGAAAAGCAGAAAACAATTAAATTCTGCCAAGGAAAAGCAGAGGATCTTTGTGTGGCATAGAATATCCAAGCCGCTTCCTGTCATCCTCTGCTTTAAGGAAAGCAACTTTTTCGGGATTAATACACCATCTATTTCTATTCGACTTCGATACTTTTTCATTGCGATCTACCTTTAGTCCTTTCAAAGCGTCTTTTGTCTTTGTCTGTCTTCAGTCGTCTTTTTTCAGTATAGTTTTTGTAGTCATTTACTTTCACTCTTTCCTTCACCAATGTACATCCATCTTCTCCTACCGATAGCCCTTGTCTACTTCCTGGCTCCCCAAAATTCACTTTTCGCACAAGCCCAACAATGTTACTTTCCAGATGGCTCCCTCGCCTCCGACTACAACGCCTGCGACTCCACGAACCCCGTCGGCAGCGCCTGCTGCAATCTCACAAACTCCGCTTGCTCAATGGCGGGCTTCTGTTACGGGAACGCAGGATATCTGTACCGGGGAGGCTGCACGGATCCGCTATGGAAGTCGACGAATTGCGCGAAGCACTGTGTCGATTGTACGTATAAGGCTCGTTGGTTCGCTGTCTTGGGTGGATTTTACTAACATGTTGATGGCGGGAAAAGCCGCAACACACATCTTCAGCAACATTATACCCTGCCCAAACGTGAACGGAGTCTTCACGGGTTCATTCTGCTGCAGTGATAGCCCAGGCTCCAGCGCCGCGAACCAGAGCTGTTGTGAGCAGAAATTCAAAATGCCGAGCGGCTTTGGGAATTTCTTTATGCCCTCGACGAATACCGGGCAGCAAGTACAGCCAGGTTCCAATTCTACGTCTTCTCCCGCACATGCCGAGTCTTCGAGCACCGCATCATCGTCGAGCGTCACTCCGTCATCGTCGAGCGTCACTTCGTCATCATCGACGATCACCGGCACCCCCGGAACGTCCCCTAGTACGGCAGCTCACGCCCAGCCGGCCAATCATGCCATGCAGATAGGAGTCGCAACCGGGGTGCCTCTAGGCCTACTCCTACTATCACCTCTCGGCATCCTGCTCATCCGGGAACGCAGAGGAAGAATCAAAGCGGAGAAGCTGATGCAGAACGCGAAGATCGGAGGGGGCGAACTGGATGTTGAGACGCATGACCCGTTTCCGCGTACAGATGCTGAACGATAGGAGCTGGAAGAGATCCATTTGCGGGAATTGCAGTCCAGTGAGGTGCATGAGGTTTCTTGAGGGGTTCACGCTCAAGGAATTAAAATATATTCGACTGTGTATTGCGAGCTTTACGTATAACCACCTAAATTTGTTTTCTATTCAAGGTAGCAGAGATCAAGGTTCTAACCAGTCGACAAAGTCCAAGCATCCCTGGACCGCTTGCGTTATCGTCACTCACCCACAACTACCATAAAGATCACCAGGAGAGTTCCACACCGACTCATCTCCATCCCTAGAAGCCCATCATCCCGTCATACCACCAATCACTCCAACACCCAAAACCTCCAACACAGCACCCAACCAAAAAGCCAAGCACAAGCCAGCCAGCCAGCCGATCCAACCGACCCAACAAACCCCATTCCCACTACCAACGCCCCCCCCTCCTCCTCTCCCCCCCACCTCCAACCCTCCTCCCTCTCAGATCCCCAGCAAGCAAAAATCGCCCATCACACTCATAACCATCAACCCGTGAAAACATGCAACCATCTAAAAAAAAAAATCCAAAACTTTACAGCGAGAAAATCCAGTTTTCACCACCTAGGCAATAATCTAAGCACGTCCAACGAAAACCCCTCAAGCCCTGCTGGTTTTCTCATTTTTGAAAATAAATAAATAAATAAATAAATAATAATAATAATAATAATTCATACACCCTTGTGACGTCGGTTAGGCCGACCCATGGGGGAAATCTATGCTATGTGTGTCGAGTGGACAAAACCCTCTGGGATAGAAAACCGCTCGCTGTCTATACGACTGCTACACGCAGACTTCATTACGCAGTGAACTTTAGCGCGTACTCTGCGAATTGATTAAAGTTTCGCTTTGTTCATTCAAGACTAAAACATTTTGAAACTTTCAATCTTCAGTACTGAAATAATTCAGTATTGACATTGCAGATGTCTGCATCTTCATTCTCATTCTTCTTTTCATATGCTTAAGCAACTTGAAGCGACTTTATGACATTTTTAACAACTCATGATCTTCTTGCATCAACTTTGCTTCTTGATGACTTGACAGAGAAAGAGCTAATAAAAGTGACGTTGTACAAGATAGTGCTATCAAAGCTGCACTCTTGAATGTGAACAATTTTATTTCAATTCAACAGAAGTTTCAGTGACAGATGCTCTTTCAAGTTTACAGAGACTTTCAGTTAATAGTGAAAAAAATTCAGCGATGCATTCAAGTCTTTGATCAAAACGTTGATTGCAATTTCTGACATGATTTTCTCAATGAGTGTTGTCATTGATAAATTCTGATCTTCATTCTTCTGTTCATTGCTGATCTCACTTTTCGATGCTCAATTTACATGCTTCTTCAATCTATTTTCTGCAATTATTTCTTTCAAGATTGCTTCATTAAGCTCTGCAATTTTATATCATTCTTTTTCAATGTTCATCTTCACTACTTGAAAAGATCTCAATCATCTTCATGTTAATTTCAGCATATGCATGTTGTTCAATTTGATGTCATGCAGCAGTACAAAATCATTCTTTAGAATTGAATTAATATAAACATGTTTGTGATCATCTTATACATTTTTGTTGATCTCTCTCATTCTTCTCAAATGCAGCATGATTTTCTTTAAATTCTCGTCTTTGCATTTAAGTTGTTGAGCATGAAAAGTTAATAGTTTATCAGTTGTGCAAACATTATGTGAGAATGCATCTCATTGACTATGAATGATGCGTGTCTGCGAGACTAGCTTGCAAGATTAGGTCGAAGAAAACTAATGAATGAATAAAGATAATGACTTGACAGAAGATGAAAACTCTGCAAGCTTTTGCTTTCATTTCTTAGCAATTAGTTCTATCATCAATAGAGTGCTATCTTATTATCTTCTACTACGCAGTTTCACGTAAAGAGATCTCGTCGTCTCACAGTTCTAATTGCTTCATTCGCACAAAGCTGCTCAGTAAAAGATGTCAAATGCGCAGCGACTCACTAAAAGTTGCATAATCAAAAGAAGTGATAACTTCTCTTGCACTGAGAATTCATCGTTTCATCAGAACAGATCTGAGAATCATGCATTTGAACATGCAGATAAGAAGTTCAAGTTGCAAGAATTTAATGAACAGACAGATCATATTTCTTGATGATCAGCAAGCGAAGTATGCAAGCAGTTAAAGAATCTGAAGACGCAAAACGTACTGCTTACCTTGCAACTTTGCATATTGAAACTTGAGCAAAAGACTCGATCAATCTCTGATCATCAACGACAACATAGTGATGATCACTATTGAAGTGATGCACGCAAGCGTGCTAATTGATCTCGCAAGTCTAAAGAGCAAAGTGTCACGAACTACAACTTCTTGATGTTCTGACTGCAAGACTGCAAAGACTTCATAGTCATGACATCATTTGATTTCATCACGAAAGAAGAGAAGCTGCAATGATCTGCATCATACTTGTCAGAGAAGTCTTGCAATCAGTGACGAGATCATGTGATGAGCATATGCAATCATGATGAGATACTCGACTGAAAGTACTACATTGAATACTTGCATGCTAAACTTAGCAATTCTGAAATTCGCAACTTTCAAACAAAACATCGACTTGAGACTGTGAAGCAGCAAGTCAATCAAAGCATCGCGAATTTCAAGCAATATCTTATCAGACTGTACGCAGATCTGAACTATCATATATTCAACAAGACTTGCATGATGTACTTGCAAATGAAGATTAATGAAATCATCATGAATGAGTCTCTTTGCATCTCATACATCTTTATCAATTATGTCGATCTGCTAAAGCATTTTATAGACATTGACTTGCATCTGCAAGACATTGATGCATTGTTAAAGTTACATTTGCAGCAAAGTGAAAGTGTAACATCTCAGAAGAGTTCTTGATTCTTGCATGAAAAGACAAAGTCTGTTGTTGCAACAAAGAATTTAAAGTTCTTTGCTTCAAGCATGCAGTTTAAAAATGATGCAACACTCAAGTTCAATGAGTTTAAGCAAAATGCTGCTTCATTCAATCTTACGTGCTGATCATGCAAGAAGATGAAACACAAGATCAATAATTTGATGTGTTTCAACTATGCATTCAGACAAGAGACTTGCAATCATGATGAAGAAGTGAGAAAAGAGAAAATTTGATGTTTATCATTGAATCATTAAATATAATTATGAAAAGATGATTGTCACATGCATTGATGATATCAGTATTGACAAATGTCTTTGAAAGAGTGCATGAAGTTCACTGTCTTATTAACTCTGAGATTGAGTGAAACTTTATATCACAATCATGAGTAAAAGAGCATGAGTTATCAAAGAATCATGCAATTCTGAAACAGATTCAGATGATTAATGATCATTGAATTTTCTGCTATGATATACATCAGATTGATATCGAGTTGATCGATCATGAGAAAGTTCGCAAAAGCTGAAACATTGAGTTTCATGCTGTGAACATGCAAAAATATGATATGATTCTTGATTACTTATGATTAAATGAGATCAATTTGAATATTTGTTGACGCAAGCATCGCTGATTGTATTGAAAAAACAGCACTCAGCATGCAAAGCAAATATAAGTTAGTCTGTGCAAAACATTGAAATTTGTCAAGCTGATAATGCTTGCAACTAAGAAAAGAAAAGAGATTTATGTAGCTTTGCTTTATCAGCTGCTATCTACAGATGACTTATCACAGAACGCAAATCATTAAACTGCAAGATGCAATGCACTTCAAGCGAAAGAATCAAAGATACTCTTTGCTATTCAAGATTTTAAGAAAGTGTTTTCTAAGATTTTTTCTGATAGTCTGAACATGCATGATCAGATGAAACATTTCATTGATCTGATGAAGAACAAAATGTTTCACATCGAGTCTATTTATAAAATGACATGAGATGAGTTTACTGTGATACGAAACTATTTAGACAGTGCGCTAAAGAAGAAATGAATTCATTCATCAAGTAATTTTGCAGAAGCATCTGTGTTGTTTGTAAAGAAGTTGAACAAAAGTCTTCATTTATGCGTGAACTATTGTGATCTCAATGAAATAACAGTAAAGAACAATTACTCATTGTCTTTACTGTCTGAGACGTTGAATTGCTTTGCTTATGCAAAACACTTTATCAAAATTGATATTTGCAACATTTATCATTGCATTTGAATTTGCAAGAGCGATGAATGAAAAACGACTTTTCATACACACTATGATCAGTTTGAGTATCAGATGATGCTCTTTGAACTGATAAATGCTTCTGCAATCTTTCAGTTCTATGTAAATCATACACTTAAGTCATTCATGAATATTTGCTGCATGATATATCTGAATAACATTTTAGTATACTTTGAGATGAAAGAACAGCATTGAGAGCATGTGTGCAAGATTCTTTGCGCGCTACTAAAATATTGACTGTATGTCAAGCTGTTGAAATGCACTTTCAATCATAGCGAAGTTATCTTTCTGAAGTTCGTGATAAAGCAAAGAAATATTCAAATGAAATAGTCTCATATCAATGCAATCACTAGTTGATCTGAGTTCAAGTCTGTAAAGAACATTCTCATATTCTTGAAATTTACAAGATTCTATCAATGATTTATAAAAGAGTTCTTTCAAATCGTTGCGCTCTTAACAGATTTGATCAAGAGTGCAAAGAAGAAAATGATGTGTTCACTTTTTGCAATGACATTGAAAGCAAGAGAAGCTTTTGAAAGATTGAAAGCAAGAGAAGCTTTTGAAAGATTGAAAGCAATCTTTGTCAATGCTTTCATTTTGAAACACTATGATTGAGATGCAGATTTTTGCATGAAGATTGATGCATCAAATCACGAAGTTGAAGACGTGCTTAGTCAGAAGAGCAAGACTGATCAATGACATTTCATTACATACTATAGTTATAAGTTCAAAGAAGCTGAAGTACAATAAAACACGCATGACAAAAAGCTGTACACTATAGTTCTCAATTTTAAGAACTGACAACACTATCTTCAGAGTAACAAGCAACTCATATGTGTGATAACAGATCACAATAATCTTTGTTACTTTATGATGATGAAGAAGCTCAATGTACAACAGATGCATTAAGTTGAGAAATTAGCTGCGTTTGACTTTCATATAGAATATTGCAGAAGCAAATTAAACTCTGCAAATATATTATCAAGAAAACTCGACATCATGAAATTGAATGATAATGAGAAGAATAATGATTATTTTCTATTTACTCTGCAAAACAAACTTTGTAATCAGAAATGTCAATCTGAGCTGCTAGAGAATGAAGAAGTTTTGACAGCGATTAAACTTGCAGCATTGACGATGCAACTGAATGACATGATCATTGCAGATACTCAAGTCATGTGTTTGAATGAGAAAGTACTCGCTAAATCTTGCAGAATTCTAGACATTGTATCATCTCAACTTCTGATTCATCAAATTATGAAGTTGAAGAGATTTTATTTGAAGATGAGTGAATCAATGATTGCATGACTGTTGAAGTTACAACAAAGAAACATCTTTGTTGCAAATGAAAAGTGACATCAACGATTTGCATCTAGAAAGAATGAGCTTTTGAAATGAAGTATGAAAGATGATGAACTGCTACGTCGTGATCTTGCAGTTTATGTACTCAATGATTCTGCTACAAGAAATGAGATTCTGCATATGAATCATGATGATTTTGAAGCAGATCATTTCACACATGCTCATATTAAAACTATGATAAGAAGAAAATATTACTGATTGAAAATGCTCAAAGAGATGATGAAATATGTTCACATCTGTTCAGACTGTCAGCAAGTGCAAGTGCATCATTATAAATTCTATGAGAAGCTGACATTTATATTTTCAGAAAGTGTGAATTCATTTCACACAATGATCATGAATTTCATAACAGACATGCTTTCTGCAAAGAATTTGTACATCAAAAAAACAGATGATGTTATATTGATAATAATAGATAAGTTGATTAAGCATGCAATTTATATTTCGACGATCAAAGATCTGAACGTCAAGAAGCTTGTGAATCTACTATGATGAGAATTCATATCTCAGTATGAAATGATGCGAAGCATTATATTGAATTGAGACTCACTGTTTATCAATCATTTCTGAATCATTCTATGTTGACATTTCAAAGTGAAGCGAAAGCTAAGCACTGCGTTTCATTCGCAAATCAATGATCAAACAGAAAGACAGAATCAGATGCTTGAGCACTATCTGTGAGTGTATTTCAATTATAAGATAAATAACTGATCAGAGCTTTTATCAATGATGACGTTTGCATATAACAACAGCGTACACGCTAGTATCAAAAAAACTTCACATGAGTTTTTAAAGAAATACATTGTGAGCTTTGCAGAAACATCTGAAAACAGAACTTTAAAGAAAAAGACATTGTTGACTATGAAGTGAGCAGAATGACTACGAAGTATCAAAGAACATCTAATGAGACTATGAAAGTGAGTAGCAGAGCAGCAAGCAAAGTATTATAATGCTCATCATAAAGCTGCAAGCTTTCAGATGAAAGATAAAGTACTTTTATGAAGTATAAACATTCATACACTTTGTTCAAAAAAGAAGATTGATCACAGACAATTGAGATCATTCAGAATATTGAAGAAGATTGACATGCAAGCGTATAAGCTTGAACTATTTGAGAAATATGATGCAATTCACTCAATCTTTCATGTCTCTTTATTGAAATTCTGACACTTGCGTGATGAGAATTTGAAGTTGCAAATCATTCTCATAAAAGAAGAAAAGAAATAAAAGATAAAGAAAATACTTGATCAGCGAATCAAGAAAGAAAAGATTGAATATTTAGTTCAATGAGTTGATTTGTCTTTCTATGAAAACTTCTGAAAATCAATGAAAAATCTTAGCAATGCAAAGAAGATCATTGAGAACTATGAGACAGAAAGACAAGTACATCAGTCAACTGCAAAAAAGTCAAAGAAAAAAAAGAGAGACAGATCACGTAAGAGTCACGATTGAAAGATTATCAAAAGCGCAAAGACGCAAGTTTAAGAAGTTGATACTAAACTACAATTACAAAATTTCACGCAACATTTGTCTTTTAAAAAAGAAGATGATGAACATCATGAAAGAGCGAATAAAAGAAGCGATCAATGATCGCGAGCGAAAACATCAAAGTGAAGAGAAAAGCTATTTATTCATCAGTGAATCTCATTACACATTGCTTGCTTCAGTCAATACTTACGAGATGAAGACGAAGCAATGTGATGATGACAAGAAGTGATAAAAACGAAAAAAGTGAGAATCTTTACTCAACTGTTAAATACAATCTTACATGATTAAGAGAAAAGTCACTCACTCTCTCATTATCAAAGACAAAGAGTGAAACAAGTCTTGATGCAAGCGTTGAAGCGATGATTCATTGCTTGCGCAGCACGATGCATTGACAGCTGAAGATGACGTGAAACTGAGTTCATCATACAATCATGCTTTTTCACGAAGCAGTATTTGCATTTGTGAGCACGCTCAATAAGAGCACGACATGTGTGAGTTCTCGTTGCGCTCAGACAATGAACGCAGTGACAGCATCAGATTGTCTGATTATTACAATCTATCATGCGTCAACAATTATTGAATCATGCAGAAATAAATATGCATATCAAGAATTGTGAGTTCAGTATTCAATGCAGAAGACGCGAAGAAAGCAGAAGAAGCAGACGTGACAGACGTTGCAGCAATGATGACGCGAAGAAAGATGTACATCTCAAGAAAATGAGCAAACTTCACAAGCATGTTAGCATGATTTCAGTGAGTGCAAATGCTGTTACTTATCATGATAATAATGATGATGATGATGATGTTGATATTGCTATGTCATTCACATTAGCTCATGAGCTGACTTGCATCACAACAACGCTGCAACGAAAGAAGCTCATATCATGAGTTGCAAGCTATGCAAGATATGCATAGCAGATCTCATGCTTCATCAGTTCAAAAAAGCAGTACTTACGAAAGAGTATGCTGAAATGAGACAAGAAGAAAAGAAAGAAAGAAAGAAAACAAAGCTGAAGAGTTAATATCAACAATCTTACACTAGCTTTGTTTATGCTTGTTAGCATGATCAATTCACGACACTTCTACACAGATGCTAGAATGCTGAAGAAGTCATGATTATACTATCAGCTACAAGAAGACAATACAATGCTATGAAGACTCAAAGATCAAGTCTTTTAGAAAGAATGCAGTTGTGAAAATGCATCTCATCGACTATGAATGATGCATGTCTGCAAGACTAGCTCACGAGATTAGATTAAAGAAACTAACGAACAAATAAAGATAATGACTTGACAGAAGATGAAAACTCTGCAAGTTTTCACTTTCGTTTTTTAGCAATTAGTTCTATCATCAATAGAGTGCTATCTTATTATCTTCTACTACGCAGTTTCACGTAAAGAAATCTCATCACCTCACAAGAATGAAGAGTAAATGAGCGAGTAAATTAGTGAGTAGATAAATGAGTAAAGTGAAGAGTAAATGAGTGAGTAGATAGATGAGTAAAATGAAAAGTAAATGAGCGAGTAAATAAATGAGTAGAATGAAAAGTAAATGAGCAAGTAAATAAGCGAGTAGAATGAAAAGTAAATGAGCAAGTAGAATGAAGAGTAAATGAGCGAGTAAATGAGTGAGTAGAATGAAGAGTAAATGAGTGAGTAAATAGATGAGTAAAGTGAAGAGTAGATGAGCGAGTAAATAAATGAGTAGAATGAAGAGTAAATAAGTGAGTAGAGTGAAGAGTAGTGCTAAATCAGCTAAATCAGCTTGTAGCTGATCTATGTAGCATGTAAGCTAATCAACGATGCAAACTCAGCTGACAGCTAACTTGTAGCAAATGTCTCATTTAGTAGCTAGCATATGCATCTTGAGTGCATTAGTATTGAATAAACTCTGCTCACTAGCTCACAAGCTATCTAAGCTTTTTGTTGAAACGTTGATGCTGTTATTTGAACTCACACTAAAACAGTTAAACATTTCATATAATTCTTCACTCAACATTTGTTTTCTCAGACATTAAAAAGCTTACATTAAAGCTTTCATCAACAAAAGCTCTTACACATTTTCTCAGAAGAATCTCATTCAAATTTTTTAACTATCTTTATTTTCATCATTTCAATGACACTCATTAAAGCAAGCTCTGTGATAATGTTGCATCATCTGAAACATTTCATAAATGATCAAAAAGAACTAGTTGATTACTTAAATTCTTTGCACACAGAATAAGAATGATAAACAGCAATTCATTAATTTTAAAATCAGATTATGCAATTACACGTCAATGTAAAGAATTTGATGTACAGCTTCGTGAAATTTCTTGATAATAACTCACTTTATTCAAGAATGATTAGCAAGAAAGAAGAATGAAAAATGATGAATATTAAGCATGAAAGAATTGAAAAAGAGAGAAGAGATATAGCTGAGATAAAAAGAATCATGATGAACAGATGAGATTCAAAGCTATTAAATCTTTGAATCTCAAAGAAAGATTCTTCATTGTATTTAGTAAAAAGAGAAGCAATGAATAAAATGTATGCAATCATTGCAAGAATTCAGAATGAGCATCTGATCAAAGTGATGATGAAGCAAATAATATATCATAAAGTGATGCAGACAATTGTCAACAAAGATTGAGTTTTGATCTTTTCATTCTTACAACTCACAAACTTCAACAAATTGATCATGAATCAGATTAAAATTATGTTAATGAATGAGAAGTTAAATCACATGAACTGAAGATGAGTAAAGTCTGACTTGCTATGTAAGCATATCAGCGACATGATCTTGAAAACAGATTATGTTGAGACTGTTTTTAGCTCATCAGCAGTCTTGCAGTTCAATTTCAAAAGAAGATCAAGATCATTAATACTGTCATTGCAATCAAGACACTCATCAATAATATTGAAGAATGAAGACTCACACTTCATATTGACTGCAAGCAATGTAATAATGATTTCAGATCTTAATTCATTGATGTTAGTAATGCAAAGTCTGATGATAAGATTTCATCAATCATCAAGAGTTATCACATTAATTTCTTCTGATATGATTGCTTTATTCACGTTGTTAAATTCTTTAAGAACATCACATGTACATCTTTTTATATTTTCTCATTCTTTTATCTCGATCATTTTGACGTTCTTGAAGCTAGCAAAATATGATGAGCAAAAACTTGCTCTCTCGCTAAATGTAATCATAAATAACAAAAAAATTCTTCTACAGTACAGCTTAGAAACAGAAATGAGTGATACTGTAAATGTCTACAAGAAAGTTATCATTGCAACAGTAATAAAAAGTGTATGATCAAAAGTTCAATGATCACATTATCAAATCATCGAAAATATCTGAGAGATGAAAGAGAATAAAGCATGCTTTTGCATATAAATATTTCATACATAAAAGCAAAAACTTGATTATCTTGATTCAATATCTTTGATTGCAACAATGAAGTTGCTGAGAGATTATTGCTTTAAAACTAAGAATGAAGAAATGTTTATATATCATTTACATCTTTATGTAATGATTGTCTCTTTAACAACACAAGATATAAACAGAGATCAGTATAGTAACAAACTAATCATTAAGATTGAAGATTTGAGAATAGCTAAAACAATAGACTGTATTGATTATTACATGAGTTGAGCATGAAGCTTTTATTTAAAAGAATGATCATCATTATATAAATATAGAAGAATCATGTCAAGTCATTTCTGCTCTGAATAATCACTCTGATCATTTTCAAGCAAGATGAGCGAGATGAACATCATGCTCATCATGCTCACTGTGATCACTTCTGATTCAACATCAACGTTTCAACAAAGAGCTTAAATAGCTTGTGAGCTAGTGAGCAAAGTTCATTCAATACTAATGCGCTTAAGATGCATATGCTAGCTACTAAATGAGACATTTGCTACAAGTTAACTGTCAGCTGAGTTTGCATTGTTGATTAACTTACATGCTACATAGATCAGTGTTGAAATCGTGTCTAGAAACTAATCAGAATGCATGTGTGACTAGAATGTTTGATCTATAAAGATAGCTATAACTAAGACTTTAAGAATACAGAAGAAAGAAGGTATAAAAGGCAAGAAGAACATGCTCTATATAATAGTTACTCAGATCGACGCTAGTCTCAAAGAGAACGTGTTGAAACACAAGAAAGATGTTGATTTGAAAGATGTGTTGCGATCGTGCACTTCGAGTTAGTCTAACATAAATCATGTCAGACTATCATAGACTAGTATAGGGCTGATGTTGACACGCTAGCGACCTAGCGTGCCTTCGTGAGTAAAACTCACGACGTGTTGCATCTTCTTTCTTCTTCAGCTTTGAACTTCTAGTTAGAATACACTCATATGATTCGCTCTATGCAGATTCATAACATTA
>JAABUK010009396.1_pt1 | contig 13380 bp, 7 predicted proteins | sample 5559141 | NCBI WGS metagenome assembly JAABUK01 (sample SAMN10711869, study PRJNA513367) | rock metagenome | isolation source: Antarctica rocks | place: Antarctica: Victoria Land, Pudding Butte nord | collected 2016-01-03
GCCGTTCAAGGGCGCGACGGCCTATCTGCCGATCGCTCCGGGCACCTACCGCTTCGACATCAGCCCCTCGTGGGCCCCGGTGGTCCTGGCGACGACCGCGCCGCTGACCCTCGCTTCGGGGCAGATCTACACCGTCTTCGTCATGGGCCAGCTCGCCGACAATAGCTTCCGGGCGGTCATCACGCCCGACAATGCGCGCAGCGGCGGTGTCGGCGGCGTGCCCGCCACCGGCGGTGGTGGCATGGCCGAGACGCAGGATAGCGCACCGCTGCTATCCCAAGGTGTTAGCGGAATCGCTCGCCTCCCGGTGCAGCAGCAGCTCCCGGCGCTCGTGAACCTGCCCACCGCAGGGTATCTGCTAGGGAAAATCTGCGAAAACAGCGGTCTTGCTGTGCAGCGCTAATACCAAGCGCGTTCTCTTCACGAAATACTGTGGTTACGAATGGGATCGACACGCCGCTCTCACTCCTGGGAAGCGGCGTGTCGGATCGGACGATACGTGCGGTACGTCCGGGTCACGGTAGGCGGCACAGCGCTGTTGTACGGCATCTCGCGGTCAATTGTCATCCTTCAGCACTGCATCGGAGAGCGCCACGATGGGCACCACACCGGACGCGCACGTTCAACCGCCGACGAGCCTGGAGCACCATGTGAACGACGCCGTTGAACGACCGCTTGGGCAGCAACTCCTTGCCGCTGGGCTGATCGGGGAAGCCCAACTCGCGGAAGGACTCGCCATCCACCGTAATACCGGTGTGCTGCTCGGTGAGGCGCTGATCAGCCTGGGGTATGCGCGCGCGGATCATGTCGGTGAGATAGTCGCCCGGCAACAACGAATCGAGCACTTCGGGTCGCAGCATGTTCAAGCACCCATTCACTGGCCGATCCCGACCGGCGATTCCTGGTATAGGGAGCATCGCGTCGTGCCGATCCTGGGCTCTGACGGCACGCTGCGCGCAGTAGCTAACACGTCACACGTCCGCTCGTACAGCGAACACTTGGCCGAGCGCTTGGGATGCCCGGTCCTGCCTGTGCTCGCCACGAACCGAGATGTCGAGCAGCTGCTCCATAACGCCCATCGCGAGGAGGATATTCGGCGTAGCGCGTATCGCTTGCGCGAGGAAGCGCCGGAGAGTTCTGCTGACATCGTGCTCACGCGTAGCCAGCGACACGTCCTGCTCGGCGGCGCGACGCTCCTGGTGCTGGCACTCCTATGGGATTGGTCGTTCACGCTCACCGCATTCGTCTCGTTTGTCACGCTGCTGTACATGGCTTCGAGTCTGTATATGCTCGTCTTGACGATCGCCGGATGGGGAACGCGTGCGGCCCTCCCTTTCCTCGGTGCGGTGGCAGAGAGCGACGATGTAGAACTGCCGATTTACACCATCCTCGTGCCCCTGTATCACGAGGCGGAGGTCATTCCTCAGCTCGCGCGCGCGATCCAGGCGCTCAGCTGGCCCAAAGCCAAGCTCGATGTGCGCCTCTTGCTTGAGGAAGACGACCTCACGACGATTCAGGCGGCTCGCGAAGCGCAATTGCCCTCCTATTTCACGTTCGTGATCGTGCCCAAGGATGGGCCACGCGGCAAGCCGAAAGCATGCAACTATGGCCTTGCCCATGCACAGGGCGAGTTTGTCGTCATTTTCGATGCCGAGGATATCCCGGAGCCGGATCAATTACGGAAAGTGTATGCCACCTTCCGCGCGAACGGCCCCGATCTCGTCTGCGTCCAGTGCCGACTGAACTTCTATAACCCGGAACAGAACCTGCTCACGCGCTGGTTCACCGCTGAATACTCCATGTGGTTCGACCTCTTGCTGCCTGGGTTGCAGCGTGTGGGCGCACCGATCCCACTGGGGGGAACTTCCAACCACTTTCGTCGTACGGAGTTAGAGGAGATCGGGGCGTGGGATCCGTACAACGTTACCGAGGATGCCGATCTGGGGATCCGTCTGGCGAAATGGCAGTGGCGTACGGTGGTGATCGATTCTACTACCTATGAGGAAGCCAATCCGCAGGTTGGCAACTGGATCCGCCAGCGTTCCCGCTGGATCAAGGGATACGCACAGACCTGGTTCGTCCATATGCGTCATCCTTTTGACCTGTGGCGCGTACTCGGGACGCGCGGTTTCTTGGGTTTCCAATGCTTCGTCGGTGGTCGTGTCCTGGTCCTCTTACTCAACCCCATCTACTGGTCGCTCAATGTGCTATGGTACTTTGTCCACTCCCAATTCATCAGCCAGATTTTTCCAGCGCCAATCTTTTATCTGGGATTACTCTCCCTCTACTGCGGCAATATCGCCTTCCTCTATTTCGGCATGGCGGGAGTGATCGCACGGCGGCATTACCGTCTTGTCAAATACACGCTCATCGCGCCCGCATATTGGGTGCTCATGAGCATCGCGGCTTGGAAAGGGGTGCTACAGCTCATCTCTCGACCGCATTACTGGGAGAAGACCCGTCACGGGCTCGCGACAGCCACCAGCCTGGACCCCACCCTCACCGCCATCACACCATCTGCCGTGACGATGCATGACATCGCCGAGGTGGTGTTGCGGGAGGAGCGCTCATGAGTATCGAGCAAACCGCTGCCTATGAAACGTCTGCCCACACCGCGCTCCCCAAACAGGCGATGCGCGCGCGTCTGTGGTCCCGGGTTGGTAACGTCATAGGGGTGCCGCTGTGGGTGCCTTGCGTCGGGTTCCTCGCCTGGCTCGCTACTTTTATACTCGTGTGGCGTGCGGGAGCGTTCCGATCGTATGGTGATGCGCTCTCTCACGAGTTGATCGCCCGCCGGGTTCTTGACTCACTCAACCCCGGACTCGCGCAACTCGGTACTGTCTGGTTACCACTCCCGCCACTCCTTCTGGCACCTCTCGTTGCCTTCGATCCCCTTTGGCGTCTCGGCATAGCGGGCGCGCTCCTAGGGGCACTCTACCTCCAGCTTACGCTCGGTGCGCTCTACCGTTTTGGCCGTCAACTCGGTGGGACAACCGTTGGCGCACTTGCGGTTGTGGCATTTCTGGCAAATCCTAACACGCTCTATCTCTTCGTTGTGCCGCTCACCGAAGCCGCCGCACTCACCTTTGCCTGCCTCTGCAGTACCGCCCTCGCGGAGACTGTGAACGGCTTCAAGAACGATGAATTGCGCCTTGGTGCGTTGCTACGAACGTCAGTCTGGGCGGCAGCGGCCCTGCTCTGCCGCTACGACAGTTGGCTGTTTGCCTTCCTGGTCGGAGTCGTCCTCCTCGTGGCAGGCCTGCTCTGGCTACGGGATTGGGAAAAGATCGAGGCGGCCGCGCTATTCTATGCGGTCATCCCGATAGCGGCAATGGCCTTGTGGTTCTTCTATAACTGGGCAATCTTTGGTGACCCACTGGCCTTCCAGCATGGGCTGTATTCTTCGAGTGCGATCGTGCACGATCTTGCCACGCGCGGGATCATCCCGACGATCGCGGGTCAGCCACCCGAGGAGGGCAACCCGCTGCGTGCGGCGACAACCTATGGACAGGCGGTCCTCGAGAATAGCGGCATCGAATCGCTCGTTCTCGCCGTAGTCGGCCTCATCGTCGCACTCGTCAGTCTGCGTCGCCGTCAGGCGGCGCTGGCGCTCATACCGCTGCTCGCGCCGTTCGTCTTCTATATTATCGCCCTGAGCCAGGCCCAGAGTGTGATTGTGACGCGCACCGCGAATCCGAACGGAATCTTCAACATACGCTATGGCAGCACGCTCGCCCCCTGTATCGCACTCGGTATTGCGGCACTGGTGCTTCCGTTGGAGCGAAAACGCTGGTATGTCGTCGTCCCGCTAGGCGTGACAGTTGTTCTTGCGGGGATCCTCCTCCTCGCCGCGCCCGGTGGGCCAGTGACGGTCGCCGAAGGCACCCTACAAACGCGGGCGATCACTGCATCGGCCGCACAGGAGGCCGCGCACTGGCTTACGTTGCAACCCCCTGGTGGACTGATCCTGCTGGACGATGCGTTGCAGCCGCAGGCGCAGACGATCGTGACCTACGGCGATCGCCCTCTCCGACGTTACATCACCTCTTCCAACCCTGCGGAGTGGGCCGCCGCTCTAAATCAGCCGTCGCCCGATGTAACCTGGATCGTCACCCTAGGGCCGACTTCCCGCGATCGCCCGAACGATCGTGTCGGGAAAGCGTTACTCTTACCCGGGGATACAATAGTGAGATATACCAAGGTCTTCGATAATAGCGAGATCATGATTTTCCGGCGTGACAACATGGCATCGAATCCGATACCTCATCCAACTGCGTCGCAAGTGCTAACCGTTGCACCGTAGGTGGTCGTGTCGATGACTGCGGTGATGACAGTCATGGGAGCAGCGATTCGCACGGTATGGAGACAGGGCGACAGGGCACATCGGCGATCTGATCAGCACTTACGCAGTTGAGCACGAATGAGGCTTGGTCTCGGCTGGAAACCACGTTCAACTGCGTAAATCCTATTGATAATACATTTTGCTGTTGGCCCGTCTCTCATCCGCCCGGTCGCTCAATGTAGCAGGCGGACCTCATACGCGGCCAGGGTGATCACGGTGCCGTTCACGCTGACCGTCACCGGCGCATCGCGCTTGTTGATCAGCAGCGCCACCGTATCCTGGGCCAGCACTTCCACGTCGGGCGACGAAGACGTGGTGGCATAGAGGCGAGTACCGGGACCGAAATACTGGTGGAAGGCCAGATAGATGGCGTAATTCGGGTACGGCTGCCCGCCATCGGCCTTCGCGACCGGACTGAGCAGACTCTCGATGTTCGCATTACCGCCGATGTCGCCGAAGTACTGATTGCCGAGCGGCCCCCAGCGGAGGGAGACCGACGCGCCGCCGAGCAGCTCGTGGTAGAGGGTCGAGGCGAGCCCCGCCGCCTGGAACGCATCGGAGGCGTAGGTGGCGAGGCGCCCTTCGTTGGGGTCGAGGTAATCCTCCGACCACCAGAGCGGCGCGGCGGTGCGCGCGCGGATCTGGCGGGTCATCGCCTCGTAGCGATAGGTGAGCGCCATGAGTTGCGCCGGTTGCGGGGCGGGGCCATCGTACGGGGTCACGAAGTGCGAGAGCGCGCCATCGAGGCAGACGAAATCGACCCCGTGCGCGTTCTTCAGCCACGAATCGAGGACATCGAGCTCCCACTGACCGAGCGGGGCCTCGGGGTTGCCGCTGTTGCCGGTGAGGGTGAGGTAGAAGCCGCCGACCTGGATGGTGGGATCGACCCCCTTCAGCGCGTCGTACACCTTGTTATAGAACGGGGTGTACTCCGTATAGGGGAAGGCGAACCCCTTCATCTCGTTCCACACCTGGTAATACTTCACGTCCGGGTAGCGGCGGGCGATCTGGCGCGCGAGTTCGGCGAAATCGTCGTAATGCGCGGGTGTCGGGGGATAGAAGGGATTGTAGTACGGCTCGCCGGTCCGATTCGGCTGGGGCGCATTCGTCATCCATTCCGGGGCCATCGCCAGGGTGAGGACCGGTGTCGTCCCCATCGAGCGCATGCTCGCCATGTAGGCATCGAGATCGGCCCAGTCGTACACGCCCGGGGCCGGATTGGGGTTACGCGCGCCCCAGCCGTAGATGTGGCGATTCTGGAAGACCGTCGCGGCGCTCAGGTAGCTCTTGGCCCTGGCGATCGCGGTCGGATCGCCCTGCGTCCCTAACCCCTCCTTGGTGTGCGTCACGCCGGTCGAGAGCTGACTGGCCCCGACCGCATGGGCGCGGTCGATCGTGATCGTCACGTCGGCGAGCGTTGTCGGCGTGGCCGGTACGATCGTGGGAACGCGCGTGGGTGTGGCGGTGGCCGGGGGGGTTGGTGGTGTCGGCGTTGGCGTTCGCGGCGGCGGTATCGCGGTCGGCGTCGCGGGTACCGCTGTCGGTGTCGACGCGGTCGTGGCAGTTGGCGTCGCAGCGGCCACCGTTGGTGATGTCCTGGGGGTCGGGGTTAGCGAGGCCGTTACGATGGGCGTCGCGGTGGCCGTGGCAGTCGGCATTGGCGAGGCCGTCGCGGTGGGCGTAACAGTCGGTGCAGGCGAGGCTGTGGCAGTAGGCGTGACGGTCGGCGCTGGCGAGGCCGTTGGGGTGGGTGCGACGGCGGCCTTAGGGGTCATCGTGGCGCTCGGTGTCGGGTTCGCGGCGGTTGGCGCGCCGCCCAATGCCGCGCTCGCCAGCGAACTGCCGCGCCCGCCGAAGTAACTATCGAGCGCCTGCCAGAGGGCGCGTGCGAACCATGCGCGCGCGGTTGGCCGGTTCCAACTCTCCCAGCCCACACCGGCGCTCGTGTCCGGCGGGAGCGCGGCGTAGTGGACGTAGGTGGCGAGATCGCCCCGATGCCCCGACGAGGCCGGGAGATTCGGGAAGAGCGCGCCATCGTCGGGTTGCGCCCGCCAGTAGCCCTGCGCGATCATCGCGCGGGTGATGAAGCTGATCGTCTGGGCCTGCACCACCGCCTCGGTCGGGTGAAAGGTTCCATCATCGTAGCCACGAGCGACATTGTAATGCTCCAATGCGCCCACATTCCGCCAGAGGTCGGGATCGACCCGCTCCCGGTCGGTGAAGCGATTGCCGAAGTCGGCCCCGTCCCACCCGAGCGCGCGACTGAGTAGCCCCGCCGCCTGGGCGCGCAGCACCGGATCATCCGGCCCGAAGCGCCCGTCGCCATAGCCCCGGACGACGCCGCGCGCGGCGAGTTGCGCGACCGCGTCGGTGGCGGGATTTTCGGTGGCGACATCGATGAAGTGCGGGCGACTCGCGCCGCCGACGCTGACCGCGTGATCGCGATCCATCGTCAGATTCAGCGGATTCGCCCAGCCCCAGAATTGCCCATCGATCGTCCAACCAAGCAGGAGCGTCTCGGCGGCAGTGGTCGCGGTGAGCGGGACCACCACGCCAGCCCTGTAGCCCCCGGAGCCCGGCGTGACCGCGATAGCGCCGCTGCCGGTATTGGTGACGGCGAGCGCGTAGGATGGTGCCGTCGCGGCGACGATGGCGGCGGAAGGAAAAGCCTGGACCACGAAGCCCAACGCGAACAGTAGCACACCGCAGGCGAAGAGGAGCCGTGAGGCGGTCATCCAATGTGCAAGCATTCCTCTTCACCCCATGATAGCGCGTGTTATGGCTCAGCGCGGCATGTGCCGCTCCGCTGTGCATCGTACGCGCGACGGGCAAACCCACACGCCGCTCGTCAGGGCAAGCGGACGGGTGATGTCGATACGCGAAGCGCGATCTGGTGCCTGATCTCAGTGTGGTGAAAGGAGGGGCGCAGTGGAATGTGCTATTTGTTCGGAGAAACCCTAGACAAAGGGGCCAGTACGCTGGTCATATCCGGTGGTGCGCGGTGCCCTCAAGCGTGCTGATGCACCGGACTGGCGGGGAGACGAAAGCACCGATCTGGACGAGTGCTGCGCCGGTTTTCACCGCCAAGATGTTCGGCAGGTCTCGGGCAGGGTGGGGGCAGAATCACGTTCGTTCATGCGTCCGCACTCCGCACCTGCGGCCACCCCGCTGCACACCAGTCGCCCTGACAATTCCCTGGCAGACGGCCAGCTCGACCGCGCCGTGTCGTGGGGCGTGCTACGATGGCTCGCGTTGTCATCGATCCTCGCGCAGGAGTAGCTTGCCGTGCCTCGCCTCAGCATGACCGGCGGCGGGGCCGCCGCCCGCTGGTCCCCGGCACGATGGGAGCCGTGGGAGCGCAATCAGTGGGCGATCTATGCCGCCGTGCTGATCTCATTTCTGAGCTTCACCTTCGTCATGCCCTTCCTCCCGCAGTATGTGCAGCGCCTCGGCGTGACCGATCCGGGGCGTGCCGCGCTCTGGTCCGGACTCCTCTTCGGGATCAGCCCGCTCCTCGGGGGCTTGCTCACCCCTTTCTGGGTGCGCGTCGCCGAGCGCACCGGCAACAAGCCGATGATCATGCGCTCGCTGATCTCCTATGTCGTCCTCGTCGGCCTGATGGGCGTCTGCACCAACGTCTGGCAGTTACTCGTCCTGCGGATCCTGCTGGGAATCTTCTCCGGCTTCAGCTCGTTCGCCCTGGCCGTGCTCAGCGTGACCGTCCCGAAGGAGCGCGTGCCGCAGGCGATCGGCACGTTGCAGTCGGTCCAATTCGCCGCCGCCGCGCTCGGACCGATCCTCGGCGGCACGCTCGCCGATGCGCTCGGTCTCCGCGCGACTTTCTTCCTCTCCGCCGCCGTGAACGTCCTGGCCTGCCTCGTCTTCGTCCGGCTCTTCGACGCCGCATACGATCGGGGGGCCGCGCCGCAGCGTCGCGATCGGGCCTCGCTCGCGATCCTGGCGGGGCTGCCCGGCTTCCTCGCGATCATGGTGACCCTCTTCGCCGTCAACTTCATCGAGCGCACGTTCGGGCCACTGATCCCGCTCTACGTGCTGCAACTCCACGCGCCCGAACGGTTGCTCGGCACGATCTCCGGCGCGGTCATCACGCTCGGCTCGCTCGCGGCGGCGGTGGCGGCGAGCGCGATGGGTCGCCTGAGTCGCCGCCGTGATCCGCGCCTCCTCTTGCTGCTGACGCTCGGTGGGGGTGGCCTCATCCTGCTCCCGATCGCGGCGGCGCAAGAATGGTGGTGGCTCCTCTTGCTGCGCCCGCTGCTGGACCTGTTCATCGGTGGCAACACCACACTGACCTACGCGCTCGCGTCGCGCACGCTCCCCGAGCAGTGGAAACTGACCGCGTTCGGCGCGCTTGGCGGGCTGGCGATGATCGGCGGGGCGGCCGCGCCGTTCGTGTCGGGGGCCGTGACCGACGCGACCCACAGCCTCCGCACCATCTTCGGGCTGGACGCGGTGCTCTATGGGCTGCTCCTTGTGTGGGCCTGGCGCGCGATCCGCCCGGCGACCGAGGCGACGGTCAAGTCGGGTTAGTCCGCTCCCAGCGGATTCGGCGCGCGCCGGAGTTGCGCGCCTCGGGTTCTGGTTTCCGCCACGCGGTCGGTCTTTCCTCGCCCGATTCCGACTGGAATCGGCCTGTTCCTGGCGGCGGTCAACCAGCATCGGGCCGCCGCCCGCGAGTTGACAGCCCTGCACGGGGGGTATACCGTGCCCGTGCTTGTGGTGGAAGGCCGCCGCAACCACGCGCAGGGGAGGGCGATGATGGCGCAGCTGGACTTCGGGGTCACGATCCGCCCCACCACGCATGGTGGTACCGTCGCGGAGATGGAGCGGGCCAACGCGCAGATCCTCGCTGCGGCGCGCGCCCACGACCTCTCCTGCTGGGTGATCGACCACTTCCAGTTCGGCGACGACCCGATCATGGAGTGCCTGGCCTTCCTCGCCTACCACGCCGGGCAGAACCCCGGCCTACGGTGGGGCACCCTCGTCCTCGGCCAGGGCTACCGCAATCCCGCCCTCACCGCGAAGATCGCCGCGACGCTCCAATACCTCACCGGCGGGCGCTTCATCCTCGGCCTGGGGGCGGGCGATGCCGAGGCCGAACACCACGCCTACGGCTACCCGTTCCCTCCGGCGCGCGTCCGCGTGGCGCAGCTCGACGAGGCGGCGCGGATCGTCACGGCCCTCTGGCGGGGCGCGCCGGTCACCTTCGCGGGTGAGCACTATCAGGTCACGGACGCGCGTTGTCTCCCCGCGCCCGCGCCGCCCCCGACGCTGATGATCGGCGGCGGCGGCGAGCGGCGTACCCTGCGGGTCGTGGCCGAGCACGCCGACTGGTGGAACGCCGACTACTACACCCCCGCCGAATACGCGCACAAGCTCGGCGTCCTGCACGAGTACTGCCGGACCATCGGCCGCGATCCGGGCGCGATCGTCCCGAGCTGCTACATGGGCCTCAGTATCTCGCGTGACCCGGCGCGACTCACCCGGCGGCGTTCGATGGGCCATCGCGGCGAGGTTCATGTGGTCAGCGGCACCTCGGAAGAGGTCGTGCCGCAACTCGCGGCGTACGCGGAGATGGGCGTGCGGCACATGCAGCTGAACTTCCTCGACTTCCCGCGTACCGAGAGCCTCGACCTCTTCGTGGAGGAAGTCCTGCCACACTTCGACCGCACGGGCACCTAAACACCGCGAGCGCGCGGGCAGCGATGTCGCGATGCCGAACCACCGCCTGCCACAGCGCACGTACCAGCCACCGGATCGCTGCCCGATCTGCTCGCCAATGGAGGAAGCGCCGATGACCGCCCAACCCGCCCCGCCCCCGTCTCCCGTGCGCCAGGCGTGGCTGGATCGCCATACCGAGGCGATCCTCGAACCGGAATTGCCGATCGTGGACCCGCATCACCACCTGTGGGACCGACCGGGTTGGCGTTACCTGCTCGATGAATTGCTCGCCGACCTGAACAGCGGCCATCGGATCATCGCGACGGTCTTCCTGCAATGCGGGGCGATGCACCGCGCGACCGGCGATGTCGCGCTGCGCCCGGTCGGCGAGACGGAATTCGTCAACGGTGTCGCCGCCATGAGCGCGAGCGGCGGCTTCGGCCCCACGCAGGTCTGCGCCGGGATCGTCGGTCACGCCGATCTGCGGCTGGGGGCGCGGGTGGACGCGGTCCTCGAGGCGCACCTGCGGGCCGGCGGCGAGCGCTTCCGGGGTATCCGTCAGAGTAATGCCCGCGATGAAAGCCGCCCAGTCCCCGCCACTGCGCCGAGGCCCGGCTTGCTCGCCGACGCGGACTTCCGCGCGGGCTTCGCCCGGCTGGCACCGCACGGCCTCTCGTTCGATGCCTGGCTGCACCACCCCCAGATCGATGAGTTGACGGCGCTGGCGCGGGTCTTCCCCGACACGGCGATCGTGCTCGATCACGTCGGCGGGCCGCTCGGCACCGGGCCGTATGCCGGACGCCGTGAGGCCGAGTTCGCCCGCTGGACCACCAGCATCCGCGCGCTCGCGACCTGCCCGAACGTGCGCGTGAAGCTGGGCGGCATGGGTATGCCCTTCACCAACCTCGGTCTGCACGACGGCCCCGAGCCGCCCTCTTCGGAGCAGCTTGCGGCGGCCTCGCGCCCCTTCTTCGAGACCTGTATCGCGGCATTCGGCCCGGACCGGTGCATGTTCGAGAGCAACTTCCCGGTGGACAAGGAGTCGTTCAGCTACGCCGTCTATTGGAACGCCTGCAAGCGCCTGACGCAGGGGGCGGGCGCCGACGAACGGGCGGCGCTCTTCAGCCGCAGCGCCGCGCGCTTCTACCGCCTGGAACTGCCATCCGAGGAGTAAGCGCAGCGAGCGCAAGCGTCACACGACGAGCGCCGTCTCGGGCGGCGCTGGCTACTCCCTGGAGTCTGCTGCCACGAGCCCACGAGCAGATCATGCGGGGCTGTTCAGGTGACTCCTGCTACACCCCACAGGCGACGACAGCAGGGAGCACGCGGTCGGTGCCACCGCCCGAAGTCGCTGCGGTCAGGTTGTGTCAGGCCCGGCGAAGAGCCGGTATGAGGCCCGGTGGGTGCGCTCGGCCCCCCGACGCACGAAGAGGAACGGCCTATGCGTCCGACGATCGTCCTGCGCTTCGCCCTCGATGAACCCTATCTCACGACGCTCCGGGGGACGTTCCCGGCGGTCGACTTCCCGATCTGCACGACAGCGGCGGAGTTGGCGGCGGTGATCGGCGCGGCGGACGCGCTGATCGGCGGCGGCGCGCTTGATACGATCCTCCTCGCGGCGGCCCCCCGCCTGCGCTGGGTCCAGTTGCCCGTGGCGGGCGTGGACGGCGTGGACACGGCACCGCTGGTCGCGCATGGCATCGCCGTCACCACGTTCAGCGGCGTCACCGCCCCCAACATCGCCGAGCATGTCCTGATGCTGATGTTCGCGTTCGCGCGGAATCTGCGCCTGCTCCTGCGCCAGCAGGAGCGGCACATCTGGCGGGATGGGGACGCCGCGAGCGATCCCCGCCTGCGCGGTGCCTCCCGCACGCTCTTCCCGCCCGTCTTCGAACTCGAAGGACAGACGCTCGGCGTGGTCGGTCTCGGCGCGATCGGCGACGCCCTCGCGCGCAAGGCGCACGGCGTCGGGATGCGCGTGATCGCGACGCGACGGCATCCCGGCCCGTTGCCCGCCCACCTCGACCGCCTGATCCCGACCGCCGAGCTGCCCACCCTCCTCGCCGAGGCCGACCATGTGGCACTGTGCCTGCCGCTCACCGCCGAGACGCGCGGCCTGATCGGCGCGCGGGAGTTGGCGCAGATGCGGCCCTCAGCCTATCTCTATAACACCGGGCGCGGCGCGCTCGTCGATCAGGAGGCGCTCATCGCCGCTCTCCAGGCGGGCACGATCGCCGGGGCAGGGCTCGATGTGACGACACCCGAACCGCTCCCGGCGGACTCGCCGCTGTGGGATCTCCCCAACGTCCTGATGACCGCGCATACGTCCGGGGCCACCCCGCAGCACTGGGAGCGCGGGCTGGCGCTCATCATCGAGAACGTGCGCCGCTTTCTCAACGATGCGCCGCTCCGCAATCAGTTCGACCCCGCGACCGGCTACTGACCGGTGTGACACAGAATTAGGGAACGTGATGGCGGGACAAGCAATCAGCCGCTTGTTGCCGCGACCAGTGGGAGTACCCAACGGCGTGGTCATCCGGCTCCCGACGATCGCGTGTGAGACTGCGGCGAAATGACGTTCTTATGGCACCAGCAACGCTGACAGGCTGGGACACACGGAGGAGATCATGCTCACGATCACCGGCGTCAGTACCTTCCTCGTGGACGGCGGCTTCCGTCCGTGGACGTTCGTCCGTGTCGAGACCAGTGATGGCACGGTCGGCTGGGGCGACTGCACCGACTGGGGCTCGCCACGACCGGTCGTCGCGATGGTCGAACGGCTGGCCGAGCTGATCATCGGGCGCGACCCGCTGGCGGTCGAGGCGATCTGGTGGGATCTCGATGCGGCCTCCGTGCGCCATACCGGCGGCATCGCCTCGAAGGCGATGAGCGGGCTCGACTCCGCCCTCTGGGATATTCGGGGCAAGGTGCTCGGTGCGCCCGTCTGGCAACTGCTCGGCGGCAAACTCCGGGATGAATTACGACTCTACTGGTCCCACTTCGGCAGTGTCCGGGCGCAGCACGCCGCACGGCTCAGCCTCGATCCGGTCGCGACGACGGACGATCTGCGCGCCCTCGCCGAGGAGGCGAAACGGCGCGGCTACACCGCCGTGAAGACGAACCTGTTCCCCCTGGCCGACCGCCCCGACGCGGACCCGACGGCGGGCCGCGCGACCGAAGCGGGCGAACTGTCCGGGCCGGTGCGCCGGAACGCGGAGGCCGTCGTCGGCACGCTGCGCGAGGCGTTCGGGCCGGACGTGGACATCGCGCTCGACGTCGCCTTCCGCTTCAAGCTCGGCGGCGCGATCAAGCTGGCCCAGGCACTCGAGCCCTACGACCTGATGTGGCTGGAGGTGGAG
>JAABUK010009397.1_pt1 | contig 13378 bp, 22 predicted proteins | sample 5559141 | NCBI WGS metagenome assembly JAABUK01 (sample SAMN10711869, study PRJNA513367) | rock metagenome | isolation source: Antarctica rocks | place: Antarctica: Victoria Land, Pudding Butte nord | collected 2016-01-03
CAAGCTTCCACAGCTTGCTGGCTTGACCCTGAACTTGAAGGGATTGCAACAGCTGCCTCTGTTGCTTGCATCCTGGCTGATCCCTCATCAGAGTCTTTTGCAGACCCTTCTTGGCCCACAACATTTACAAAAGGTGCAGAGTCTTCTGCTGACAACCCCTGCAAAGAAACAGCATGTCAATGCAAGGTAAAATGGCATGTACGCAACTAATTTAGAAGCAGGACCTCGCATGTCAGACACTTTTGATCAGGAAGAGCAACTGGAGCAAATGCAAACATCGTTGCTCAGCAGCATGATTGAGATGAGTACTTTGCAAAGGCTGCCATGCATAAAGGAAATTTACCAAGTTTGCACAGGCTTGGACGCACCTGAGACTGGAACACCATTCTGGCAGATGGGCTGGGCACAGCCTTTCGCATGGCCAACAGCCTAGATGAGGCAACAGCTCTGGGCTTGACTGCTGTGCACTTCCCAACAAAAGCATCCCAGTCTTTTGCAGCCAAAGCACCGATACTCTGCTGCTGCGGCTGTTGCTCTGCTGGCTTTGTAGCTCCTGCCAAAGTGGTTTCTTCCAGTAGGATCATCGCAGCCTCGACCAGACCGGCTGAACACCGTTTGTCATCTTCGTCTGAATCTTCAGAGCTGGTGCCAGTGTTGCGCCAGACTATGTCTGGCATGGGATGGACCTTGTTGAGAGGCCTTGAGAACGGCCGGCTGAACCACCCAAACAGACTGCGGACCTTTTGCATAGGCTGGGTCACAATTCTGGGAATCCCTGCCGGACTCCATATCTGAAGCTTTTCCACAGCGTCCTGTCAAAGCAAAGGGAATCTCATATGGCCAGCTCTACCACACAAGTCAGGTCAACACAGAGTGCAATTGGCAAGAGGCATTTGCTCAGCTGGCAATGTGCATCAACAAATGGCTGAGACTTCCAGGGCTCAGGCGAATCTGAGTGGCAATTGGTGACATAGAGCTGACAGGTGTCTGACCTGGATTTCCAAAGCTGTGTGCAGGACTCCATACAACCTGACAGAGCGGCGCAGAGGTGCCCTCCTGCCAGATGACAGCGTGGACACTGCTCGTCTCACAAATGACCTGAGCACCAGAGCAATGCAATGGAATACATTGGCACAAAGGGTATATATGCATGTGGTCTTAATGTCATGTGAGAGTTGTCCTAAACCTGCTTGCACATTGCATGCTAGTCCCAGAGTCAGCAAAAGCAAAACATACGCTATGACAGGTTCAACCAGTCATACCTGTCTTTATGTGTGTCAGGCCATCAAGCTGTCCTTCACAGCAAATGGACATGCACACACTTTTGCAAAGCATCATCAAGGGCACGAAAGATGTCACAGGTCTGTGTCATGATCAATGTGCGTGCCAAGACAGCACTTTGCGGCATGCATTGCAAGTCATCTGAAGGTGACCCCTGGGCAGCCCGGTGTAATACTTGGCTTCTCATTACATTGACGCCGAAAGGCGTAGTCTTTTCTTTTCTTTTCTGAAGCTGACCTGACAGATGTTGCCAGAGCCCTGAACCTCCTGCCTCTGAAATTCAAGCGGGAGAAGGTCCCCAGAACGTTCAGGTTACTCGGGGCATGTTGAAACAGGCGCTGCCACCATTCAATGACAAGGGCCTGGATCTGAGCCACGACGCTGCTGTGGGAATGGTCGCCCTGCTTCCTGAGGCTGCTGAACAGGTTCACCAGCACACTCACCACCAAAGCTGCCACCACCCACTTCAGAATGAAGGGTAGAATGAACACATATATCTCCTACAGCAAACAGCCGCATGTCTCGTGCAAGCCATCAAAATATAACCATGCATGTGGGGCATAGCAGGCAGGCAGATCAAACTCATGCAAACACTCAAGAAAAGGGTTCTGAGTGGGTGTGAATCAGCTCAGAAAGAAAGGAAAAGAAAAGACTACGCCTCTCGGCATCAATTTCAAGAGAAGCCAAGTATTATACCGGGCTGCCCAGGAGTGGATCAGCTCACCTGACTGACACTTTCTACAGGGCTCAGTAAGACGTTGCCACTGCCCAGAATGTCAGACCGAGCATCATCCATGACGCCCACCACCATCAAAATAGCCATCACCTTCATGCTGTCTGCAGCTAGCAACGCACTCTCAACACAGGCCACTTCAGCAACAGCAATAAAGAGCCAGACCTTGTCCATGCATGCATTGCATTTACAGGCAGAGCATGACAAAACCTGTCATACTGGTAGGCCTTACAGGTATGCACAAAACAGGCTGCGCTATAGAGACAAGACTTGTCCTGCACATACTAGCACATTACGAGCTGCAAAGCATTGAATTGTACTTTACAAAATGCTGCTCCTAGAAAAGCATGCAACTACTTTGCAACATGAACAGCTGTGCAGTGAGTGGGCTGGAAAACAACAGCAGGCTTGGGAGGATCAATGACGCCTGGCGAGTCACAAGCAGTACGGAATGCAGTGCTCCATGTCTCTGCTGCAAGGGTGACTGTTCAAGCCGCCAGCATCCCAAGGTACAAGCTAGCAGAGCATGCCTGCAAGGGTTGAAAAGGATTGGGCCCTGTCGCCAAAGAGGGCACAGCCCATGATGGCAACCATGAGAGCAACTATGGCAAGCACTGCACCCACGTGGCACAGCTCTGGGAAGCTCTGCCACAACACTCGTGCTATAGGACCCATCTTGGGATCAAACGACCTGCCGCATACGACGCGTCAGACTGAAATATGTTCAGCAAGGGTTACATGCAGCACTTGATAGCTTTTTGGAAGCTGTCAGGAGAGAGCAATGCTGCAGCTTTGCAACAACAGTTAGAACACCACAGGATGGCTGCTGGACATGCTGCATGTGTGCTTCTTTGATCTATCACAAAGCACGTGTGCATGAAAGCCAACTTTGCTCAACTAGACAGGCAAAAGTTCAGGTTGGTCGAGGTGCAGGGACATACCAGCGCTGGATGAAGGAGCAGAGCATGAGGATGAGGACGAGGGCTTGCACAAAGGCGTACACCACCAGCAGGTTGTACAGCACGCTCGTGTTGAACAGGAACGTCTCAAACCCCTGCATGCCTGCAAGCATTGCAAGTTTGGCGCAAGTCAAGCACGTGGCAACATGTCTAGCATGAGAATATCATGCCTGGATTACAAAAGGCCAGTATGCTATAATGATGTCAACCACACTGTGATACATTTGACCGACTGATCGCACATGCTGAAAACCATGTGATCTAGTCAATGTGATATAGTAGCTAGCTAGGGTCTTGCCGCCATGGGAACTCTTGAGCAGCAAATGGATCTGCAACATGGGCCGTGAAGCACCTGTGTAGTTGGCTTGCAGAAGGTATCTGTTTGGGCCTCCAGCCTGGGTAGCTGTTCCGTTGGCCACTTCTGCTGACTCCACTCTCTGGATCAATGGATAGTGGGCCTGCACAAATTTGCCGTTATTGCTGCACCACTTGGCATGAGTCACCTGTAAGGGTTAGACCCAAACACGCTCAACTGCAACTGATTGTTGTTTTTTCCTTTTTGTTTTCCTTTCATCTTCTTTTTTCTTTTTTTCTCTGTTCTTTTAGGCCTTTTGCATGCTAACTTGGCACAACATGGTGCTCCATGAAAAGCCAAGTAATTGAGCCTTGGGCAATATGTGTGCCGTGCATTGCGTCATGGCAAGTGATTGCGCCTTGGGCAATACATGCTCTGAGCATTGCGTGATGGCAGTGGTTGCGCCTTGGGCAATACATGCTCTGTGCATTGCGTGATGGCAAGTGATTGCGCCTTGGGCAATACATGCTCTGAGCATTGCGTGATGGCAGTGGTTGCGCCTTGGGCAATACATGCTCTGTGCATTGCGTGATGGCAAGTGGTTGCGCCTTGGGCAATACATGCTCTGTGCATTGCGTGATGGCAAGTGGTTGCGCCTTGTGCAATACATGCTGTGTGCATTGCGTGATGGCAAGTGGTTGAGCCTTGGGCAGTACATGCTCTGTGCATTGTGTGACGGCAAGTGATTGAGCCTTGGGCAGTACATGCTCTGTGCATTGCATGATGGCAAGAGGACTATGGTGACACTCACGAGGCAGCTCTTGGGTTGTGGAACTTACCAGGGGGTAGTTGTCAGAGTCGTACACATCATAGGTGGGAGTACTGCCGCCCAGCTGGTTTGCTTGCACCAAAGCATACGCGACAAACACCAGCACACCTACATGCATGTCTGACCTTGTTGTGCAGCTGTGTATGGCAACAAAGTAGTAGGAACAATTAGCTGGAACGCGTGTAAAAGTGTAATTATTTTTATGTATGGCAACCTACAACAGAGCCAAAACACCCTCATATGAAAAGCATGCATGTTCCTGCCATTGTGCAAGCTACAGAAGACATGGTGGTTGTGATATGCACATTTCTCATGTACACAGGCGTACATTCAACGACAACACAAGCAAATTGCAAGATGTTTGTACTTACTAGATACTTGCAGGACGAGTATAGCTACATCCAGCAGTAAGCCAGTCCTCTCATACAAAATCTGCCAGAGATGCCTATGGTCCACGTGAGTGATCTGCCGTACTCGTTGCACCACATTCACCCCAAAAACTGCCATCACTAGCATGACTAGCACATCTGGAATGATGGCCTTCCACCTGGGTCATATCAGCACAGAAGTCACATGACAGGTCAGTAGGCCTGATGGGTTAGGCCACCTGATGATAGCAGTCATGGACACAAGAGCCGATGCCCCCTCATGGGTAGGGCCTTAGCCTCAGCAGGATTTGTAATCTATGCTGGCAACCATCGGGGTAGCCTTGTACAATAGGCCTATCATGACTGTATATATATATATATAGCAGTCGTGTTCATACTGTGAGGTTTGCCAAAGGTCATAGTGAAAATTGATGTGCCTGATGAGGTAATCAATCGCTGTGACTGTGTCATGTGACTGTGTCCTTTGACTGTGTCATAGACTGCCTTACTAGATTATGATGCAACACTGCAACAGAGGTGCACTAAAGCCAGCTAGCAAATGCCATCATGCATGTGCCTCTTGACAGGCGTTGCTTGTCTCAGCTATGCAGGTTGCCAGCTGCACATCCATACTGCGCAAGTGACCAGAGCATTGTCTTCAGGCTACTACAGCTTGCAGGCAATAAGAAGGGTGTTCAGCCAGGACAGCACAGGGTTCAGTCGGACTATACACACACAGAGTGCAGCAATTTGTTGGAGTGCTGAGGCCTACCTACTGTATGCGTAGGATGAATATGCCAGCACAGGCAGGGCCAGGATGTAAGGTGGTCCACCCACAATGACCCCTGCATCCTGCCACTCAAAGGGGAACCGCACAAATGCCAGTGACTGGGCATCAGCATTGTAGGACACCAGGCGCAGCGTCATGCTGCTGGTGGTACTGCTGAGGTAGCGCCCATCTGACATGAGGATGAGCTGGTCCACAGATCTGTCGCGTGACATCTGTGTGGTGACCAGCAGGGGGTAGGAGGGGGTATGCTGGGCTAGGGGGGTCTGACTGAAGCCGTAAGGATCACCCACAGAATCCACATCCCCTGACCCCTACAGACCCAGTACCTCTGTCAGGAGTCCAAAACTGCATCAAGAAGCCTAGCTGCTGCTTTGACCTAGGGTTGCAAGGACGATGGAAAGCAAAAGATTACCGCACAAAACATATTGCTGATGGGCTATTGGATTTTTTCCCTGATGTGTCAATGTGACACCTGTCAATATGATGCTACACCTGGCACAGCAGGATCTAGAATGCATGCATGCAGGCTGTTTGACAGGCCGGCAATATGCCCAACAGTCTGCTGTTCAAGTATGGCAGATCTGCACCTGAGTCATGTTATAGTACTGGTCCTGCTCTCCTGTCACATCCAAGCTCCACAAGTGAGACCAGATCTGAAAGACTGGATCAAGACCAATGCCGCCACTCACAGTGGCCGACTCCACATCCCCAGTGGCAAGGGCTGAGGCATTGGGGATCCCAACAACTGCAATGTTTAGACATTGTCTGAACAGTGCAGGTGAACAACCATTACTGGTCATCACTTCAATGGCTCAATGAAGCACAGTAGGCTGCTGCAAAATTCAATTACAAAGACGCATCTCACAGAATGGATGGCAACGCATAGCATTTATGTACACATGTGTGAATTGAGGTGTGCAGGGTGGCTCACCTTGTACAGTCCCACATACTGGGGCCAGCTTGTTGAAACGCGTTGACTGGCAGACCTGAGACTCCACTATCTGCAGGTACAGATGTTACTCTTCATTGGCATGCTGCTGCCACTGTAGGGCTTTTGATGAGGAGTGATATCACAAGTCTGACAAGCCACAGCCTCTTGGCGCAGTATCACATAATCATTGTGAAGCACTGGTGCTGAGTGCCACTGGCATGTACTACCTTGCCTTACAACCTCTAAGACATGTGATGCTTGCTATGTCGCAACACCATCTATCAGTCACCAGCACAACAGTTACGTGAAACCCCTTGATCACACACAGGTGATGCAGATCTTGCTGCTGCTCAAGCAAGCAGCATACAACTGGGCAAGCGCTGAAAATTCCAAGCCAGGATATTCCATCATGCTGTGTGTGAAGAGCAGGGCTGGATCTCTAGGGTAGGATCACTGACTCAGCAAAGATTGACAGACACTCAGACAGTTCCTCAAATGAGAAGGGACAGACAGATGCACATACTGAATATGTGACAGGCAAGTACAAGCTGACCTGCTGGACCTCCAGGGCTCCAACCACCTTGTTGCTGCCTGTGATGCCCACATACCTCTTGCGCAGCAGCTGCTGGGCTAGCGTGCCAGCACCCTGTACAGTGCTGCCTGCTGCAGCAGCCACCAGGTACCCTTCCCAAGTGTCCAGTGCCTGTGGCCACAATGCTGTTAAAAAAATATCTGCCTTGTGGCAGCTTTTCCTGACCAAAATAGTATTTGAAGGGACACAAACACAAAAAGCGCAGCAAAAGACTGCAAGGCTCTATGTTGAAGGAACAATCTGCTGCACGCTATGTTTCATACCCCATTGCCAGCGGTCTAGCTGCATGATGCTGTGTAATGCCTGAGCAGTGCATGGACCTATGGTGAACAGCTGCTGGTTGAATGATTGAGCTACCAACAGCATTCCTGTTTGGACGTGTTTACTGCACAACAAGGTAATTCCCCATAAACCACCTGGCATGCAGGTGTCACCAGGTGCAGGCAGATGGTGTGACAAGGGTGGCACTGGGCGGTGTGTCAAGCACATCATACAGTTCATTAAAGCAGGTAATGACCCTGAGCACATGGTGCCACCTCTATGTGATACGGTGACTGAGCTTGTGGAGACTGCCGCCATTCAACCCATTGGCAGAGAGGTGTGGTGCATACAGCCACAAAAGCTGCAGACGGTGAACAATGCTTGGAATGAGAAATCGGCACATAGCAATGGCTTGTCTGCATGTCTCGCTGAGTCAAGGAAGTCACATCTTGCAGACGTTGGAACCCACCGTGGTTTGCAGCAGTTTGCGCCTGGTCTCAGTTGACTCCGCAGCCGTGGTATTGCTGACCTACATTTACATACCAAAAAATCTTCCAACCCTGAGTGGCAGAGACAAGTCATGTGTGCGAGCTCATTAATACCTTACCTGGCACATCATGGTGGAGATGCCATGTCATGATTAGCTGGCATGCACTGACGCATCTACACAAGCAACACAGTACAAAACAGTACTACACAACTATAGCGTTACATGCGGCAAGCAAAGAGCTGGCCAGGGTGCTACTTGTACACTGCTGAAGCACTTGACATGAAACACAAATGTTACAAATGACATACTGGGCAGCCCGGTATAATACTTGGCTTCTCATTAAATTGACGCCGAAAGGCGTTGTCTTTTCTGTTCTTCTCTTCTCTGTTCTCACAAATGACATGACAACACGAATTCTGCTTGACACTGTTGTGGACATGATCTGCAACAGGCATCCATGACAAGGCAGTAGGACGCTTACCACAAAAGTATACTGCATGTCAACAGTTCTGTTGCAGCCAGACAGGATGGTGATAGAGTTGATGGCTGCTTCCTGGGCTTCTGCCTGCTCAGCCTCAATTTCTCGCAAAGCAATGGTCGACGCACTGACCACTGCCTGCAGTTTCAGCATCACAACACCTTGACTTGAAACTGACTGATCTGGACAACTCCTGCAGTGTCAACACCTGCAAGCTGCTGCCCTTGGCATGCCATGCTGACATCTGTTCACAGACAAGCTCATGACAAGAACTGTCAACAGAGCGACTGACAGACACATGTCAGCAAAATGGTCTCTCGCATTGCATTAAGGTGTGTTATGCATTAAGGTATGTTATGAGGAAGAGAAATGTTGCCCACAATGACATGCAAATGCTGAGCTGGTAGTCCCTCTGCTGACTGTGCAGCAAAGAGGCCACGCCTGAGTCCTCAGCAGCAATGTGTATAGGCCAGCATATCACTAGACTGAATCCAAAGGGCCGCTGATCAGCCAAAACGTGAGCGCTCAGCAAGTCATCACTCACCGGCAAAATTGAGGTGGTTGTGATGTTGAGCAGGCTGGTCTGAATGATGGAAGTCACATCGGCATTCTCTGCAAGAGCGGCTGCTAGGTAGTCAGCATATGCAGTCAGCAATAGCCCATTGGCTACTATGTCATCTTGCGTGGTCTGAAGGACAACATCTGTCAGCTCAGCCAGCTCAATTTGCTGACTGTAGGTAGTCTGCTGCAGTATGGCCAGGATCATAGCTTCAATGCCTGACTCATAGTCCACTGCCTGACTCTGAGGTGATGTGGATGCTGACTGCAGCTGCAGCACCTGTGGGGCACATAAGGCAGGAATGCCAGGATCAGCTGTCCAGCATAACAGAGACTTTGGTTGCTGACATGACACCTGGCATGATAGCCATCAGGATGAACTGATTGCCTGAGATCAGGACACAGGCATGATGGGATTCTATAGCCGCCTTTGTCAACAGGAAGAAACAAGTCAACTGGAAATACACCAATGTAATAGCAAAGGTATGGGGCAGACCTGCAGAAGGGGGATGCTGCTGTTGGTGCTTGCCAGCAGTGCCTGATTCATGGTGAGGTCCACAGCGCCACTGTCTGTCCCACACAGATCGTCCAGGGACTCCGGTGTATCCTCGTCATCATAGAACAGAGCAGTCACGCTGGCAGTGCTGCAGCCAGAGGTGCTGCCGAAAGCAGCAAGCAGCAGATCCACTTTAAAGGTCAGCAGGGAAACCAAGGGGAACTCTGAGGTCGTGCTCTGCAAGCTACGTGAATGCCCCGGTGCATGCAGCATCATGATTTGATGCAATGCGCTGTGGAACAATGCTGGGAAACTGTTCAAAGGTGCAGCATGACTGCAGCCGCTTGCTGGGCAGCCATCTGTCTGTTCAATGCCGATATTTTGCATGATGGCTGCCCAGTTGCCGGCCAGACCTCGTCCCTGCTGCATGCTTTCATGAAGCATACTTATAGACAGATGCTTGCTGGTCAAACCACTCTGAGAGGCTGTGGGCAATTCTGAGCTGCTCAAAAGGCGGCGTCTGCTGTCTGTGCTGTTCAGCACATCCACAAAGACAGACAACAGCATGTCAGCAGTCAGCACTGCAACCTGCAGGGTCACGTTGTAGGCATAAGTCTGAGAAGCACTGCTGCTGTTGACGCTGAGAAGGGAGGTCACATTCTGATCAACAGTGGCGTTGAGCACCGTCACATCTGACACGAGCACTGAGCTGAATAGCCCCAGCTCCAGAGTATTGACTGCAGCCACCACAGCTGTGGTGGCTCCCAATGCTGCTGTCATTTGATCCACATAGGTAGTGACATTGGAGGCAAGCCATGTCTGGAAGACAGTTGCTATGTCTGCAGTGAAGGCAGAGTTGGGAGCTGTCCCTGAAGTATACAGCTGTGCAGCATGCTGCTGAGCCTCGAGGGTGCTGTTTGCTTGGCCAATGAAAAGGAAGCTGCCAGTGACTAAGGTCACCTCGACAAAGGTGATGCTGATTGTGAGGGGCGTTGCTGCCACACCACTGCTGTCAGATGCATCATACTCTATCAGATACCTGAAACAGGCCATTTGGGTGGTGTGACACAAGTGGAGGAATGATTGACGAGATGCAAGAGGAGCTGTGGTATGGGCCTGCCCATGCAGCGCAGTGAGGGACCCAACCACATTTTGCAGCAGAGAAAGGTGTCAGAAGCCCCAAGACATGCTTCCAGACACATGTGCACATACAGATAGGTTCAAGGTTTGGCAGTGCGACTATGCCAGGCAAGCTGTTGTTGGCTTCATGCATCAAACATGTTGTGTTGTACCTGCCGGGTAAGCAGAGGCCCTGTTGCATGTACTGTACTGCACACATTGGGCAGGTGAGATCAGCAACTGATGTGGCTGTGCAGCTGGGGTTGCTTGTCACATATGTAATGGAATTGGATATGTCGTCACCCAATCCATCCAAAGCATACACAGCACAGTCTGTCTGTTCACCTGCAGGGAAAGATGTATCATATTTGTGGTGCAGATCAGAAGATGTGGGTGAAAAAGCAACAGCCAGGATCTTCTACAGAATCACGTTGCACACCAGACAATACAGCTGACTAACATATGCAACAGGATGAACATGCTGGTGTGTCACGGCGTTCTGCTTGATAACTTGTAAGCAGTATGCCGCACTGGTCCTCTTTACACAGCAGCATTAGGTAATCACAAGGGCTCCTGCAAGACTGTCATTATGGTATGATAATATCATGTTGCATGCGATTACCAGAGCTTGGACACGGCATCAGATTGAAGGCCACAGGGACAGCGTATGTCAGCACCGATGTGTGTGATGAATTCACCACTGCCTTTGCTTCTGTAGACAGCAGGACCGAGGGTGCCCCACTGGCTGTCAGCAAGGCCACTGTTGCACAGCTGACCTGATAGCAGCTGCCACTACATTAGTACTCATCTGCATCATCAGTACAGCATCAACAGCAGAGGTGACCAAGCTTTCTGCTTCAGCACAGCGCAGCCCTGGCTTGCATGGGGAGTTGCTCATGTTGCACTCATGTGCAGGATCGTTGAGACATGCAGAGGCCATACTGCAACAGCCGAGACGCTTTGGAAGCTTGTGTAATACAACATGGCTCTAGCTCTATTGCACGGATGCACGTGCAAGCTGTCTGCAGTAGTGATGATGATTGTTCAAAAGCCCTCAATCAACACCTGTGACAAATGAACATGACTTATTTGCAGTATGTCAAGGCAGAAATGCAGTACATAGATGCAGTACATACATAAGCAGCATATGACATACCTGCCGAACAAGGTGACACAATCAGTACAGTGCGATTGACTGTAGCCTTCAGCTGAGGGGAGCCATCATCATACACAGAGAAGGGGATCACAACTGTAGTCCCCAGGGATGCTGATGCTGTTGTCAAATTGCAAGGAGTCAACCCTACTTTATAGAAGAGGTGATCTGCACCAAACGCCATGCATTCAGCTCTGTCAATTTGCTGATGTAAGAAGCAATTACACATGTAACATTTTTAATCTACACATGAGCCATTTGGTGATGTATCAGCTGACCCTACACTAATGTTGCAAGACCATGGTTCAATTGCTGCATGTTGTGCTGCATGCTGCTCTTGTTTGCATGGACAGGATGGTGATGGCATTATGCTTGCATTTTGCGCATGTTCAGGGCCGCCATCTGGGAAGAAAACAAAAGAAAAGACTACGCTTTTCAAGGCGTCAAGTCAATGAGAAGCCAAGTATTATACCGGGCTGCCCAGGCACCATCTGGACTGGGATGTTCCTTCACAGCATGACTCTGGATGCAGCCGCATGCAGATGCTTGTGACTCACGGCTTATTGGGCTCTAATTGTCCACTTCTCTATTTTGAGAGTACCATCTGCAGAACCTGCCAATCCAGCATTGTGCAAAGCAAGAATGGGAGTCTTACTGGATATACATCGGGCCCCTGTGCAGACTGCAGGGGCACACACCAGCACCGATGTAGTGAGGTTCCCATTCTGGCTGTCCTGAGCTGTTGCGCCCAGCTCGCACTCTGCTCCTGTGTAGGGCTGCTGCCCTGAGGCGCAGGCCGTGTAGGTGTAGCCCAGTTTGATGGTGGTGGTCGCAGGTGCAGCAGCAGTGGTGATCAGACTGATGGTGGGCGCAGTGTTGGCGGCAGTTGTGGCAACAGCTAGACAGATTCCATACAAGCTGCAGGCTCCTGCAATAGTTGAGGTGTCGGACCAGAAGCTGAGTGGATCTAGACTGATGTTGCAGGCTTGACAGCATTGGAGAACAAATCTAATCATACAGAAACTGCAGAGAGCAGACAAGGTACAACAGAGGCTGAGCTGCTGACAGGCCCAAGACTGAGCTGTTGACACATTGCATGTCCTGATATTTGCTTGAGCTGAAAGCCTGGCATATACCTTGTGACCTGAGTATACATTGCAGAAACAGGAACCAGGTTGGTCGCACCATGTTGCAAGTATTGCAAAGCGGTGCAACAGCGTACACTGAACTTCCATGCCATGCACTATATGTGAGTTGTTGTCCAGACTACCGGCATTGGCAACTCACCACTAGCTGTGCAGTAGGCCTGTGGTGTGCATGGATTGTACACACTCACAGTGCGTGACACAGGCACCGCAATGTTGCCCAGGGCATCCTCGGCAGTGTAGTGAAGCACATAGGGAGTTGTTGTGACTGTGCTGGTGTCAATGTCAATGGACCCTACTCCTGTGCAGACGCAGACAGGCAGCAGCTTGACAACATCAAATTGATGAAGATTCTTGCCATAGGAAGACTTGCAGAGACATGTCTGGAATGTAGGCAGCGACAATTTTGGGTTGCCAGCAGCAAGGACTTGAGTATGAGCAGCATGCCATGAGGACAGCTGGCATGTTGTTTGCATGTAGGTTCCACATGCCACTCAAAACACAGCTTTGTGGCATCACATGGCAGTTCGTAGAAGGACTATTTGTGACATGAGCAGCAAGTGGCAGCAGACAAAGGCAGCAGAGTACCTGGCAGTGTGGCATTGATGGTGACAGGGCTGCTCTTGCCCAAGGCCGTGGTGCTCCCAAAGTATCCTGGTTCCTTGTACACACCGCCAAGTGGTAACTGCATAGCACACAGCAAAGCATGCAGTTAGGTTGTCAATTGACCATCATTATTACCAATGCCTGTTTGAATAGAATGTTGCTGGATCTGAAGCAATGCCATTGCAAGTGATCAGTGAGATGCAGGCATATCAAAGATGATGCAGCTGACCTGCATGGTGGTGTTGCCTAGCAGGTAAATGGTGACCAGTGCTGTCTGGGTAAAGGGGGGTGGGG
>JAABUK010009398.1_pt1 | contig 13378 bp, 18 predicted proteins | sample 5559141 | NCBI WGS metagenome assembly JAABUK01 (sample SAMN10711869, study PRJNA513367) | rock metagenome | isolation source: Antarctica rocks | place: Antarctica: Victoria Land, Pudding Butte nord | collected 2016-01-03
GCTGTGAGAAGCGCAAAGAGAAGCTGGTCATCTTCTCTCAGTACCTCATGGACCTGGATGAGCTGGAGCACGTGTTGCAACAGGTGAGCCAAGCGTACATTGTCCCCCTTATCTCAAACAGGATTCGCTTTTCTTACTGGAATTTATTTCAGAAACACTATTTTAGAATTAGCCTTTGCACTTACCTGGCTCTGTCTGATGAAATATCCAGCCCCCCTCCTGACCCAGACCCCCTCCCATTCCCCACCTAGCTTCCCCCCAGCACAGTTGCCAATGCACATGTACTGAAGGCAAGTGCTGAGAACAGTTGCCCTGCTGTGCAGAAGTTCCATTGGAGCAAAGGCAAGCAGTATTTGAGGTTGGATGGCGGGGTCTCGTCACAGATCCGCCAGCAGCACACACGCTCCTTCAATGACCCTACCTCCTCTGTTCAGGTATTTGAATACTTCAAGATTTGTCATCTAGTCAAGGGCGGCTAAAACATCTCCACAACGCAGAAACCCATTTTTACTGTCCCCAGGCGTTTCTGGGTTTAGAATTCAATGTAGGGATGACGTTTCTGCATAAAAATAGACGTTTGGGGATTGAACAGCTGACTGATCACAGCTAGCTTGGCCTCCATGCTTTTCGTCACCAGTTCACTTGTGCGTGAAACAAGCCGTGTGTGCCAAATTAGGCTCTTGTGTGGGCATATCATGGCTCATTCGTGCATCATCTATGTCAGTGTTTACAATGATGTGTAAGCTTTTCAGCATCACACCTTTTGCTACAATCTATTGGGTATGATGCTTGAGGACTGTGTTGCTGACTTGTGCACATTATCTCTCAATTAGACGTGCTGCGTGTAAGCCTGCTAACAGGCCCTTGCAGTCATGACTGCAGCACACGTGGATTCCTTGTAGGTGTACTTGATCAGCACAAAGGCTGGCTCTGTGGGCATCAATCTGACAGCAGCCTTCAGGATGATCATCTATGACGAGCTGTGGAATCCAGTGCACAATGCACAGGTAAGCACTCTCAACATTTGCTCAAGATGACCGGAACAATATCTGCATCATCTGTCACATTGAGAAAACCCAGCATGGTGAGATTGTCGTTTTGCAGTTGAACCATCGCCTCCAAAAGGCCCTCAACCGCAAACAGTTGTCTGCTGTTGTGACACATCAGTGGCAGCAGATAGACATGACTAATCACAGTCCTGCTTTTGTGTTTGTAAGGGAACTGACAAGCAGGCTTCTGCCAGACTGAAGTTCAGGCGCTACCACCTTGCACTGATTAACAGCATGCATCAATAGGTATGATGTCATGCCTGCAGGCCATCGCCAGGATCTACCGCTACGGACAGACGCATGCAACATTTGTGTACCGCCTGCTGTACAAGGGCACAGCCGAGCACAGGGTCTACCGCAGGAATGTGGACAAGGAGGGCCTCTTCATGAAGGTGGTTGACAAGCAGACTGTCAAAGGTGAAAGCCAGCTTCACCTGATGTCCTGCACTGCTTTGCAAAAGCTGTGCTGTCTCCAGTGCAACAGTGTCAAAGAGTGCTGGCATTGAGCTGATATTATAGGTGACAGTATGATTGAGAGGACACGTTGACAGGGCCTGCTGAAACTTAGACTGAATGCAGCAAGTATAAGCAGCCATGACAAACAGCTGCAGGTGCCTCCTCAAGGATAGTCTCAGCTGCCAGGTGTGCATTGTGCATGTGCAGTTAAATGACATATGACAGACACTGTCAACAGGTGTGTCAGGCTTTTCACAGACAGAAGTGCTTGAAGCCAGCTGATCTTGCTTGTGCATGCTGGAGCAGCCCCTTGCAGCCATAAAAGTGATCAGTCCCTCAATGGTGATCCCTCAATGGTGATCATGTTGCAGGTACCAACAAGCTGGAGGACGTGGACATATATGCCTTCGACCCTCCTGCCCCAGCAGACGAAGGCACACTCAGAAACGTGGTTGTGAACAGCACAGATGAAGTACTCAAGTTGCTGTTGCGTGCTGACATGGCCAATGACAAGTGGATAGCTGGCTGGGAGAACCACAAGGAGAACCTTCCGGAAGATCCGTCCCAGGCAAGGCTTGCAGCATCACAAGTGCTCATGGCAGCGCTCTGGGCAGCGCTCTGCAATATTGTGCAGCTTGCTTGTCATGATGCGCAAGTGCCGTTGTCTCAATACAAGCACATAATGCTCGATTCAAAAATTCAGGCTATGGGTTCAGGTTGTGCGTCTGATCTAACTAGACACATGAAGCTCAAATTCAGCATGCAGAAGGCAGCAGGCATGACTGACAAGCAGTTCGATTGATGCTATCGTATTCCTAGCTGTGTGGCTTGACGGTGTGAGCTGACACTCAATGTGCATCCACAGCTGAGCTGCAAAGCCTGTCTGTGCTGAGACTAACTGTAAGATGTGTGAGCTGTCATGAGCTGCACCAGAGGAGCACCCGTGCCCATGAGGTGGCACCAGCAGGAGCACAATTGCCCATGAGGTGGCACCAGAGGGGACGTAATTGTCCATGAGGCGGCACCAATGGGGATATAATTGCCCATGTGCATGTACATTAATCTCCAGGCCTTTCTTGTCAGTGACAAAACACCGCCCACGTTTCCACAAAGCATGCAACATCTCATCAGGCGCTTCAGTGTTTATGCAGAAGTTGACAGCTGAGCAGAGGAGAGAGGCAGCCAAGCGGTACACCTTGGAGCAAGACCTCACCAGGGGCTCTGTTGCTGGCGCTGAGAAGCGCAAGAGGCTTGTCAGGGTGAGCACGACACTCCCTTGCATCCCTTGCTGCATGAGGCTGCAATGTCGTGTATGCTGCACCACATGAAGGTGTAGATGTTTTGTGCTCTAGTCCATCCTGAAGTCCAAAAGTCTGTTCAAGAATAGCTTGTGGGTGTCGGTCATGCAGTGGACAATCACGTTGCTGGGCACAAACACAGCATAACTTGTGACATTCAGCGTGAGCGCATGTTGCTCAGCTTTCCATTGAGGTTACTTCACACAGAGCTGTTGCCATGGTTCAAGACACAACAGTACTTGCTATGGTATGCAGAAACATTTCCGTGAGGATTTTCAGCTCACCACAGCTGAGACGGCTTTGCTGGCCAAACAAGCAGCAGAGCTGCAAGACTACGACCAACTCCCTACTGCTGCCATGCAACAAGCCCCACCTCTGGTGCCTGCACTCAAGCACTCGACTTCCTTGCCAGCTTCTACAGCAGCTACCAAGGCAGCAGCACCTGCTGAGACAGCTGTACCTGAGGCTGTGATGAAGCCAGCGCACCCTGTGCTGCTGCACTCTGCTTCCATGCCTGCTGCAACAACCAAAGCTGCCTCAGCAGCAGCTGATGAAGCCAAGGCAGCAGCTGATGAAGCTGAGGCAGCAGGTGATGAAGCCAAGGTAGCAGCTGAGCAGCAGGCATCACCAAAGCTGCCTGCTGGTCTCAACCGCATACCATCATCACCTTTGCGCAGGTCCACACAGGAATTGCATTCAGGCGTCAACGCTGCTGCTGCACCTGCTGCTGCTGATGGTGCTGCACTTGCTGCTGCACCTGCTGCTGCAACTGCTGCTGCCGATGGTGCTGCAACTGCTGATGCTGCACCTGCTGTGTCAGAGGGAGCAAGTAAGAAGAGCCAAAGCAAGATCTGGCGGCCACCGTCTGCTGTCAGCCACTCACCACAACGCAGCTCCGGCACATCAGCGCCGCAAGCTGCCAGCAGCACGCCAGCTGGCACCCCTACCAAAGAGGCTTCGCACACACAGGTCCGGTCTCAAGCAGCAGCCGGTGTGGCTGCAGAGAAGAGACCCCTGACTGAAGGCCCTGCTAGCCTCTTGGGAGCCTTGGCAGACAAGGTGGGTCAGAATCAGAGGATGCTTGCTAAGAAGCGCAAGTGCCCTGAAGGGGAATCGCTTGACAGCCAGGAAAGGGACGTGCAGGCAACTCGTGGCAGCAAATCAGCTAGTTTCAGTGCGGTTTTGGACAGTCTGGGAAGAGAAAGCCGGGGGAAGAAGGCCATGGGGGTGAATGAGGGGGCTCAGAAGGAGAAGACTCATGGGCATGCAGGCAAGAGCCTGCAGGCAATAGCCGCGCAACAAATGGCAGAAGCACTGAGCAAGAAGAAGCAGAATAGATCAGCAGGTATGGGTCTTGCCTGAGGATGCCAAGTTTCTGACATGCTCCCTTGCATTAAGTGCCTATGGCATAGATCATTCATATCGTCTTGGGCCTGTCACAGCAAGGCTTGCTATTGTTATTGCGTCAGTAGCATTGTCTGTTCCAAAATGTAACAGAACCCAAATTCCTGCTCATGGCATGTGCATATCAGCAACTAAGCCGGACATTCTTGCACTGTCTATCAAAAGGCACAACATCTTAAACATGGATTGAATGCTTTTGACACCATTCTGGATGACAATTTGTTGTTGACACATGTGTTCACAAAAAGCATTTCAGACATGCTGCTCACATCTAGGTTGCATCTTGATGCCGGCGGTGAGATTGCCATCAGCAAGCAGCAGAACTCAACATCAGCTGACAACACCTCCACATAGAACCTCAGTTGCTTCATGTTGAAGGCAGTGAGTGTCCCATTGGCCAGCAGCAGAAAGTCAATGCAAAATTCCAAATGCTAAGCCAGAAACATGCAAGTTGCATTGTGATGCAGGCATTCAAACTTCCACTGGCAAGCAGCAGAAGTCCATTCAAGCTGACAGCAGCCCAGATGGTGAACCAGGATCATGTGAGGACAAGGCTGGCAAGAACAATGCCAAGGAAGCTGCTGCCTCCAAGCTTACTACTGCTGGTGGTGGTGCTTACAAGTCATCTGCCAGTGCTAACAAGCTGTCTGCTGACAAGGCCTCTGAGGATGCTGCCAATCAAGGCAAGTCCTCTGGTGATACTGGTGACAAGACGTCTGAGCAGAGCAGTGCAAGGCGTAAAGTGAGGCTTCCAGACGCCCCCCTCTTTGTGGCTGGCAGTCCTGCTGGAGCAGATTGTACAGCGCAGTGGGTACAGCAGTACAAGTTGGAGCATCCTGAATGCAGTCATGCAGAGGCCCTTACTGGTGAGCTACTCTCTGTGCCTAGTGTGCTTTTAGTGCTTTACTCTACTACTTCAGTACTGTACTGCTTTATAGTGTGTCTGGCACCATTGCTGCTGATTTTTGGGAGTGTCATTGCGTGCATTGATGCATGGCTCCAGCACCAGATCCAGCTCTGAAGCTGCTGTTGACTGAAGATGATGAATGCTTGTGGTCCTGCCTATGTCGTCTCTGCCAGCTTGACCCATGTCATGTGCTGTCATGAGGTGACCGCCTCACAGATGGTCAGCAGCATTCAGGAGCAAGTCTTCAGAGGGAGCACTGACATTGCTTGACTCAGACACTGTGACGAATGTCCAGGCTGTCATGCACAACATGCATGCCACTGATGCATCAGCAGTGCAACATGAATTCAACAGCAAAGTAACGCGCTACTGCAGTGCAACATGAATTCAACAGCAAAGTAACGCGCTACTGATGTCTCCTTTCTGCTTCAGCATGGAGAGCTGCCAGGTCCCAGGCACTGAGGAAGACCCCAGATCAGCGCACAGCTGATTGTCACAACAACACCTCTTCCCTGGACTCTGTCCGGTCCTCTTTGCCACAGCTGACTGGCAGTGGCAAGGCCTCCCACACACTCTCGCAGACCAAAGCAGCCAACCCACACACCTCCCAGGTGCAACAAGCAGCGTTGAACAAGCCCAAAGCAGCTGCAGCGCCATCAACAGGCATCAAAGGTGACACTGGCCATGGTCAGAAAGGCTCTCAGGGAGAAGCTGTTGCTAAGCAGAGTACGTCAGGACTGGGCAGTGTCAAAGGAGGGCAGGGCAGAGGGGCTGTGGCAACCTCTGCTTCAGGGCAGCCTGCAGCAGCCCTAACACATGAACAGCATGCAACATGTGGACCCACCTCTGCATCTGCTCATGGACAGCCACAGGAGCTTCACACACATGCACAGAAACCAGTAGGCTCGGCACCCAAAGCCAAGAGGGATGACTCAGCTTTGCGTAAGCCTGAGTCACAGATGCCAGGCAAGCATGCTGCGTCAGCATCAGCGCATCTGCCTAAGGAAAGCAGCCAGAAGGCGGGAGCTGGCTTAGTGAAGAAGAGGAAGAACAGAGAGCAGGGAACTGCAGATTCCAGAGTCCCTCTTCAACAGCCCAAGGGCATTCCTGCTCTTGAAGGGCGTGCCAGAGTTCAAGCTGGCAAGGGCCCCAAAGGCCATTCCACTGGGACCCAGCCCCAGGGCACTTCAGAATCCCAAGTAGAGAAGCGCAACAAAGGCCAAAGCTCTGTGGCTGACAAGGAGGGCTCTTCCAAACCCCACGCAGGGAAACAGTCAAAGGGCAAGTCCCCAGATACTGAAGCTGAGCCTCAGGGCAGGGATAAGCCTGCTCAGGAGGAAAGAACTGCAGGCATCACCTCTGCCAAGGTACACAGCTGCAGGCACTGCCACTCATATGCTGCAATGGTCTGCTGCCTTGATTCTTGGTGATAAGCGGCCAAAATGCTCTGGTTGATGCTGTGAATGCATCAGCATGTTGCACAACCACCCGAACGCGTACTCGTACACACTCGAATGTGAATCCACACACATGTGGATGTGAATCCACTTACATGTGGGTGTGAAATTGCACACACGTGAATGTAAATGCACAGACACATAATGCAAATGCAGCGCAGGCCAAGCAGCTATCATCCCTTTCTATAGGGCTTACACCCAGAGCCCACCTCCCTTGTGTTCATTCTAGACTGTGACGGGCACTCTTCCATGTATTGCAATAACTCTGAAACCCTTTGTGTTCCTGAAGGCCCCTGAGGCCAGCAGAGCTCAGAAGCGCAGACGCAGCACTTCCTCCTCTCCAGATCTGTCCCAAACAGCCCAGCTTGGATCTCCAGTCATCATGCCATCACCTGGGGCGTTTCCAGAGCTGTCACAAGCCTCCCGCTTTGCTGCCCTGTCCCCAAGGACAAACCAGCTCAGCTCCCCACCACCTCAGAAGCACACTCCAAAAGGGCGCAAAATTGGCTCCCCAACTCTGCGGGAGATGTACTCCCGCCACGAAGCTTCCCGCCAGAGTCCCAAAGCGCCCCAGCCCACACCAAGCTTGGGCAATCCTGTCAGCAGTGTTGCAGTCTGGCCAGGGGGCAGCTTTGCCAAGCTGCTAGTGAACCCATCTGATGCAGGTAGAATTGATGCAAGCTTAGTGAAGCATGGTGCTGAGCTGCTGTCAGAGGCACTACAGAGCAGCTCGCCCGATTCTGTGGCTGATAGTAAAGGCTCTGCTGAGAACGCAGGTGGTAGCGGCAAGGGGCCCAAACCTGTCATTGGTGCAAGCAGTAGGCAAAAGCCTGAGTCTCAGTCACTGCCTGTCAGCTCTCATCAGGCTGCTGTAGTAGCTGAGTCAAAACTAGCTGGTGGGTCAGCCCAAAGACCAGGCCTGCAAAGCCAAAGAGATGACAAGCAGGCTGTGCTCTCACAAGGGCTGAAGCATAGTAAATCTAATAGAAAACGCAGGCGCGACTCTCGACCTGCGCCTGATGGAGATTTGATAGATTTGACTCAGTCAGATGTCTGACATATGTGCCTTGCATTTAATTTTAGTAGAGTAGGAATATGCTGTATCGATAGCATGTATGATTTGTATGGATAGCAACAGTTGAAAGACATTTACTAAATGACACATGTCTTTGAGCCTTGCTCAGACAGCTGTACACCATGATGTAGCATTGCCTAGTCAGGGGTTTCAGAGTTGCTCCAGTTCTGCGTAGTCAGGACAACTTTGAAAATTTAGGATCGAGGTATAATTTTGATTTCCGTATCCTCTTGTGAGCAAGCACTGTCGGGCGGACCCGTGACAAAGGCACTAGCTGCAACGCAAGCTGCATACAGGTGCATGCATGCATAGAGCACAAGCTAAGGGATACTGAAATGGCGAATATCCTGGCCTGCATTGCGATTGGTCCAGATTGCCGAAAATGCGAAACGCGAAATGAACGCTACAGAATCCCTTGCCTCGCAGCGCAGCTAGTCCCCACCGCTCAGACTGATCTACCTCCATCAAGTGCGCCAATTTTTGTGTTTTCGTTCTGCTTGACAACAAGCCTCCTGATCTTCTGAAATCATGGCCGCGATGACGCAAACCATCAACTTCACAAGCAGACCCGCCGTGCAGGCTCGTAGCTCCAGTGCACGATCGGCTGTTCCAGTAGGTCGCAAGGCCTTCAGCCACTCAGCTTTAAGCTTGCGGAAAAACAAGGTCAGTGAAGCAAACCCGGTCTTCGTCGGTTTGCGCATGACATCACAGGCGGTAAGTACCATCCATCGAATTTCTTGCAGGCAACCAGGGCCTCAAAGAGCCTTCAGGTCCGTGCCGCGCAAAGCTCAGACGAGGGTCTTGATGTTGAGCAGCTAGTTAAAGACTTGCAAAACAGGGTGAGATGTCGCTACAAGTCGCGCAGCAGCAGAAGCTGTTGGTGCCTTGCCAACAGTACATCGGTGATCGGAGCTCTGATTGCCACAATGTGCTGCAGTGGGACAAAGTAGAAAACAAGACAGCTGTAGCAGTCTATGGAGTGGGAGCTGTGGTGCTTCTGTGGTTCTCCTCCACCATTGTGTCTGCAGTGAACTCAGTACCCTTGGTAAGATATGTGCAAGTGTAGGCAGCAGTGCTGTTCTTTCTCAACAGCTGCCAAAAAAATGCCATGGGGTTGGTAAGAGGCAGCAATTTTATGCATCTAAGGCTGGATGCAGGTGCCAAAGCTACTTGAGTTGGTTGGTCTAGGGTACACATCTTGGTTTGTGTACCGGTATCTGTTGTTCAAGGTATGCACACAAGGTCTCCTGATCTCTGCTGGCTGGACTTGATGTCCTCAGGGAACATTGGTTACTTTGGTAACAGGCCGTTGATGTAGGCAAGCACTGTACTGACAATCAGGCCTTTACTTGCAGAGCAGCAGACAGGAGCTGATTCAGGATGTTGATGAGCTGAAGAAGAAGATCACAGGAGCTGCCGAGGAGTAAGTACATAACATCAAACTTGGCATCAAGTTTTGGAACATAACAACGAGACCGCATGTCAAACATACAGACTGTATCGACGTCTCTGGCTTTCTATGTCAACCTTTTTGTTCTGTACCGACAGAACTGTTTGATGTACAGAGTGAGTGGAAAATAGCGTGCTCACCACTCTGATCATGTTGAAAGCAAGTCACAGGTAGTGGTTCTGACACTGTATCACCACTGCTAGCTGCTAGTGATTGCTGACTGCTCTGCTTGTCACAACTCATGCTTTCCGAGGCAGCATGTGTACAGAGCAGACATGGGATTTACATCATGCTTCACACCAATGGGCTGACGTGCTTTGCGGTGTGTTTGTGCAGGGCGACCTCTTCATCAGGCAGTACCTCATCCAAAAATTTGAACAAGACAAGCAACGCCATTGCTGAAGGCAAGCCCAAAGAGGCAGCATCCAGGATTGCAGACTAGGCCCAATGTTCATTGCGAGTTGCTGCAAAATGCATGAGGCATTGATTTGAGTCAGATGCATGATAGCAGCTTTTCACAACTAACTGATGGAGGTGAATCTTGACCATGTTTGAGTGTAAAGAGTAAAATAGTTAAACTGCGGTGGAGTGCCTGATTTTTGCCTATGCATGGTCCAAGTTCTTTGATGACTCATGACATGTAAAATGTATATGCGTCTAACAGGAAGTCTCATAGTGCCAGAGGGCAAGGCCAATTTGCACCAGCATTAACCTACTAACCTAAATTTGGACTGGTAATCACGCATGTGAAACAGGTGCGTGCAATGATACACTCTGAGGTGAATCACATACATCAGATGTACCATAATAAACATAAAAAACAAAGTAAGGGCTGTGAGTCAAGCAGAAGAAAATGTTTTGAGTCTTTACTGTCCAAAGAGCAAATGTGCATGCATGTACTGATCAAAGAAGGCTTCCAACTTATTAGCCCATTTGTAGTAAGCTGAATCACTGGCATTGTACACCCTGGCATTGTTGAAGATGCGCCGCATGTCTGCTGCGAAAATGTCCAATGTCAAGTAGTAGTCCTTCTTCTTCAGGCGCTGCTCCATGAGGCCTAGATCCATGGGATCCTGCAAGACAAACAGCAGCTATGAATCAACACATGCTTGCTTAGCTTACAAGCTGGCTAAAGAACTTTTGCCACAGATCTGCACACGCGGTGTAACTGGTCATACAGTCACAAGCCCTGCTCCCATCAGCAAACACCCTGTTCGTGCTTCTGGTGTTCACCTGGTGTTTCATTGGGGATACATGGACAGGTGGCCTTGAAGGCTTTGCGACAAAGGCAGCCACACAAGAGTCCAAAAGTGGCAGCATACACAGTCCAAGCAGCAATACAACCTGCCCCTAACTACAAAGCCAAGTTTGTCACTCAGTTGCTCATGAACATCCTGCAGTGACATGCATATGTGCTGTCTGGATGTGCTGTCTGGGATTGACAACCAGGGGCTGACCTTGATGATGTCATGGTAGTCTGGCACCTCTTCCACAGTGACAGCATGCAGGAAGGGCCAGGCATCCTCCTGCTGCTGCACTTGGTGGACCACCATCAGCATGAAATGCTGCAAGTTGTTGGGGGTGGCGTCCAGGATGCTGTTGTTCATCACCAGGTGGACGCCTGTCCCTGAGGGGTCACCGGGATCCCAGCCTGCCTCTTTTACCCCTGCAAGCAGCATTACAGTAGTGTTACTGCAGCGTTACAAGCGACGTTACAGCGTTACAAGCAACGTCACAGCGTTACAGCAGCATTACAGCAGACCCCTGCAAACAGCATTGTTACTGAATTTTGGACGTAATGTTGCTGGAGACTGACCCAGTTGCTGAGCAGCGCAGCGCCTGAGACAAGCTTGAAGTGCTGTTGTGTGGTGGTAACAAACCCCAACAATGGTTGCAGAGGGGGATGTTCAGGCTAGCAACCAGTGTGTGACTGCAACCAAGCACTGTAAGATATCCACAGTCATTGTCTATTGACCCCCGGGATGACTCCTATAGAACGAAAATGTGAATAAATTGATTGATTGAATTGTACTAGCTTTGTTGGCTGTGATCTGCTTCTCACCTGGTATACTCCCGATCTCGACTCGCCTATGGCCTTCTTGGAAGGCAGAAAGGCCATCATGCACGACATGTGACCTGGAGTACTGCCTGATGCGGCTGTCCAAGGCTTGCTTCTGAGCCTGGATCATAGCTGGCAAGCGGGTGTGGGGCAGGCGTTGCACTATGACACACTCCATGAGAGTGCCGCCATCGTAGTCTTTGATGTAGCCAACCCACTACAAGCACATGAGTACAGACTGAAACAGTCAGCCGGGCAGGTGTGTTTGCCGCAGGCACTGTACCATAACACCATCATGTAATTACTGCTCACAATGTGATGGATGGATGGATGGATGGATGGACGAACGGAAGGGCTCGGATCACTGCACACATGTGGCCTGCCAGTCCATGCATGCAGGCAAACAAATTGTGCAGAATGTTGCTATGAGGACGAAGGGATGACCAGGCCATTATATAGGGCACTGCAGGGCAGCACGTAGGACGTCCTCATGACAATGGACATTTCAGTTTCTGAAATTGACTCGTTTCATGCCACAAGAAGGGTTTGGCTGTCCAAAACCAAAGCTCATAACGCAGTTTTGTGTACCAGGAGTGTGATGAGCAAGTACTACACTGGCAGCAGTCAGCAATGGTGCAGCCCAAGGTAATGCTGGCATGGGCTTTGATGCAAGGCATGTTGTTCACTCAATGCTAGCTAGAACATGAGCTAGATGCTGCCGGCATGGGCAGTGATGCAAGGCATATCGTTCAATCATGGCTGGCTTGCAAAGCTCAGGCAAGCTTTCAGCAACAAATAGCAGCAACAGCAGCACTAGCAGCAACAAATGAATGGAGCGCTCACCCACTCCTTATCCAGGGTGATCTCCTTGGTGAAGCCCTGTTTGGCAAAGTACCCCACAGCATTGTTATCGGCATATGTCAGGAAGTGTGTCAGCTGGTCCTGAGTCTTGGCATACTCCTGCGCTACCAAACACTTGTTGAGTGCACCCAAGAGGCCAGAAAGACACATGACATGGCAAGCCCATGTGATGATTGCCTTTGTGGTCAGTTGATAGTCAGCGCAGATAGGTGAGCATGTGCCAGCTGGTTGTTTGACAACATGACCTTGACCACATGACCTTGACAGCGATTGCAGGCATGCATCGAGCAGTTGCTGCAAATAGCTGGATGGCGCTTTCTGCAGCTGCGTGGCTGTATTGCTGCCTGCAAGAAAGGAAAAGCAACAAGCCTCCTGCTTGAAGAACCTGCTTGAGGCATAACCCAGAACAATGAAGCTGGTGATCTGAGGTGAGTCACAGGTAACCTGGAAAAACCGAGAGAATAACCCCAGAACGCTGAAGCTGATGATCTGCAGTAACAGAGGCATGAAGTGAATGGGTGCAGTACCTTGGTGAAGTTCATGAGGCGCGTGCCAAAGCCCTTGACCTGCTCATTGGCAGTGACCGCACAGAAGGCAATCTCCCCAAAGCGCTGCTGATGGAAGGGCCTGTAGGTGATGCCACCCACTACGTTCCGCCTCCTCCTCACAATGGCTACCGAGCGATGCCGCCGGTCTAGCACCAGACGTGCTATGTACTCACGTGGCATGTTGGGCAGCTGCTTTGAAAAGATGTTTTTCAGCGCAATGAGCCTGCAATCAAGAATGTGCGCAGTCATGAAGAGGGATGTGTTAGTGGCAAAAATGAATCAGCAGGCGCAGCATGCACATGAGTTGGGTGGCTAATCAGGCAGCAGTCATCTTGTGGGCGCTGGATTTAGAATAGTGGGAATGCCGGGAGGTGCAGAGCAGCAATGTGTGAAGTTTGCATGTCAGTGCATCAGCATGGGAGCCAAAAGACTGCCAAGAATACATTTTTTATAAAGCTATATCGCATCAGGGAAGTTTGATATGGCCAAGGCACATCCAGCAAAGACTACCACTGACCATATGCTGTTGTGCCGCTGCCCGTCGTTCAGCACATACTCAAAGGACATCTCCCCAGCTTGTTCAAGGTTCTGCAAAAACAGCTCCCTCTGTGAGTAGGCTCCAACATTGGGGCCAACTGTCATTGGGGCTGCATCTGGTGGCCCTGGGGCTGCGTCCAGCAGGCCTGACCCAGGCTGCTGATGTCCATGCTCAACTTTGCTAGAGCTCAGGTCATCAATCCCTGAGGGAGCTTCTGGGAGTGGCCGCTGACCCTGCTCTTGTTGTTGTCGCAAATGTAGCTGCTGTTCAGGCTGC
>JAABUK010009399.1_pt1 | contig 13378 bp, 14 predicted proteins | sample 5559141 | NCBI WGS metagenome assembly JAABUK01 (sample SAMN10711869, study PRJNA513367) | rock metagenome | isolation source: Antarctica rocks | place: Antarctica: Victoria Land, Pudding Butte nord | collected 2016-01-03
GCGCCGGCCGCACCCGCGGCGGCTTCGGCCAGATTATGGAAATCGGCGCCAAGGGCGATGCCGAGTTCGCCTGCAACGCCATCTTCGACCGCGTGGCGCACGCGCCTCGCGGCCGCGACGGCGGGCGGGACGGGGCGCCCGGCGTGGTGCGGCTGCGCAGCGGCGCGTTGCTGCGCACCAAAGGCTACCAGGTCATTCCCGCAGGTGACCGCCTTATCCTCGAACTGCCGGGCGGCGGCGGCATGGGGCCGCCCGAGCAGCGCGACCCGGCGGCCACCGCCCGCGACTTCCTCGACGAGCTTGTGACCGCGACAGAGTGACATTCTAGCAACTCTACCGAAGGTTGGTGTGGCATCTCTGCAAGGCTTATTGCAGGCGATAGGGTGTGGCGCGATGATCGGCCGTTCGGGACCGCCGAGCCCCGCATCGCCGACGATCGAGAGTACATCATGTCCACCCGTAAGTTCATGTCCCTTACCTTGGCTGCAGTGTTGCTGTCCGCCCCCTTTGCCGTGACCGCGGACGCCGCGACCCGCGCCCGCCATCCCGCTCGCCACACGATGAAGCCGGCCCGGGCCGGTCGCATGGCGCCCCGTGATGGCGGTTCGGCCGCCGTCGACGCGCTGAACGAGCAGGCGCTGGCCCGCGCTCGGGGCACGGCCCAATAGTCAACGGCCCGGCGGCCTACCTGCTGTAGGCCGCCGAACGTCCGATGCAGTTTGATTTCGCCAAGCTATCGCCCCGGGACTGCTACAAGCTCCTGGTGGCGACAGTGGTGCCGCGCCCGATCGCCTGGGTGGTAACGCAAGACCCGCAAGGCGTGCTGAATGCGGCGCCGTATTCCTTCTTCAACGTGTTTTCCGGCGACCCGCCCGTCGTGGTGATCGGCATTGGCGGACGCAAGCCGGGAGACGCCAAGGACACCGGCGACAACATCCGGCGCAACCAGCAGTTCGTGGTCAACCTGGTCGGGCATGCCAATGCCAAGGCGATGAACGTAACCGCGATCGACTTCCCCCCTGACGTGGACGAGATCGCCCAGGCCGGGCTGCACACGCTGCCCAGCCTGCATGTCGCGCCGCCGCGCATTGCCGAGAGCCCGGTGGCGATGGAATGCGAACGGCTGGCCACGCTGGAGATCGGCAGTGACCGCGCGCTCGTGCTGGGCCGCGTGCTGGCGATGCATGTGGATGATGCGGCGGTGCTGGACGCTGAGCGCTGCTACATTGACACGCCGAAGCTCGACCTGATTGGCCGTATGCACGGTGCGGGATGGTATGCGCGGGCGACGGATCTGTTCGAGATGCCGCGGATTAAGCTCGGCGACTGGCCGCTCCGCTAAGGTCGGCTCAGAACAGGCCCTCGATCATGCCATCCGCGCCAAGATGGATGGCGTTGGCCGCTGGCACCCGGGGCAAGCCGGGCATGGTCATGATGTCGCCGCAGACGGCCACCACGAAACCGGCGCCGGCCGAGAGACGCACCTCGCGGATCGGCAGCACATGGCCGTCCGGCGCGCCGAGCGCGGTTGGGTCGGCGCTGAAGCTGTATTGCGTTTTCGCGAAGCACACAGGCAGCCTGCCGAACCCGGCCTTCTCGAACGCTGCCAAGCGCTTGCCAACGGTTGGCGGGATGGAGACGTCCGCGGCGCGGTAGATTTCCCGCGCCACCGTCTTGAGCTTGTCCGCCAGGCCCATGGCATCCGGATACAAAGGGGCGAACCGCGCGCTGCCCGCTTCGATCTGGGCCAGTACGGCGCGGGCCAGTTCCGCGGCGCCGGCTGCGCCGTCCGCCCAATGGGTGCAGAGGATGGTATCCACGCCTCGGCCGGCCATAGCGTCCCGGACCACGGCGAACTCCGCGGCGGTATCGGAGGTAAAGCGGTTTAGCGCCACCACCACGGGCAGCCCGAACTTCTGCATGTTCTCGACATGCCGGGCCAGGTTGACCGTGCCACGCCGGATCGCGGCCGGGTCCTCGCGGCCGAGCTCGGCTTTGGCGACTCCGCCGTGCATCTTGAGCGCACGCAGGGTGGCGACGACCACGGCGCAGGACGGGGCCAGCCCGGCACTGCGGCACTTGATATCCAGGAACTTTTCGCCGCCCAGATCGGCGCCGAAGCCTGCCTCGGTCACGACCACGTCGGCCAGCTTCAGCCCGAGTCGCGTCGCAATCACCGAATTGCAGCCATGGGCGATGTTGGCGAATGGCCCGCCATGGATGAGCGCCGGCGAGCCGTCGAGCGTCTGCACCAGGTTCGGCGCGAACGCATCGCGCAACAACGCCGACATTGCACCGGCCGCCTGCAGGTCGGCCGCGGTGACCGCCGAACCATCCCGCCGCGAGGCGACGTGCATGCGGCCCAGCCGCGCCTGCAAGTCGTCTAGGTCGCGCGCCAGACAGAACACGGCCATCACTTCGCTGGCCGCAATGATGTCGAAGCCATCCTCGCGCGGCCCAGCGGTTGAGACCCCTCCGAGGCCGTTGACGATGCTCCGTAGCGCACGGTCGTTCACGTCCAGCGCGCGCCGCCACGTGACCCGGCGCGGATCGATGCCCAGGGCATTCCCCCAGTAGAGGTGATTATCCAGCAACGCGGCTAATAAATTGTTAGCGCTGGTGATGGCGTGAAAGTCGCCGGTGAAGTGCAGGTTGATTTCGTCCATGGGCGCGACTTGCGCCCGCCCCCCGCCTGTGGCGCCGCCCTTCACCCCGAAGCAGGGCCCGAGGGAGGGCTCGCGCAGGCATATCATCGCTCGCGCGCCGATGTGGTTCAGCGCGTCGCCGAGGCCGATGGTGGTGGTTGTCTTGCCCTCACCCGCCGCAGTCGGGCTGATGCCGGTCACCAGCACCAGCTTGCCGTCGGCTCGCTCGGCCTGCTGTTCGATGAAGTCCAGCCCGACCTTGGCTTTGAAGCGGCCATATGGCTGCAGGACGTCCGCTGGAATGCCGGCCTTCTCGGCGATTTCAGCGATGGGCCAAAGCGTGGCCCCGCGCGCAATCGCCAGGTCGGTCGACATCAGGCGGCCTTCTGGGCATGCACGCCCAACTCCGTCAACGTTTCGCCCATCGCGGCAACGGCTCGGCGCATGTCCTCGGGGGTGATCGCGCCGATGCAGCCGACCCGGAAGCTCGGCGTCTCGGTGTTGTAAAAGTTGCTGATCAGCACACGTCGTTTCTTCAGGCCGTCCACGAAGCGTTGCAGGTCCCAGGCCGGGTCGCGCGGCGCGTCCACGTTCATGACGACCGGGCCTTGCAGCTCTCGCGGAAGCGAGGGTGAAAGGCCCAGATTGCGCACGCCTTCGTAGAGGGCTTGCAGATTGGCCGTGTAGCGGGCGAGGCGTGCAGGCCGCCCCCCTTCGGCATCGAACAAATCCAGCGCCACGTCGAAGGCCGCGACAACGCCGGCGGCCGGGGTGAACCGGTGGGCACCCGGTGCGCGGCGGTAATGTGCATGGATGTCCGAGAGATCGAACGACCAGCTTCCCGCCTGTCCCGCGCTCGCCTCGAGACGATCAACCCGCGCCACGGTGAACGAGGCGCCGGGCAGCCCCTCAAAGCACTTATTGGAGGTGAACGAGACGCTGTCCACCATCGGCAAGCTGCTGATGTCGAGCGGCAAGGCACCCAACGCCGAGATGGCGTCGATGATGACCCGGCGCCCCGCCTGCCCCGCCGCCTCGGCGAGAGCTGGCACGTCATGGATGATCCCGGTCGAGGTCTCGCTGTAGACGAGGGCGACGTGGCTGATGCTGGGGTCGCGCTCCAGCGCCTCGCGCAGGGCGCGCGGATCGGCGCGCTCATTCATCAGCACCGGAAGCGGAACGACAACCCGGCCGGCTTCGGTGGCAAGCCGCTCGATGCGGTCGGCATACTGGCCTGACTTCGGCATCAAGATGCGGCCGCCCGGGGCAACGAAGGTGCGGCAGGCCCCCTCGAGCGCAAAATGGCCGCAGCCTTGTAGGATAAGGGCGGCATGCTCGCCCGGCTGTCCGCCCGCGACCCGCAGCACCCGCTCACGCACCCGGCTTACAATCTCGCGAAAGTCGTTGTCCCACGGCGCATAGTCCTGGGCAGCGGCCTGCCGCACTGCTGCGTGCGTGGTAACTGGGCCAGGAATGAGGAGGAGCATGGCACGACCTGTTGCTTGAGGATGGGTGGTTAAGGCGCGGATCAGCAACAGGATCAACCCCCGTTTCGCGCGTTCAAGCCTTGCACTAGTATGGGGCTATGATCTCGCCGCTTCCCTTGCCGGACTGGGTGCCCTGGTGGGTTCACCTGGTTTTGCTCATCGCCCTGCTGCTGTTCGGGCTGGTGTTCGTGCTCATGCCGTTCAGCGTGTTTGGCGTGAAAGGTCGGCTTGAAGCGATCGATGCGCGATTGGACGAAATACAGGGTGAGATCCGGAGCCTGTCGCTGCGGCTGCCTGAGCCCTCAATGATCGACCCCGACGAGGAAACGGCGCCGGCCCGTTCGGGCCTTCGCCCACCGATCCCCCCCGCGCCGGCCGGCGTTGATCGAAGCCTATCCTCGGCTGGGCGGCCGCGACGCACCGAGCCGCGGCTCTACTAGTCGGCTTGCGTTCCCCGCGAGGGGCTGCGTTGATGCCCCTCAGTGTGGTTCCGTTCGCAGGAGTTTCAGGATGCACGTGCGTTTTGTGCAGCTGGAGGCCGTCGCGGCGGACGTGATCCAGCTGAGCGCTCAGGAACAAGAGCGCCAGCGTTCCGGTCGCATTGATGATTAGCGTGGTTGCGGCTCCGCTGCCGCCATTTTTCGCCGATCCGCCGACCCGTGTCGCGTTTGCCGCCGCGCCAACAACCCAGGCCGCCGTCAGCCGGGCGCGCATGGTGAGCCGTTACGGAGATCACGCGATCCAAGATGCCGAGGTCATCGTCTGCCTCGGTGGCGACGGGTTCATGTTGGAGACGCTGCACCGGCTACTGGGGACGCACGCGCGCACGCCAGTGTATGGGATGAACTGCGGCTCGGTAGGCTTCTTGATGAACGGCTTCGCCGAAGAGGGCTTGTTGCCTCGCCTGAGTCGCGCTCAAGCCGCAATCCTGCACCCGCTTCGCATGCATGCCGTGACTATGGCAGGAGGGGTCGAGGAGGCCTTGGCGTTGAACGAGGTTTCGCTGCTGCGTCAACTTCGGCAAGCGGCCAAAATCCGCATCACGATTGACGGCCGGGTCAGGCTGCCGGAACTGATCTGCGACGGGGTGCTGGTGTCGACCCCCGCGGGTTCCACCGCCTACAACCTGTCGGCCCATGGTCCTATCGTGCCCCTGTCAGCCAACCTGCTTCCATTGACTCCGATCAGCGCTTTTCGCCCTCGACGTTGGCGTGGTGCCCTGCTGCCGAGCACCGTCGATGTGCTCTTCGAAGTGCTGGAGCGCGACAAGCGGCCTGTTGCGGCCGTTGCGGACTTCACCGAAGTCCGGGACGTGGTGTCGGTCGCCGTAAGCGAGGATCGCAGCGTAGTGACGACCGTGCTGTTCGATCCCGACCAGGGCCTGTCGGAGCGAATCATCGCGGAGCAGTTCACTGTGTAACTGCTCGGATCGGAGTTTGTCGAGGCTGTCCCGGCCTTTCGCAGGCCGAGGCAGGCTGCCGATCAAGCGTAATTGCTCACCCTGGCTACGCCGTGGCGCCGCTGGGTGACGCCGTAGCGAGCACGCGGCGCAAGTCAGCGAGGACGGAGCGGTTGTTGGTCTTGGCGGTGCTGACGACGGAGCGGAAGGCGGCATAGGTCTGCGCACCCCACTCGGATCGGAAGCCGTTTGTCACCTTGCGGAAGATCACGCTCGGGCGTAGCGCGCGCTCGGATATGTTGTTGGTGGCGGGCACATCGCGATCGGTGACGAACACGAACAGATGCTCGCGGTCACGGGCGATGCGACGGCGCAGCTTCTCGGCGGCCTGTCCGCGTCGCGGCAGCGCCAACGCCCGGTCGAGCCTGCGGTCCAGATCGGTGCGATACTGCGCCAGTGTGGTGTTGAGCAGACGATGGCGCCGCCGCCCGATGGCGATCGCACGCAGCAGCAGCCGTTTGAACGCCGCCGAGAACCCGTCATCGCCGCAGTCGATCGCGTATTGGGCGTCGCGCAGCAGATGTGCGGGGCAGACCTGCCAGATATCGGCACGACCGCGCTGGTTGCCCAGACTGTCGGACATCCGCACGCGCGGCCGCACTTGGCCGAACAGCGCCCGCACCACGGCGGCGCCCCGGCTGGGGCGGATGATGTGCAGCACGCAGGCGGCAGTCACGAACACCCATTCCCAGCATGTCTTCTTCATCACCCGCACCGAGGTCTTGTCCGACGCGACCACGTCCGAGGCCGTGACCTGCGCGGCGATTGCCGAAGCGGCGGCGGCAAGCGGTGCCTGGGCGCGGGCGAGGATGGTGCAGAGCGCTCCCTCGCTGATCGACAGGCCGAACAGTTCGCCGAACACGAGGCGCAGCCGCTCGAGGCCGATCGCCTGGGCGTAGTGCAGCCTGGGCGTAGTGCAGCCTGGGCGTAGTGCAGGTAGACCGCGATCGCCTCGATCAACTTGCCGAGCGGCGATCCGGGCTCGCGGCCGGCCGGCGCCGTGGCGACGGCGCGCTCGCCGCAGCAGGCGCAACGTCCGCCGAACAGCCGCACTCGGGTGACGTCCGGCTTGCTTGGCGGCAATTCGATGCGGTCATAGACCTGTTGTGGCGTCTGCGGCTCGGTCGGCCACGAGTTGTCCGGCGTCTTGGGTGGCTTCTGCAACAGCGCCAGCTGTGCTTCCAGTTCAGCGATCCGCGCCAGCGCCGCGTCCAACCGTCTGATCAACGCCAGTAGCGAGAGGATCAGCGCATCCTTCTCGGCGACGGTCAGCTTGCTGAGGTCGATATCGGGTGGCACCCCGATGTTCAATCGGGCCGCCCGTGACCGCGTCAATCATGTTCGCCATCAGCCCTCCGCCGATCCCCCCGGCGGGTCAGGGCTATCCGGGTGAGCAATTATTACGATCAAGCAGCTTGGCTGACTTGACGCAGCAGGATCGACGAGTGGGCAGGGATGGCGTTGGGCGCAGTTGGCCGCGGCGCGCCGGTGGCCAGCGCAGGGTGCCCGACAGGGTCTCGCACGGTGTAGCCGCGCCCCCACACGGTTCCAATCACACTTGGCGCACCGGCTTCCGCCAACTTCTTCCGGAGCTTGCAGATGAACACGTCGATGATCTTTACCTCTGGCTCGTCCATGCCGCCGTAGAGATGGTTTAGGAACACCTCCTTGGTCAGGACCATGCCCTTTCGGATTACCAGCAGCTCCAGAATGGAGTATTCCTTGCCGGTCAGGCGCACAGGCTTGCCGCCGACCGTGACGTCCCGCGTGTCCAGGCTCAGTTGCAGCTCACCGACTTTGAGCGTCGGCTGGCTATGGCCTTTGCTTCGCCGAATGATAGCCTGCACGCGCGCTACGAATTCGCCGAGGTCATACGGCTTAGTGATGAAGTCGTCGGCGCCCATGCCGAAGGCTTTGACCCGCGCTTGCGGGCGGACCAGGCTCGACATGATCAGCACTGGCGTGTTGATCCGGCCAGCACGCATACGGCGCACAACCTCGTATCCGTCGATGTCCGAAAGCATCAGGTCGAGCAGGACGATGTCGTAATCGTAGCGGCGGACCATCTCCAGCGCCTCCTCGCCGCTGTCTATTTGATCGATCACTGCGCCATTAGATTGCAGCGCCCGAAGCAGCGGCTGGTTGAGTTCGACACTCTCTTCGATCATCAGGACACGCATGGGTTGCTCCTAGACGCGATGTGATGAGCAATCATGCAACCTATACGTGTGCATGTCGACTCCAATCGGCACGTAGTTGCGTCCTAAGATTGAGACGTTAAGGCTTTGTTGTGAAGTTCGCGCCCAGAGTGCCTCCGACAACGTGATTGGGGCGAGGTGATGCGACAACCGAGGATTGCGGAGCGCTTGGGATCGGCGACGCAGCGGTTGCGCGGCATAGCCCAGGCGACCTGCCTAGGTCGACGCAACGGGGAAAATGGGCGATACCCAGCCGTCGACGTTTTGCGGTCGCTATCTTGGACGGTGCCGGGGTGCTTGGAGCCTGCGGAAAACTCATTGATACGCGGGGCCCGGGCCATCCTCGCCGTGCATGCCGAGTTGACTGACCTTGTTCGCCTCGGCGCTTATCAGCCCGGTGCCGACCCGGTTGCCGACGAAGCCATCCGGCTCGCACCCTTGATAGAGCACGCACCGCACCAAAACCGGAATGAGCATAGCAGTTTCACCGATGCTTTTGCCCTTCTCGCGGCTGTGATGGAGCACGAACTTGGCCCGTGACGCTTTGCAGAGTTTGATACAACTGCGGCGGGCCGGCTGCGACGATGCACAACGAAGCTTGGTGCGCTGTCTCGCCCACGAGAGCCAGGCCGAGTCTGCCGCACTCAGCGCCGACCGGGAGATATTGCTCGAGGCTCGGGCAGCCTCGGAGATCGACGGCGGCGACGCCGCGGTCGAGGCATTCGCCGCCTGGCTACCCACCGCGCGAATCCGAGCCATGAACGCGCGGGGCCGGCTCGAGATACTGCAGGCCGAGACCGCACGCGCACGCGCCGGGCTGACCGTTTGTCGCACGGCTCTCGAGACCGTTGAAGTCTTACAAAGACAACGGCTCCAGGCAGCTCGTGAGGAACGCGCGCGACGCTGGCAAGCCGAATTGGAAGGCGCGGGCAGGCAGTCCGAGGAAGCAACGCCGCCGGACGGATCTGGAGGGGGCCCCGACGAGGCTAGTCCTTAGCGCCATGATGTGGTGGATTGCGCTCGCTTTTGAGGAGGGTTTGTATTGCGTATTGCGATGATTGGCGGCGGCTATGTCGGGCTGGTGTCCGGGGCGTGTTTCGCCGATTTGGGCGTGGATGTCGCGGTGGTCGAGAGCGATCCGGCGAAGCTTGCAGCCCTGCGGGATGGCCGCATTCCGATCTATGAGCCTGGGTTGGACCGGCTGGTTACGGAGAACGTCGCAGCCGGACGGCTTAGCTTCGGGGACAATGTGGCCGCCGCTGTCGCTGGAGCCGAAGCGGTGTTCATCGCCGTTGGCACCCCGACCCGGCGCGGCGATGGCCATGCAGACGTGAGCTACGTCAATGCCGCGGCCGAACAGGTAGCACGCGCGCTGACGGCTTACGCCGTGATCGTGACGAAATCGACCGTTCCAGTCGGCACTGGCCGCCGCATCGCAGAGATCATGCAGCGTGTGCGGCCGGATCTGCGTTGCGATGTCGCCAGCAACCCAGAATTCCTTCGTGAGGGGAGTGCCATCGGCGATTTCATGCGCCCTGATCGAGTGGTGATCGGCACCGACAGCGAGCAAGCACGGGAAGTGTTGCGGCGGCTTTATCGTCCGTTGTACTTGATCGAAGCGCCGATTCTGTTTACCAGCCTTGAGGCAGCAGAACTCACGAAATATGCTGCCAACTCATTCTTGGCTATGAAGGTCACCTTCATCAATGAGATCGCGGATCTCTGCGAGAAGGTCGGTGCCGACGTGCATGATGTTGCACGAGGCATAGGCCTTGATGGTCGGATTGGCCGTAAGTTCTTGCATCCCGGGCCCGGCTTCGGCGGCAGCTGCTTTCCGAAGGACACGCTTGCGCTGATGCGGATCGCCCAGGACTGGGGCGCACCGTCCCGGCTGGTAGAGGCGACCGTTGCTGTCAACGATGCCCGGAAGTCCGGTATGGCGGCGCGCGTCATACAGGCCTGCGGGGGATCGGTGCATGGAAAGACTGTTGCGGTACTCGGCCTGACCTTTAAGCCAGAGACGGACGACATGCGCGACGCGCCGAGCGTTCCGATCATAAGCCGTCTGGCAGAGGAAGGCGCTACGGTCCAAACCTTCGATCCCGTCGGCATGGTGCACGCTCGGACCATGCTGCCGGAGGGCGTGGCCTTCTGCGCGGACGCCTACAGTGCTGCGACCGGTGCCGATGTGCTCGTTGTCGTGACCGAGTGGAATGAGTTCCGCGCCCTCTCGCCGGTCAGGTTGCGGGAGATCATGCGCGGCCGACTCGTCATGGATCTGCGAAATGTCTTCGACCCCGTGGCCTTTTCACAGGCGGGACTGGAGTACCGGGGCATCGGGCGCAGCGCACCCGCCCCCGTTGCTTAGAGGGGCATTTGGAGTTGACCGGCCGCAATTCGGGCAGTCGTTCCATGCGGCCCTGCCCATCGCTTGCGCCAATTCAGCGACAGGCCAGGCATGCCAGACGGCGCCCCGGCCGGATGCTGATTGCGTCTCGGGTCTGAATAGGAGCCGCTTGTTCGGGGCGGCCTATGCTGGCGTAAGGTGGCTTGACACGAGGCCTGCTCATGCCGTGCGACGCGTCGTAGACGGAGGCGGACCCGGATGCGCATGCGCCGCCGCGGTTTGACCGAGCATGATCGAACGGCATGGGCCAGCTATGTGCAGCATGTCACGCCCCGCGCCGGCATGGCTGTTCCAGCCGCGGGCGCGGCCCCGGCAACGGCCGCGCCGGCGCCCGTTGCGCCGTCCTCACCTGCTGCCCCGCCCCGGCGGGGGCTGACCCCCTTGGTCGTCGGCGCGGCTCCCGGCGGCGTGGATCGGGCCACTTGGGCGCGGTTTCGCACCGGCAAGCTCGCGGCCGCCCGCACGCTGGACCTGCACGGGCGCACCGCACAGCACGCCCATGCGGCGCTGCACGCGTTTCTCGGCCGGGCGATGGCGGACCAGCTGCGATGCGTGGAAGTCATTACCGGCCGAGGCAGCGGCGAGACTGGCGGCGTGATCCGGCGCGAGTTCCCGCTCTGGCTGAACGACCCGGGGGTGAGGCCGATGATACTGGCGGCCACGCATCCTCACCCGGCCAACCCTGGATCGGTGCGGCTGTTGTTGCGCCGGGCGCGGTGACCCCGTTCGGCGCCAGGCTGCGCGCCCTCCGCTCCGCGCGGGAAATGACCATGGCGCAGCTTGTCGGCCAACTCCAGGTTTCGGCGGCATACCTGTCGGCGCTGGAGCACGGCCATCGGGGGGCGCCCAGCACCGGACTGGTGCATCAGGTCTGCGAGGTGTTCGGCCTGATCTGAGACGAGGCGGACGAGCTGGCTCGGCTGGCCCGGCTCTCGCACCCGCGGGTCACGGTGGACGCCGCCGGGCTTTCGCCGGAGCAGACCGCCTTGGCGAACGGGCTGGCCCTGACGATCCGCCGCTTGCCGGCCGAGGTGGTCGCGGCGTTACATAGGGTGTTGGACGGGGAAAGCGCATGATCAAGCGACGGCTGGTGCTTGGCGTGGCAGGCGGATGGGCGATCTCGCCGGTGCGGGCGCAGACGCGGGCCATCGAACCGCCCTGCGGCCCCCTGCAAGGCTTGGCGGGCCAGGGCGTGCACGCGTTCCTGGGCATACCTTACGCCGCGCCGCCGGTTGGCCCGCTGCGCTACGCCTCTCCCCGCGCCGCGCCGCGCTGGACCGAGGTGCGGGACGCGACGAAGCCCGGCGCGGCCTCGATCCAGACCTTGGCCGGCGCGGCTGCTTGGCTCTACGACGGCGCGGAGCCGCAGTCGGAGGACTGCCTTTACCTCAATGTTTGGACGCCCGACCCGTCCGGGAAGCGGCCGGTGATGGTGTGGCTGCATGGCGGCGCCTGGCGGACCGGGCGGGGCGACGCGGCGGGGACGCACGGCGCGGCGCTGGCGGCCGGCGGCGACGTTGGTGGTCGTGACCCTGAATTATCGCCTGGGCGCGCTCGGTTGGCTTGCGCATCCCGATCTCGCCGACCGCGACACGGGCGCTTTCGCCAACTGGGGCATGCAGGACCAGGTGGCCGCGCTGCGCTGGGTGCAGGCGAACATCGCCGCGTTCGGCGGCGACCCCGGACGGGTGACCTTGTTCGGGCAGTCGGCGGGCGGCTCCAGTACGGCCTCGATCGCGGGCGACACGCGCAATGCCGGTCTGATGCACCGGGTGATCGTCCAGAGCGGATCGCTGCACGGTGCGCCGGGCTTTCCAGAGGTGCCAACGGCGGCAGCTTATGCGGAAGCCCTGGCCAAGCGCCTCGATGTCGGCGTGCGCGGCCTGCGGGACGTGCAGGGCCCGGTGCTGCACCGGGCGGAGCTGGCCTTGGCGCGCGACCCGGCGATGACCCGCAGCCTGGGCCGCGCGCCTGTGTTGCCCGTGCTGGACGGCATCGTGCTGCGGACCTGGCCGCGCGACATCGTGCTGCCGCCGGTGCCTCTCCTGATCGGCACGACCCGCACGGAGGGGACATTCTGGTACGACCTGGTGGGGCCGGACGGCGCCGCGGTGCCCGGCCTGACCCCGCCTGCGGACCGGGCGCAGTTGGTTTCAATGATCCGGGACCTTGCCGCGATCTATCGCCCGGAGGCGGGGGCGATCCCGCCCGAGCGCATCGCCGATGGCTATGCGGCGGCCGCGCGCAGCCGGGGCGAGCCGGACGCGGCGCTGCCGATCTGGGTGGCAGCCTATACCGATATCGTGTTCCGCCTGCGCGCCCGGGCCTGCGCCGAGCGGCATGCGGCGGCCGGGCAGGCGGCCTTCTTGTACGAGTTCGCCCGGCCGCTGGCCGCGCCCGCGCATGGCGTGCCGCACACGTCAGAAATCCCGTTCGTGTTCGGCACCTACAGCCACCCGTTCTTCGCGGGCAAGTCGGGCGCGGGACCGGAGGAGGCGGCGCTCTCCGACCTGATGCTGCACGCCTGGGCGGGGTTCGCGCATGCTGGCGACCCTGGGCCGGGCTGGGCCGCGGCGGGCTCGGCGACGCCGGTTAACGTCCTGGGTGCGGGCCCGCCGCTGCAGGTGCAGGACCGGGTGCGGGCGGAGGAGCTGGCGGCCTGGGGCTAGCCTGGCCTTAGTTCAGGAACAACTTGCCCGGGTTCATGATCCCGCGCGGGTCGAGCGCCGTCTTGATCTGGCGCATCACCGCCAGGGTCTCGACGCCGTGCTCCTGTTCCAGGAACTCGCGCTTGCCGAGGCCGACGCCGTGTTCGCCGCTGCATGAACCTCCCAAGGCGAGGGCGCGGGCGACGATCTTCTTGTCCAGCGTCCAGGCCTGCTCGAGCCCGTCCGCGGTCTGCGGCACCAGGATGACGGTATGGAAGTTGCCGTCGCCGACGTGGCCCACGATGGGCGCGGTCAGGCCGGATTGGGCGATATCCTCCTTGGCGCCGAGGATGAGGTCGGCGAGGCGGGAGATCGGGACGATGGCGTCGGTGGCGATGCCCTGGTGGCCGGGCTTCAGCGCGAGGGCGGCCCAGTAGCCGTCGTGCCGAGCCTTCCAGAGCCGGTTGCGCTCCGCGGCGTCGGTCGCCCACTGGAAGCCGCGCGCCCCGAAGCCGGCCGTGATCTCCTCGGCCA
>JAABUK010009400.1_pt1 | contig 13376 bp, 14 predicted proteins | sample 5559141 | NCBI WGS metagenome assembly JAABUK01 (sample SAMN10711869, study PRJNA513367) | rock metagenome | isolation source: Antarctica rocks | place: Antarctica: Victoria Land, Pudding Butte nord | collected 2016-01-03
TACAATGACAAAACCAATGTGCATGACAGTTGTCTGTGCACCACAGTCGCAGCATGCCTTGACACTCACCATAATGCTGACACTGTTACTTGTGCACACGCAAGCATCTGTTGGCAGCTGTTGAGGGCAATAGACGTGCAGCTTGCCTTGATGGCTCCCATGAGGTAGGCTCGGTCCCACTGCTGTGGGGGGCTGCTGTCAGATCCCATCAACTTCTTCTTCCTCTGTCTCAACACATCATACTCCTCTGCAGCCTACCAAGACAGCTTGAGGCAAGCATACAAACATGCAGCCCGCCATAAGCCACAGGTCTCTGTCTGTGTGTGAATGCCACTGTTCAAACAGAGTGAAGCAGTAGATAGAGGTAAGGAATGTATAGAAATGGTCTGTATGCATTTGCACACCGCACTGCACTTTCAGCTGCAGCATCAGTTCCAATACATGTGACATGCAAACAACAGCTGCTGTGATGTATTGAGCAACACACTTTTCTGCTGGGTACAGGACTGTTTACCTTATCTCTTGAAGCGACATGTGCTTGATCCAGAAAGGAAACGACAGCATCTGGAGTACCAGCCAGAGATGCCATGCCGGCCTGCAGATGAGCATGTGACTGGAACCCTGCATAAAGTGTTACTGCTTTAGTACAATGCACCCAGGAACATGCCAGGAATGAGTAGATGCTTGTGCGGGACAACCTTAAGAAGTCTGCTGTGTTCAAAACGCCAAAGCCACATTGAGACACAATCCGATCCAGCGTAAATAGCCTTATATCTGGTCCCCCCCTACCCCCACCAATACTTTACAGTCTGGCATCTGCTGAGCTCGCTCTTTGCAGCTTGTTGTCCACAGCTTGTGCAAGTTCTTAAAAGGCAATGAAGCCAGCCATTGCAGGTATGCTAACAGATCAGCTTGCCCCCTGATGGGTGTACTGCCAGTTCAGACGACCCTACCTAACAGCTGTGCAAAGTCTCGCCTCAGAATGCAGAAGTCCACTATGGCCTGCTTGTTCTCAGCTGGTGTCTGCCTAGATGCAAGCCAAACCTGCAAGCAGCAAACTTCTGCTTCTTTGAGTGATGAAGGGGAAGTGTGAAGATCCCTGTCAGGGCAGAGGCACTGCCAGGCCTGACACCAAGAGCATCTTCTTTGCTGAGATTTGCTATCATCCTTGTGCTGCAGCAGGATGTGTGCTGTATTGCTGTGGGACATTAGCTAACAGCTACTGTAAAGTACATGTTTACTCATGGACCAGCCAACAGGCAGCAGTGCTGAGTTACATGATCAATACTCAATCAGCACCGCAAGTAGGAACTGCTATGCTTACATGCAAGTTTACAGCCCCTTTGCATACCTGCTGCCTGACACCTTCATCATTGACATTTTGTACAATCCCATTGACACTGCCTTGATCCAAGGGCACAAGCTGAGGGGCCATCAGGTGACCTGTGCCCCCATCGCTGTGCATCATGAACTTTGACTTTGAACCCAGCACAGACAGCTGCGTGTTCATATGATTGCGCCAACTTAGCGACAGCTCCTCAACCCACACACCATCTGGGACGTGGACTGCTCCCATTCGAGAGCTATCTGACGCGTTCTGAGCTGCAGCAACATCGCATTCAGACAGTGTCAGCAAATGCTTCTGCATAACAACCCACCTGCAACACCTGGCCGAGTACTCATGACTTTCTGCATCTTGTTTGCACCTGTGCAATGTACAGGTTGCGCTATCACATTTCAAGCCAGCAGTGAAGCAGCACATCAGCTGGAGGAGGCAAACTTTGCTTGAATGTGACAAAACAAGCCTGCATAGTTGTCATGCACTGCAGGTGTTCAACTTCTGAGCTTGACCTCTTCTGTGTTATGCTTACTTATTGCCATCCCCAATGTGGCAATATCCTCTGACATTTGCAGCGCCTGCTGCTGGCCATGAGAATCCAGATGCACCCCACGTTGCTCGAAGTCCTTCTGCAGTGCCCTGCCAACAATGACAGTCTCCGCATTGTATCCTTGTTCCTCTGGCACAGATCCCTGTCAGCAAAGTTACAAGCTCAGCAGCATGCATTTGCTGCACTTGGCAGCTGCCAGTCTATGAACTGTGGCTGTGAACTGTAACTGGACTATACAGCCAATATGGCCGATCAGACAGCTGATGTTGTACAGTCCAGGCAGCCTTTGCTGTAATTTGCAGCACATATATAGTTGCAGTATCAAGGCAAGTATCAGGGATGCAGCTCATGGCAGCATGCACCATCTGTACAGAGTAGGATTTGCAGCAGCAAGCAAATGTAAGGGTAATGTGTTGCTGCCAGCAGCCCTAGCGCATGATGATGATGAATATGCCTAGTAGGAAAAGAGAGACATTTCAGGCACCTGCTGGCTGGTGAGGCTGTCCTGAGAGGAAGATGTAGCGCTTGAGTGACTCTGCAGGCGGTCATAGTGCTGCAAAGACCTAACCACAGCACTGTACAGCCCTTGGTGCATGTTCAGCTCCTGTATGTATTCTGCAGCACGACATAGCATCAGGTCAAGCATCACCAGAAGCTGCAAGTCAACTCTGTATGCAAGATGGGTAAGTGTGATGCTGATGAGGCACTTGGGAGGCTACGCACATGATCTGCTCATTCACAACAAATGGACAGGTGGCAGTGAGAGTGTGACATGAGTGATTCCACTCACTTACTTGCAGTGACCATGACAGCCTGCAGAGCTTGCTGCCGCCATTCTGTGTTTGAGTGCGCATTTCTGCAGAACTCAGCTGCATCGTACACTTGGCACAGCTGCAAGATACATTGTGCAAATGTCACAGCAAAGTGAAAACTGCCAATGTAAGCTTGTGCTTGCAGCATTATGTCAAGGGTTTACATGATCAGAAATGTCGTCCAGTGATTGTATGGTACCGGCAGAAGCTGGTGCTGTGACTGTTTCCTCCACAATCAGTTGACACCTGCAGGACCCAATCATTGTAATCACTGACCAGATGATGCCAGCAGTCAGAGACGATCGTGTGCGGTGCACCTGTTGATGGTGTCTTGTGCATATGTGACCCAGTCAGCTGGGCGCTGCAGCTGAGCTTTGTTGAACAAGCCAGCTGTACCAGTGCTGTAGGCTTTCGCATCGAAACGTGCTGCAGCAATGATTTTGGGAAGGAGGATGTTCGCAAGCCTCATAAGCCCGCCTATGCTTCGCGCAGGGTCAACCGGTGTGACATTTATGGGCATGCAATTCTCTTGTCGACACGTAACTCGATACTCATGTGGGCAGAGCAGCTGTAATTAGACCTTGCGTGATCACCGCGAGCGGTGTTTTGGTGATCCTACGTAAAATCGCTGCTCCTTGCATGTCGGCATGTCTCAGACCTATTGACAGCGTTGACCTATTGACTGCGTTGACCTACCTTGAAAGCAATTCAAACGTAGTCAGGATGAACGGGGCCTCGTTCCGCTGCCAACGCAATCGGCACTGTAGAAAGGTGTCATCTGAATCTCCATTTTGCACTGCTGTGACGGCCTCACGTATTCAGTAGAAAGACGCGCAGCAAAGTCGCGCACTGACGGATGGTGTCAACGGCGTCCGAGTCCTTCACCCAGTCTGTGCAGGCTGTACTTACGTCGCACGGGGTTTATGGCGACGACTCTATTCTGCATGCCTTGTCCCTAGTGAGTGTTGCACGAGACGGCCAGCGGTATGAATAACACATCTATTTTGGCTAGATCAACTTCAGCCATGTGCTTGTTCAGGCAGTGGACAAGCTGCAAACAGACGAGGCGAATGCTGATCTACACTCTCAATGGTGAGAACACATGCAGTGTTGAAGCTGTCGTATCATCAATTGTGACGTTCTCAAGCTGGTGCAGGCCACTGACAGGAGCTCTAAACAAGCTCCTAGCTGCTCAGACTAAAGTCAGCAATGCTGCCAATGCTGAGTGTTTGCCAAAGTGCAACAAGGCTTTTGTAAGTCAGAAAGCCGTGCTGCAGCAGATCACCAAGCTTCCGCTGCTTGTGCACCAAGTTCTGGCTCACACCCTCCTTACCAGCCTAAACAATCCAGTAAAGTGGACAACATCATGTGTTTGGTGCAGACTGACCGGCATGCATATGCAACTGGACAGCAACTTGAAACAGGCGCCCTGAAACTCAACACGCACACTTTGATCCCCTCCAGGTCAACTGCTCTTCAGCAGCTGCACCCATACCGCAGACAATTTGGAGCTCTGCGCAGAAACCAGAGAGTATCCAGGCAGAATGTCAGAAAGAAACAGCCCAAACCATATATTAGGTCACAATTAGGGCAGCTGCATTGTCACAAGCAGTGCATCTGCAACAGCATGCCAAGAATTACAACTGATGCTGCAGAGGCAGAGGTGCCAGGAAGTTCAAGCAAACAAAGGACAGCCAGGCCAGTGTGTCAGCAAGACCAAATCTGGCTGCAGAGTATCACAGCAACTGTGCACAGCTTGCTTGGAAGCTGAGCAGAAGTCACGCTACAGGGGTGAGAGGAAATTGCGCCAGTCTTTTAATCCGTGAAAAACTTAGTGCTGTCAACCTGCAGAAACATCGTGGTCCACTTGCAGGATGTACTGCAAGAGTCTGGAGATCGGTGTCACAGCACACATGCTCATGGCCTTAGCAGGTGAGCACATGCAGATGCACAATGGCTGGCCTAGTCGCTGTTCCTTCCACAGGGACTGTTGCTGCAGCCTTGCATGTGGTGCTGAGTCTTCTCAACATGCAATGCTGAGTGATGTGCTGGATGCAGGGCCAGTGCAACAACACCTTGTGACAGCTTGCACACCTTGGTGCTGTCAAAACTTACTGAAGCGGCTCCATCTGTGCTGCAAGCTCGTGCTGCAGTCCTGAGGCGTAGCATATCACAAGCCAACACTCACAGGTATACATCCCAGCATGTAGCACCTTTCTGGTCCTCCCTTTGGACTCCAGCCAGTGAAGATCACCACCGTCTCAGTCACTTGTTGTGATTTATTGCAGAGCATCAGGCACCAGCTTGCCACTTCACCAGACCAGAAAGCTGCGCATCAAGATGAGGAGGACACAGCAGCGTATAACACGACTCCAGTACAAGCAATGGGCAGCTGCAGTAGTGTCTTATGCCTCAAAGGTACCAAAGCCAGCAGCCCACCATTGTTCTTTGGTCCATGGGAAGAAGCAGTGTGACAGACATGGTTCACTGCTGCTGCAGGTGGAGTTGCAGACCCAGAACAGCTCAGGCAAGAGGCAGCGGAATGCCGCTGTGCTGCAGTGGCACAAGGACACACAGGAGCAAGCAAGACTTGCTAGGTGAGCTATTGTGTTATGGCACATGCTGGCAGCTTGCGCTTGCAACCAACCATTGCTTGCTTACTGCTGAGACAATGGCATCAAAGGTCTCCTGCATGCCGCAGAATCTTATTGTTCTGATGTGTGAACTGTCCAGCCTTGGCAAGGCCAACACTGACATAAAAAGCACCACTGGAAAGCAATGCGTGCACTGATGCAATGACTTGCAGCCTGTCAAGCCTTTGTCAAGTCTCACATTTTGCTTGTTATGCCACCACTCAGCTGCTGTTTGCATGTGAGTGTGTATCTGTATGTGATGCAAGCAGGGAGGCTGCTGCACGGGAGCGTCTGGCCATGCTCAAATCTAATGATGTTGGAGCCTACTTCAAGCTGGTACAGTCAGCCAAGAACAGCCGCCTCAGCCAACTGCTGAACCAGACTGATGCCTGCTTGAACAAGCTAGCTGCTAGGTTGAACCTCAAATCAAGTGCTCAAGGCTCAAGAGGAGTAGCAGCTGCTGAGAAGGCAGGCGCTGATGGTAAGCAAACAGCTTGACTTGCTGTATAGTCAGTGGTTGAAGTTACCAAAGTCGCCCCTACAACAGATTAACACGCCCACTGCAAATCAGCTTGCAAGTGTCCGTGGGGCTCAGCAATGCTGCCTTGAACTATGATCACATCCTCATACTGCCTTGGCCGAGAGTAGAATGTTGTTTCTTGACAGTCTTGGCTGACCGTACCCACCTGACAATCCAGCTTGTAATGCATGCTGACTGAGCTGTTCACATAACAGCCACTGGATGACTGTCTGCAGAAAGAGCAGCACTGCAAGACAGTGGTGAGCGGTGGAGCCAGCTTGAGTGCAGCTTTGAGGCCAGCATTGAGCAGCAGCCCAGCCTCTTACAGGGTGGTGAGCTGAGAGACTACCAGATGAAGGTAAAGACCACAGCAAACCTGCTGCTGTGCACATTGCTGCCACCTAAGTCTGTTGTCTCTCATCAGGGAAACAGGCATTTGATTGTCGGCAATTTCACATGGGGTCAAGCAAGCCACACAGGGTGTGAAATTTGATGTGACTGCAGGGGTTGAAGTGGATGGTGGCGCTGCATGACAACAAGCTGAATGGCATCTTGGCAGATGAGATGGGCCTAGGCAAGACCATCCAGGTAAAGCAGCAGTCTTGACTTTTGTCAGTATGCCACTGGCGCCTTTGCTGCCACACTTAACCTCATCACTCAGCTGATGAAAGATGCCTGCCTGGTCCGTGGTCATTCCGTTTTCCTCAGTGGGTGGGCTTCAACACGCAAGCACGTGTTAGGCAGGTTATCATGCTGGAACCGTAAGGGCCTAAATTGAAATGCAGATATCCACTATGACATTGTAGCCCTCTGTTTTGCAGCAGAACTTTACAGTCAATGTGGGCTCTGCTACACAGGTGATTGCCCTGGTGGCATATCTGGTCCAAGAGCGTAGGAAGGCAGGTCCTTTCATGGTAGTAGTCCCCTCCTCCCTCATTGCCAACTGGGAGCAGGAGTTCCACCACTGGGCTCCGTCTCTCAAGCTCATCGCCTACAAAGGGTCTGCTGATGCCAGAGCAGCCCTCTTCGCACAGCAGGTGCTCACAACTCGATCCATATTCCCATGACAGCAGCAGTACGTCAGGCCTGTATGCAACCACAATGTGTCTATGGGCAGCGTCTTTTGTGTCTTATCGCTTGGTTTGGGACCTTGAAGTGATCATCTTGTACAGCTTAATACTAGCAGCCTGAACAACCTTGAGTATGTGTGTGGATTTATGTACCACTTATCACATGTGTGGTGCAAGGACAGTGGTTTGCAGTTAACTGTGTATCCTTTGTGTATGCAGATTGCTGGGCGCAAAGCAAGCTTCAATGTCCTGCTGACCAGCTACGACTTCATGATGGGCAAGAACGACAGACCACGCCTGGCCAAACTAGCATGGGAATACATCATCATTGATGAGGGGCATCGGCTCAAGAATGCTGGCTGCAAGCTGAATGCAGAGATCAAGATGTACAATGCTGGCAGTAGACTGCTGCTCACAGGTGATTTGTCCCTGCTTGCTAGCATCCCTCTACTGTAACATGTGCTAACATGCATAGTCAGTGACAGTCCTTGTCCAAAGTGTGGACTGCATGCTTGTTGTAAGTGCTATGTTGCATGTCCAGATGGTTTTGGGTATGCAGGCACGCCAGTGCAGAACAAGCTGGAGGAGCTGTGGTCTCTGCTCAACTTCCTCATGCCATCCCTGTTTGGCTCCTCTGAAGAGTTCCAGCAATGGTGAGTCTGCAGATGGTCACACTTGACGGCAGCTTGCTTGCTGTGGTCCCTTCAAATACAGACATGCATCCTGTTATAATAATATTGATGATAACTATGTACAGGCGTTCCAGCTAGTCATTCTTGCCAGGTACCTATTAAATGTGCCAAAATCCTAGTCCTGTGAGCCAACATGCACTAGCATGAGACATTAAGTTGCACCTAAGGGGTGTGCTGACAGGGCGAGTGCCATAGGCGCATTTGCAAGGCAGAAAACCTCTGCCCAGACATGCATCCTGCAAGATTACTTAATGTCTGTTGATGGTGTAAGAAGCCCGACATACTGGTTTCTTTGCAGCACCCACAGGGCACACACACATCTACAACCTTTCTTTAGCATACTCATGCCTTAGCTCAGGCTCTGAGCGCTGAGCCAAGCTTCAGAGTAACCTGTTTGATGTTGCGTGTGAATGTGCAGGTTTGCTGCTCCCGTCAAGTCTAAGTGCATGCTGGAGGATGATCAGAGCGACGAGTCTGCCATGCTTGACGAGGAAGAGTCTCTGCTGGTGACCACCCGGCTGCACCAGGTGCTGAGGCCCTTCATGCTGCGCCGCCTAAAGGAGTCTGTAGCCAAGGAGCTGCCCCAGAAGGTGCAATTCAGGCTTGCCCTGCTGCCCTATCGCCCTGCTTTGGCCGCCCGCCCTGCCCTTCACTTGCTGAGCCTGTTTTGCTGCCCGGTGATTGGTGTAGCCTGAGCTCTAATGCTTCACAGTCACTGAGATCGATACCTCTTCAGTACCAGAGCAGTATTTCTGCAGCAGCACCCAAGACCATGCCCTTTACACCATGAAGTATTACAACTCTTGTCTACCAAACATATCTTTTGCTGGGAATTTGTCAAGGCCTCGTTAAGGTGGCCTGGAAATGTTGTCCCCAATTCACATCAGTACATGAAGGGTGACGCATGAATTGGTTTTGCTGATGCAGATTGAGCGGTTGGTGCCTTGTCAATATTCAGCATACCAGCTGGCTCTGTGCCGCCTCATTGAGGGTGAGGTGGAGGTGAGTGAGAGTGCCACTGCCACCAAGACTCTGAAGAAGATCAACAACACCCTCATGGAGCTGCGCACCATCTCCAACCACCCTCTCATAAGGTCTACACATCCATCTCCTGGCTGTGTTTCATACGCTCAGACACTGTGTGCAGACCCAGTGTCTTGCTTTAGTCTGCCTTACACCTAATCCATTGCATCATGACAAATGCCATATTGTGCTGTTGCTTGAGCTGTCTCAATGCTGCATGATGAGGTGTATCAGGCACAGCTGTTTGTGACATGAATGTGCTGACATGGCAACTGTGCACAATGCCTGGGCTTCCAAATCTGGCACTGCAGCACTCTGGAGCTGTCAATTTGAACAACTGCTGACATGAGTCAACACTTTGTGTCTTCTGTGCAGCCGGCTGCATCCAGAGGGTGCTGAGTCACAGCTGGCAGCACATCCCCAAGGCCTGCCACCAGAGGTCAGCCTGTGTGGCAAGATGGAAGTCCTTGACAGAATGCTAGTGAAGCTCGTAGCTGCAGGACACAAGGTAGTTGAATCTGTACTTTTCTGCGCAAAAGACATGAACAATGTGCTTAAGATGTAAGCCTGTTGCTGGCAGCTTATAATCATGCCATGTGGGCAGCTTGGCAGCTGCTCATCATCTCTGAGCAGACAGCTGCGCACTATTGTCTATGTAGTCCAGCCTGCTTGCATCACAGTCCATATGCTCTCATGGTTGTCATCATACCTCTACCTGCAGAGCGTATGCCTATCAGGTGAGGTGCAGTGACAGACCGTTGGGCATTCACCTTCTCTGCCTCCACTTTCATGCAGAGTGTATGTGGACCAAAACCATGATGATCATGGCATGCTCAAGAACTGCATGTCAAAGGATACACTGTCTGAATAGGTGTCCAACTGTCTGTTCTGTGCACAGGTGCTGCTGTTCAGCACAATGACCAGAGTGCTGGATGTGGTGGAGGACTACCTGGACTGGCGTGGCTTTGAGCACCTGCGCCTTGATGGGGCTGTGAGCAGTGCTGACAGGGGGGATCTTGTAAAGCGCTTCAATGCACCAGGCAAGCTTGCCAAGCTGTGACCTGCTTCATGCACACAATGCAGGCTGTCTGACAGTTTGCTTTTGGCCATTGTTATCAGCAGGACAGATGGTGCTCAGAGGAGACTGGGTCTGAGATGTTGTTGTTGTGCTCAGACAGATATACAATTCAGAGAAACACATCTGTGTCTGATAGACAGACTTGCTGCTGTAATCTTGTCAAAGTGTGGAGGCTACACCATTTCAGCAGTTACAGGTCATCAACTAGCAAAGTGGCCAACAAGCATGTCCACAGAGGTCATCAAAAGCAAGATGGCTTAATAACAATGTACGATGGTGTGACAGGGTCTGCAGTGTCTGTGTTCCTGTTGAGCATGAGGGCCGGGGGTGTGGGTCTCAACCTACAGGCAGCAGATACAGTCATCATGTATGACACTGACTGGAACCCCCAGATTGACCTTCAAGCTCAAGCCAGAGCCCACAGAATTGGACAGAAGCGTGAGGTAATCAAAGCATCTTCCCGGCTGGAATGTGGGGTGAATGCTTGCATTAGTTGTGAACACTCCAGCACAGTACACTGGAGCAAAGCATGTAGGACACATCACAGGACAGCACAGCACAGCACAGCGCACTTGTGAAAGCATCACGGCTCACAGTGTTGCTCACGTAGCAGAGCTATGTGGTCCTGCCTGGCTGACATTGCCACTTGCTCATAGTTCGCTTCAAGTCCTGCAAGTTTCAACGTCTGCTGGTGCAAACTGCTGACCTGCTAATCTTTGCCATGGCCCCTATCCCAGAAGCTCGCCTCTCTTGAGGCATACTGAGCAACACCACAACCATGGCCACGATCTGCCAGACTTGCTTGGCTTCTGGCTTGTTCAGTGGGCTGCCAACAGTGCCTTATGCTGCAAAGAAAGTTTTGCTGAGCGTAGCTCAAAGGTGGACCCTCCAGCTGTGCAAGAATATGATGCTCAGGTGTTGGTATTGCGCCTCCAGACAAAGGGCGGTGTGGAAGAGCGTGTTCTGGAGACATCTGCACAGAAGAGGAGCCTTGCTGATAGATCAATTACAGGTATGTGCTACCCAAGTGCAGTTAGCAGGTGCAGCAGCCTTGCACACTAGTGTTGCTGACCACATTAGTAAATGTGTAAGTCTTGTAGTCATCAGGATCCTGTCAAAAGCACACTTGTGCTTGAGGCTTGACATGTGTTTGGTAGCTGGGCATTCACTTCTGTGCAATCTATCAAATGCTTGCAAATGAGCAGTTGTGCAGACGGATATTTGAGTTTGTGCGGCAGGCGGGTTTTTTGATGGAAAGACTGGGGCAGATGAGAGGCGTCAGTACTTGCTAGACCTCTTCAAGCGCTCTGCTGAGCAAGACATTGAGGACACAGGTGCACAGACCCTGAGCAATGATGAGGTGATCCTCCTGTACATTGCATGACCGTGTCATCACAGCAAATCTGCTGCAAACTTGTTGTGATGAACAACCTGTTGGAAAGGCGATGGTTGGTTGCTTCATCTTGATCATTCATGGTGGGGTGGTGCTATGTTGGTTGGCGCCTCATGAGGGATCTGAACAAAAGGCTGAGCTTGGTTGACTGACTCATGGATTGTTGCGTGAATGCATTGCCTGACGCATCGGCTGCCTGTTGGCACAATTTCACCTGTCTCGTTGGTGTCAGTTGCCTTCATCCATGCTACACGTGTGCATATCTGCAGACTTCACAACACAATGGAATGCCACAAGGTGACCTGATTAGCTGTCATCCTGCTTCAGCTGCAGCATGCAGTGAGTCTGCCTGCAAGTGCAGGTGAATGCACTTCTGGCCCGAGGAGACTCAGAGCGAGCTCTGTTTGCCAAGTGGGATGCAGAGGCTGAACACACATCACTTCAGCAACCGACATGCAGCACATATGCATCTTATCAGGTGAATGATTGGATGTCTTCCTGGCTCAGTCTTCAAATGCAGGACTCACAGCACTACATCTACCATGTATCAAGTGAGGGTGAATGTTGTGAAAGCCTGTGCTGCTCTCTGGTCATTGATGTTGTCAGGATGTCTTCTGTTGTTGGTAAGCAACAGTGCTGCCAGGCCAGTATAGCAGTAGGCAAGTGCAAATGCATGAGTGCAGGACCTGGTCATGCTACGCCTTGCCACACGAGAAGCAGCTGCAGGACTGATTGCAGAAGCTGAGGCAGCTGCTGAGGTTAAAGATGCTGATGAGGGCAAGGAGTTTGGCAGAGGCAAGAGGCTGCGGTATGCTACCACCAATGCATGCTGAACCATGCAGCAAGAGCTCTTTTGCGCACACTGGTGCTGCATCTTGATTGAGCTCCTTGCGCAATATTGAGAAATGCAGCTTTCAACTAATGACATCTCTCAAGGGAAGTACAATCTGCAGGGAGCATGGAGTGGGTGCAGTGACAGCATTGACCAAGCAACCTGGAGCACAGCTGTCTGAGGCGGCCATGCATCACAGGAAGCCGCCTCTTCCACCTGCCAAACACAGGTGTGCACTTTTTGCTGCTAGTACAGTACCATTGTGCAACAAGAAAGAGCATTACAGCCTTTCAGTAAGCCATGTGCATGGTATGTATTACATGTACAAGCAGCAAGCACATGTGCATTGCTGCTTAGTTGTCTGAATGCTCTGCAATGGTTTAAGGCGCTTTGCTTATGCAGGAAAATTGTGAGCACAGAAGAATGAGTGCAACGGTCATGAACAACCGCAGTATCTGCTTGCATGCCATGTGGTGGCTTAAGTGCTAAGTCGCTTCATGACGGACCTGCTGTACGTGATATCATATCGCTCTTACTAAGGGTCTGACAGGACAATTCATGGATAGGAATTGATCAGTCTCACGTAATACTGCGTCGGACATGGCGTGCATGTCAAATCATGGCACCCGAACGCCACCGCCAGTGTCCGGGCATTCAAAGGCGACCGCGACAGCAACAAGCGCACTCAGGCTTTGTGGTGACCTTGCTTGTTGCGTCTCTCTCAAGCGCAGTGTAGTGCCGCCTTTCGCAAAAGCAGTAGCTCGCTCGGCCCAGCCAGCTTGCAGAACCCACGGTGGTGACCACTTGCCAAGCCGTTTGATCTGTACAGTGTACACAGCTTTTCGGCCTGCACAGCGTCGTTGGCCAACCTCATTGCAGTTGCAAAGGCCTCTCGCTAGGCTGGGACCAGCAATACTGTGTTGCGTCGTTGGTGAACTTCAGCCGCGGGAACAGGCTCTGCATTTGAAACAGTTTGTATTGTAACTGCAAAGCTCGGCCTGACCTCAGGGTGCGTACTCTTGATATCTGCTGCTGTTGCAAAAAGTGCTTGCGTTGCACAGTCAGTAGATCTTGGCGCTCTTGTCGCAGTCTGCCGCTGCCTGCTCATAGCGTGTGCGTTTGAAAGCATGCCTGCCTGTACTTGAAGGCCGACAGCCGCTGCTCTTACACTTGTCCGCTTTGCAGTGGCTTGTGGCGGCCCAGCATATCAGCAGGCCTGACTACCAGCCTACGCGATGCTTCGGCTCAGCTGCAGACTGCTGTCTTTGAGACTGTTGGCGTTATTAGTCGTGTCCAGACGTGGTACTGCAAGGCAGTTGCACGCTTCATCAAGCAGCAGCAGCAGCAGCACAAGCTCTATCCCATCACAATGGATCACAGGCATTGCAACGAACTATGGAGGCCCCTCTCAAGGCATGGATCCTGGAAGCCCCT
>JAABUK010009403.1_pt1 | contig 13370 bp, 17 predicted proteins | sample 5559141 | NCBI WGS metagenome assembly JAABUK01 (sample SAMN10711869, study PRJNA513367) | rock metagenome | isolation source: Antarctica rocks | place: Antarctica: Victoria Land, Pudding Butte nord | collected 2016-01-03
CCATCGCCGTTCACAACTGCAGCTTCCTTTGATCTTCTGCTCAAGGCCGCTTTCGGAAGAGCATACGCCCTTCTTGTTGTGGCTTGAAGTCCAGCAAATTGAGCTTGATTTGCCAGAACTGTCTGCCTGAAGAGCCTACAGCAAGATCCGAGGCTGTTCATGGGCTGCGAAGCGCGCAGTACGTTGTGGCAAGTGACTAACGGTGTGCAACTGCACGTCAAAACGGCCATATGATGCTTGTCAGCGCTTCAGGCGGAGATGCAATAGTCCTGGACTGATGCGAGGGGCGATTCGGGAAGCATGTCGCGCGACACGTATCTGAGTTTCGCAATGCATGTCTCGCAACGACACCATGTTAGGTTTTGTTTCTCCGGAACGCAAACAGTGTGGCGGCAACCCTAGGCTTGGTCAACTACGTGAGCGATCGTACAGTCGATCACTTTCGCCTCTGCAGAATAGATGGGACTCGCTCGAGGCCGCGGACATGGAGCAAAAGCTTCAGTTGCCACCGATACCCACGCTGTATTTGCAGATGTATATGGTGACAGGTGGAGCTTGCTGCACCGCAGTCTGTCACAGCCTACACAGCACGTTGCTTTGCAAAACACCTTCGCATCGGGTGCTCACTTCGATAACAAAGACTGGCACCCTTCCACACAGCTCGGCCCAATCAAGGTGCTCATCGACACCTGCCACAACTGGTGTTTGTCCAAGTTGTCACGCATAAATGTTGCTTGCCTAGTGCAGACCCATTGCTGCAATGAAGCGCACGAGAGCTACGAACAGCCAACATCAGATGCTCAGTCACGCTTGTTGTCTTGGTACTGGTTAGACGAGGCCAGTCTCCTCCCTGCCCTGATGCTTGATCCCAAACCAGGGCATACCGGCTTGGACATGTGTGCAGCTCCTGGCGGCAAATCCCTCATGCTAGCCTCAATGTTGTTCGACCAGCAGAGACATGCTCCAGCAGCAGCCCCTGCTGCTGAGTCCAGTGGACAGCCATCTGCACAGAGCCTCACTACTGATCTTGACAGGCAAGGGCCTGCCGCAGACGCCAATCATACACAGCATGCAGCAGCCAGTGCTTCAGAGCTCAGCTTGCCGGACGGCAGTGCTGAGCAAGCACTGCCAGCTCTTCAAGAAGCTAGCAATGGCACTGACAACACACAGCAAGCAGCAATAGCTGCAGCACCACTGGCAGAGCAGCCTACTCCAGATCTTGCTGATGTGAGAGTCAGTACTCCAGCAGCCTCAAATTCAATTTTGAACCTGCCAGCCACACTGTCAGCCCAGCATGGTCAGCATACCGCTGCAGTTGGCTCCCTAACATGCAATGAGCTAGATCCCAGCAGGAAAAGCAGATTGCAGATTGTCATGGATTCATATCTGCCACCTGCGCTCAAGAAACGGGTCAGGTCAGAACTGTCACACTTTCATCTTGGTGCAACTGTGCTGATCATTGATACCTTACTGGCAATGTGCAACATGTCAGAGCCAAAGCTTCTCTATGTGACTATGTCATTGAAAGCAATCATGTGTTCATCCACCGCCTTAAGTACATCTAGCTCGTATGCATAACGACTGCTAGGGAGTGCTGTGCGTATGCTGCCTGACTTGCGGCAAATATAGCATGTTGCTTGTGACCTTGCTTCAAGTTGTCACATTACGGCGCAACTGCACATATGCATTGCAACCAAACATTTTGCCTGCAGTCAGGTCACATGACTCGTTTTAGAATTGAGTCATGGATGATGTGTCTTCGATCATCCCACCTGATGCAATGTGGCTATGCGACCTGGCTTGCGGCTTGCAGATTGACACCGCATGACTCAGCAAGGTACTGGGGCAGGTTTGAGCCTGACACATATGACTGTGTGTTGTTAGATGCGCCTTGCACCTCAGAGAGGCATGTGCTACAGCAGGCAGCCAGTGGCTCTGGTAAAAGTGCCAAGCTGAGATGGTCTGTGAGACAGTGTGAAGACATGGCAGCCTTGCAAGTCAGACTGCTGACTGCTGCCTTGAAGGTAAGCAAGTTCAGATGGCAGTGGTAACGATCTTGTCTGTGCATGTGTCTGTACCTTTGCCGAGTTGCAGAATGTGTCCTGTTGTGACCTCATGCCTAATAATCTCATGCCTCACACCTCACGCCTCACACCTCATGCCTCACACCTCATGCCTCATGCCTCATGCCTCATGCCTCATGCCTCATGCCTCATGCCTCATGCCTCATGCCTCATGCCTCATGCCTCATGCCTCATGCCTCGTGCCTCATGCCTCATGCCTTACATCTCATGCCTGTCATCTCATGTCTCACACCTCAGACCCTTACATACACACACTGCTGTGACTTGCTTCATTCTGTAAAAGCATCTGCTACTGTGATGTTTTAAAGCTGCTCATCTTGAGAGCATGTGCCACTGACAGACTAATGGTTTGCTGCTACATACGCATCTCCCATTTTGGTGTTACAAACACTGCATGCCAAGACAATGTATAGTGTATCCTGAAAAGGTGTAGCGCGCACATCCTTGCGCCAAAAAAGCGGCATGTGCCACTGGCAGAGTGATAATCAGCTGACTGCAGTGCATGACACGCGCACATACCTGGGATACACTGTTTACAGTGCATGTGACCAGCCACTAAAGTCTTGCTTTTGTGGCTGCAGACTGTCAAATGTGGTGGACATGTGGTCTACAGCACTTGCAGCATATCTCCTTTAGAAAACGATCAAGTAGTGAGCAAGGCTATTGCCCTGCTTCAAGACCAGATGCACATCAGTATCAGTAGCTACCCCCAACAGATGCTCAGGGAGCCCATTAAGTCGCCTTCAGAGCCTATTGAGTTGCCTTTAGAGCCTTTCAAGTTGCCTTCAGAGCCTTTCAGGGCATCGACCTCACTGGCAGAGCTGTTGCATCAAGTGGGAGCTGAGCCCACTAAGCATGGCATCATAGTTCTGCCTGACAAAGCTGGATCAGGTCCAATGTATGTGTGCCTTCTGTTGAAGTCATAACTTGAGAGCCCGTAACTTCACAAGATAGGGTAACTGTGTGCTGACAAGCTCTTTCTGAATGGCTCATATGTAGCTGCATGACGTCTATCTGGGATGCAGGTAGCATGCATTGCAGAGTAATAGAACAGCAAAGGTGCAGCAAGTTATTTGGTCTTGGACACATGTTGTTGTACATTGATGGGTATTTACATGCAACTTAATATTGCAGCCTCACTTGACAGGCAGGTTGCAACAGTCCCAACGTGTGTGCATAGCTCTGTTGTACACACTGATAATCTTATCTTTCAACAGAAGCAGCATGCACGCAGTCGTACAGCATAGCATAGTCTATCTAGTAGAGGGCAGACTAATTCCTTATGACTGTTACAAGCGGCTTTGCAAATAAGCATGGGTACATTTATACATATACGTGGGCACAAGTGTGTGCCCTCTGATACTTAGCTCAAGCTACGTATACGCTGTGATAATGTATCAGAACAGTACCACATACATTCTGTACTTGTCGGGACACAGCGCTAGTACTCCCAAAACAGCGACGATCTTCTCGCCTACCAATCTTCTCGCCTACCAACTGTACAACTGTGCGAAAAAACAAAGCATACGGCCTCTGCATGTCCCTGAACACATGTACATGGTTATCAAGCACAGGCAGAGGGCGAGCAGGCAAAACTATTGAGCCATTTGGTGTCTTATGTACTTGCTAGAACAGGCATGCAGTGCACCCTGTAGATATCTTCTGCACATGCACCACATGCCTGTAGTATCTACACACACTTCATAAGAGACGAGGGCCAAAGAGATGTGTTAGGCGCCTCTGTTGTACAGCATGCATCATGCCTAGATTCGACCAAAACACCCCCAGATCGACTTCAACATTGTGTCTGGGTTTTAAAAGTAATTTGCCACAAGTAGGCGAAAGTTGTGTGCTGCCAGCTGCTTTCAGCAGAGTGACCCAAATGCCACAGAGATTGCTGATTCGAATTATATTCCCACTTGGTCAGGTGCCACCTCTGCCAGTGCCACCACTGGGTCAGGTGCCACCACTGCCAGTGCCACCACTTGGTCAGGTGCCACCACTGCCAGTGCCACCACTGACTGAAGACGTTTCAGACGACACTCCTCCAGTTGATCTGCAATTCAACAGATTTAGTCGCCGGTTATAGCTAGGATTATGAGCAGGCTTGTTGCATCCCCATATCATGATCAAGTGCATTGACAAAAGCTCACTTTGCTTAACCTGGCGATTGTATATCATTCCACTTTGCAATGGGACTGCTTGATTTGCAACAGCATCTGAAGATGTCGTGGAATGTCTTTGCACAGTCAACAGCAGCCAAAGGGGTGATTCAAGTAAAAAATACAGGACTGACTACATCATGACACTGACTGCGTGACTCTGCTTGCCAGAGAGCGCAGCCGTAAAGGAAATTCTGTTGAATCTGACAAGTGCAAAATTTGCAAGAAGCGCATGAATGGGCACCAAAGCTACTAGACACAAGCAAGTCAATAGAACTCGATGACTTCTTTGCGTTGTATACGTCTGGCTCAAAGCTAGATTGAAACATGTCATAGCACACATGTCGCAGTGTGAGGAGTCACAGCAAGTGGACCAGACGTGTGATGCATCATACCTGCTAGAAGATTCAGCACCACCAGAATTGGCTCCAGTTGTGCCAGCAGGTTTTGGAGAGGCTTCTGGAGCCGGGGCTGGAGCTCCTGAGCTGCTCACATAGGTTGCAGCTGCATGCATGCCATGTTTATAGTGACTATCAGCCAAGAACAGCAAGGAACAGTCTATGCCGCTGAGCAATCATGAGGAGAGCCTCCTAAGGCAGCAGGCTGGAGAACATTATCAGCCAGTACAAACTATTTAGCAGCCCATCACAGATGCAAACATCAGCCGAGGGAGGAGGGGTGGGCGGGGGAGGGTTCAAGTCTGTGTCTTGCGGCCTTCATGCACATGAAAGGAACAGCAAAACACAACAATTTCAATTTGCCTTAAGTGACTTGCCGGCTGGAAGGCAAATGTCAAGGGGCGTAGCACCAACATCCTGTGGTACATCCATGTAAGCAGGGTGGTGTTGATGCACAGGAGCCTGCAAACAAAAGTGTGCCTTGAGCGCCGCAACCAGGCATGTGCCCAACAGAGATACAGAATGCTCTACCTTGTTGCAGCATACGCTCTCGCAGCTGGTGAACCTCTTCCAGTTCTGCCAGGATCCTCTGATGCTCCAGCGCAGTATCCACGTCAGCATCCAGCAGCTGGCGGGAAGCAACACCCACCACCAGAATGCTCAAAAGAAGCACTGATATAGTTGTGAACTTCATGGATGCAAGCTGCAGCAAGGTGGTTGGGTGTTGTTAGACAACTTGCCATAGTCATTGCAAACGCAACAAGCATTCCTATCACATGCACACAGTTTGGGTAGCCATGAAAATGCTCGACGTTGACAATAAGATGCTTTGTAAACTAGTTGTAGCTATACGGTAGCTCGACTGCAGAATATAGCCTTGCATCTGCATATGCATGCACGCAAGTGGCGTCGTTAATAGCAAGTCTGCTGCAGTTGATTTTCGTTGCTTTGGCTCAGCCTGCGCTTCACGACAGCATTCTATGTTGGCCTGCTGCTGCTGCTGCTGCTGCTGCTGCTGCTGCTGCTGCTGCTGCTGCTGCTGCTTCACCATCAGGTCAAAAACAACGAGCCTGTGGGTGCAACAACAGGTAAGTTTTCAAAAACATGCCTCACACCCATCATTGCCATGTTCATTGTATGTCTGACAGGTGAGAAGCTGGCACATTGAGCATTGCAAGGGGTGACAGATGGCTTAACTTAAGTTAACTTAAGTTAAAAACGATGATGACGAGCACTTTACAGTAAAATCATGACTGGCACATTGTGGGCGTATTTCTGAAAACAGACACTCAATACATTGACGCAGTATACTTGACATGAGAAAACACTGGCCCATGGGGGAAAAGTCTGCGTGTAGACTTTTGCAGCTCTGAGCCTGCAGGTGAAGGTAAAACTTCCTGGAATTTGATAGCGGTGAGTAATCTTACATTGGATCCTGAGCGACATGTTGGGAAAACACCAACCCCCCAGAAAATATCTGCATGTACAGCCTTCTCCCTTTGGAAATGCAATGCACATGTGTCCTTCATCCGAGCCTTTGTTGATAAGGTGAGTAAGGCTACACGTGCCGGCATGTGGCGACTGACTGTGCTGGTACCACCGGAATGTCTTGGTATGGAATTGCATAACAGCAACTGAATGCATTATATGAGGTCGAACTTGTGAGGTCGCAAAGGGTGATTCGTTGCTGGGCGATCATGGCGCTCGTCAATGATCATGTCACAGATGCTTCAGAAAAGAAGATGGGAGGCGACGCTCCTGGCAGCACGCAAGTTGCTCGGAGTGCTGGATCTGCAAAAGGGCAGGACCTCGACTTTATCACTCAGAACAACAAACTAGATGCCGAGTATCAGCTGCCTGTGACCGCTGACGCTAAGGCTACGTGGGTGAGATGCGTCGTACATTGGTCCTGCGCAAAGTGAAGCCAGCTTCCTGAAGATGCATTACTCTTGCATACGAGGTGGTTCTGTGTAGCAAGTTCTGACAGGTTTGCCATGATGCGCAATGGCACGCCAACATATTTAGCAGTACATACAGTGCACTTAGTTTTGTATGCATGACTCCGGCTGTCAGCTTACGGTTATATATACCGCAGTACCCAGCTGGACACATCTGCAAAGCCTGCTGTGCGCTCACTACCTGCAAAGTGTTGCAGGTCCATGCCGCATTCCACAACATTACCGCTATGGTGGGTGCAGGAGTACTGGGTAAGCCTCCCAAGATCCCTGCACGGCTATTGACTTCGTTTGACGAGGGATTCCGTGTCGCTTGTACCTGCCAGCTTGTGTTTGCTTACAACTTTGAATACATCTGTAGGTCTTCCCAGCGCCATGGTGTACCTGGGATGGCCTGCTGGAGTTGTCATCATGACACTTTCTTGGGTGGCCACCCTCTACACCCTGTATCAGATGTGTGCACTTCATGAGGTCAAGGGAAGGTAGTGACTCGAAGTCAGAACAGCAGAATGTCATACCCCTTGCAGTACAAAGGGCCGTGGGTCGTCAGGGTATGCTGCCTGTGATACCCACGGTGCTAATGTCTGATGTAGCTAGCATTGTGAATACAATTCGTATATCTTATTGTCCAGAATGGGGCAGGATACTGGTCCTTTGTGTTGCGGCCACTAGGTGTGCTCTATGTATTAGATAGAAATGCAAATGCACCCAGAATAGGCTCAATCCGCACAGCTGACTGCTTGTGATCACCCTGAGAGCTACCAAGCCTCTTTGCAAGCTGCAAGATACATGGTCAGCTACATGATGTTCAAGCCATTAAAATGTCATCAAAACCAAATTGTGATGCTGTGCAGGCGCTTTAACAGGTACCATGAGCTCGGGCAGTACGCCATGGGTGAGTTCTGCTCTCAATCCCTCTCATGCACCACCCATCAAAATGGCTCACATGTTTACCTACGCATACATCGGAAATTGGATGACACTCCTTGTGAGGAGTATGTGTGCATGCACATATGCTAACATTGGCTTGCAACAGCAAATTCATAACAATCTGGTGCTGCATGCCCCAGCACAGCCTTCCTTGGCAGCCCACTTCAAATACAGTTCCATGAATAATATATATAATAATCCAAAACAATCACCTGTGTCAATTATCTCACCCTGCCAGCATACCTCAGAAGCGTGGCAACCACTGCAATGCTGTAAAGCCCTTTGTGTCTAAGTTGTGAGACCAGTTGATTGGCAAACCTTCAGAACAACGCTGTCAAACTGTGCCGCAATGCATTATGATCATCCACTTTGCGCAATCATGTCTCAAGGCAGTTGCTCATGAGTGACAGCCTGACAGTGAATCAATGTGTGGCTATCGCACTGATTGTGTGTGCGTGTGTTGCAGGGCCAAGAGCAGGTCTCTGGACTGTCATCCCCTGTCAGCTGATTGTCATGATTGGTCTGGACATTGTGTACTGTGTGACAGCTGGCAAGAGCATGCAGTTCCTGTACCAGCACACTTGTCATGGATGGAGGGAGCACACCTGCACCTCCTTTGGCCTGTCAGCATGGATTGTTGTCTTTGCAGCAATCCAGATGCTTCTTTCAAAGGTGAGTTTTGTTTGCCTACTGTAAAGTGACTTTTGTCTGCCTACTAGATACGTACGTGTATGTTGTTCTCCATCATTGACATGCTGTAGTCTACATCAGGCCTCCTCCTTGTCATGAAGTTTTGTGAATTTGCCAGGACAGACTGAGAGTTTGATTGGCTTATCAGGTTTGCTTTGCACTTGCTTTGGTGCTCTGCTGTCTTTGCAGATTACCAAGCCTGCATGAATCTGCCCTCAGTTCCTGTTGCATCTGATGTGTGAGGGCCAGATGTTGGGGTCCTTAGGCCTTAGAAGTTTGACTACTGCAGGTCTGAAATTGACCCTGGTATATGTTGATTTGCGCCATACTGTGCTGCCTGCAGATCCCCAATTTCCACAAGCTCAGTGTCATCTCACTTGCAGCGGCAATCATGTCTATCGGCTATTCCACCATTGCTATTGGTGTGGCGGGTCATGCTGGCAAGCAGCCCGGGGCTGAGTACAACCTGAATGGCTACACAAAAGCTGATGGAGTCTTTGGCATTTTCAACTCCCTTGGAACGATCGCTTTTGCATACGGAGGTCACAATGTTGTCATGGAAATCCAGGTGAGTTTTCCTGCTGGAACCTTTTGAGGCATGTTTTCAGCCAGACTGCGTCGAATGTAAAGAGTCAGATTGTGAAAAACTGAAATCGAATGCATGGTGGCGCATTGTTGGAGTCAGGTTGTTGTGAATTTGCTGCTACAGGCAGTGAGGCCTGTCTTTGGCTACTGACGTTTGCTGATGTCCTTTGCAACATGCTTACAGTGTCTGTACAGCGTGTGCGCACCACTGTGCCAGTCAAAACTTTGACAGTGTATCTCATGTCAAGCAAGTCATATTCATGTGTTGCGCAGCATGCGTACAACAGCTATGCCAAGCTACCTTTGCCAGTCAAGCATTAACCGTGTGTCGCCTACAAAGCCAAAGTTTGAGACAATGATGCCCTGTTTTACAGGCCACCATTCCCTCGAAGCCAACCCCCTCAAAGCCAAACCCTACTCTGGGACCCATGATGGTGAGCTCACCCATACTTCCTGCCTGCTTCCTTCCTGCATCATGTCCATTCTAAAGTGACATGATGTCGCACCTAGTAGTTTGACCAGTGGGCAATAAATGGTATAGTCACAAACTTGCTACCAGCGTAAGTCAATTGATATGTGGCCTTGAGCCAAAGTAGGCATCCCATAAATCACTCCACTCATGATTTCTTATTATGCAGCTTTCTGGTGCACTCTAAACTCAGTCAAGGCTGTGCGTGCTAACTTTATAATTGGCTTGATGTTGCAGTTTGGTGTGACGCTGGCATACCTTCTAGTAGCCTACTGCTATTTTGGTGTGGCTTACACTGGCTACCATGCCTTTGGAAGCATGACTGGGGATCAGATTCTGTACTCCTTGGGACACCCGATCTGGGTTGTGTGTCTTGCATCAGTCATGGTTATCATCCATGTGTGCGGCAGCTTCCAGGTGAGCTGCTGTCTGCACTGATACACAGTGCGATGTTATTGTATTTTATACCTTGTATATCTCATATCTCAATATATTATACATTTATATCTGATTATATCATGTTACATCCAAGGCAATTGGCTTCATTGGTCGCTATGTTCTGTCCATATGTCATTTCCATCCTGCACGTGTGTCAAGAAAGTGTCTGCAATGTGATCTGTAGAGACAGTACAGCGATTGACAGCTTCTGGGCAGCTTTCGACGCTGCATCATGTATGTGTAGTTACACCGGTATTACACTTGCAAACCAGCTTGTGTTGTGTTGCAGGTATATGCAATGCCTGTATATGATATGATTGAATACCAACTGGTGAAACGGCACGTTCCAAATGGGTTCTTAACTCGCCTGGTGTATCGTACCACCTACATTGTGCTAGTTGGTTTCATAGCCATAACTCTGCCCTTCTTCGGCGGTACGTGCCAAGAATGCCTGCAGCATCATCTTGTACAGCACTCATTGATGCATCCTAGTGTTGCATCGTTGTGTTGTACATGTATGCAGCATCCTAGTGTTGCATCCTAGTGTTGCATCCTTGTGTTGTATGCAGCATCTTTATACTGTGTGCAGCATGATGATGACTGTACTGGAATAGTGTGCAGCAAAGCAGGATTGCAATGTTTATGCACCATGCACATGGCTGCTTAATGTTGTCAGCGAAGGGGCTGCAGCTTCAATCAATTTGCTAGCAGTCTTGTCAATGCATACACAGCTCTATCTGCTGCATGCCTTGCATGACACACTGTGCTACTAGACAAGTTGCTGCAAAACTTGCACTCATTTTGGCATTTTGCTACAGATCTGCTGGGGTTCATTGGTGCCCTAGGGTTTGGCCCGACCACATATTCCCTGCCTTCAATCTTCTGGCTGCTGGTCAAGAAGCCAAAAATCACAAACTGGCATTTCTGGGCCTCCTGGGCATGTATCATTGCTGGAATCATTATCACAGTCTTAGGGGCTGTGGGAGGGCTCAGAGGCATCATTGTTGATGCATCCAGCTACAAGTTCTACACTTAAGCCCTGTACTGGTATGTCTATTTGGGTGGTAGACCAGCCTGGCAGGTGCAGACATGACCTTATACTTTAAAGTACAGCAACACCTATGATAATCATGTGTTGCAAGGAGCACCAGTCAACAAGCTATGTTGTATCCATGGTAATGCTACATATACAGAAGCAGGGATGTGTGGATGTCAACCATGATGCAAATACGATCACATTCAGCAGTGGCAACTCAAGCATAGCGCTCTGCTTCAACATCCTGCTTGAGTCCTTGCTGATTGAGCCAATTTTGGGGTTGCCTGACCGTATGGATTAGTAATGTCAACAGCGGCAGGTGTCCAGAACAATGAGATGCATTTCGATGATTCTTGTGTTCAGAATTAATAATGGTCAGCGTGTGTGTCAGGTGTCTCGTCGTCAGTCTTGATGTATCCTTCTGTGCAAGACAGCTCAGATTTAGAATGACTGCAATCAAGACATGAAGCCTGCGTCTTTGAGCACTGCTCTTAGTCATCTCCACACGTTGATCTGGCTTCAGATGCTACTAGCCTGATCATGGCCATGACTTATGCTGTTATTTAGCCCTTCAGTCCCTTGAATTAGCCCTTAAGTTGTTATTTAGCCCTTGAATGCAATCCCATCATCTCTTCTTTTAGACGCTGCGTATCGTACATGGTATCAATTGAAGCCCGTGAATGCAAGTCCAATATTTTCTTCTTCTAGACGCATCAGTTGATACTATCCTGGTCGGAAATACGGTGTAACATGTGTACACACATCTGATGGTTGGCATTTGCATTGACTGCCGCTTCCCATACTGATTCCCAACGAAAGAAGCCATGCGCATGCCCTCTGCAGACTCTGACAACAAGCTTGTTTCCAACATCTCATTGTGTGCTGCGTACAGCATGCAGTGACTGTCATGCTCAGCTTCACCCAACAGCAACATACATCATGGGCACTGGATGCAACTGAGTCAAGTTGGTTGTGTTGGCATGAGCTGCAACACATGGAGGGCTGCAAACTCCACAAAGTACGTCCCAGACCTGGCACACACTGATGATTCTGACAGTGGCAGTGATACTGGCTTTGCTGGTGTTGGGTATGCTGGCAGTGTTCATGGTCAAGATAGGCTAGTCACAAAGACAACACTGTTATTATTACACTGTTTATTATTACCACAGCTGAGCAGTCCTACGACAGGAATGCAACAGTGGTGCTAGGCAGCAGCTGGAAGAGATTGTGATTGATGGTTTTTGCCGGTCGCTGGTCAACTATTGCTCCAGTTGAGGTGAACTGAAATCAGCTGCATCATGTCTGGTCCAGCAAGCAGTGACTATGTTGCCATAGCATCATCAGCAGCTGTCGTGACTGCTGCTAGCCTGCTGCACTTGCTGCTCCTGCTCCTGCTGCTGCTCCTGCTGCTGCTCCTGCTGCATTTGCTGAATTTTGCTGACCAGCCTTCGCTCTTCAGCGACGTTTGCTCTGACAGGCACACAGATTGGACAGGCTGGGCATTGGCACGTCTGATGATGCATCACCAGCTGCTTGCTACTGACGCACCTGCATGAGCACTACAACTCACTCTTGTGACAGACAAGGCTAGAAGAAGACTGCCAAGGCTGAAGGCACACAGACAAAGAATTTGCATGAGTGAGAAACAAGTGCACCTTGTTTGGACCAGTGTGCACTCCATCTTGGCCCCAGGTGAAACCATGGGTGACACACTGAGCCAATGCACAAACGAAACTCACCTGGCAGCATGCTGCATGGTCCAACTGCAACTACAAATGTGCAGTGTCGGGTAGAACTTGTCTACTGCTGGTTAGCACATGTCTACTGCTAATTAGAACATGTTTACTGCTATTTAGAACATATCTACAGCTGTTCAGAGCATGTCAGATTAAACATGTCTACTGCCAGGTGAAACACGTCCAGCATGCCAGATGAAACATGTTGACTGCCAGGTAAAGACCTCTAGTGGCATGTGGGATGTGTTCAGCGAGGCAAGGAAAGTGATGTCTGGCGTACCTGGGGTCACAGTTAACACTGTCACATGCAAGTATGTGCTGCCACAGATGCTTTGTAGCCAAACACCCCCGTCCAATGTGGCAAGTCTCCTGTGACTCAGAGCAGTGGAAGGCATGGTGCAACAGCTGCAAGCGGCTGCACTGGGACTCCACAATCTGCTCACGCCTTGGCAGCTTTGGTGGCAGCCAGTCTTCAGGAATGTAGCCTAGGGCTATGACTTCACTCCATTGCAGTGGGGGAGCAGACTGGACGCATATGGCTGTTGCTGTGCCGCGTATGGTGGATGTAACTTCATCCTGTACGTGATCTGAGCTGTGGCTGTGTTTGGAAGATGTGTGACTGAGGCTGTCTGGGTGGCCAGAGTCTGTCTGTGAGCCTGTTTGAGTGTTGTCAGGGTCTGTCTCAGAGCGCATCTCAGTGTCTGACTGTGTCTTGAGTCCAGACTCTGAGTCATTACCTGCAGCAGCCTTCAAAGATAGAATACAAATGTTTGACAGCAGCTGCTTTGTGAACTGACAGTGCCATGTTACAGTGGGACCAAGCTCAGCACAGCATGGCACTCTGGCATATTACATGGGGACTATACGCATAGAGCAAGCTTCAAGTC
>JAABUK010009404.1_pt1 | contig 13369 bp, 10 predicted proteins | sample 5559141 | NCBI WGS metagenome assembly JAABUK01 (sample SAMN10711869, study PRJNA513367) | rock metagenome | isolation source: Antarctica rocks | place: Antarctica: Victoria Land, Pudding Butte nord | collected 2016-01-03
GCGAGCCGGGCGATGTTCTCGCTCAGGACGGCCGTCCCCCCGATCAGCAAGACGATCAGGATGATCGGCGACAGGTAGATCGTCAGCCCAATCTGCGCCGCTCGACAGGCCAGGTCGGGCCCGTCGCGCGGCGTCGTCACCTCGGTTGGCTCGCGCGCCGGTCTCCGCTCGTCCGGACTCCGAAGCATGGAATTTGCTCCTGACGGTCGACGATCGGACGAGGCCCTGATCGCTCACCTCTTCGAGCGGGGATCGAGCATCCTCGTCCCCGGGTCGGCGAGTTCATGAGCTCGAAGGCAAAGCCGAGGCCACGGAAACGTCAAAACCTTTGGGATGGATCGACTGACCCATATTATATCTTCGGGACGCGGCCGAGGACAACGGCACGAGAATCTATAGGACGTGATTTTTGGCGAGTCCGCCGTAAATCATGCAGTACGGTGCGAGAGGTCGGCTTATCGGGGCTTCGCCAAAAATGCATTTGTCGTAAACTTCTAATATGTCTCGACTTCCATTTATTTAGCGACATCAACTCCGCGGTCATGAGGACCTCGGGAAATTTCCGGCAGGTTCGATATTCCTCGCCTCGGCAAGCAGGAACGCTCCCATAAAGGTGACTCGGCCTCCTTTATTTGGCGATCTCGGGTTGCACGATCGCGTCTCCTCACGCGGTGCGATCCTCGGTCGAGGAGCGGAGCCGCGTTCCTCGTCGACCCGCCCGTGCGCGTCCCCGCTTTCGGGGAAGAGGCGATACTCCCGCCGGTCTCGCCCGCGAGCGACGTTGAGCGTCCTGGACGCCGGGAAGCAGAGGGCGGGGCCCGCCCGAAGCCACGTTGACGCGAATGGACATGATCGACCGAGCATGATGAGACGAGGCTTTTTTCGTTGACCATGACCGCATGCGCGTCGTAGACTTGCTCGTGTCGCGCATCTCGCCCGACGAACGCCTCCGCCGCGAGGCCGCCGTTCCTCCCGCCCGCGTCGTGCCGATCCCCCCTCTTCGACCAAACCACCGCGTCCGAGCCCTCACGATGGACACCCACGACTCGCCCCGATCGTTCGTCCCGGCAAGGATGCCCGCGACGCGGCCCGCCGCGGCGCTGGCCCCCCGGTTCGGGGCGGCACAGCCGGAGGCGGCCCCGTCGCCGATCTCGATCCGCGTGGCGCTCCGCGGTGCCCGTCGCTACTGGTGGCTCCTGCTCGCCCTCTGGACGGTCGGGTCGGCGGGGCTCGGCCTGGTCGTCTACATGAACGTCAAGCCTTCCTACCGGGCGACCAGCCTCCTCCGGGTCGACCCCTCGGGGCAGGACCTCTACAACATCCGGGCACCCGGCGAGAGCCTCGACGGGTTCCTCCAGACCCAGGTCCAGTTGATCACGAGCCCGAACGTCCTGACCGCGGCCGGGACCAACCCCAGGGCGGCGGTCCTGGAGAAGATCCAGACCGCGGGCGACGTGGTCCTCGAACTCCGCAAGGCGATCCAGGTCGCCATCCTGCCCGGGACGTACCTCATCGAGGTCTCGATGTACTCCCCGTCGGCTAACGAGGCCGCCACCCTGGTCAACGCCGTCGTCGACGCCTTCATCGAGGCCAACGTCGAGTGGTCCGACGGGATGACCCGGAACCAGATCAAGAACCTCGAGACCTACCTCGGCGACCTCAAGAATCAGACGACCGAGATGGAGCGGCAGTGGAAAGACCTCGTCGCCAAGGGCGAGGGCGGGCAGATCGTCGTCAACGAGGCGACCTCCAAGACGAAGGCCGGGGCCAAGGCCGGCGCGGGCGAGACGATGACCAACAGCCAGATCTCGATGTCCGTCGAGCAGCTTCACCGCCTCCGGCAACAGTTGATGGAAGTGGCGCTCGAACTCACCGTGGTCGAGGCGTGGCTCACCACCGCTCGTCAGACCGAGCAGGCTCCCAGGGACATCGCGGCGAGCCCGGACCAGGCCCGGATGGAAGGCGCCCTCAAGCGGAAGCTCGACATCGACCCCGAACTGCATTCGGCCTCATCGAAATATCGGGCGGCGCGGGCCAAGCACACCGACGTCCTCCGGAAGACCCGCCAGACCGGCGACCCGGCCGCGACCCTTGCGGAGAAGCAGGCCGACGAGGCGCTCCAGGCTTACAGGACCCTGTTCGCCGCGAAGAAGGAGGAGTTCACCGAGATCCTCCAGTCGCACACCGGCGTCGCGGGCGACCCCGACCGCGAGCTCCGGGAGAAGGAGGCCCAGGCGCAGGTACTCCGGGTCCGCAAGGCGGCGATCGAGTCCGAAATTTCCAAGCTCCGGATCGAGAACAAGAAGAACGCGACCGACGATGTCGAGATCACGCTCATCAAGAAGCATCTCGAAGACGTCCAGGCGATGCACGAGACCGTGTTCCGCCGCCTGGAGCAGCTCCGTTTCGAGGCCAGGGGCGAGGCCCGGATCCGGCCCGTCAACGCCGCCGTGCCGCCGGGCAAGCCGATCTCCGACAAGCGGATGACCTACCTGGCGATCACGCCGGTCGGCATCCTGGCGGCGGTCCTCGGCCTGATCGTGCTCCTGGAGATCCGCTCGGGCCGCGTGGCCGACCCCGACCTGCTGTCGTCGCGGGTCCGTCACGAAGTCTTCTCGATCGCCCCGCTGCCGAATATCCGCCCGGGCGAGGACGTGAACAACGACAAGGCCGAGCAGCGGCTCGCCCGGTTCGTCCAGAGCCTCGACCACCTCCGCGTGGCCCTCTGCGAGGGTGGCATCCCCGGCGAGGGGCGATGCGTGATGATCACCAGCGCCACCGGGGGCGAGGGCAAGACGACCCTTTCGGCCCACCTGGCCGCCCGTTGCGCCAACGCGGGGACGAGCACGCTCCTGATCGACGCCGACATGAGGCGGGCCTCGCTCGGCCGCCTGCTCGACGTGCCGGTCGGCATCGGCCTCGGCGACGTCCTCGCCGGCGAAGCGGAGCTGGAAGACGCCCTGACGACGGTCCAGGCCGGCGGATTCCACTTCCTCTCGGCGGGGATGCCCGGCCGCGACCCGAGCCGGGTCCTCAAGTCGGCCCGGCTCGCCGAGCTGATCGGCCGGCTCCGCCAGACCTACGACATCGTCATCATCGACACGCCGCCCGTGCTCCCCGTGGCCGACGCGCTCATCATGGGCCGATGGGCCGACGGGGCCGTGATGGCCGCCCGGTACGATGCCAGCCGGCTCCCGCTGGTCGAACGGGCCAACCGCCAACTCGCCGTCGCGGGCATTCCGGTCCTCGGCGTCGTCGTCAATGGCGTCCGGGGCCAGAATGCCAATTACGGGAACTACGCTTACAATTATAACTATCCCGGCCGGGTCGAGGCCCCCCTCGAAGGCCCCGCGGCCTGAGCGCGTCGCGCGGCGGGGCCGCCGGTGACCGTCTCGGGTTGAGGCCGCCCCGCCGGGATCGGCGGGGCAGTCTCGGGACCGGCGTCACGGCGGGCCCTCTTCGGTCGTAACTCGACTCCCGGCGATCGCCGGCCCTCGGACCCGCAGATTGATACTCCCATGACGCGAATCACGACCGAAAAACCGTCCCTCCCCGGGCCGATCGGGTCCGGCGGAGAAGCTCCTCTCGCCGCCCGGCGATCCTTCGCCGCGAGCGACGTCGTCCCGCTAGTCGTCGTCGCGGCGGCGGTGGGCTTCGCCTACGCCCCCAACTTCGCGAGCCTGTTCAAGACCTGGCGGACCGATCCCGATTACTCACACGGCTTCCTCGTCCTGCCCATCTGCGCCTATATCCTCCTGAAGCGGTGGCCCGGACCGGACGAGCAGATCCGGCCGACGCCCTGGTGGGGCGGCTGGGTCCTGGTCCTGGGGGCGATGGCGGCCCGCGTCTTCCTCCACGAGCGCGGGCAGACCTGGTCCGAGACGGCGACCTTCCTCCCGGTGGTCGCGGGGATCGGCCTGGCCCGGGTCGGCTGGCCGACGTTTCGGAGGGTCTGGCCGGCCTTCGCCTTCCTGGTTTTCTGCCTGCCCCTGCCGAACGCGCTCAACGCGGCGCTCTCGCAGCCGCTCCAGAACCTGGCGACGACCTTCTCCTGCAAGCTCCTCCGCCTGACCGGGCTCTGGGTGATGCCCGAGGGGAACGTGATCCTGGTGGGCAACGAGCGGCTCGAAGTGGCGGAGGCGTGCAACGGCCTCTCGATGCTGATGAGCCTGGCGGCGACCGTCGCGGCGTTCGCGAGCATCCTCGCGATGGCGACCTGGAAGCGGTTTGTCCTCCTGCTGAGCATCCCCTTCATCGCGCTGGGGAGCAATGTCCTCCGGATCTCGGCGACGGCTTGGTGCTACTATAAATTCGGGTCCGAGATCGGCGGCAAATACGCCCACGACCTGGCGGGGTGGCTCATGATGCCGACGGCGATGCTCCTGGTCGGGCTGGAACTGGCCGTGATGTCGTGGCTGATCATCGAGGCCACCGACACGTCCCGATCGCTCGGGCTGCTCGCGACCAACACCGCCCCGAAGACCTGGCAACCCGAGGGACGTACATGAGCCGGCCAGTCTGGGTCTGGGGCCTGCCACTCTCGCCGATGACCCGTCGCGAGACGGCCTCGGCGGTGATGGCGCTGATCGACGGCGGCGGGCCGTCGTTCTTCATCACGGCCAACACGCATTACGCGATGCTCACGGCCGAGCGGCCCGAGCTCCGGGCGATCAACGAGCGAGCGGCCTTCCTCGTCGCCGACGGGGCCCCGCTGGTCTGGGCCTCGCGCCGGGCCGGCACGAGGCTCCCGGAACGAGTGGCCGGGTCCGACCTGATCTATGACCTTTGCGAGCAGGCCGCCCTTCGGGGCAAATTGATCTACCTACTTGGCGGGAGCGACGGAATCGCCGTTGAGGCGGGCCGGAGGCTTCAGGCACTCTATCCCGCCCTTCGGATCGCCGGGACCGCATGCCCACAGCCCGGCTCGCTAGCGGGCGATGGGCTCGCGAGAATCGTGGCCGATATACGGGCCGCGAAGCCCGACCTCCTCCTGGTGGCGTTCGGCCAGCCCAAGGGAGAGATCTGGCTGTCCGAGAATCTGGAGAAACTCGGTGTCCCGGTCGCCGTGCAGGTAGGGGCCACCCTCGACTTCGTCGCCGGCAAGGTCAGGAGGGCGCCGAGGCTGTTCCAACAGCTTGGGATGGAGTGGGCCTACCGGATCTACACCGATCCGGCCCGGCTCGCGCCTCGGTATGCCAGGAATGCCCGGTTCCTGTTCGAGCGGCTCGCCCGAGAGCTGATCTCGGGACCCGCGCACCCCGGCGGGGCCTGACCTGAAATGTGCGAAGGAGGAGGGGCGACGGTCGTGGACATCCTGATCGTCATCGTGAATTACCGATCCGCCGGGCTTGCGATCGACTGCCTCCGCTCGCTCGGTCCCGAGGTCGCCGGGTCGGCCGGGGTCCGCGCGGTCGTGGTCGAGAATGCCTCGGGGGTCGATCAGGTCGACCGGATCGGCGCCGCGATCGCCGAGAACGGATGGTCGGGCTGGGCCTCGCTCGTCGTCGCCGATCGCAATGGCGGCTTCGCGGCGGGCAACAACGTCGCCATCGCGCCGGCGCTCGCCTCGGCCGGGCCGCCCCGGTATGTCTGGCTCCTGAATCCCGACACGGTGGTCCGTCCCGGGGCCCTGGCCGCCTTGAAAGACTTCCTCGACCGGAGGCCCGACGTCGGCCTGGTCGGGAGCCGGCTCGAAGACCCCGACGGGACCCCGCAGCGGTCGGCGTTCCGGTTCCCCTCGATCCGGGGCGAGATCGAGTCGGGCCTGCGGTTCGGCCCGGTCACGCGCCTTCTGGCTGCCCACGTCCCCGCCCCGCCGGTCTCGGACAGCGTGTGCCGGGCCGATTGGGTCGCCGGCGCCAGCCTGATGGTCCGCCGCGAGGTCTTCGACGCGATTGGCCTGCTCGACGAAGGGTACTTCATGTACTTCGAGGAGGTCGACTTTTGCCTCCGGGCCGACCGGGCCGGCTGGCCCTGCTGGTATGTCCCTTCGTCGCGGGTTGTCCACCTCGTCGGGCAGAGTTCGGGGATCCGGGTCGGGTCCGAGCGAAAACGTCGGCCCGCCTACTGGTTCGCGGCGCGCCGCCGGTTCTTCCGGACCAACCACGGCCGGGCCCGGACCCTCGCGGCCGACCTCGCCCACGCCCTGGCCCTGGGGACGTATCGCCTCCGTCGGTTGATCCAGCGCAAGCCCGACGACTGCCCGAGATGGATGCTCTGGGACTTCGCCCGGTACAATTTCCTCTTCCACTCGGGGAAGCGATGAACCAGGTCACCGACGATGTCGGAGCCGCCCCCCGCCTGGCCTCGCGCAACCTGGGCGACACGGACGGGAATCCCCCGGGGATCGGCCTTTTGGCCCTGCTCCGCGAGGATCTCCTGACTCACGGCGGGAGCGTTTTCGCGCCGGGCTTCTGGGCGGTCGGAATCCACCGCCTGGGCAACTGGCGGATGGGCGTCCGTCCCAAGGTCTTGCGAGGCCCGCTGTCGCTCGCCTACCGGATGGCGTATTACTTGGTGACGCTCGTGGCCGGGATCGAGCTGCCGTATACGATCCGGCTCGGCCGGCGAGTTCGGATCTGGCATCACGGCGGGATCGTCCTCAGCGCCCACGCGATCGGCGACGGAGTGCAGATTCGCCAGAACACGACCATCGGGCTGGCCTCGGTCGACCGGCCCGATGAGATCCCCGCCATCGGCGACAGGGTCGACATCGGCAGCGGGGCCTGCATCCTCGGCGCGGTTATCGTTGGGGACGACAGCAAGATCGGCGCGAACGCCGTGGTGATCGGCGACATCCCGGCGGCCTCGACCGCCGTGGGCGTCCCGGCCCGGGTCGTCCGCCGGGGGGTGGCCCAGGCATGAGCGCGAATGACGTCGGGGTCGTGGCGATCGGGCGAAACGAGGGGGAGCGGCTCCGGGGCTGCCTGGCCTCGCTGGTCGGCCGCGAGCACGTCGCGGCCCTGGTTTATGTCGACTCCGGGTCGACCGACGGGAGCGTCGCCCTCGCCCGATCGATGGGCGTCGAGGTCATCGACCTGGACATGTCGCGGATCTTCTCGGCCGCGAGGGCGAGGAATGAAGGGTTCGCCCGGCTCAGGGAAGTCGCCCCGCATATCAATTACGCGATGTTCGTGGACGGCGATTGCGAGGTCGTCGACGGCTGGATCGGCCGGGCCAAAGCCGAACTGGAGGCCAGGCCCGACGCCGCGGTGGTCTGCGGCCGTCGCCGCGAGAAGTTCCCCGAGGCGACCGTCTTCAATCGCCTGGCCGACCTCGAATGGGACTCCCCGATCGGCGAGGCGCTCGCATGCGGCGGCGACTCGGTGATGCGGGCGGTCGCCTTCGAGGCCGTCGGCGGCTTCGACCCGACTTGCACGGCCGGCGAGGAGCCGCAGCTCTGCACCCGGCTCCGGAAGGCCGGCTGGACCATCTGGCGGATCGACGCCGAGATGACCCGGCACGACCTCGACATGACCAGCCCCCGCCAGTGGTGGCGGCGGCACTACCGGAGCGGATATGCCGGGCTCGACGTGACGACCCGGTTCCCGGGCGAGCCCCGCCTCTTCGTCGAAGAGTTGACGCGGGCCCGAAGATGGGGCGCCGGGCTCCCGGCGGCGGCCCTGGCCGCCGGCGCGGTCGCGGGCCTGGCGATCGGCCCGGCGGCGGGCCTCGGCGTCGTCGGCGTCGCGGCGATGGCCTATCCGCTGCAGGTCCTCCGGCTCGCCTACAAGATCCGGCCGAGGGTCGTCGACGCCCCGACGGCCCTGGCCTATGGTTATCATTCCACGGTCGCCAAGTGGGCCAACCTCGCCGGCCAGCTCGGCTATCTCCGCGACCGGAGGCGGGGGCGGATGGCCCGCCTGATCGAGTACAAGGGCCCCGAGGCCGCGACGACCCGATGAATCGACGAGACGCCTCCTTGAGCATCGCCTATCTGGTCAACCAGTATCCCCAGCCGAGCCAGTGCTTCATCCGCCGCGAGATCGAGGCGCTGGAGGCACGAGGCTACCGCGTGCTCCGGTACACCCTCCGGGGCTACGACCAATCGCTCGCCGACCCGGACGACCGGGCCGAGCGCGAGCGGACCCGGGCCGTTCTCGGCGTCGGTGCCGTCGGCCTGGCCCTGGCGATCCTCCGGGAGGCCCTGGCGAGGCCGTCGGCCTTCGTCCGGGCGTTTCGGCTGGCCCTGGAGCTGGGCCGGCCCTCGGAGCGGGGCGTCCTGATCCACATGATCTACCTGGCCGAGGCCTGCGTCCTCCGGGGATGGCTGGCTGCTGCCAAGGTCCGCCACGTCCACGCGCATTTCGGGACCAACTCGGCGGCGGTCGCGGCGATCTGCCGGGCCCTCGACGGGCCGCCCTTCAGCTTCACCGTCCACGGCCCCGAGGAGTTCGACGCCCCTCGCGGGTACGGGCTCGGGGTCAAGGCCCGGCACGCCGCCTTCGTCGTCGCGATCACCGAGTTCACCCGGAGTCAGCTCTTCCGATGGGTCGACTCGGCCGACTGGCACCGGATCAAGCTCGTCCGGTGCGGGCTCGGGCCTTATTACTTCGAAGGCCCCTCTCCCTTCCCGGACCCACTGGGCGACCGCCTGGTCAGCGTCGGCCGCCTGACCGAGCAGAAGGGGCAATTGATCCTGATCGAGGCGGCCGGGGTCCTCCGCGACCGGGGCGTCGACTTCGACCTGACCCTGATCGGCGACGGCCCGATGCGCGGCGACGTCGAGCGGCTGATTGCCCGGCTCGACCTCGGCGACCGGGTCCATCTGGCCGGCTTCATGAGCAACCCCGACGTCCGCCGCGCGATGATCGCGAGCCGGTCGATGGTCTTGCCGAGCTTCGCCGAGGGGCTCCCGGCCGTCGTCATGGAGGCCCTGGCCCTGGGCCGTCCCGTGATCACGACCTATGTTAACGGCAACCCCGAGCTGGTCGAGGCGGGCCGATCGGGCTGGCTCGTCACCCCGGGGGCCGTCGGAGGGCTGGCCGACGCGATGGCCGAGGCCCTGGCCGCGCCGCGATCGGAACTGGAGCGGATGGGCCGGATCGGATCGGCCCGCGTCGCCGAGCTCCACGACGCCCGGAAGCAAGTCGCCCTGCTGGGGGCCCTGATCGACGGCGAAGGGGCCGGCCCGACGGCCGCCCGGCCGATGGCCGAGAAGAAACAACCGGAGGCCGCCCGACCGTGATCATCTCGCAGACTCCCTACCGCGTCAGCTTCGCCGGCGGCGGGACCGACCTCCCGGCCTTCTATCGCCGCGAGTTCGGGGCCGTCCTGAGCACGGCCATCGACCAGCACATGTACGTGACGATCCATCGCCGGTTCGAGAACACGACCCGGATCGGCTACTCGCGGACCGAGCTGGCCGAGACCGTCGACGCCATCGAGCACGACCTCGTCCGCGAGGCGATGAAGCTGGTCGAGATCGACGAGCCGCTGGAGATCACCACCATCGGCGACGTCCCGGCCGGGACGGGGATGGGCTCGTCGAGCAGCCTGACGGCCGGCCTCCTGACCGCCCTCTTCGCCTACAAGGGGCAGGTCGCCAGCCACGACAAGATCGCCGACCTCGCCTGCAAGATCGAGATCGATATCCTCAAGAAGCCGATCGGGCGGCAGGATCAGTATGCCGCGGCCTTCGGCGGCCTGAACTACTTCCGGTTCAACCCCGACGATACCGTCGACGCCGAGCCCGTGCCCTGCAAGTCGGAGACCCTCGACGAGCTCGAGCGCCGGTCGCTCCTGCTCTACACCGGGACGACCCGGAGCGCCGACGAGATCCTCGTCAAGCAGTCGAGCGGGACCGCCGACAAGATGTCGGTCCTCCGCGCGATGCGCGACCTGGCCGACGAGATGCGCAAGGCGATCGCCGGCGAGGGCGACCTCGACGGCTTCGCCGACCTGCTCCATCAGGGCTGGGAATTGAAGAAGTCGCTCGGCTTCGGGATCAGCGTCCAGGCCGTCGACGAGTGGTACGAGGCCGCCCGCCGCAACGGGGCCACCGGCGGCAAGCTCCTCGGGGCCGGCGGGGGGGGGTTCCTCCTGGTGATGGCCCCCCCCTGGAGGCACCGGGCGATCCGCGAGGCCCTGGGACGACCGCGAGAGCTCCCCTTCAAGATCGCCCGCCACGGCAGCCGGAACATCTACATCCAGCAATGAACGACCGCGGAGCGATCATGGCCGTCGAGGCGAACGCGAAGGCAATCATCCTGGCGGGGGGGCTCGGGACGAGGCTCCGCCCCCTGACCGACACCCTCCCGAAGTGCCTGGTCCCGATCGGGGGCCGGCCGCTCCTGGATTACTGGGTCGACGCCCTCGCCGCCGCCGGCGTCCGCGAGGCCCGGGTCAACAACCACGCCCACCCCGATCAGGTCCGCGAATACATCGCGGGCGTGAACGCCTCCGGCCGGCTCACCCTGGCCGAGTCCTACGAGCCGGACCTCCTCGGCTCGGCCGGGACGATCGCCGCGAATGCCGACCTGGCCGACGGCGCCGACGCGGTGATTGTGATCTACGCCGACAATTTCAGCGACGTCGACCTGTCCCGGATGCTCGCCTTCCACCGATCGCACGCCGACCCGTTCACGATCCTCCTGTTCCGGGCCCCGAACCCGGCCGCCTGCGGGATTGCCGAGCTGGACGGGGAAGGGCGGGTCGTCTCGTTCGTCGAGAAGCCGAAGGAGCCGAGGAGCGACCTCGCCAATGGCGGGATCTACATCGTCGACGCCGGGGCCTTCCGCGAGATCGCCGCGATGGGGGCGTTCGACCTCGGCTTCGAGGTCCTGCCGAAGTTCGTCGGCCGGATGCGGGGCTGGGCCTGGGACGGCTATCACCTCGACGTCGGGACGTTCGAAGCCCTCGAAAGGGCCCGACGCGAGGCGCCGGGGCTGGCCCTCTCCGTCTCCGCCCGGCCGGCCGTCTTCCTCGACCGCGACGGGACAATCATCGAGCACGTCCATTACCTGGCCGATCCGGGGAAAGTCCGCCTCCTGCCCGGGGCCGCGGAGTCGTTGCGACGGCTGAGCGGGGCGGGCTTCGCGCTGGTGGCGGTGACGAACCAGTCGGCGATCGGCCGGGGGATGATCTCGATCGGCCAGTACGAGGCCGTGAACGCCGAGATGGCCCGCCAGCTCGCCGCCGAGCGGGTGGCGCTCGACGGGGTCTATTATTGCCCCGAGGTCCCGGCGGTCGACGACGATCGGACGACCCTGACCCACGGCGACCGGAAGCCGGGGCCGGGGATGCTGCTCCGGGCCTCCAGGGAACTCGGGCTCGACCCGATGGCCTCGTGGATGATCGGTGATATGATCAGCGACGTCCTGGCCGGGATCAACGCCGGATGCAAGGGTAGTCTGCTCGTCCGGACCGGCAAGCGGCCCGAGCCGGGCGAGGTCCGCGAGGGGGCCGGTTACGAGGTCGTGGATGATCTCCGGGCCGCCGCCGGGCTGATCCTCGGGGCGACGGACGGACACAACGGGACGGGGGCCGCGACGCGATGAAGATCCTCCTCACCGGCGGCGCGGGCTATATCGGCAGCGCCTGCCTCCGCTGGCTCCTCAAGAGCGGCCACGACGCGATCGCCTTCGATAACATGCTCGAAGGCAACGCCGCCGCCGTCCCCGACGGCCGGCTCGTCGTCGGCGACATCAACGACACGGCCTTGCTGACGGAGACCTTGAAGGCCCACAAGGCCGACGCGGTGATGCACTTCGCCGCCCTGGCGTCCGTCCCGCTCTCGATCGCCGACCCGGCCAGCTACTGGCAGGCCAACACGGTCGGGACCAAGAGCGTCCTCGACGCCATGAGGGCGGCGGGCGTCCCCCGGATTGTCTTCAGCAGCACGGCGGCGACCTATGCGTTCGGCGTCGAGATCCCGATCCGCGAGACGACGCCGCAGGTCCCCGAGACGCCTTACGGGACGACCAAGCTCGCGGCCGAGTGGATGATCAAGGAATACGCGCGGGCCTATGGACTCGGCTACACGATCCTCCGCTACTTCAACGCCTCGGGCGCCGACCCGGACGGGCAGTTCGGCGAGAGCCGGCATGTCGAGGGGCACATCATCCCCCTGACGCTCCTCGTGGCGGTCGGCCGCCGCGACAAGCTCAAGATCTTCGGGGGAGACTGGGACACTCGCGATGGCACCTGCGTCCGCGACTACGTCCACACCGACGACCTCGCGCAGGCCCACCAGCTCGCCGTCGAGTCGCTGGAGCCGGGGGTGGCCCGGGCGTATAACCTCGGTTCGGGCACGGGGACGACCATCCTGGAAGTCTTGCGGGCCTGCGAGGCCGCGGTCGGCCGGGCCATCCCCCACGAGATCGTCGACCGCCGCGCCGGGGATCCCGGCACGCTGATCGCGACGCCCGAGAAGATCGTCCGCGAACTCGGCTGGTCGCCGAGGTATCCCGACATCACCCCGATCGTCGCGACCGCGTGGCGGTGGCACGGGTCGCACCCGGACGGCTATGCCTCGAAGGCGGCCGGGGGTCATTGACCGGAAGTCCCGCCCGACTCGTGTTCGATCGGGCGGGATTCGTGCAACATCCCGCGTGCGACCGAACCGCGAATTGATAAGATGAGGCCGTCGATGAGACGGCCCCGCCCGTCCCACTCGCCCCCGATCCAGGGAATCCCATGACAAGCACCATCGCCCCTATCAACTCGATCGACCGCGACGCCCTCCGGGAACGAATCAGGTCCTCCTCCCCGGTCAAGAACTTCTGCATCGACGGCTTCCTGGAGCCGTCGTTCGCCGAGGAGGTCCTCGCCTCCTATCCCAGCTTCGACGAGGCCCTGAAGGTGGGCCGGAGCTTCGTCGCCGTCAACGAGCGGGGCAAGGTCCAGGTTACGGACTCGTCGGCCTTCGCCGGCCCGGTCGCCGAGCTGAGCCGGACCCTGGCCTCGCTCGAATTCCTCGAGCTGATGTCCTACGTCTTCGAGATGCCCGACCTGAGGGCCGACCCCGAGCTGATCGGCGGCGGGATCCACCAGACTGGGCCCCGCGGCCACCTCGACGTCCACGTCGACTTCAATTTCATCCCCGATCGCGAGCTGCACCGCCGCCTCAACATCCTGATCTACTTCAATAAGGATTGGCGGCCCGAGTGGGGCGGCGAGATCGAGCTCTGGGACGAGCACGTCAAGACCCTCCACCACTCGTTCTCGCCGATCTTCAACCGGTGCGTGGTCTTCGAGACCAACGAGGTCAGCTTCCACGGCGTCACCGCCGTGAAGTGCCCCGAGGGGCGAACCCGGAAGTCGTTCGCGGCCTACTACTACACCAAGGAAGCCCCGCCGCACTGGAACGGCGTGGCCCACTCGACCATCTTCCGGGCCCGTCCCGATGAGGTCCTCAAGGGGAGCGTCA
>JAABUK010009405.1_pt1 | contig 13369 bp, 8 predicted proteins | sample 5559141 | NCBI WGS metagenome assembly JAABUK01 (sample SAMN10711869, study PRJNA513367) | rock metagenome | isolation source: Antarctica rocks | place: Antarctica: Victoria Land, Pudding Butte nord | collected 2016-01-03
CCCGGCGGCGGTCGGGTTGCAGGGGATCAGGTTGACATGGCAGAGGAGCCCCTGCAACTTCGCCGCGAGGATCGTCGCCAGCGCGGTCGAGTCGTTCATGTCGCGGATCAGGATGTATTCGAAGGTGACGCGCCGATGGGTCGTGTTGACGTAACGGTGACACGCGCCGAGGAGTTCATCGACCGACCAGCGCTTGTTCAGCGGCACCAGCGCCGAGCGCAAGTCATCGGTCGGCGCGTGGAGCGAGACGGCGAGATTGACCGCCTGCGGCTCGGTCGCCAGCTTCTCGATCCCGGTGACGATCCCGGCGGTGGAGAGGGTGATCCGCCGGGCACCAAAATTCAGTCCGGCGGGATCGTTGATGATACCGATGAACTTGAGGGTCGGGCCGTAGTTCGCCAGCGGCTCGCCCATCCCCATCAGCACCACGTTGGTGAGCGCCCGCCCGGCGGCGCGCGCGCGGCGGGCGAGGGTGACGACCTGGGCGACGATCTCCCCCGCCGTCAGATTGCGGTCCAGCCCGCCGAGCCCGGTCGCGCAGAAGGTGCAGCGGATGGGGCAGCCGACCTGGCAGGAGACGCAGGCGGTGGCGCGGTCCGGGTAGAACATCAGCACCGCCTCGACGTGGCGCTCGTCCTCGGTGGCGAAGAGGGTCTTGATCGTCTCCCCCTCCGGCTCCATCAGCGTCACCTCGCGGACATTGCGGTAGGGAACGAAGGGGAGTTCCTCGGTCAGCCGCGCGCGGAGCGCCGTCGGGAGATTCGTCATCTCCTCGTAGCCCTCGACCAGCTGTTCGTAGGCCCAGCCGAAGATCTGCTTCGCGCGATAGCGCGGCTGCCCCCACCCTGTGAGGGTCGCTTCGAGTTCGGGCAGGGTGAGGTCGTAGAGACTGACGGTGGTGGGCGCTGGCATGGCTCCTCGGCGATCGTGGTGCGCGGCGCTGCGTTCCAGATCGGGGGCAGCGGGGGGGCGCGAGACGGACATAATATGGAGATTGTACGTTATCGGACCGGACGCGGGCAACGCGCCCGACGTACGTCGGGCCGCCGATCGGGCGGTCGTTGCGCCGCCGCGATTGACAAGGACGCGCGTATTGCGTATGACGGTGCCGGATATTGGACGGCGGCCGACCGGGCGACGGCTGCAGGGCTGGGGAGGGGCGGATGATGCGGATCCTGATCGGCGAGTGCAAGCAGGAGGTCTCGACCTTTAATCCGGCGCCGAGTCATTACAGCGATTTCACCGTGCTCACGGGATCGGCGCTGCTCGACGCGCACCGGGGCGGGCAGTTGGAGGTCGGTGGCGCGCTCAGCGTTTTCGATGCCGCGCCCGACGTGGAGTTGGTGCCGACCTACGGGGCCTACTTCATCACCTCCGCCGGGAAGCTGGCCGCCGCCGATTGGCGACGGATCGCGGACGAGTTCCTGGCCGCCGTGCGCGCTGCCCCGCCGGTCGACGCGGTCTACCTCTCCTTGCACGGTGCGATGGCGGCAGAGGAAGAGGGCGACCCGGAAGGCTATCTGCTCCAGGAGGTGCGGGCGATCGTCGGGGAGCGGATCCCGATCGTCGTCTCCCTCGACCTGCACGGTATCCTGACCGACCGGATGCTGCGCCACGTCGATGCGCTGACCGCGTTCCACACCTATCCGCACGTCGATTTCTTCGATACGGGGGTGCGGGCCGCGCGTCTGCTGCTACAGATCCTCGCGGGGGCGGTGCAACCGGTCATCGCGGCGGTGCCGATCCCGGCCCTGGTACGCGGCGACGAGTTGATCACCGCCACTGGCCTCTTCGGCGCGTCGATCCGCGCCGCGCAGGCGATCGAGCGCGCGCCGCACGGCCTCGCGGCGGCGCTGTTCATCGGCAACCCCTTCACCGATGTGCCGGAACTGCGCTCGAACAGCGTCGTGATCGCCGATGGCGACGCCGCGCTCGCGGCCGCCGAGGCGGAGCGGTTGGCGCTCGGGTTCTGGGCCATCCGCGAACGCCTGCAACAACCGCTGATCCCGCTCGCCGAGGCGGTACGCGCGGCGAACGCGGCGAACGGCACCACGATCATGGTGGACGCCGCCGACGCGACCAGTTCCGGGGCGTCCGGCGACAGCAACGCGATCCTGCGGGCGCTGGTGGAGGCGGGCTATACCGGTCGGGCGCTGCTCCCGATCGTCGATGCGGCCGCCGTGGCCGTCGCGATGGCCGCCGGGATCGGCGCGACGATCACGGTGCCGCTCGGTGGCAGCGTCGATCCGGCGCGCTTCCCGCCGCTCACGATGACCGCGCGGGTGCGGCTCCTCTCCGATGGGCGCTTCATCAACGAGTCGCACGGGACGCTCTGGGAGGGCGGCGACAGCGCGGTGCTCGAAGCGGGGACGCTGACGATCGTGGCGACGAGCCGCGCGGTCAGCCTCTACGATCGCTCGCTCTTCTACGCGCACGGCCAGGATCCGCGCCACTTCGCTCTGGTGGTCGTGAAGTCGCCCCACTGCCAGCCGCAGATGTTCCACGATTGGGCCGACCTCTACCTGAACGTCGATGCGCCCGGCTCGACCAGCGCGAACTTGCCCTATCTGGGCCACACGGCGTGCGCGCGCCCGATCTTCCCGCTCGATGCCGAGGTTTCGTTCGTGCCGCAGGCGCGAATCTATCGCCGCGAGCGGTGAGCGACGCCGCTTCGGCGGCATATTTTGCCTGCTAGTATAGGAGCTGAGGCGACGATGCGAATTCGCGAGATCCGGGCGGCGGGGCTGCGCGGCGGCACGCCCGAGGGCGGGTGGAGCAACGAACTGACGGAAGAGATTTGCGTCCACACGCTGATCGCCGTCCACACCGATGAAGGGCTCGTCGGGATCGGCAGCGTCTTCACCAGCGACGCGCTCGTGCGGGGCGCGCTGGAAGTGTTGGAACCGCTCTATCGCGGCGAGAACGCGCTCGAACCGGAGCGCGTCAGCGAGAAGCTGCATCAGCACACCTTCTGGCAGGGGCGGGGCGGGGCGATCACGCACACGATCAGCGGGATCGACATCGCCCTGTGGGATCTCCTGGGGCAGGCGACCGGGCAGCCGGTCGGGCGACTGCTCGGCGGGCGCTATCGCGAGCGGGTGCAGCCCTACGCCTCGGTCCTCTTCGACGAGCCGGGGCCGCTCGCCGCGCGCCTGCAAGCGCTCCAGGGGGCGGGCTTCGCTGCCTTCAAGCTCGGTTGGGGGCGCTTCGGACGGGCGAGCGCGGCGTGGGACGAGGCCGTGGTGCGGGCGGCGCGCAAGGTGGTCGGCCCCGATACGCAACTGATGGTCGATGCGGGGGCGAGCGACGCCTTCTGGCGGCAGGGTTACAAGTGGGCGCTGCGAACCGCAAGGATGCTGGCCGAGTACGACATCGCGTGGTTCGAGGAGCCGCTGGCGCCCGACGCGCTGGACGACTACATCGCCCTGCGCCGGGCCGCGCCGTTGCCGATCGCCGGGGGCGAGGTGCTGACGCGGCGGCAGGCGTTCGCCCCCTGGTTGCAGCGCGGCGCGTTCGACATCGTGCAGCCGGACGTCACGAAGGTCGGCGGGATCAGCGAGGAGCGGCGGATCGGCTGGCTGGCGCAGGAGTGTGGCGTGCGCTTCATCCCGCACGGCTGGAATACCGCCGTCGGGCTCGCCGCCGATCTGCAACTCGCCTCGGCCTTCGCGACCACCGATCTCGTCGAGTACATCATCGACTCGCCGTACCTGGACGAACTGACCGGTGGTGCCTGGCAGTTGGACGCCGACGGCCTCCTCGCCATCCCCGCCACGCCCGGCCTCGGCCTGACGCTCGATCCCCAGGCGGTGGCGCGCTACACCGGCGGGGCGCGCCTCCTCGAACGCTGATACCGTTTGCTCAAGGGAGGGTTGATGGTTTTCCCTACTGTCACCGCGACCACTGCGACGACGCCGCTCGCTGCGGTGTTGACGCGCTTGGCCGCGCGAGTGGAGGTCGCCGGGATCCTGCTGATGGGGACCACCGCGACCGGTGCGCTGACGCCCGCGAGCGACTACGATCTGCTCCTCGTCCTCGACCTGCCTGCCGCCCCGCTGAGCCTGCTGACCACCGTGATCGATGGGCGCTTCGCCGAGGGCTACGTCACGACCGTCGCGGCGCTCCGGCGCATCGCGGTGGCGGCAGCGCCCTGGCCGGATGACAGCGCCGAGGGGGCGATCGCCCGCTGGGTCGGCACCGGGCGAATCGCGCACGACCGCCTGGGCGCGTTGGTCGAGGCCCGCGCGGCGCTCGCCGCGCTCCCGCCGCCCGCCCCGAGCGCTGCCGAGGTGTACCGGGGCTGGCGCGGGACGGGATATCGCCTGGCTACCCTGCGGCGCTACCTCGCCTCGGACGACCCGGCAGCCCAGGAGGCGGTGGATTGGCGGCTCCTGCACGACCTCGGCGCGATCGCCGGGGCATATTTCACGGTGCGCGGCCTGCCGTGGCGCGGTGAGAAGGAGGCGATCCGCCACCTGACAACCGCCGATCCGGCCTTTCTCGACCTTTATCGTCGCTGCCTCACCGAGCCGGACCGGGCGAGCAGGGTCGAGCAATACGCGGCGCTGGCGGACTTGGCGCTTGCCCCGGTCGGTGGCCCGCCGCCGGAGGGCGTGGTCGTCGTCGCCCCCGGCCCGGGTTTCGGCACGCCGGATGGGGTGGGGATGGGCGGCACAGTCGAGGATGCGCTCGCCTTCTGGCAGGGGCTGGTCGCGGCGGACAGGCGCTGAACGATAGAGCCAATTTCGCATAACATCGGCCCTGTCGCCCCGTTTTCGCGCCGTGCCCCTGTCCTTCCCTCCATCAGCCGACGATCGTGATCTCGACATTCAGCACCCTGCCCTGACGGTATCCCGCTACGCTTCATGGCCCCGCTGCCATGCCCTCTTGACAGCCCGCATGGCGCTCGCTATCGTAGTGCACACGATTGCATAGACGGTCGTTGTCGGACATGCCGGGCGCGAATGGCAGGGGTGGGGCGAGTGTCGGGGCGGGTCGCATCGATCGAGGACATCGCGCGGGTGGCGGGGGTGTCGCACTCCACCGTCTCGCGCGCGCTGCGCGACGACGCACGGATCAGCGTGGAGACACGCGCGCGCGTGCGGCGACTCGCGGGCGAACTCGGCTACGTCCCCAACGGTGTCGCGCGCGGACTGCGCGAGCGCCGCACCAACACGATCGGCCTCGTCGTCACCTCGATCGCCGATCCCTTCTGGGCCGATGTGCTGCACGGCGCGGAGGGGGCCGCGCGCCCGTCGGGGATCGGGGTGCTGCTGAGTAGCGCCTACGAAGATCCGGCGCAGGAACTGGTGGCGATCGAGCGCTTCTACCAGCACCGCGTGGACGGCATCCTGGTCGCCGACTCGCGCCTCGGTGCGCGCGACGCCGCCCGCCTGACCGCCGCCCCGGTGCCGACAGTGCTGGTGAACAGTCAGGTGGACGAGCCGCGCGCGGGGTTGCGCGCGGTCTCGATCGACGATTACGCGGGGGCATTGCTGGCGACCGAGCATCTGCTGGCGCTCGGGCATCGCCGGATCGGCTTCCTCGGCGTGGGTAACCGCCCGCGCTCGAATCGGCGGCGCTCCGAGGCGTGGGGGGCCGCGCTCCTCGCCGCCGGGCTCACGCCCGACCCGGCCTGGCTCGCCGTGCCCGACGCCGATACCTCGCTCGACGATGATGCCGCCGTGGGCGAGGCGCTGCTGCCGCGACTCCTCGCCGCCGGGGTCACGGCGATCAGCTGCTACAACGATATGGTGGCGATCGGGGCGCTGGTCGGCTGCCGGGCACGCGGCCTCGCCGTGCCAGATGACCTCAGCATCGTCGGCTTCGATGATGTGCCGATCGCCCGCTATGTCGCGCCGCCACTGACGACGATCCGCCAGCCCCGCGCCGAACTCGGCGGTCGCGCGATGGCGCTCCTGCTCGAACTGCTCGCCGGCGAAGCGGGCGCGGACGCGGTGATCACGCCGATTTTAGTTGTGCGTGAGAGTACAGCAGAGGCGAGAGAGCAGTAGGCAGTAGGCAGTAGTCAGAAAGGTTTGCTGCTGGGGCTGTGCCTGTGACCTCGCCGCCGCTGACTCCTGCTCACTGACTACCGCCCACTCACAGGAGGCATAATGGACGAGCACGGGACAATCCGGCTCACGATGGCCCAGGCGACGATCGCCTTTCTCAAAGCGCAATACGTGGCGCGGGATGGCGTGGAAACGCCCTTCTTCGCCGGGATTTTCGGCATCTTCGGGCACGGCAACATCGCCGGGATCGGGCAGGCGTTGGGGCAGATGCCGGAGTTCCGCTACTACCAGTCGCGCAATGAGCAGGCGATGGTCCACGCGGCGACCGCCTACGCCAAGACCAGGAACCGGTTGCAAACGCTCGCCTGCACCTCCTCGATCGGGCCGGGCGCGACGAACATGCTGACCGGCGCGGCGACCGCCACGATCAATCGCCTGCCGGTCCTCCTCCTGCCGGGCGACATCTTCGCGCGCCGTAACGTCGCGCCGGTCTTGCAGCAATTGGAGTCGGCGGGGGGGCAAGACTTCTCCGTCAACGATGTCTTCCGCCCGGTCAGCCGTTACTGGGATCGGATCAACCGCCCCGATCAGTTGCTGACCGCCCTCCCCGCCGCCCTGCGCGTGCTGACCGACCCGGCGGAGACCGGCGCGGTGACGCTCTGCCTGCCGCAGGATGTGCAGACGGAGGCGTTCGACTATCCGACCGCGTTCTTGCGGCGGCGGGTCTGGGCGATCCCGCGCAATCGCCCGGACCGTGCGGCGCTCGCCGAGGCTGCCGCGCTGATCGCGGCCGCGCGCCGCCCGCTGATCGTCGCGGGGGGCGGGGTGCTCTACAGCGAGGCGACCGAGGCGCTGCGCGCGTTCGCCGCGCTGTCCGGCATCCCGGTCGGGGAGACGCACGCCGGGAAGGGCGCGCTGCGCTACGACGATCCGCAGAGCGTGGGGGCGATCGGGGCGACCGGCACGCTGGCCGCGAATCGCCTCGCGCACGGTGCCGATCTGGTGATCGGTATCGGCACGCGGTGGAGCGACTTCACCACCGCCTCCAAGACCGCCTTTCAGCACCCGGACGTCCGCTTCATCAATATCAACGTCGCCGCGTTCGACGCCGCCAAGCACAACGGCCTGGCGCTGACCGGCGATGCCCGCGCGACGATCGAGGAGTTGGCGACGCTGCTCGTGGATTACCGCGTCGCGGACGACTATCGCGCGGAGGTCGCCCGCCTACGCGGCGAGTGGGACGCCGAGGTGGATCGCATCTACGCGATCCGCAACACGCCGTTGCCGAGTCAGGGGGAGCTGATCGGCGCGGTCAACGAGGCGGGTGACCCGGAGGGGATCATCGTCTGCGCCGCCGGGAGCCTGCCGGGCGACCTGCACAAGCTCTGGCGCGCGCGGCACCCGAAGCAGTACCACCTCGAATACGGCAATTCCTGCATGGGCTACGAGATCGCGGGCGGCCTGGGCGTGAAGATGGCCGCGCCCGACCGCGAGGTCTACGTGCTGGTCGGCGATGGCAGCTACCTGATGATGTCCTCCGAGATCGTCACGGCGGTGCAGGAGGGTTTCAAGCTGACGATCGTCCTCCTCGATAATGACGGCTACAAGAGCATCGGCGCGCTCAGTCGCTCGCTCGGCCAGGAAGGGTTCGGCACGCGCTACGCTTATCCGAGCGAGGGCGTGTTGCCGGGCGACGATGCGGGGGCCGCCGCGCGCCCGCTGCCGGTCGATCTGGCCGCGAACGCGCGCAGCCTCGGCGCGCGCGTGCTCGCCTGCGACACGTACACGGAGTTCGTGGCGGCGCTCGGCGCGGCCCGCGCGGCCACCGAGACGACGGTGATCCACATCCGTAACGATCGCTACGTCGGGGTGCCGGGCTACGACAGCTGGTGGGATGTGCCGGTCGCAGAGGTCAGCGAGTCGGCGGGGGTGCAAGCGGCGCGCGAGGAATGGGCCGAGATGCGGGCCAAGGAGCGCTCTTTCCTGTAATCGCGGGTGGGCGATCCGAGCTGATGGGTGGCGAGCGGGGCGGAACGGAGGCGTGATGGCTGGCGGCTGGCGGATCGGCAATGCGCCCTGCTCGTGGGGGGCGTTGGAGTTCGAGGGGCTGACCGGGGCGGCGATCGGCTCGGCACAGATGCTCGATGAGCTGCGCGACACCGGCTACACCGGCACTGAGCTGGGCGATTGGGGCTTCATGCCGACCGTGCCGAACGCCCTGCGCGCCGAGCTGACCAGCCGCAAACTGGCGATGATCGGCGCGTTCGTACCGGTCGCGCTGCGCGACCCCGATGCCCACCGTGCGGGCGAGGCGGCGGCGCTGCGTGTGGCGCGGCTACTCGCTGCGGTCGCCGACGAGGCCCCCGAAACGGAGCGACCGTGTCTGGTCCTGGCCGATGAGAACGGGACCGTCCCGGCGCGGACGCAGGGGGCGGGCCGGATCACGGCGGAGCAGGGGCTGAGCGCGGGGGAGTGGCGGACCTTCGCGCAGGGCGCGGAGCGGATCGCGCGCGCCGTACGGGCGGAGACGGGGCTGCGGACGGTCTTCCACCACCATTGCGCCGGCTTCGTCGAGACGCCGGACGAGATCGCCCGCTTCCTCGACCTGACCGATCCGGCGCTGATCAACCTCGTCTTCGATACCGGGCACTATCTCTACGGCGCGGGCGACAACGACCCGCTGGCGGTGCTGGCCGGGCTCGATCGTTTCGGGTCGCGGATCGGCCATGTCCACTTCAAGGATTGCGAGCCGCACATCGCGACCGAGGCGCGCGGTGTGGGGTGGGACTACTTCACGGCGGTGCGGCACGGCGTCTTCTGCGAACTCGGGCGGGGCGCGGTGCCTTTCCTCAGCGTGGTGGAGCGGCTGCGCGCGCAGGGCTACGCTGGCTGGATCGTGGTGGAGCAGGATGTGCTCCCCGGCCTCGGCACCCCGCGTGAGAGCGCGGCGCGGAATCGGGCCTATCTGGCGGCTCTCGGTTTGTGAGGGGTAGTAGTCGGTAGTCGGTAGTCGGTGGCGGTGCTGTTGGGGTCTACCGGCATCGGCGTATCGTCTTCATACAAAGCGCAGGCAAGGGTCGGTGATCGGGCGCAGGGCGCATCCCGATAGCAAATCGGGGGCCGGACTGCTGTTTGCGGCGGCATAGCTGACGCCCCCATCACTGACTACTAGCGCATACTGACCGCTGACTACTCACACGGAGGCATTATGACGGCACAGACTCTCTCCGTCGGCCTGATCGGTGCCGGGCGGATCGGGCGGCTGCACGCGGGGCATCTGGCGGGGCAGATCCCCGGTGCCCGCCTCGGCGCGGTGGCCGATGTGCAGCTCGCGGCCGCGCAGGAGGTCGCGGCGAGGTGTGGCGCGCCGGTCGCGACCGCCGACTACACCGATCTCCTGGCCGATCCGACGATCGATGCGGTGTTGATCGCCGCCGCGACGGACACCCACGCGACGATCATCGCGGCGGCGGCGGCGGCGGGGAAGCACATCTTCTGCGAGAAACCGATCGCCCTCTCGCTGGCGGCGATCGATGGCGCGCTGGCGGCGGCCGGGCGCGCGGGGGTGAAGCTGCAAATCGGCTTCAATCGGCGCTTCGATGCCAACTACCGGCGCGTGCGTGAGGCGATCGTGGCGGGGGAGATCGGTCGACCGGAACTCCTACACATCATCAGCCGCGACCCCGCGCCGCCGCCGCCCGCTTACCTGGCGACATCCGGCGGCCTCTTCCTGGACATGACGATCCACGACTTCGACATGGCCCGCTTCCTCCTCGGCGGCGAGGTCACATCGGTCTTCGCCACGGCGAGCGCGCTGACCGATCCCTCGGTCGCTGCGGCGGGCGATGTCGACACCGCCGTGGTCGTCCTCACGTTCGCCGATGGAGCGATCGGGACGATCGAGAACAGCCGCCGCGCCGTCTATGGCTACGACCAGCGCGTCGAGATCCTGGGGAGCACCGGGGCGATCGCGATCGGCAACAACCATGCCAACACCGCGATCATCAGCGACCGGGGCGGGGTGCGGCGTGATCCGCCGCTCCACTTCTTCATGGAGCGCTACCTCGCCAGCTATCGCGCCGAACTGAGCGCCTTCGTGGAGGCGATCCGGCTCGACCAGCCCACCCCGGTGAACGGCGCGGATGGTCGCCTGCCGGTCGTCCTCGGCCTCGCCGCCGAACGTTCCCGTCGTGAGGGCCGCGCCGTGCGCCCCGCCGAGGTCGAGCAGCAAGCCGCGCTCCCCACCCTCGCCTGACATACTGCCGCCAAAAAGGATCGTAGGAAGAAATAGCCCCGCCGCTGTTTGGTACAGCGGCGGGGCTACCCTCTACTGACGACCGACGACCGACGACCGATGACCGACGACCGATGACCGACGACTCTCTACTCGCCCCCCGGCATGATCTCGTGCCGCACGGTGCCGCCCTTCTGCGACGTCACCGTGACCGTCAGTGGGCCAGCGGCGCGGACGAGCCATTCGGCGCGCGCCTCGTTCTTGAGGATCGTGGTGCCGAAGCTGAACGCCCAGCCGGTCGCCTGTGCGCGCCCTTCCAGGTGGCCGAGGGCCTGCTTCGCCTCGCCGAGCAGCACCTCCGCGCCCGCCCCGGTGAGCTCCGCCGTGACCGGCTGCGCCACGCCGAGCTGGGTCGCCTTGTCGCTGATGTTCGTCGGCAGGAACCCCTCGTTCTCCACGGTGATGCGGATGACATGCAGGCCGGGCGCGACAGTCTCCGTCTCCGCCTTGGCGATCCGCACGCGGGGGGTGATCGCCGCCTGACGCAGCACGAAGGCGTGGTTTTTGGCGCACTCCTCTGGCAGGAACTTGGGCGGCGCGTTCTGGCGCACCTTCTTGCCGTGCCAGCCGCCGATTTCGGTCGCGCCGAGCTGCGGGTGATCGAACGCCCGCCAGCGCTCGAAGCCTTCGCCAGCGAGGTTCTCATCGAGCCAGCGGAGCAGCTTCAGGCCGTCCTCCTCCGTCTGGTCCTTGGTATGCCACGGCCCCTGCCAGCGCCCCTCGATCCCCGCACGCCCCTCGATGTCCCAAAGTTCCGGCGCGAAGCCGAAGAGGCCGAGGCCGTCCCAGGTCCACTCGATGAAGCCGCCCGCCGCCGAGCGGGTGCCGCGATCGTCGATCGCCGGATAGGTCTCGTAGACCGAGCGGCAGGGGTAGCCCACGACCTCTTCCCCCAACTCGCCGATCCGCTTGTAGAGGGCGAGATCGCGCTGGGGCAGCTCGCTATCGGGCCGCGAACTCGGCATACGGAAGAGGACGCCGCCGGTGGTGTGATAGTTCTGGATCATCGCGATGTTGGGGTGCGCGATCACGAAGGCGGCGAGGGCGCGCGTCTCCGGCTCCGAGAGGGGGTACGGCCCCGCGCCCGCCTGCGAGGTCACCCAGTTGCCCGGATAGTTGCGGTTGATGTCGAGGCTCATCTTCGGCGGGGCAACCTTCAGCGGCCCGCCATGATACTCCTGCAGCACGCCTTCCGGGATGACGTGGTAATACGTGCCGCCGCGCTCGTCCGGCGCGCGCTTGAGCATCAGGCGGTCATCCTGCGCCGAGACCTTCCATTCCCCCTTCGGATCGGGGACGCGCATCGTCAGGATCATGCCGTCGCCGTCGAGATCCTCCTGGCGCAGCCCCGGCTGATCCTCCTCGTAGGGGTAGGAGCGGGTGCTGGAGCGGATGGTGTACGGGGTGGTGAGATAGCGCTCCGCGCCATCGGGGTTGACGCGCGGCAGGACGTAGAAGGTACGCGTATCCACCAGTTCGGTGATCAACGCATCCTGCCCGTACTGCGTCAGCAACTCGTTGATCGAGTAGAGCGCCGCCGCCGAACCGGTGACCTCCCCGGCGTGCATGTTGGCGTCGATGTACTGCGCCGGCTTGGTGTCCGGCGCGCCGGTCGCGCTGTTTGTGATCGTCAGGCACCAGATATCACGCCCCTCGTGGCTCTGCCCGATCGACGCGATCCCGGCGAGGGTCGGGAAGGCGTCGGCGTAACCACGCAGCAGCGCGGTCAGTTCCTCATAGTGGTAGAAGCGATCGAAATGAACGGCCGGCGCGTTCGCCATCTGTGGCTCCATCCTCTGCCCCTGCGGGCGCTAGTCCATAGCAATTGGCCCCAGGCCGTCATACCGTTGGCGCAGGATACCCGGTGGGGGCGCGGCGAGCAAATGGCGTGGGGAAGGGGCGAAACCGGACCTTGGTACCAGCCGTGCGTCATTGAAGCGAACGTGGGCGCGGGCGTACACTGATCGGCGTGACGCATGAGCGAGCTTGGATCGGAGCGGGATGCTACAGCTACAGGAACGACTCGCGCCGTTGCGCGCGCGCACAGGCATGGATGAACTCTCGTTCCGCCTCACCGTCCTCCTCGGCCAACCACCGCTGATCGATGCCACCCTCCGCCTCTTCTCGGCGGGCATTCTGCCGCCACAGGCGCGCAAACGCTTCCTCTTCGCCGGACTCGAAGCGCACGAACTGGCGCGTACCCTGCGCGCGATCCGTTCGCTCGGCGATTGGTCCGGCGCATGGTCCGCCGAGGCCCGCCGCCTGGAGATCCGCGCCCTGGCGGCGGAATTGCCCGGCACCCCGGAGGCGACCGCGCGCGCGGCCCGCTTCTGGCACGCGGCCTCGCTGGCCTACGGCTTCGCCGGGACAGCGGTCGGCGTGGCGGCGACGACCGACGACGCGCTGGAAAGGGCGCGACTCGCCGCCTTCCGCCGCGCCGCGCCCGGCCTGAATCCCCCCGCCGAGATGGTCACGCTCCCCTGGCGCGAGACGCCGCTCCCCGCCTGGCTGCGTCGCCCCGTGGGGGCGACCGGGCCGACGCCGCTCGTCGTCCTCTTCAATGGCGCGGGGATCGTCAAGGAGGAGATGGCCCTCTGGGGCGAAGCGTTCCTGGCGCGCGGCATGGCGATCCTGGCGTTCGATGGGCCGGGCTGTGGCGAGCTACGCGGGCGTATGGCGACCGCTACGGGGCAGGAGGACATCACCGCGACGATCCTCGCCTGGGCCGACGCCCAGCCTACGCTCGATGCGGAACGGGTAGGGCTGTTAGGGGTCAGCTTCGGCGGGGCGCAGGTAATCCACCACGCGGCGCGCAACCCGCGCGTCGCCGCGTGCGTCTCGGTGACGCCCCCATACGATCCGGCACCATACGTCGATCGGGTCCACCAGTTCGTGATGGCGGAGATCGCGGCGCTCGTCGGTGCGACCGACGCGGCGGAGATCGTGGCGCGCGCCGATGAATTGTCGTGCGTGCCGTTCGTCGCGGACGTGCATTGCCCGAGCCTGGTGATCGGCGCGGCGATGGACACGATCCTGCCGCCGACCGAGGCGGGCCGCCTGC
>JAABUK010009408.1_pt1 | contig 13361 bp, 11 predicted proteins | sample 5559141 | NCBI WGS metagenome assembly JAABUK01 (sample SAMN10711869, study PRJNA513367) | rock metagenome | isolation source: Antarctica rocks | place: Antarctica: Victoria Land, Pudding Butte nord | collected 2016-01-03
ACTGGAGCAGGTAACGGTACCTACCGTGTCAAGAGAGAAGACCAAACAGGAGCCGGTGGGCAATGGTACTGATTTGCTTGAGGTGGTGGTAAGGTTAGGTGGCTGTGTTATGACCACCCCGCTCTTTACCACCTTTGCCTTTTACGAATTACCGCCAGCCGGAGCTTGACCACTTTCCTTGGCCTCCAGGCATTACGACGGCGTACACCATCATCTTTTTATCGGACACGCCTTGTGTTTCTTTTCCATCTCCACTTTGTCAGCTATGCTTCTATGGCTCGTACGCTCTCTCGGTCTCAGGATGTCTAGGTGGAATGCTCGGGACTGTCAAACCACTCGAGCTTCTGATCTTCCTCTGGACCTTGGGCTCACGAACGGCACGCCGCTGGCTAACGATGGTAACAATTCGACTTAAACACATGATCGGTTACGGTTCGAGGCATGAACGGACAGTAATACACGATATGGAATTATTCAACACGAATCTACCATGGAATCGATGTCGACACCGTTATTCGTACTAACGGACTATTTCACATTGCACTAATCCCCCCTTGCACATCCATGGTTATTGGCTTTTTATCCTCATGACACGCTTTCGGTTTAGACACGGATTTCTTTCTTAGCAGGCACAGCAGAGGGGAAGAATGTGAAATGCAGCGATTGGAGGCAGGATAAGATTGCGAGGAATAGGAAAGGATCATCTCAACCACAAGACCTTGCGGGTTTTCGGTACGGGGCTTTAACCGGCCGGTATTCGCAATGGAACTGGGATGTTCCTGGGATTGCTTAGGTATTATGGATATGGGACAAGGGCCGCGTCCGGGGTGGTATTGCTGCTGTGCCTGCTTGTTCTGGTTTCTTTTCTTTTCTGTTTGTGCTGCATGCGGGATCAAGACTTGCGGAAAAACAGGGTTCGAGGAGCGTGCTTGGAGGAGACCACCAGTTATTCTCAACCGCCATGATAAATTCAGCTCTTCAACTTTGACTGGCTTCAGATCTTGGTGCTTGTATTATACTTCCATTAAAATTGCCATCTATAGAAAAGCGTCCCATCACAAGTACACCCCCCATATAGAGGACTATACCTCCAGCGGCGTGATGAAAATCGACAAGATCCCAAAACCCGCAATCTGTTACCAAAACTACACACCATCTAGTGTATACCTACATACTACCCCTTTTCTAAAGTCACCAAGACCAGTTGATATTAGACATTGAGACAGGGAGTGTTGCGAGTGTTGTGGAAACTGTACTAGCGCATCTCAGCCCTGTGGTGTGGAGATTAATACCGTACCGTACCAACCCCCCTTTTTCAACCATGTAAGCGAAAAGCGAAAAGGAAAGAAGGGGAAAAGCAGAATAAAGAAATATTTTGGATGATGAGTTGATAAAGTACCTAATTGAAGCAAAATTTTCGTGCAATGTTTTTGAAATTTTGTCTGGCAACTAGGTACCTTACTTCCTTCTTGGCCCAAAACGGGCAGAATTAACCTCCTTTGCCGGGAGCCGGACCCGGATTAATCGTCTTTGGAAATCGCGGATACGGTATCCGTGCCCCTCACTAAGCTCATTCTTCACTTAGTGCTCGGCAGCCATGCAACAGTTTCAGCCATGCAACAGCTGAATTCAACTACTCATCATATACATGATAATATTTAACCAATTCCTTCAAAATAACCCGCCATTTCTTTTGGTAAGCCTGAACGAACTTAATGCGAGCAGCCCTATGAGGCTTAGTAGCCCTGTAGCACTTATTTAGTGCATTTAAATAACGCTTTTCCCAGGCCGCTTCGCGCTCCTTCTGCCTCTCGTCCTCCAATTTCTGTCTATCTTGAGTCATACTTCGAGCATCTTTGGCGTACAAGATGCCTTCGATTTTGAGAACCTTACCCGACTGCTTTTTGCGTGCTTTGCGAGCATTTTCAGCGGCTTCTATTTGGCTTAATTGATCCTGCAGCAACTCCATTTTACGAGCCATCGCGCTAGCGCCTTTCCAGAACGTTCCAAGCTTTCTATCAAGATTTTCTGCTGTCGATTCTTTAGTTAGCTCAAGCAGCTGATTTCCAAGTGCTGCTCGGCTAGTAGGAGTGATCCAAATGACTGGATCGCCTATAATAGATGATGATGTAATAGGTCGATCCGTATGTTCAATAGTTCGAACTTTATTCAGTACTATCTTCGGATCAAAAGGAATTAGACCAGTATGCTTTCATGCAGATCGAATGGTAGATTCTTTGAAGGCTTTGGTTCGAAACTCGTTGAATGCAGCCAAAAATTCGACTTTTGAAAAGATCTCGTCACCCATTTGAACAGCTCGGTTAACCGCCTCCGAATGTCAGTGTTTCAGAGGCTGAAAAACACATACATTCAGCGGCTGAAGCAGATGAGTAGTATGCGAAGGTAAGCCGAAGGGTATGATCTTGTGATCTTCACAGTAGGATAGAAATTCGCGTGTATGGTGGAATCCATAGCCATTCATCACAAGCATTCTCCAAGCTCCCTTTTGATGCTTTTGACTAAAGCGATCGAAGTGCTTCAGCCATCGAAGGGAAATCCAGTCGTTTGAATAGCCTGTATCAGAGGTAGTGATTAACACGTCGTCGTCAAGATCGTTGTTAAAATGAGGCGTCAAAAGTTGAACTTCAGTCATAATTAGCATTGGCGGTATATCCTTGTCCCCTTCGCTGATGCATTCGATGCTCGTCAATGACTCTCTATTATCCGGATCCTTGGAGTAGATTCTTCTATTTGAATCTACAGTAACAACCCAATCGGAGCGTGCAATGCCCATACGATAGCCGGTTTCGTCGAAATTCCATGTATCATCCTCCGTTATATCATATTGAACCACCATCTCTTTAAATTCATCAAAATGAGTCTGTAGTACTTCCGAATCATGCGCGTTCTTTCTGTCAGCTGCTATAGACTTTCGTTTAGCTTTGAAGAGATCTGGCTGACGATCTAATCAGCGCTTGGCCCATTGAGCGTTCAGTAGAGGTGGAGGATTCCAACGAGGAGAGTCCTGAGCACGAAGAGCGTTTGCCGTCGATTGCACCATGTGTAGCCTAGCTGGCAAGCCTAACTGATCCAGTGTGATTAAATATTGTCGTAAAGCTGACTCCTGATCAGGTTTTAAAGCTCTGTTATGCAGTCCTCGTACTGCTGTTTTGGACTGATAACCCTTTAGTCTAGATCGAAGTCTTTCATATGGAACACGAAATTCGCGCGCAATTTCGGCCCGATTAGGATTTTCGCGCGTGTTTATGGCGTCAATAGCCTTCTGAATGCGATCCTCGATGATAGCGTAAGTAGCAGCCATGTGGTTGAAATTTGGTGGATTTTTGAAGGTGGTGAATCAAAAATATGAAGATTTATTGTTGCATGGCTGAAACTGTTGCATGGCTGCCGAGCACTAAGTGAAGAATGAGCTTAGTGAGGGGCACGGATAGGTCTGATTTAGTCTGCACTGAGGGTAAGTTAGGTTGCGGTATGATGATGATGAACTTGTTGCCTTTGGTGCTTGGGTTCTGTTCCCCTAGGAGGGAGGGAGGAATGGGCATGAGTATAAGGGGCTGTGTAGTCAGGGAATAGATATTTTTTGAAACTGTTACTCTAGCTCGAATGTAGAACGTGATTTCGCATTTCTTATAAAGGTCGATAGCACTAGGTGTTACAATTGAACATTGAGAGGGGGAAAGTTGTAGTTATTGTGGTCGGGATATGGGTTAGAGGTTTACATACTTAAAATACGAAAAAAAAGGTACTTCGACGCCGGGAGTCGAACCCGGATCTACTCGGGTCAAACGACTTGAAAGCGAATGATGCTAAACCGTTACACCACGTCGAACAGCTACTGGGTAAAGTGGCTGTTATTTAGTATATATATCATCCGGCTCGGCCAGAAATTAAGCGAACCCCCTTTTTCTGCCTCCTATCCGATTTTCTTCAACGCACAATTTACGTAGACTACTTAGAGCGATTCTAGTTGTGAGACTAGAGAGGACTGAAGATGGTATTCAGTGATGCTAAAAGTGTGATGGAAAATGGTTGTGGCTTTGGGGGCCGCATAGTTATTTAGTTAGGATATCGCTAAAACCTTACTTATTTACCGCCATTAAGGATTTTCCCACCACTTTAATCCACTTAAGACGGTTCCTTTTAAATTCAGCTTACCCAGAGATCAGATCCCGATTTCGGATTGCTATGATCTGTGATGTGCCTGTGAGTTCTATGATGTGAACTACTAAAGAGGCTCAGGGGCTTGTTGGGTTGTAGCCACGACTTGATTATGGATTTGACTTTAGATATAATGTGTATCAAAGGGATTTGGATGCGGCTTTGATGGGATTTCGAGAGAGCAGTTGGTACGGCGGTCCATTCTGATTTTATCGCCAATTGGAAAAATCGAAGTATTGAGATTAATACTTACATGAACAGAACGGCGCTGTTACATTAAGGTAGCATCTACGTTCAAATATGGCTCTATCGCTTTAAATACTCAATATTTGTAGGGAAAGACCTCATTCAGTACAGATGCAGCTGATTCCCTGAATAGATGAAATGGTAAATTGGTATCTTCAAATCCCGATTTTCGATTTCCCGTTTCTTAACACTTGAACATTTGATTTCTATATTATCACAATTCCTTCTTCGACTTCTACATGTGAACGTAATATCGCTTCGAGTCATCGTGACACAAATATTCAGCTTAATCGTAACAGAATATTGTGATCACCTGTAGTACAACAGAATAAGCAGATAGGCTAGGGTATTACTTTACAGACTGTTCTTTCAATTCTTAATTGTCGAAACCTCGTTTTGTCGGTAAGTTCATAATGAACTGCCGTACTAGTGATATCCGGGGTGTCAATGTTGACTTTTGGCTTCAACACCAGGAAGGAATAACACAACATCGCACTATACCTCTCAAACAACGTCTTCACCTTCACCATTAAACTTTCAAGCTCAAGTAGTCAAGTCTAACACTTTAAGACTGCATAACATACCTCGCAAAAAGCAAAGCACAAACCCTGGAATCCATCCATTTGACAATCCACCATGGCGGATCCTCTTATATGGTCCAAATTGCCCGAGCACCTCGTACCTTACATCATCGAGCAGGCTCAAGATCTTAAGACTCTCAAGAACTGGTGTGAAGCAACGAAAGGGACATGGCATCTCAACCGGGTAGCTACAAGACTCCGCTGGAAGACCTTTACCATCCACAAGAAAAACCTGTATATGGGTAACTTGTTTGACCCCCCCGAATGGGCTGACCAAGACTACTTTACCGCAAAACGCATAAAAGACAGAGCTGCTAAGGGCGAATTCAGTCAAGCCATACGTGAAACCGATGGGAGATCAGGGTATGGGGTTATACCAGCTACGTTGATAAAACGCCTGTTGGTCAACGTTCAAACTGGATGGGGTAGCGATTATGTGAAAGATACCGTCGCTATTGCAGGCTTCCTCTTGACGCTAGACATCTTACTCGATCAAAATCCGAGTTTGGAAGAAGTTGAGCACTTTGGACATTTATGTCAAGACCAGCTCGACCGATTCGTGAAAATTCAAATCTATATGGGGAGAATGTTAGAATATATGCTGGCGTATGGGAGATGTAGAGGTGAGGTTGGTGGGTTTGTGGTGAGGGGTGGGAGAGATGGGGTGCGAAAAACACAACTACTGTAGAGGAGGAATTGCAAGAGCTGATAGAGCTAGAGAGAGGCTGCTTATCGCTCTATACATCAGGACGAATTCTTCTCAACTATGACCAGCGTTTTGCAGCATATTGGGATGATGAATAATATGGACTCGTTTGGGCACGGTTGTCAAACTTGGCTAGCTGATACAATTTTGAGATCTATGCACAGTGAATATTCGAATAGTACTGATATGAACCCATGGAGGCGAAGTGCTTGAGCCGCAATGTGAGTCATTGACAGAAACAACCATCCAAAACACCGAAGCATCTCACGTTGTAACCTTGCGCTTCACCGTACGCACTATCTTTCGTCTCTTGTTCCATGACACGTCTTGCATGGGCGGCCTTTTGACTATGCTACACGCACGCTCAAAGTCAATGAGCATTACTCGCTGTGTTTCGCGATTCCATAGGAGATTAGGTGATCTGACGTCACACTGGTCGATCCCTTCACGTTGAACTTCGCTGACCGTTCGTCGTATCTCTGCCTGCAATCCAGAGATGTCTTCGCTCTTGTCGATGGTTGTGCCACCCCAGGACATCAATAGCATATGCAAGATGTAGACTCGTACGTCGAGATAATATATCTCAAGAAGATCAATATTCCCCAGACATACCGGCACTGCTTTCCCTTGAATTGCCTCAAGTTGCTGATATATCTTTCCCTCGTGTAACAGATCAGGTACGAAAGCATGCACTGTTCCTTTACCAACGAATACATAGCCATGCGAGACCAATGTGATCCTGAATAGAGATCCCCGTGCCCCTTGTAAGCTTAGAGGCTCGCAGTTGTGATCTAGATCCTCAGCCAGCTGTTTCTGAACGAGCTTCAAAAAATCCGATTGCATTACCGTATGTTTTCCATCGATTTCTGAATGATAAGCAGCGTTTGGACAATCTCTATCCAGTGAGATTCCTTGTGTAACTCCTAGCAAGCATTTCTGAGTACAATACTGCCGTTCCTTGCCTGCATCGCTCCCGCCTGCTTGATTCTGGCTTTGATCGCTGCATTGCCTGCCTGACTGGCCAGACCTATTCGTAGAATTTCGCTCGCTTACTCCGCTGGGATTGCTAGGTGGGCTGGGACCACCTTCGTCATCATCGGGAGGCTTACGCGGATTTCCTTGCCCTTGCCATGACCTGATATCGTATTTGCTTTCGATTGGTCCTTTCCGGCCACCTTTGTACAGCGGTGAATTGCGCGAAGCCTTCCTCCTCGCTGCGAGCTTTCTTTCGCTTGCGGGCGTCTGCTGGAGAATGGTTTCATAATTGTCGGTCGGATGTTTCTTGCGCTGGTCTTTCGCGCGCGCGCGCCATACATGGCCCCTGCGTTTAGACTTCAAAGCCATCAGACAAAGGCATGCCACCTGTGCTATGGCCGTTCGTGATTCTGAAGAGGCCAGATCATCATCGTCAACCTCGTCTGCTGGCACGGTTACATGATAATGTAGAGTGGTTGGATCTTCTTCCCTGATATGAAGAAAAACAAACGACTCTCCCGTAGTAATATAGCTGTATTCAAGCCCATTCTCAATCATGTAGTGAAACGTTTGGGTCGCAACAGCCGCGACTAATTTGTCTGCATTGTATTGCAATCTTGCCTCTATGGCCGCCTCTTCCCTCTCGGCTTCGTCTGCCTCCTTTTTCTCCTTTGCCGTCCTATCCCTTTTGGTCTCCCTAGCCACCTTGGATGAGTCAGAAGTCTCATGCCCGTCGCCGTCTGGAATCGGCGGCGGAATAGTGACTCTATCAAAAACCTCACTTTTCAAGTCCATCTCGCGAAATCCACTTTGGAGTGCGCCAGCCGAAAGCTTGTGTGGTGGTTTGTATTCGATAATGAACAGTAGCTCTCGTTTGTTTTCTGCGTCTCTATAAACACAGTACTGGTCGGCACGAGTTCGATCAGGGAGGCTTGATATTGGCTCAAGTAAGCCGGCTTGAGAACGTGGTGGAGGCGTTTTAGGGGGTTGTATATGCAGACGTTCTTGAACTTCTTGTGCAGCATCACTGAGAGAGTTGGGATCGTTCTCAAAGGTGATACGCTGCCCAAGCATAAGGCCAAGCTGCTCTTCGGCATGCGAAGTCTGGTGGAGATTATTGAGGATTTTGGCTGCTGGCTCTTCCAGGGCTACCTTCTCATAGCTCCGAAGACCCGCTTCATTGGCGAGTCTTATACGGCAATGATCCCGACCAAGATCTTCAATGCTGTTAGCTGCATTAAAGAGCCGTGGAGCCGGCTGTTCCGGTGGATGAAACAGAGAATGTAGAGTATGGAAGTGATTCTCCTGAATTTGAGGGAAATCCTTCCACGGACTAAGGACTCTCGGGTAGTATTTATTTTTCGCGCTCGTGGATCCTTTCGAAGTCAGACTCTTATCGGTTTCGATCTTTAAATGTTTGTGTAGGTGTTCGTGACAAGCTTTTAGGTATTCTGAGAAGTTTGTTTTCTGTACGCGCCTACGATCTTCATCAGCTCGTAGATCTGCGTCCCTAGGACCCTAGCACACCTTTCTGCCTGCTTTCTGGCCTGTTGTTCTTGCTCCAGCTGAGCCTGAAGGCGCTGAATCTCAGAACTAACTTCAGACATATTGCAATCGAGAAGTCGAACCGCCTAGAGAGATGCACAGCGTTAAGTAGTAGTAGTAGTAGTAGTAGTAGTGGTAGTGGTAGGCATTGTTTATTTATCCGCATAATGCCAAGGTTGCTTCGGAATCCGAATAAATATCGTTGTATTCTATTAGCGTGTGCAGAAAGCTATGGATTCCTTGGCATCGCGTCCCCCCCCAAATTTACTATTGAATCCAGACATTCTTGACATTCTCAAACCTTCAACGCTTTCGCATTAGAAAAATCAATCAAACAGGTAAATATGAAGCTGATCAAACGTCTCAACTAGACAACTACTGATCTTCTGTGTAGCTAGCTATGACAGGTCCACTGGCTCCGGCCCTTCGCTCGAAGATACTACGCCTCCTGCTTTTACATTGGAGCCCCCCCGCCATCGCCGAAGAGGTTCACTCTCACCGTAACATCGTTTATACTATGCAAGAGAATCTCTTCATGTATGACTCTCCCTTTAGACCTCAGTTTCGTCCGAAGAGCGCTCCTCGAAAGGTCTTTCCAGCCGCTGAAGACTCCCTAATTACATATCTGGAGTAACAGTCATGAGCCATGCAGAAAGAGATGGTGTGGTTTCTATGAGAGGAGTGAGGTATACATGTTCATAGGTTCACGATATCCAGGATCCTGAAAAAGAGACACTGGAGTGAAAAGAGGGGACAGCGTGTCGGCATCAGACAGAACGATGAGCTGCGATTAAACTGAATTGCCTCTCTTTCTTCGCTGCTTTGAAATTATCAATGATATATTCCTTGAAATTGCGGGGGCAATTGGCTTTGGCAGCAGCGCCTGCAGTGTTTGCTTTGACGGCAGCGTCTACAATGGTCCTAGCAGCGACGTCAGCCTTGGCTTTGCGAGCAGCGTCTGCTTTGGCTTTGCCAGAAGGTTTCTTCGATCTTGATGAGGTGCTTGAGGGGATGAGTGAATCCTCTAGAGGTAGGTTCTGACTTCGGCGTGACGACGGCATGATGGCTGAGGGGGGGGGGGCTACAAGGATGTTAGCACTGTGAAACGTTTGATCAGCTTCATATTTACCTGTTTGATTGATTTTTCTAATGCGAAAGCGTTGAAGGTTTGAGAATGTCAAGAATGTCTGAATTCAATAGTAAATTTGGGAAGGGGCGTGATGCCAAGGAATTCATAGCTTTCTGCACACGCTAATATGCGAAACCTGTGCCGTTTTTTATTTTTTGCCGAGCGCCCCATCAAAATTTCAAAAAGTGCAAAATAAGAACCAGATTTGTAGAATCAACCCCACTGCCCCCCCAGTGCTTCATATGTAGTATATTCAATGCTCCATATGTAGTATACCCAGTGCCCCAAACGTGACCTATTCAGTGCTCCATACGTAGTATATTCAATGCTCCATATGTGACCTACTCAGTGCTTAGTATGTGACCTATCCAGTGCCTCATATGTGGCCTACCCAGTGCTCCATATGCGACCTATCCAGTGCTCCATATGTGACCTACCCAGTGCTTCATATGTGGCCTACCCAGTGTCTCATATGTAGTATATCCGATGCTCCATATGTGGCCTACCCATTTCTCCTCCATATGTAGTATATTCAGTGCCCCATATGTGACCCGTCCAGTGCCCCATATGCGACCTATTCAGTGCTTCATATGTGAGCTATTCAGTGCTCCATACGTAGTATATTCTTTGCCTCATATGTACTATCTATATTCAATGCCTCTCATGCGGTCTATCCAGTGCTTCATATGTAGTATATACGATCTATTCAGTAAGTCGCATAAGAGGCACTAGATAGGCCACATATGAGGCACTGAATAGGTCACATATGAAGCACTGAATAGATCACATATGAAGCACTGAGTAGGTCACATACGAAGCACTGGGTATACTACATATGGAGCATTGAATATACTACATATGGAGCACTGGGTAAGTCACATATGGAGCACTAGATATACTACATATGAAGCACTGGGGGCTCAGTGGGGTTGATTCTACAAATCTGGTTCTTATTTTGCACTTTTTGAAGATTCGCTAATTTTGATGGGGCTCTCGGCAAAAAATAAAAAACCGCACAGGTTTCGCATAGGTACAACGATACCTCCGTGAACCGTGCTCAGATATCCTTCACTGTGGAAGAGGGGGGGATGAGGGTGGAGGGTCGGGGCGAGGAAGACTTTGTATACTCGAATATCTGGAAATCGTAATATGTGATGATTACCTTTCGGTTCTATAACACAACGCTTCCAAGTGTATATGCAGAAACCCCCCCACCTGTACCTGGCTCAACATGCCAATGCTCCTTCTTCGCTTCGTCAACCACAATCATGCTTATAACCAAAAAAATCTACATCTCCCCAACGGGAATTCGATCTCGAGGGAGATTTACAAAAACAGAGCGAGGTAAACAAAGCAACAAACAGATCCCCCTCCCCAATCATAGCCCTGCACTCAACGCTCTTCAACCGCCTGAACAACCCCAACCGGAATAAATTCTCAACCTTCGTAAGCCGAAAACATGCGCCCCTGATCCAAGCTCCATGACACCTTCCAGCGGTCTCAGCAACGGGGAACTGCGCATGTACTGTACGCCCTGCCCCTCGGCAGACACCTTTCGATCGTTGGGCTCGCGGCAGCCCAACCAAGCTCATTCGTCGGAATAAACGTCATGGATGATATAAAGCCCCCTATGTAGGGTTGCGGCACCGCTCCTGCCGAATCTCATCATGATGCCAAACCTTCTCCAGCGGCATTCTCGGAAAATAATGGTAGGGTTAGACAGTTATATTTTGATGGGGCAGGAAAGAATTTTTGGTAGGACGGTTCGGTGACGGGCTGGATTACTGTGGGTCAAGGGGAACGAAATTTAATTTTTGGAAAGCCCGGTTGATATCGATGGAGTTATCCATCACTTCTTATTGAGACAAGAATGCGGCCTTCACGTCTTGGCCGTACCTAGCCATCTTTGAAGAGGGTGCACGAAAATCACTATAACAAACAAACGATCTCTCGCAAGAGATCGTTTAAAATGATCAAGTAGGCTCTTCGTTTTTCTGAGATAAGTATCATCCGTTAATCTCGACTTTGAGTACGAAGATAATTCGATAAGCAAGGTTGGACAAAGCGATAAACGAAATCGACTAACCTCGAGTTTCGATGCTTGAACAATTGCTTGATCGGATAGTACATAGTAGCTTTCCACCGACTCGAGCCGCACTGATACTTCACACCCTTCAAAAGGGCTGTGGAGAAACTTTTTTTTAAAAAAAAAGAGCCAGCACCTACCGGTACGACCAGGGTCATAAAAAATCACTACGTCGCATAGGAAAACTCCCGGGTTACACGCCTCACTAAACCCCAAAGGAGCACACGATGAGACCGGCCACTTCCTCTTCAAAAAAAGATCGTACCGGACAAGCCGAGATGCAGATATACTTTTGGCCCAACATGGCATCAGACGCAACGCCTCTACATTACTTTATAGTTGCTTACGGCATGCGCCCCAAAAAGGTGCAGACGCCGCGAGGCAACGCAAACACTCCAGCCTAGTCAAAAACCCTTCTTCATCCGAATGTTGCTGTTGGGAAATGGAACTTTAGTGGAACCGTTCGCCACCGACGGAAACTAAAAGGATTTCCGATATATATACTCAACTTCGGGAAAGTGCGAAGAGGTCAAAGTCAGCAAAACACTACCGGGTTTTTTTGTCAAAGATATAGACGTGAGTGAGTAGACTTCTTTAATTTTCCGGAAGTAAATATCATGAATTTATTTCGGGTGTCGTTGCGAGGCTTGTGGTGATGTAAAGAATTTGAGCAAAGGAGCATGTGAACGTGCAAACCGTGACTCTTCGTGTGCATGCGGCAGGGTGGGCACCAACGATGACGGGTGGCATGATATATTGTGCTATCGGTCGTTCTTTGCCGACTGTCTGCACCCCCATGGTGTGCCCTGGCCATAACAGTCCCTCTGTATACTGTTAATGTCTAGCTTTGCTGTTTAGGCTTCTGAGATTACCATGGAAAGAAGCGTACTCTAGCTTAATCGGAAGCAGGCAAGAACAGACTCAGGTGGACTTGGAGATACGTGCAGGATAAATCTGGCGAATCGAGCAGGTTCAAAAAAGGGGTGACCTAGTACGGGGGAAAGAAAGGTGCGAGGCCGAGGAGGCCCAAAAGTTAGAACCACCTTTCAGTATCATGATGGTAGATGCTATGCCACGATAGGAGAGAAGGTTGGAAATGGGACAATCCTTTGCGCTGCCGGTTCTTGACGACCCGTTTGAATGCAAATCTACAAATAGCTTCTCCGCTGATACATCTGCCAGGCTTGAAGCACGTCCGTTTCGGCATCATAGCTAAGCAGCCATTGCTGGAACTCAGGATCTGCCCAGCGATTGGGATATCCTACAAACGGCTCCATTGTTGTCAATTGCCTGTCTCGTTCTCGTTGACGTTCACCGTCCGGCAAATCGAATATGCTTCGCATGGAGGTGCTGTCGTTTGTGATACGGCTAGTCCGAGGGTTCCGGGCCTTCTCAAAGATTTGCATGAGGTGTGGTAGCTGGTTGATATTTTCTAGGTTCTCAAAAAGAGCGCCTAGTGCGGCGCCATCTTCTACCGCTTGTGCTGCTCCTTGTGCACTGCGACAATGTCTGCATTAGTATAACATGTCTTATGCGGAAGAGGATGCTTACAGGTATGGCAGCGTTGAGTGACAGGCATCTCCAATCAAGACAAACCGCCCACTTGAATGGCTCCATGTGTCCAATGGCCCCATGATCTGTAATTTCCATTTTAGTGCGCCAGTGGCCAGCTCAATAAGTTTTCTCAGTTTGGGATCCCAATTGCTGAAACGCTCTTTAATCTCCTTTACATCTGCGTTTGAGACGGTGGCTATCTCTGTGATGTTGTCTGGGCACAGAAGTACGACGTTGCAAAGTCCGTCCTGCTTAAGTTGATAGCATACGGCATGAGCATCAGGGCCCATCCAACATATAACAGGATGTCCATCCAGTAATTCACAGAGGTCTTCTTGTCGCATGATATCGTCGATTTTT
>JAABUK010009409.1_pt1 | contig 13357 bp, 13 predicted proteins | sample 5559141 | NCBI WGS metagenome assembly JAABUK01 (sample SAMN10711869, study PRJNA513367) | rock metagenome | isolation source: Antarctica rocks | place: Antarctica: Victoria Land, Pudding Butte nord | collected 2016-01-03
ACGGGCGGCTGGAACTCGGCCTCGGCGCGGGGTGGTACGTGCCGGAGCATGAGATGTTCGGCATCCCCTTTCCCCCGCCCGCCGAACTCGTCGGGCGGTTCCGCGAGGCGGTCGAGATCGTCGATTCGCTCCTCCGCAACGAGGTCACGACGTATGATGGCGCGTACTATCAGTTGAAGGATGCGGCGTCACGCCCCCGCCCGATCCAGCAGCCCCGGCCGCCGCTGACGCTCGGCGCGCACGGGCGGCAGATGCTGAAGATCGTCGCGCAATACGCCGACCGCTGGAATTCGCACGGCACCGTCGCGGAGATGCGCGCCCGCAACGAAATCCTCGACGAGCACTGCGCCGCGATCGGGCGCGACCCGGACGCGATCATCCGCTCGCTCTACGGCTGGGCCGCCCTGATGCCGAATGACCCGTGGGCCTCCGTCGATGCCTTCGAGGAAGTCGTCGGCCAGTACCGCGCGGCGGGCATCAACGAACTGCTGATCGATGCCCCCGGTGACGCACAAATGTCCGTCCTCGAGCGGGTCGCGACCGATATCCTGCCGCGTCTCCGGAAGGAGAGTTAAGCCACGAAAGTACGGACGATTTGTCCGCTGCTCACGCCGTCTTCGCCTCCTCATGGGCCGCGCGGGCGACGACATCCGCCAACCACGCATTGAGGCTCTTCTGCCTGCGCGTGGCGGCGATCACGGCGTCGTGGTGCACGTCAGGCGGAATGCGGAGTACCAGTTTGCCGGAGAATGGCTTCTTCGGCTCCTTCCCGCGCTCGGCGCACCAATCGAGGTACACGTCAACGGAGCGATGAAACTCATCCTCAATCTCGTCTGTGCGCTTTGACTCAAAGGTAATCACATCATCAAAGCCGATCACATGGCCGTAGAGGATTTTCGCCTCTGCGTCGTACTCAACCTCACCTGTATAGCCCTTGTAACTCATCGTCGTCTTCATGGCCTTTGCACTCCTGCCTTTTCGAGAAACTTCCGTACATCCCTGATGCGTCCTTGCGCTGCGATGCGCTTGGGGTGCGGCACGTGGAAGACCGCGCTCGCATCGTTGAGCGCAACCACGATGCGCGACCCTTCCCGCTGCCGAATCTCCGCGCCCAAGGCCGCAAACAATCCCTCGATGTCATCCCACGGCAGCGAGGATGGAACCGGCTTGGTGAAGATGGATGCCAATGTCCGGTGCTGCTTCGTGTTCACGCGCCGTATAGTATCAGTTTTCAGTACCACTGTCGAGGGGTGGGTTGTGCCCGTAAACGATACTGTTGGCGAAATCGTCGAGAAGGTGTACGGACTCAGGAAACGCGCCGGGATTTCGGGAGAATTTGCGCGAGGCGGTCGCTGTTTCGGATTTCGCCAACAGTATCCGTAAACGTCTGTAAGCAAAAGCAGTCGCGGCACACGGAGAACCGATGCGCCCCGGCTGAAATGGAGATGACGTACCGATACCGGCGACCGCGTTGCCGTACCTGGCGTCGCTTGGTACGATTGGTGCCGTTCTCCCGTGCGCTGAGGTCTCTAAGGCCGTGACCCGCGAAAGGTGATCGCCGTGCGCGTCCTGTTCACCTGCCTCCCGTTCCTCGGCCACTTCCACCCGCTGGTGCCGCTCGCTCGGGCGCTGGAGGATGCCGGTCACGAGGTCGCATTCGCCACCGGCCAGACACTCTGCCCATTGGTGACGGCCACCGGCTTCCGCACCGTGTCGATGGGCTTCGACCCGCAGGGGCGCGGGTGGTTCGACCTGTTCCCCCACCTCCTGACGATCCCCTCGGGGCCGGCGCGGACGGCCTGGTTCGAGGGGCGCATCTTCGGCTTCATGGCCGAGTGCGCGGTGCCCGACCTGCTGCGGCTCGCCGCGCGGTGGCGGCCGGACGTGCTGGTGCGCGAGCCGTGGGAGTACGGCGGCTGCGTGGCGGCGGAGCGGCTCGGCGTGCCCCACGCCACGGTGGGGGTGGGCGCCTTCCACCCGCCCGACTACGCCCAATCGTTGCGCGCCCCGGTGCTGAACCGGCTCCGGCGCGCCTTCGGCCTGCCGGACGACCCCGACCTGGCCATGCTCTACCGCTACCTGCACCTCGCCCTCGTCCCGCTGCGGTTCCAGGACCCGGCCGTGCCGCTGCCGCCGACGGCGCACGCCGTGCGGCTCCCGATCTTCGACCGATCGGGCGCGGAGGGGCTGCCGGGGTGGGTGGCCGATCTGCCGGAGCGGCCGACGGTCTACGCGACGCTCGGGACGGTGGCCAACGCGGTGCCGGGAGTCTTCGAGGCGATCCTGGATGGGCTGCGGGGCGAGCCAGTGAGCCTGATCGTCACGGTGGGGCGCGACCAGGACCCCGGGCGGTTCGGCCCTCAGCCCGACAACGTCCACATCGAGCGCTACATCCCGCAGACGCTGCTGCTGCCGCGCTGCACGGTGGTCGTCTCGCACGCGGGCTGGAACACGGCGGTGACCTGCCTGGCCCATGGCGTGCCGATGGTGCTGATCCCCTTCGGCGCCGACATGCCGGAGAACGCGCGGCGGTGCGCGGCCCTCGGTGTTGCCTGCACCATCGCGCCGGCCGAGCTGACACCCGGGGCGATCCGGGCGGCGGTGCGCGACGTGCTGGGCGATCCCGAGTACCGCAGGAACGCGGAGCGGGTACGCGATGAGATGACGGCCCTGCCAGGGCCGGAGCACGGGGTGCAGTTGCTCGAACGGCTCGCGGTAGAGAGACAACCGATGCTCACAGCATGAAGCGAAGGGCTGCCGCTGTATTGATTGGCTTGTTGGCGTGGAGGAATCCACAGACCTTCAGGGCTTGACCGAGGGGGGGAGACGTGGATCGGGCGTATTCAAAGCCGCCTTTGAATACGCCCTGGGATGCGCGAGCAGGCCGGGATTGATCCCCGGAAGGTCGATGCGGACACGGACCAGATCGCTGTTTAGGCGTGCGGCGTGACCGTGCGGCGATAGACGCGGAATACTATCCCGGCGATGAGCAGGAGTGCGCCCGTCCCGAAGCCGAGGAGGCCAGTGGTGTCCGTTCCCGTCGCGCGCGCCTCACCCGTCTTGGGGAGCGTCGCCGGTGCGGTGGTGGTCGTGCCGCCACCCGTGCCGGTCGCGACTGGCGCCGCCGGAGCGGACGTTCCGGGCGCGGCTGGTGCGGCGGCGGGGCTGCCCGTTGCGCCGCTCGTGGGCGCGGAGACGACGAGCCAGGCGACGCCCGCGCCGGTGAATGGGTGGTTCACCTTGCCGTCAAAGGTGATCGCGACCGGGTTCGGGGTGATCGCGGGCGGCGTCGCAGCGGTGACGTTGAGGATCGCGTCGCTGCTCTGGGCGTCCTTCCCGCTGTACGTGTACACGACGGGCTGCTTGAACGTCGGCAGGATCGCCTTCGTCGCCTTATCGGTGACGCGGAAGGCGAACGCAGCGCGCACGGTACGATCCTTGACGAGCGCCTTCCATGTGCTCAGGTCGCTGGTGAGCAGATCAAAGGTCACGGGGGCATCGAACGTCCCCGCCTTGATCGTCACGGTCTGATCGCCCATCGTGATGGTGGCCGCCTGATCGGGCGCGATGTCCATGCTCTTCGCGATGGTTGCGTACCCAAACTTTGTAAAGTCCGGGCCGTCCGCCGCGCTCACGGCGCTGAGGTTGGCCAACAAGAGGAAAACGATGCCCATGATACCGCCGACGAACCTGACCTTGTGCGACATGCATTGCTCCTTACTCGCCTGATGATGCGTCACGAGATGTGCACTCTCTCTATCTGGTACGGCGAGGAGCGCGGCGATGGATTGTTTCTTCCGTCCCCTTTTCTGTACGATGCGGTTAGCTGGCAAACAGGATATGTTATTGTCTACACGACGACCGATAGCATGGCAACGAGAGGACAAAAAGGGATGGATGATCGGGCGATGCGGAATCTCTTCGGCACGCGCACCTGGCGTGGTCGCACCCGCATGGAAGACGAAGCGGATATCGAGGCGGAACTGATCGATCCGGGGACGTTGATGGCGCAACTCGGCGACGCGGTCGAGCCGGAGCCATTGCTCGCCCCGCAGGGGGTGGAGCAGGACCAGTGGCGCGGCTACGTGCTGATTTGCGTCAATGCCAATGTGGTCAAGGTCTGCGAGATGGTCAAGGAGCGATTGGGGGATCGCTTCCGCGGCATGTCGCTCGTGACGGGCCTCTACGATCTGATCGTGCGCGTGGAGGCGGACTCCAAGGAGCAGTTCAAGGAGACGCTCATCCTCGTGCGCGAGACGCCGGGCGTCATCTCCAGCGTCACGCTGCTGGACCTCGACTGATGGCGCACGGCTCCCACGAACCCGGCTGGCTCGCGTACCACCTCGTTCCGACGGAGGAGTGGGACACCGTGCCGCCCGACGCGCCGTATTCTCCCGCCGCCTTCCCGCAGGACGGCTTCATCCACACCTCGCACACGGCGGCGGAGGTCGCAGCGGCGGGCAATCGCTACTACACGCGCGACGCCCGCCCCTACTACGCGCTCGTGATCGACCTGCGGCGGCTCACCAGCCCGTGGCGCTTCGATGGCGATGAGCGGTTCCCGCACATTTACGGCGCGCTCAATCGCGACGCCGTGATCGCCGCACCCCCCGCGCCGCGCGAGCCGGACGGTGCCTTCCTCCCGCCATCGTGGGCCGACCCGACGTACGCCCCCGAGGACATCCCATTCACGACGCCGAAGGTCGGCGTTAACGCGGTGATCGTCGACGCACACGGGCGAGTGCTGCTGACGCAGCGGGAGGACAACCGGCTCTGGTGCCTGCCCGGTGGCCATGTGGACCTCGGGGAGACGGTCGCGGCAGCGGTGGAGCGCGAGACGCTGGAGGAAACCGGCCTGATCGTCGCGGCGGGGCGCGTCGTCGGCGTCTACTCCGACCCGCGCAACGCGCTCCGCATCAATCGCGGCCTGCGCTACCACATGGTGCTGATCGCCGTGGAATGCCACATCATGGGCGGCACGCTCACCCGCTCCGAAGAGACGCTCGACGAAGGTTGGTTCGCGCCCGACGATCTGCCGCCCCTCGTCCCCTCCCACCACGAGCGTATCGCGGACGCCCGCGCCGGACGGGAAACGACCTTGCGCTGAACAGGCACGCATACATGGGTAGTTACTACGTCTCCGCAACAGGCTGCGTCGTGGGTGCGGGTTCCGCGCGGCTAACGGGGACTTCAGCCGCACGACGCGGCCTGGCGGGCAGGAAGACAGCGAGAATCACGCCGAGAATCGCGGCGATGAACGCGACGGTGAAGGCGACCTGATAGCCCCCAATCGCGTACACGCCACGGAACCCACCCGACGGCTTCCCCCGGATTTGCAGCACCGTGCCGAGGATCGCCACCCCGAGCGACTGGAAGACGCTCCGCATCACGGCGAGCAGCGAGCTGGCGCGCGTCAGCACATCCCGGTCGATCACCGAGAGGGCGGCAGCTTGCGTCGGCTGGAAGACGCAGGCGAGCGCGAAACCGCGGAGCGCCAGTTGGATGCAGAGCATCACGAACGAGGTCGATTCTGAGATGTGGACGAACCCCCATGTCGTGATGACGAGCACCACGAGACCGGCGGTGACGACGTAGCGCGGCCCGATGCGGTCGTACAACCGCCCGCTGATCTGAATGGAGATCACCGCCGCGACCGCCTGCGGCAGCAGCAGCAGCCCTGCCTCGAAGGGTGAGCGCCCGCGCAGCGTCTGCAAATAGAGCGGCAGGAGGAACCCCGCGCCGAACAACGCGATTACCGATGTCCACCCCAGCACGCTCGCGAGGAGGAAAAGGGGTTTCTGATACAGCCGCACGTTGAGGAGCGGGTGCGTGGAGCGGAGTTCGACGATCACGAAGGCGATCAGTGCGAGGATGCCGGTGGCGAGATAGGGCACGACTTTCACGCTCGTCCAGCCGTCGTTTGCGGTGTTCGACAGGCCGTACAGCAGCGAGCCGAAGCCGATCACGGAGAGCACGCACCCCGGCAGGTCGAACGGCGTCCGCGTCGCGCTCTTGCGCTCGCGCAGGTTGCGGGAGGCGGTGATCGCGCCGATGATGCCGATGGGCAGGTTGATGTAGAAAATGAACCGCCAGTCCACGTACTGCACGAGGAAGCCACCGAGCGTTGGGCCGAGCGCGGGCGCGACGAGCGACGGGACGCCGAAGATACTCAACGCCAGCCCGCGTTCGTGCGGTGGGAAGGCGGTGAAGAGCATCGCCGTGCCGAGCGGCAGGAGTGCGCCACCTCCCAGCCCCTGCAGGATGCGGAAGAAGATCAGCGCGTTCAGTGAGGGGGCAAGCCCGCAGAGCGCGGACGCCGTCGTGAACGCGATCAACGAGCCGACATAGATGCGTTTGATGCCGAAGCGATCCGCGAGAAAGCCCGCGACGGGGATCACGATGCCGAGCGAGAGCGCGTAGTACGTCACGATCCCCTGCACATGGGAGATGCTCGCGCCGAAATCCTTCTGGAGCGTGGCGAGCGCGACATTGACGACGGTGTTGTCGAGGATCGACATGAAGGTGCCGAAGATGACCGAGACGAGCACCCGCCACTTGTAGCCATCATCGTCGCCGTACGCCGAGTCCGGTGCCGCCGTCGCCGGAGATGCCATCGGTGCTGCGCGTTCGGCCAAACCATCCCTCATTTCCCAATGCTCGATTGCTCGCCCCTCGAACAGATAGAACTACTGACCAGTAGCCCGCCACAAAGTATAGCAACAGATGAACGCCCGGTGCATTCCCGCTATACCGCTCAGAGAAAACGAATGTGAACCACCAAGATGCCTAAGGGGCAAGGGGGACTTAACACAGAGGACACAGAGACCATAGAGATCACAGTGCAATCTTCTTTTCCTTTTTTTCTCCTCTGTGTCCTCTGTGTCCTCTGCGCTCTCTGTGTTAAATCCCCCATGCTTGGCGGTGCAATCCCCAGGGGGCATCCCGCATTCTCGCCCTCATGAACGCGTGGTCATGCGACTGCCCCGGCACGAAACATGCGACATTTCAACTCGACAACTTTGTCATATGTTTAGCCTTAAGGGGAGCGCACGATGGCGCACGTCGTCTCGTCACCGGATAGCGAATACACTGCCGCACTGCTCACGCGCATCCTCTCCCAACTCGTCGGCACACTCGCGAACACGACGGGCGTGCCGGATCTGCCCGGGAGGTCGCGGCGGTTGTTGCGCGAATGGTTCGATGGCGCGGTACCGACGTCGGCAGTGACGCCCCTCTCGCTGCACCTTGTCGAGGCGGCCATTGATATCGTGACGATGTCCCATCCCTTGACGCAGGCGGACAGCATCCAGCGGTATGCATGGCAGTACGCAGCGGATTTGCACGAGCATCAGCAGGGGCCCTCCATCCGGAAAACTGCCCGACACGCCCCCGCGCAATCGCCGCGCGAGACGGGCCCAACGCTCACGCTGTCGCGATAGCAGACGAAACCGGGGAATTAACACAGAGGGCACAGAGAAATCCTCTTTTTTCCTCTGTGCCCTCTGTGTGCTCCGTGTCCTCTGTGTTAAGACCCTTCTTCGCGTCCTCTGCGCCTCTGCGGTTCGTCCCCGGTTTCACGCGATTTCGAGGATTGCGGGGCGTGGATAGGTCTGTTCTGTTGTTTGGACGTGCGGCCACTGGCCGGTGACGGAGAGGAAGTCCGGCCTGCCGTCCGCGCCGAGGACGAAGGTGTCCTCGCTCTTGACACCGGCGATGGAGGGGTTGTACGCGAACGCCTGCCGCTCCTGCACGCGCTCGGTGCCTGTCGGGGTGATCGTCCACTCGCGGCCCGCGTAGCCCGCCGCGCCGCCCTGGTGGTGCAGCCGCCACTCGCCCGCGTAGCCCGCTTCCTCATACGCCTTCGCGCCCGCCGCGAAAATCTCCGCCGCTGTCGCGCCCGCGTGGGTGGCGTCGATGTACGCGAGGTCCACCCGCGCGCAGCCGTCCTGCTTGCGGCGCAAGTCGTCCGGCAATTGCCCGAAGTAGACGGCGCGGCTCGCGCTCACCTGCAACCCCCAGCGAGACGCCCCCGCGACGAGCAGGACGTGCTGCTGCACAGCGTTGTCGGTCGGCAAGGGGTGGCGGAAGCGGTGGATGCGCTCGTCCGCCGCGACGAGCGCGACGGGCACCTGGATGCCGTACGCCATCAGCGGCCCGACGTACGACGCGGCGACCTGCGCCTCGGTCATGCCGGGGCGGACGGCGCGCGCGGCGGCCTCTAGCAGGCTCGCCGTGGTCTGCGCGAGCCAGCGGTAGCGCGCCACCTCCGGTTCGAGGAGACTGGAGCGCAGCCACACCACTGCGTCCCGCAGCACGCGGACGGACGCGATCCCCTCAACAGGCGCGTCCGCCCCAATTTCCCCGTCGCCGACGATGTCCGCGACGATCCGCGCGCGATCGGCGGTGCGCCCCTCCTCCCACGGGTAGACTTTCACATGGACGCCCTGCCCCGGCACTTCCTCCGCCGCGACGCGGGGCGCTTCGATCGCGTCCGCGAGGATGTAGACCGTCTCATCCTTCGTCACGAGCACCGACGCGAGCGCATCCCCGCCGCCGATGGAGACGCGCGTCGCGCCGCCACCCGTCACCCACGCGACGCTTCCCTCCTGCGTCAGCAGAAGCGCGTCCAGCCCCTCCGCATCGAGGAGCGCGGCGATCCGGTGGCGTTTCTCGGCCAGTTCCTCAGGCGTCGGGTTGAAGGCGGCGAGTGCCGCGCTCTGTGGCATCGGGCTTCTCCTCTCGAGAACCGGCTACGAAACCAGGGATGAACCGCAGAGGCACAGAGGGCACAGAGAACACAGAGGGAGGAAAGAGAAGGAAGGATTCTAGAATTTTTTTTGCATTCTCTCTGCGGCCCTCTGCGTCCTCTGCGCCTCTGCGGTTCAATCGTTTTCGCTGTTACTGCGCCTTTGGCGCGTCTTCGCCCGGGATGCGCGCGCGCTGCACGGTGGGCGTGATCCACAACTCGTCAATCGTCACGCGGTGCGGCAACCCGGCGACGAAGACGACGGTTTCTGCGACATCCTCCGGCTGGAGCATCGTCGTGCGGGCCTCCGCGCTCGGCGGGTTCGGGCGAAGATCGAGGATCGCGGTCGCCACCTCGCCGGGCAGGATCACCGTCGCGCGGATACCGTTCGTCTTCTCCTCGATGTTGATGCTGTGCGAGAGCGAAACCGCGCCCGCCTTGCTCGCCCCATAGGCGACGCCGGACATGATGCCGGAATGACGCCCCGCCATGCTGGCGAGGGTGATGATTGTTCCCTGCTTCTGCTGGCGCATCTGTGGCAGCACTGCCCGCACGCAGTACAGGACGCCGCTCAGATTCACATCAATGACGTGGTCCCACTGCTCGGTGGACATATCGTGCAGGTTGCGCTGCTTCGTGTTGATACCGGCATTCGCGAAGAGCAGGTCAATCCGCCCCCACTCATGCACGACATTCGTGACGAATCGCTCAACCGCCGCAGCATCCGCGACATCAGCGGCGTATGCAATGGCCGTGCCGCCCTTGCCGTTGATCTCGTCTGCCATCGTGTTGATAGTATCCACCGAACGCGCAACGATGGCGACCTTCGCGCCTTCGTCCGCGAGCGCGTACGCCGCCGCCCGCCCGATGCCGCTGGACGCGCCCGTGACAATCGCGACTTGCCCCATCAGTTTCCCCTCGGCCATGTCGCCCTCCTATTCGTCCACCGGCGTGAACCAGCCAGTCACTTGCACGAGTTCGATGGAGTTGCCGAACGGATCATCGACAACGAAGCGCGGGCGGTTGTCGATCACGCTCGTCTCCTTGATCGACACGCCGTGCGCGGCGACGTACGCCCGCATCGCGTCGATGTCATCGACCTCGATGCAGAGGTGATCCCCGGCGCGCGGCGCACCGAACGCCGCCGGATCCGTGCGGATCAGGTGAATCTCGTGCTCATCCTCCCCAATGTCGTACCAGATCAGCGAGCGATCCTTCAGTCCCAACGGGCGTCGCTTCTCCTTCAGCCCCAGCGCCTCGCCGTAGAATTGGCGCGCCTCGTCCTCCCGCCCCGCCTCGATGCCGATGCTGACGTGCTGCAACCGCTTGATGCGCATACATTCCCCCGCTCACGTCGGATTTCCGCCCCGGTCAGTCTCGCACGCGACGCAGCAACGAGCAATGAGCCACCCTAACCCCCGGCCCCTTCCCCACGGGGGAAGGGGTGACTTGCCGACAGGCAGCGCCTCAATGAATCTTGTCGAATGAATCAGGTTGGCAAGATTCACGTACGGAACTACAAACCAATTCCCCTCCCCTTTCCCCCGTGGGAAAGGGGGCAAGGAGGGTTAAGGCCGCCCCACCAGTCGCCGGAACGGCGCGGAGAGCAGCACCGGATCTTCGAGCAGATACGGCGTCGGGATGCTGCGCTGGTCGATCATCATGCGGACGAGGGTCGGGCCGTCCTGTTCCCTGGCCTCCGCGAGTGCAGCGCGGAACCCCGCATCATTGTCGGCGGTGCTGCCACGGATGCCGCACCCTTCGGCGATGGCGGCGAAGTCGGTTGTCGTCGCGGCGGTCGGCTGGCCGCCGGTGCTCGCGTACGTACCGTTGTCCAGCACGACGAGGACGAGGTTCGCGGGCTTGAGGAAGCCGACCGTCGTCAGCGACGAGAGGCCCATCAGCATCCCGCCGTCGCCCTCGATCACGACGATCTTCTCCAGGTTGTCCGCTCTGCCGATGGCGATGCCCAGCCCAATGGCGACGGGCAACCCCATGCTATCGAGGACGTAGAGGTCGTTGTCGCGCTTGCCAACGGTAGCGATCAACTCCCGCACCGTCGCGCCGAGGGTGACGACGGTCGGCTCCGTTGGAAAGGCCTCGGTGATGATCTTCAGCGCTTCCGCGCGTGACAGCATCGCCATCGCTCAGCCTCCCATCAGGTTGACGAGCGCCGCGACGGGGCGGTGCGTGATCTGCGCGAACTCGTACCCCTTGACGATGGTGCGCGTCCAGTGGTCGAGCGGCGTCATCGCGTCGAGGTGGAAGGTGCGGACATTGGCGGCGGCGAGGATGTCCGGCACGCGCTCGGAGATGAGGTGGATCATCGAGTTGTACTCATTAATGCCCCCGCGCCGCGCGATGATCACGAAGCAGGGCAGATGGTACGCCATCGGGAAGGTCGTCAGTGCGGTGAGAAAGTTGCCGACGCCGTTGTCCTGCATAATGAGGACGGCGGGCGTCTCCGTCAGCGCGAGGCCGCCCATGATGCCAATTGCTTCCTCCTCCCGTGTGACGGGGAAGGAGCGGATCTCCGGCTGCGCCATCACCCAGTTTAGGATTTGCTTGAGCGTGCTGGAGGGCATCATCGGTACCACGGCGGGCTTGATCGCCGCCAGCCCCGCGATCACCGCCTCTGAGCGTTCACTATCCGTACTCACACCTGCTCCTTCGTGAAGGGTTTGCGGTCAGTGCGGGGATTATACCTAACCCCCCAAGCCCCTTCCGTTCCTCGGCGTGGGAAGGGGGAGCAAGCCTCAAATCGATCAGGGCGTGAGGAAAGATCACGGCATAACACAGCGTCCCCCCTCCCCACGCCGGAGTGACGGGAGGGGCCGGGGGGAGAGGTTCCCCGTTTGCTTCCCCCTTCTCATCGGGCGTAGACTGGCGACGGTTCACGCGATATGAGAGGAACAGCAGCGGAAAGGAGCGATGCGACATGCGGATCGTGGTGTACGACGCGGGCAAGATCGGTCTGTGGGTCAACGATCAGATCATCAACGTCGATGGGCAAATCCCCGACGGACTCGACAACACGACGCAGGGGCGGCTCGCCCGCCTGCTGGAGCAGCTCGATAGCCTCCGGCCCGCGCTGCAACAGGCGATGCACAAGGGGCCATTCATCCCCCAGGACGAGGTGAAACTGGAAGCCCCCGTGCCGAAGCCGAGCAAGATCGCCTGCGCCTTCGCGAACTACACGGAAGGCGGCGCGCGCTCGACGGTGCCACTGGATATGTTCCTCAAGTCGCCTGCGAGCATCCTCGGCCCCGGCGGGACGATTATCCTGCCGCCGTTCCAGGCGCGCATCTTCCACCACGAGGCGGAACTCGCCCTCGTCATCGGCACGGGCGGCGCGCACATCGCCGAGGCGGACGCGATGAAGCACGTCGCGGCGTACGTCCCCTTCATGGACATCTCCGCGCGCGACACGACGCGGCTGGGCAAGTCGTTCGACACCTTCGGCCCGATTGGCCCCGCCCTCGTCACCGCCGACGAGGTGCCGAACCCGCACGACCTCGGCGTCCGCCTCTACGTCAACGATGAATTGCGGCAGGATTATCGGACGAGCGACATGGCGAACAAGATACCCGCGCTGATCGCCTTCGTCTCCAGCATCATGACGCTCGAACCGGGCGACGTGATCGCCACAGGCACCAACCATCAAGGCCTCAGCCCCGTGCAGGACGGCGACCATCTCCGGCTCGAAATTGAGCATCTCGACACGCTGGAATTGGACACGCGCGATGACATGAAGCGCGAGTGGCCCCGCACCATCGACGAGGAGATGGCCCGGCGCGTCCGCCAAATGTGAGACGAAGTAACGAGTAACGAGTAACGAGTAACGAGGGTGGCACGATCCCTACTTGTTACTTGTTACTCGTTACTCGTTACTTCCCCTACCCCTTGACCGCTCCCGCCGCGAGGCCGGCGACGATGAAGCGTTGCGCGCCGAAGTAGAGCAGCAGGAGCGGGATGCTCATCAGGAAGCCGCCCGCCATAATCATCCCCCAGAGGAAGACGTCGCCGAAGATTAACTTCGTCAGCCCCGGCGCGAGGGTGAACTTCTCGCTGTCGCTCAGGAGCGTGAAGGCGTAGAGGTATTCATTCCACGCGAGCGTGAACGAGTAGATGCACGCGACCGCGATGCCCGGTGTCGCGAGGGGCATGATGACCTTCGTCATGCTCTGCCAGCGCGTCGCGCCGTCCACCAGCGCGGCGTCCTCCAGTTCGCGGGGGATGCTGAGGAAGTACGCCTTAAGCAGGTAGACGCTGAACGGGATCGAGAAGGTGAGATAGACCGCGACGAGCGCGGGGAGCTTATTCAGCAGGTGGAGGTCCTTGCAGACGATGAAGATTGGGATGAAGAGGAGCGTCGAGGGGAAGAGGTAGACGAGGAAGACGAGGTTGGAGAAGACCGCCCGCCCCGGATAGCGCAGCCGCGAGAGACTGTACGCGGCGAAAGTCGCGAACGAGACGGAGAGGATCGTGCTGCACACGGAGACGAGCACGGTATTCCGCATCCACGTCATGTACGGGTACTGGTGGACGAGGTCGCGGAACGCCTTGAGCGTCAGATGCGTTGTGAAGAGCGTCGGCGTCCGGCTCGTGCTC
>JAABUK010009410.1_pt1 | contig 13356 bp, 12 predicted proteins | sample 5559141 | NCBI WGS metagenome assembly JAABUK01 (sample SAMN10711869, study PRJNA513367) | rock metagenome | isolation source: Antarctica rocks | place: Antarctica: Victoria Land, Pudding Butte nord | collected 2016-01-03
GGCACCGGGGCGGTGCTCGGGTCGGGCGCGGTCGTGACCAGGGATGTGCCGCCCTACACGATCGTCGGCGGCGTGCCGGCCAGGCCGATCCGCGAGCGTTTCCCGCGCGAGACCGCCGAGACCCTGCTGCGGATCGCCTGGTGGGACTGGGAGCGCAACACGCTGGAGGCGCGCTGGCCGGAGATGAACGATCTCGCCACGTTCCTCGCCACCTACGGCTAAGAGCTACGGCCAGGGCCGCGCCCCGCGCCGATCGTCGCCGCGCACAGGAGGATCGCCATGAGCCAGACCGACGCCCCCGCCCGGCCCTTCGAGACGGTCGCCGACAGCCAGACGGCCTTCCGCGTCATCCTCGACGCGCTGGCTCGCCCCGGCAGCGTCGGCCAACTCCCGACGGCCGATCCCCGCTGCCCGCTGCCAGAGGCGGGCGCGCTGGCGACCGTGGCACTGACGCTGCTCGATCACGAGGTCACGTTCGCGGTCGTGCCGGGCGGCTGGCAAGCCGAGGGCGCGCAGGAGACGCTGACCCGTTTCCTGCACGCCGCCACCGGGAGCCGCCCCGCCCCGCCCGCCGAGGCCGATTATCTCTTCGCCTGCGGGCCACTCGCGCCCGCGACCCTCACCACGCCGAAGCGCGGCAGCCTCGCCTTCCCGGACGAGGGCGGGACCCTGCTGGTGCTCGTCCCCGCGCTCACCGGGGGCGAGGGGCTGCCGGTGACGCTGACCGGCGCGGGCATCCCCGGCACGCTGGAGCAGGTGCTGCCGACATTCGACGCGGCGCAACTGACCGCGCGCGACGAGGCGAACGCGGAGGGGCCGCGCGGGATCGACCTGCTGCTGCTCGACCCGGCGGGGCGGATCCTCGGGCTGCCCCGCACGACGACGATCGCGACGCATTAACCGGCGCAAATGCTGGACCGGAGGAGGCCACGATGGGGTACACGGCGGTTAAAGGCGGACTCGACGCGATCCTGGCGGCGGAGGCGCTGATCGGCGGGCGCGCGGGGCGACTCGACCCGGCGGCGGTCGGGCGTGGCGCGCGGCTCTTGATCGATCAGGTGATGGGCGAGGGGGGCCTCTACGCCCCCGAGTTGGCGGCGCTGGCGATCGCGCAGGCGGAGGGCGACCCGATCGAGTCGGCCTTCCTCATGCGCGCCTATCGCTCCACCCTGCCGCGCCTCGGCTACACCCTCCCCGCCGAGGGCAGGAGGATGCGGATCCTGCGGCGGATCTCCTCGACCTTCAAGGATATTCCGGGCGGGCAGGTGCTCGGGCGCACGCGCGACTACACCCAACGCCTGCTCGACGTGGACGGCACCTTCGCCCCGTCGCCAACACCCATCGCGGGCAACGACGATGCGGCCTGGCCCGACTTCCCCAGCGTCGTCGCGGCGCTGCGCGAGGAGGGGTTGGTCCGCCCGCTCAGCGACGACCCGACCGAGCCCGCCGACATCACGCGCGACGCCCTCCGCTTCCCCGCGCCGCGTTCCGCCCGCCTCCAGGCGCTGGCGCGCGGCGAGACCGGCTTCATGGTGGCGATCGGCTACAGCGCGCAGCGCGGCCTCGGCGGGGCGCACCCGACGATCGCGGAGTTGCGCTCCGGCGAACTGCCGATCCAGATCCGGCACCCGCTGACGCACGATCCCGTCACCCTCGGCACGGTCAACCTGACCGAAGTAGAGATGATCAACCACTCCGCCGGGGGCGGGATGGGCGGCCCGGCGACGAACGACGGGACGGGCGAGGCGAGCGCCCGCTTCGATCTCGGCTACGGCATCGCGTTCGGGCGGCACGAGCGCAAGGCGATCGCGATGTCGATCATCGACGCCAGCATGAACATCCCCGGCGGGAGCGGCCCCGCGACCGACGAGGAATTCGTCCTCTCGCACTGCGACGCGCTCGAATCGAGCGGCTTCGTCGAGCACCTCAAGCTACCACATTATGTCACCTTCCAGTCGGCGCTCGATCGGGTGCGCTTCCGCCGTCTGGCGCAATTAGCCGGCTCCGCCGCCGGCAGTGGAGGAGCGCGATGACCGTCACACCGCCCGTCGCCCAACCCCGCCTCGCCGCGCTGGCGGGCGAGCCACCGGCCTATAACTACGCCTTTCTGGACGAGGTTTCGAAGCGCGAGATCCGCCGCGCCCTCCTCAAAGCGGTCGCGATCCCCGGCTATCAGGTGCCGTTCGGCTCGCGCGAGATGCCGATCGCGCGCGGCTGGGGGAGCGGCGGCCTCCAGGTAACGCTCGCCACGATCGGGCCGGGCGACACGCTGAAGGTGATCGACCAGGGGACCGACGCGGGGGTCAACGCGGTCAACATCCGTCGCCTCGTGGAGCGGACCGCGCCCAGCGTCGCCACCACCTACGAGACCGCCGAGGCGACGCTCATCCAGTCGCGCCACCGCTTCCCGGAGGAGTCGTTGCGCGCCGATCAGATCATGGTCTTGCAGGTGCCGTTGCCGGAGCCGTTGCGGATGGTCGAGCCGCGCGAGAGCGTGACGCGCCAGCTGCACGCCGAGGCCGACTACACGCGCGTCTGGGTCCATCTCTACGAGGATGTGATCACGAACGGCGAGATCAGCCGCGCGTCGGGCTATCCGGTGCTGGTCAACCGACGCTACGTGATGTCGCCGAGCCCGATCCCGCGCTGGGACATCGCAAAACTACACCAGTCGGCGTCGCTGACGCTGCTCGGCGCGGGGCGCGAGAAGCGGATCTACGCCGTGCCGCCGTACACCGACGTGGTGCCGCTCGACTTCGAGGATTATCCCTTCCGCGTGGAGAGCTTCGCGGGCAAGCGCTGCGCCCGCTGCGGCGCGACCGACACCTACCTCGATGAGATCATCCTCGATGGCGGCGACCGTCTCTACAGCTGCTCGGATACGGCGCATTGCGATGGGCGAGTGACGACGAAGTAGGCGAGTAGGCGAAGTAGACCAGTAGGCGAGCGGAGAGTCGTCGGTCGTCAGTCGTCGGTCGTCGGTTGCAGGGGGATTTGGATGAGCGCAGAGCCATTGTTGCGGGTCGCGGGGCTGACCAAGCGTTATGGGCGCGGCTGTGAAGCATGTTATGCGCTGACCGGGCCACAGCCGGGCACCAATGAGTGCCCGCGTTGCGGCAGCATCGTCGCCTGCGCGGGGGTGGACTTCGCGCTGCACGCCGGGCAGACGCTCGGCATCGTCGGGGAATCGGGCTCGGGGAAGAGCACCGTGCTCGCCTGTCTCTACGGCGACACCACGCCAACGGGCGGCACGGCCTACCTCGGCTCGTTCGAGGAGGGGCGGCGGGACATCTTCGACACGACGCCCGGCGAGCGCCGCACCCTGCGGAATTTCCAGATGGGGATCGTCTACCAGCACCCGCACAAGGGCCTGAACCTCCGCATCTCCGCCGGGGGGAACGTGGCCGAGCGGCTGATGGCGACCGAGTGGCGGCGCGTGGCCGACATCCGCGCGCGCGCCGGTTCGCTACTCGGGCGGATGGAGGTGCCGGCCTCGCGGATGGACGACCTGCCGGCCTTCTTCTCCGGGGGGATGCAGCAGCGGGTCCAGATCGCCAAGGCGCTCGCCAACGGCCCCTCGCTGCTCCTGCTCGACGAGCTGACGACCGGGCTCGATGTCTCGGTCCAGGCGGGTGTCCTCGACCTGATCCGCGAGATCCAGGTGGCGTCCGGGATCGCGATGATCGTCGTCTCGCACGATCTCGGGGTGATCCGCCTGCTCGCCGAGCGGACGCTCGTGATGAAGAATGGCCGCGTCGCGGAGTCCGGCCTGACCGATCAGATCCTCGAAGACCCGCAACATCCGTATACGCAGCTGCTGGTCAGTTCGGCGAATGTGTGAGCGAGCGGGCAGAGTGGGCCAGTGGGCGAGTGGGCCAGTAGGGAGCGACGTAGTACACCGAACACCACAGGCTACTCATGTTCTCTTTGCTCGCCCACTCGCACCACTCGCCCACTCCGCCCACTAGGAGGTAGCCATGTCCACCACGCCGTTGCTCGCCGTGCGCGAGCTACGCAAGGAATTCGTGCTGCATGTGCTCGGCGGGAAGCGGGTCGTCGCGCTGCGCGGCCTCTCGTTCACGATCGCGCCGGGAGAATTCATCGGCATCCTGGGGCCGAGCGGCGGCGGGAAGTCGAGCCTGCTGAAATGCCTCTACCGGACCTACCTCGCGTCCGGCGGGTCGATCGCCTACGCCCGCGCCGATGGCACGACGCTCGACTTGGCAAGCGCCAGCGATGATGCGATCCTGGCGTTGCGCGGCGCGGAACTCGGCTACGTCTCGCAGTTCCTCCGCCCTGCCCCGCGCGTCACGGCGGTCGATCTCGTCGCCCGCCCGCTGATCGGGCGCGGCGTCGCGCGTGTGGTGGCCCAGGAGCGCGCCGCCGCGCTGCTGCTCCGGCTGGCGCTGCCGCAGGATCTGCTCGATGGCTACCCGGTCCTCTTCTCCGGGGGCGAGCAACAACGGGTCAACATCGCCCGCGCGCTGATCGCGCCGCCCCGTTTGCTCTTGCTGGACGAGCCGACCTCGGCGCTCGACGCGACGAACCAGGAGACGGTATTGGAACTCCTGCGCGAGACGCACCGCGCGGGGACGACGATCATCGGCACGTTCCATGATCTCAACGTCTTGCGTCGTCTCGCCGACCGCTATCTGCACATCGCCGATGGTCGGCTACTCGGCGAGGGGCCGACGGCGACGATGACCGGACTGACGGCGACGGCGGTCGCCTGAGCCGCTGGGGAGGGGAAAGAGCGCTATGGCTGAACGGTTCTTGCTGACCAACGCCTGCATCGTCACGCCCGAAGCGGTGATCGATGGCGGCACCGTCGCGATCGAAGATGGGCTGATCGCGGAGGTATCGACGCGCAGCTACCCCGCCGCGTCCGATGTGCGCGACCTGGGCGGGCGCTTGCTGCTGCCGGGGATCGTCGACCTCCATAACGACGCGCTGGAGAAGGAGATCGCCCCGCGCCCGCGCGCCTCATTCGAGCGCGACTTCGCCCTGCTCCACCTCGACCGCAAGCTCGCCGCCGCCGGGGTCACGACCGAGTTCCACGCCGTCTACTTCGCCAACCGGGATGACATCGGGCGGAAGGTGGAGTACGCGGGCGAGGTCGCGGCGGTGGTCGCGGCGCTCCGAAATTCCCCCCACGCCGCGATCGACAATCAGGTGCTGCATCGGCTGGACGTGCGGACGCCGCACGCGCTCGAAGCGCTCTTCGACGCCCTCCCGCTCGCCACGGTCCCCTTCGTCTCGATCAACGATCATGTGCCGGGGCAGGGGCAGTTCAACGATCTCACCGCGTACCGCGCCTACGCCCGCAGTTTCATCAGCGGCACCCCCACCGAGGAGGAGGTGGACGCGGCGATCGCCGCACGGATGGCGCGCGCCGCCGAGACCGAAGCCTTCGCACAGGCGCTGCATGATCCTCTGCTCGCACGACGACGATACCGCCGAGCGGGTCGATCTGATGGGCGACATCGGCTGCACGATCGCCGAGTTCCCCCTCACCTACGCCGCCGCCGCGCGCGCCCGCGCGCGCGGGATGCTGATCGCGATGGGCGCGCCGAACGTCATGCAGGGTCGTTCGCTCAGCAACAACGCCAGCGCCCTCGATCTGCTGGCGCACGGCCTGGTGGACATCCTCGTCGCCGACTACCATGCCTCCTCGCTGCTGGCCTCGGTCTTCCTGATCGTCGCGCGCGGCCTCGCGGACCTGCCGACGGCGACCCGCCTCGTCAGCGCGACCCCGGCGGGGGCGGTCGGCATGCACGATCGTGGGGCCATCGCGCCGGGGCTGCGCGCCGACCTGATCATGATCGAGGAGCACGGCGGGCTGCCGATCGTCGCCGCGACGCTGCTGCGCGGCGCGATCAGCTACGCGGGGGGACCATTCGCCGCCTCGCTGAGCACAGCGAACCGCAGCCCGATCCCGACACTGGCCGATTAGAGCACGCCGCAGAACCGGTGGTCCGGCTATATCCAGTCCGCGCAGGCGAAAGTACTTCCAAGCCGGGTCTTGGGGCTTCGACGCGCGTGGGGGCGCGACGCGCCCCCACGCGCGGCCCCCACGCCCTCACACCGGGGCTGATGACCGGATACGGCGCGGCTCGACCACGATCGTCACCCAGTCCTGCGCGACGCGCTCCCAATCTGCCAGCGTCCGCTCGGCCTGATCGGGCGGGTAATACCGGGGCGCGAGGCGTTGCGCGACCGCGAACCCCGTCCCCTCCTCGATGGTGACCATCCCCTCGATCGCCACCCAGGCTTCCGGTACCCCCGCCGGCTCCGCCACCGTGAGGCACACCCGCCCGTCGCGCCGCAGCCGTGCCACCTTCGGCGCGCGCACCGACGAGAACATGCGCGCCCGCGCGCCATCCCACTCATACCAGATAGGAACCGCCAATGGCCCACCATTCGCATTCAGTGTCGCCAGCACCCCGATCCGCGCTTCCTGGAGGAACGCATCCCGTGCAGCAACCGACAGCTCCGCCATCACGCTCTCCCCTCGGTGGTACACATGCTTCACGCCACTTGCTCATTGCCGCCTGGACGACGACGGCATTGTGACGAAGTTCGCGGTCATTGACAAGCGACTGGCGACGCTGGGGCATCACGATTAGGGGGATTGTTTACCCAGTGAGACAACAAATAAGGCGGCACGGTCGATACCGTGCCGCCCCGCTGTCTTTTCGGCGATCATCCACGGATAGAGCGCACGCGGAACGGGACATGCAACCGCTGGCGCACGGACAGCAGGCGCGGCCACCGTTGCCCACGACTGAGTTGCCATACCGCCCCGGCGACCAGCAGCAGCAGCAGCAGCAGCCGGACCGCCACGAGCGGTTGGAGGAGGTAGCGCGCCTGCCACGCGATCAGTTGCCCGATGTCATCCGGCCCGGCGAACGTGGAAGTGAAAAGGATCTGGAACGAGGCGTAATAATAGGCCAGATCGTAGAGGGCGAACGCGCGCCAGAGCGGCACGGCTGAGCTCAGGAGCGCGAGCGCGAAGTAGACCCACAGGCTATATTGTGGCGAGTAGATCTTATTGGTGAAGAGCCACCAGAGGAGCAACACCCCGCCGAGCGGCAACGTCACCGGCACGGGCGACCGCAGGGCCAGCACCGCGCAGACGAGGCCGCCAGCGAGCAACAGCGCCAGACTCGCGACGCCCACCTGAATGGTCGGGAGGGACGGCAGTAGCGTCCACAGGCTCGGTTCGGGCCGCCGCGAGGCGTTGAGGACGAAGAACTCGGACCAGTTATCGAAGTGCCGCACGGCAAGCGGCAGATTGATCGCCGCGCTGCCAGCGATGAAGAGCCCGCCGATCGTGGCCGCCGACCGGTGTTGCCGCGTCCGCAGCCGCTCGATCACGATCGCCGCCAGGAAGACGACCGGGAAGAATTTGAGCCAGACCGCCAGCACGAGCGCGAGGGTACCCCACACGTCGCGGCGGCCCTGATAGGCCAGCAGCGCCAGCGCCAACACGGCCAGCGCGGCGAAATCCCAGTTGAGGCCGGTATACAGGAGGAGGCCGGGCGCGGCGGCCAGATACCAGGGTCGCGCGCCGGTCAAGCGCCCGACGATCGCGATCGTCACCAGGGCGCAGCAGGCGAGGAGCGTGTAGCTCAGCGCGAAGTAGAGGCGCAGGTCGGGCGCGTAGCCGAGGAGATAGATCAGACCGCCGGTCAGCGCCGGATATTCCAGCTGGTAATCGAGGTAGGGGCGTGGGTGAGCGCTCAGGCCGTCCCGCAGGTAGAGCCAGATGATGTCGGAATAGTTCAGCGTCTTGTAGCTCTCGCGCTGGTAATCGGCGATCTGCGCGACGCCGGGAGCATGGAGCCAATAGCCGAGCGCCAGGAACGTCAGCGCCGCGAGGAAGGGCGCGGCGCGGCGCAACCCGACCAGTAGCGCCGCCCGACCGGGCCACGCTACACGCCCCCAAGTGCGCTGTTTCCAGCCATCCGCCGTGACCCACATCTGAATCGACTCCATCGGGCGGCAGGCCGTCCGCGTTTCCCCTATCAAGCCGCGCAACACCCGCGCGGCGGCCCCGCCCTCTAGTCCGCCGCCAACGCCAGCATGGCCGTCGCGGCGACCCGCTTCTCGCAGACGGCGTAGTGGTACTGCCGATCGTGCCAGTGATCGACCATTTGCCAGGGTTGCGACGCGACGAGCGCCGTGAATTCGTCGGTCGTCAGCACCGTCGCGCGCGCGGGCTCGCGATAGCTGAGCCGTTCGCCACGCAGCGCGCGCGCCACAACCGCCGCAGACCAGAGGGCGCGCAAGGGCAACGCGGTCCAGAAGCGCGAGCGCGGCTCGGCGATGAAGCAGCGTCCACCCGACCCCAGTACCCGATAGATCTCGGACAACGCGCGCTCGCGCTCGGGCAGGACGGTGAAGAGGCGCGAGACGACGATCGCATCGATCGAACCGCTCCGCTGCAGCAGCGCACGCGCATCCCCCTCCACGAAGCGGCAATTGGTGAGCCCCTGCTCCGTCGCGCGCCGCCGGGCGTGGTCGAGTTGCGCCGCCGAGCGATCGAGGCCGATCACCCGCAAGCCCACGAAGCGCCGCGCCAGCCGCCGCGCGTAGAAGCCCGGCCCGCACCCGAGTTCGAGGAAAGCTTCGTGCACGCGCGGCGCACCAGCGGGCCAGAGGGTCGCCACGATCTGGCGGGTATGGTCGCGGAAGAACCATTCCCGACAGCTGCTGTAAATCCAGGGAAAGCGCTCGAAGAGGCTCACCGGCTCCGCATCCTGCCGCCCAGCATCCGGCGCGGGATACGGACGCCGTTTCCGCACCAGCCCGACAATCGCCGCCAGCGCCAGCAGGAGCGGCCCGACCCCATAAGCGAGCGCACGGGACCAGTTTCCGGCATCGGGCAACCACCACTGGAGGTAGAGGAAGCCCGCTCCGCTGACGATAGCCGATGCCGGGACGAGCAGGCGCGGCCCGACGAGCGGGATGAACGGCAGGAGGAGCAGGGCATACCAGGGGTAGGTCGGCGTGGTGAGGGCGATGAAGACGCTGAAGAGGAGGAGCGCGCGCGCCGGGATACTGCGCGGGGACGGCAGCGGGCGCAGCCAGCACCAGAGCGCCAGCGCGCCCAGCACCAGCACCAGCAGGCCGCTATAGACCTGCGCCGCGTCGGGGAAGCCCGACCAGAGCGGGCGGTGCAGCGCGGCGGGCAATCGCGACCAGAGGCCAAGCGCGAGGCCGAGGAGATAGTAGCGGTCGCCGCTGGCGATCCCCTCCTCCTGCACGTAGCCGCCCAGATAGCCGAAGACCTTGCCGCCAACACTCAGGAACGGCAGATAGGCGAGGGCGATCGTGACGGCACAGGCGAGCGGCAGGCGCAGATCGCGTCGCCGCCGAGGGTCGAGCAGCGCCGGGAGGGCGATCAGCGCGTAGAACTTGGTCAGGGCCGCGCAGGCGAGCAGGAACCCGGCCTGCCAGGGGCGCGCGCCGATCCGCGCCCGCAACGCCAGCACCAGGAAACAGATCGCCACGACGTCCACATGGCCGCTGTGCCCCAATTCGAGGATCAGCAGCGGGTGCCAGGCGTAGAGGATCACCCGCTCCAGGCGCAGGCCGAGGCACAGCAACAGCCCACTCAGCGCCAGGATCGTCACCAGATCGAAGCCGATGAAGGCGATCCGCGTCCAGGAGACGCTATCGGGGTGCAGCGCGTAGACGAGCCGGAAGACGCCCTGCGCCACCGGCGGGTAGATCGTCGGCACCGCACGCCGGTTGATGTGCGGGAAGATCGCCCCATCGCGGTACGCCGCGAGCGCCGGGTCGTCCGGCACGTAGCGGTAGGGATTGATCCCTGCCGCCTGCACACGCCCGTCCCAGATATAGCGGTAGATGTCGTCGGAGATGGTCGGGGCCTGCATGGCGAAAGCGAGCCGCGCCGCCACCGCCACGAGCACGATGAGCGCCAGCGCGCCGCGCACCGGCACGCGCCGCCACCAGACCCACGCCGCCGCCAGCCCGTAGAGAATGAGTTGCGCCACCAGGGCGATCAAGAATTGCTGCGGGTGGCCGGGGATCGACGCGGGTCGCGCCAGCCACGCCGCGAGCGCGACGATGCCCAGGCCCAGTAAGGCCAGGACGCCCAACTCGACCAATCCCGAGCGACGGCTGCGCGCGGGGCGATCGAGCGCCGCCAGTTGTTCCCAGCCCGAGCCGGTGGCACAGCGGGCGCGCCTCGCCAGCGCGCCGGGGGTGTAATTTGCGAGCGTGTGCCGAATCGCCGCGAATGCCATCGGTCAGTCCGCCGACGGCGTGCGCGCCGCGCCGTCGCTTGCGGTGGCGCGACGCTGCACGATCCGCTTCGCCCGCAAGCCCTCCTCAGCCGCCGCGAAGTAATCCTCGATCGGCCCCTGCTCGCGGATCCAGTCGATATAGCGCCCGATCCCGGTCGCCAGATCGACCGTCGGCGCGTAGCCGATCGCGGCGGCGCGCGCGATGTCCGAGGTCAGATAGCGAATCTCGCCCGGACGGAACTCGCCGCGCGCCAGCGGGGCGATCGCCACGCCGAGCGCTTCGGCGATCGTCTCCGCGACGACCCGGATCGGCGTCGCGCGCCCGCTGCCGATATTGACCGGCAAGCCATCGAGCGCGTCGCTCTCCGCCGCCAGCAGATTCGCCCGCGCGATGTCGCCCACGTAGCAGAAGTCGCGGGTCTGCGCGCCATCCTCGTAGAGGATCGGCGGTTGCCCACTCAGCAACCGCACGGTGAAGATCGCGATCGCGCCCGTATACGGGTTGAAGATCGACTGGCGCGGCCCGTAGGTGCAGGAGTAGCGGAGCGCCACCGTGGGGATGCCGGTCTGCCGCCCCCAGGTGAGGGTCAGGCGCTCCTGATCGCCCTTCGTGATCGCGTAAACCGTCTCGCCGCCGATCGGCGCGTCCTCCGTCGTGGATACCGGGGTCGCCACCGCCCCGCAACGCGGACAATGGATGGCGTAATCGCCCGCCTGGAGCTGGGCCAGCGGGCGGGTGGCGGGGAAGAAGTGCCCGTGCTGCGGGCATGCGGCCGCCCCCTCGCTGTAGACCGCCTGGGACGAGGCGACGATCACCTTGCGGATCGGCAGCCGCTCGTCGCGGATGAGCTCCAGCAGTTGCGCCGTCCCGAAGCTATTGACCGCGACGTACTTCCCCATCTCCGGCATGTAGCCGCCGTACGCGGCCTGATGGAAGACGACGTCGATGTCGTGCAGCGCCGCCACGACCGCATCGCGATCACGGACATCGGCCTGGATGAACTCCGCCGCCGCCGGGAGCCAGGCCGGGCGACCATTGCGGTGCGTCTGCGGCTCCAGATTATCGAGGATCCGCACCGACCAGCCCTCGCGCAGCAGCAGATCGCTCAGATGCGACCCGATCAACCCCGCGCCGCCAGTTACCAACGCCCGGCGTCGCCCGACGCCATTGCTCAGCCCGACCATTCCACTACCCTTACTTCACACTCACGATTTACGGTGAGGAGCGGGCAGCGTGCCCGCTCCTCACCCGGTTCTAACTGTTGACCTGCACCGTGATCCGGTGATACCCGGTCGCGCCATCGGGGGCGATGCCGCGCGAGTCGGAGGTCTGATAGACGCCGTTGCCATCGACCGCGCGCACCGCCAGCCGATATTCGCCCGCGCTCGTCGGTTGCCAGTCGAGGCTCCAGAGGGTCCAGACGACGGTGCTCTTCTGGTAATCGAGCCGGGCGTCCTTCCAGGTGCGTCCGTCGTCGGTGCTGATCTCGACCCGGCTGATCCCCCGATCGCCACCGAAGGCGACGCCATGCAACCTCGTGGCGGCCCCTGCGGCCAGGGTCTGCCGGTCGCTCGGGGCGTCGAAGCGGGAGAAGGGCTCGGGGGTGAAAGTCGGTCCCCACCCCTGGCGCTCGTAGAAGCCCTTCGCGTCCTCAGCCACGACCTCGATCCGCGTCAGCCACTTCACGCTCTTCTCGCCGAAGCGCCCCGGCACCACCAGCCGCACCGGGTAGCCGTGACGCGGCGACAGGGGCGCGCCGTTCATCTCCCAGGCGACGAATGTGGTCGCTTCGAGCGCTTTGTCGGGCAGGATCGTGTCGATGTAGTTGTCGGAGCCGTGCAGCACCACTTTCGTGAATGTCCCGGCGACGCCGACTGTTTCGAGCAGGGCGCGCAGGGAGATACCGCGCCAGACGGCATTACTCGCAAGACCATCGCCAACATCTTTGCTGATACAGGAGACGGTCGTCTCCTGGGTCGTCACCGCCGGGAGCGCGGACAATTCAGCGAAGGTGAAGGTGCGGGCGTTGGCGACCAACCCGTCGACTTGCAGACGCCAGAACGGGCGGGCGACATCGGGGTCGAGGATATTCTTCGTCACGGTGTAGAAGCGGTCATTCGGCGTGACCGCCTGGACATCGGCTCCCTGATAGCGCGTGCCGTCGTAGCCAAGGGTCGAGATACCGTGGAAGGCACGAATCATACCGCCAGTTGCCGCCGCCGCGACGATCGTCGCCCCACCGCCGATCAGGGCGCGGCGTCCGAGCCCGGCGGGCGCGGGGGCGGTGTCCGGCAGCGTGGTCGCGGCGCGCGCGGTCAGCAGCCGATAGGTGGAAGTGAGGACGAGGGCGAAGAAGGTGTAGGTGAGGAGGAGTCCGACGATCGTCAGCACGGTCGCGGGGCCGGGGGGGAGACCGCGATAGTTCGTATTGAGGACCATGTAGAGCGGGATCGTCGTCGCCAGCCAGGCGACGATCCCGGCCCCGATGATGAACCACTGTGCGCGACGACCTTGCCCGCCATCGCGCGCGGCCAGCACCCCGTAGATCGCCCCGACGACGGTTCCGGCGACGATCTGGCCGAGCAGCACCGAGCCGATGCCGACCTGCTTGATCCCGCTGCCACCGCCGAAGCGTCCGATCAAGGTGAAGAACTGGTCGAGGTTCAGGGTCGGGATGAAGACGTCGCCGAGCATCTCCGCCGGGGTGGGGATGCCGAGGAAGAAGCGCGTCGCGCCCATCAGGAGGGTCATCGCCAGCGCCGCGAAGAGGCCGGCCAGCGCGCCGAGCGCGAGCGCCTGCACGGTCGTCGGCCCGGAGGAGCGGCGGTTCGTGGACTTGAGGACGGGGGGGGCCTGCTCAACGATCATCGGAGCCTCCATCACCAGGTGACATGAACGGGGTCAGTGTCGGCGCGGGCGGCGCGCCGTGCCGCTCGAGCAGGCCGCACGCGGCCAACGCCGCGCGGGTCGCGGGGAGATCGGCGCGCGCTTGCGCCACGCGGCAGAGTTGCGGGAGGTCGGCGGCTTCATCGATATCGAAGATCGGGGGGCACCAGCCGACCGCCAGGCCCTGCTCCGCCG
>JAABUK010009412.1_pt1 | contig 13354 bp, 13 predicted proteins | sample 5559141 | NCBI WGS metagenome assembly JAABUK01 (sample SAMN10711869, study PRJNA513367) | rock metagenome | isolation source: Antarctica rocks | place: Antarctica: Victoria Land, Pudding Butte nord | collected 2016-01-03
CAGAAAGCGTTCGCGAATCGCGGTGGCATTGGTCATCGCTGCGGTGTAGCGATACCAATCGCGCCGAGGGAAACGGCAACCCGCACCAACAAGAGCTACCCGATTCAGTTATCTTTGGATGGGCCCTAAGGTGCGCAGCGGCTCGGCGGTCGAGGTAGGGCAAGGTACGCGCGTTGTCTACGCGACGCGTGCCGAGATTATACCGGCGGAACCGTGCGTCCGCAGGGTCCCAAGTAACCATCCGTGGCACCGTCGGCTTACGTCCAGTAGAGAGGAGCCATCCATGAACGTCGTGTCTCCCGTCCAAGCGCCCGAGGCGGTTGCGGAATCGATCCCGGCGTCCAAGCTCCGTAAGTTCGGCTCGTTCAAGTGGGACGATCCGCTCCTGCTGGACGGGCAGTTGACGGAGGACGAGCGCGCCATCCGCGATGCCGCCCACGACTACTGCCAGGACAAGTTGTTCACCCGCGTCCTGGAAGCGAACCGGCACGAGCATTTCCACCGCGAGATCATGAACGAGATGGGCGATATGGGCTTCCTGGGCGCGCCCCTGGAAGGCTACGGCTGCGCCGGCGTGGGATATGTCGCCTATGGTCTGATCGCGCGCGAGGTGGAGCGGGTCGATAGCGGCTACCGCTCCGCCTTCTCCGTGCAGTCCTCCCTCGTGATGTATCCCATTTGGGCCTATGGCACGGAGGAGGTGAAGGACCGCGTGCTTCCCAAGCTGCGCTCCGGTGAGCTCGTGGGCTGCTTCGGGCTGACCGAGCCCGACGCCGGGTCCGACCCAGCATCCATGCGGACCCGCGCTAAGTCTGCCGATGGCGGCTACGTGCTCAACGGGTCCAAGACCTGGATCACCAACTCACCGCTCGCTGACGTCTTCGTGGTGTGGGCCAAGGACGACGAGGGGCAGATCCGCAGCTTCGTGCTCGAAAAGGGCATGAAGGGGCTCACCGCGCCAAAGATCGAGGGCAAGTTCGCCCTGCGTGCCTCCACCACCGGCATGATCATGATGCAGGACGTGTTCGTGCCCGCCGCTAACCGGCTGGACGTGCGCGGGCTGCGCGGGCCGTTCTCCTGCCTCAACAACGCCCGTTACGGCATTTCCTGGGGTGCGCTCGGCGCCGCCGAGTTCTGCTGGCACGCGGCGCGCGACTACACGATGGGCCGCATCATGTTCGGCAAGCCGCTGGCCGCCACCCAGCTCGTCCAGAAGAAGCTGGCCGACATGCAGACCGAGCTCACCTTGGACCTGCAAGGCGCGCTCCGCCTGGGCCGGCTGATGGAAGAAGGGCAGGCCGCGCCCGAGATGATCTCCCTCATGAAGCGCAACAACTGCGGCAAGGCACTCGACATCGCCCGCGTGTCGCGCGACATGCACGGCGGCAACGGCATCGCGGACGAGTACCACGTCATCCGCCACGTCATGAACCTGGAAGCCGTGAACACCTACGAAGGCACGCACGACGTCCATGCGCTCATCCTTGGCCGCGCGCAGACCGGCCTTAACGCCTTCGGGGGCTGACCCTTCCATCGCCACCGGCGCCCGTCTCGGCAGCGACGGTGACGACGCGGCGGCCGCACCCGACGGCCGCCCGCTTTACCTCCCCGTCACCCTGCCCGGCGAGCGCGCGCAGCCCGGCCCCTCATCGCTCGACATTCACAAACTCGGAGGCGCTTCAGTGAGCATCCAACCTCGTGTCGTCGTGGTGACCGGCGCTGCCCGCGGCATGGGTCAGGCCCAATGCGTCGAGTTGGCAAGCCGCGGTTATCACGTCTGTGCAGCCGATTGCCTGCCGGTGGAAGATACGGTCCAGAGCGTCAGGAACGCTGGAGGATCAGCTTCGGGGCATGACCTGGACGTAGGATTAGAGGCCTCTTGGCAGGCGTTAATCGAGTGCGGCCTGCACCAGTTCGGCAGGCCATACGGACTGGTGAACAATGCTGGAATCAATGACCGGGCGAGCATCGCCGCCGAGACCATGGAAGGCTGGTCGAGGGTGCTGGCGGTGAACCTGACGGGACCGTTCCTCGGCATACGCGTACTCGCTCCGGTGTTGCGGAGCGTGGGCGGCGGCGCGATCGTGAATATCGCGTCCTCCTCTGCTTTGACCGGATACCGGGGCGCGGCGTACACGGCGTCGAAATGGGGATTGCGGGGTCTCGGGAAGACCGCGGCTGCAGAGTTCGCCCCATGGGGCATCCGAGTGAACACGATCAATCCCGGTCTGATCGACACGCCAATGGGACAGGGGGACCCGGCCTTCATCGCCTCGCACCTTCGAAGAGTTCCGATGGCCCGCGCCGGCAATGCCCGTGAAGTCTCGGCCGTGGTGGCATTCCTGTTGTCGGACGAGGCGTCTTACGTCACGGGCGCAGACCTGTCGGTCGATGGTGGGTTTATTTCTTCGGGCAATTTTTGGCGCATCGTCGCCGACAGCGATGCGTTCGCATGATGGTGGACCGATCGGTCCTGCCCTTTGCCCGAAGTGTTCACTTCATGAACACGCCTTCGGATGCGTTTGGACGAACTGTTATCCTGCGTGACTAATGCGATGCACGGCGTGCAAGACGAATGCGCGGCTGGTCCGGAGCTTCCGCCATGAACCTTGACAATGCGCCACTTCGGCCGGTTCGCCCGATGACCACACCCAAGCCGGTCGAGCACGTGTTCTGGCACGGCAGCATCGGCGGGGGCAGGTGGGCGGATCACGTCGCCGCGGCCGAGGCCGGCGGCTTCACGGGCCTGTCGACAAACCCCTCAACGATCCTGAACGAACTGGAGGCCGGACGTTCGGCGGACGGCATCGTCCGCCTTGCGCGCGACGCCGGGCTGTCCGTCCACCACTTCGACATCGTGACGAACTGGGCTGTGCCATCGTCGCCGGATGACCGCCCCACGTCGTTGGCGCGCTTCGACATCCCGCTTGACCGCTGCTTCGAGATCATCGACGCCCTGGGCCTCAGGACCATGAATGCCATTCCGGCCTTCCACCTCTCGACGATGACGACCCCGCAGTTGGTCGACTGCTTCGGCGCGCTTTGCGTCCGGGCGGCCAGTCACGGGGTGTGGGTCGACCTGGAGTTCATGCCGTTCTGGGGCATTCCCGATCTCCGGACGGCCTGGGGGATTGTGGAGGGGGCGAACCAAGCCAATAGCGGCATACTGGTCGATACCTGGCACTTCTGCCGCGGCGATCCAGATTGGGGTCTCCTGGCCGCCATTCCCGACGAGAAAATCGTCAGCGTCCAACTCGCAGACGGGTCGGCATCGCAGGTCGGCCCCGACCTATATGCCGACAACAAGGCCAACCGTTGCTTCGTGGGCGAGGGCGAGTTGCCCGTTGGGCGCGTCCTCGCGATCCTGGCCGCGAAGGGTTGCTTGCAGCGTGTCGGGCCGGAAATCTTCAGCGATCAAATAGCAACGATGGACGTAGCTCAAGCGGGGCAACACGCCGCGTGTGGTTCGATGCTTGCCATTACTGAGGCAGGCCTGGCCGTTCAGGCCCGTCAATGAGATGACGGTGTTTGATCGGTCAACGTCGGGTGAAGCTGCATCCCCCGTCCGCCATGGGCCGGAACGCCTGGTCCCCCGGTATCGACGCAACCAAGGTTAAGACGTCCTCGGCCGATCGGCTTTCGGCCTCCGGCTTGACCCGGAACAGGTAAAACGGATGCAGCTTACGTCCGTCGGCGCGGATCGTCCCGGGGCCGAAGGCGTCATCATCCGTGGGCGTCGCCTTCATCGCGCGCACCACCTCGTCCCCATGGGTCGTACCTGCGCCGGCAACTGCCTTGAGGTAGTGCAACGTCACCCCGTAGGCGCCGGCCTGCGCCAGGACCGGCATGCGACCGTTCGCACGGCTTGCGAAGCGGGCGGAGAACGCGCGGGTACGGTCGTTCAGGTTCCAGTAGAATGGCGCAACCAAGAACAGGCCAGCAGTGATGCCCTGACCTGTGGCCTTGACGTCCAGCGGGTTCATGGCCATCGAGATGAATCGCGGTCCTCCGGCCCGCATGAGGCCGAACTCGGCCGCTTGCTTCAGGATGTTGCCGGAGTCGGTTGGACCGCTGGCGAGCGCGATCACGTCCGGGTTTGCTGATTGAGCGGTCAACAGCTGGGAGGAGAATTCGGAGTTGTTGATGGGGTGCAACGCTGCCCCCACCACTTTGCCTCCCATGTGGCCGATTAGTTGGGTGCTCGTCGCTTGCAGGTCTTGCCCGAACACGTAATCGGCGGTGATGAAGAACCACGTCTTGGCACCCGTCGATGCCATCGCTCGTGTCGCCGTACTGGAAAAGGCGTAGGTGTCGAACGTCCAATGAACCGTGTTGGGACTGCAGCTCTCGCCGGTCAACCGTGCCGTACCGGGTCCACTGGCGAGGAATACCGCGTTCCGCTCGCGGATGAAATCGTTGATTGCCAAGGCCGCGGCCGAGCTTGGGACGTCCACGACGGCGTCGACCTGCTCCGTATCGATCCAGCGCCGGGCGATCGTTACCGCCTGGTCCACGCTGGTGCCCATGTCGGCCGAGATCACCTCGACGGAGCGTGCAGGCAGCTTGCCGCCCCACTCGTCCGCGGCCATTTGCGCGCCGATGACCGAGCCACGCCCGTTCGAGTCGGAGAACGGGCCACTCATGTCAGTTAAGACCCCGATCCGGACCCGGTCGCTCGTGGCCCGGACGGAAGCAGGGATCGCTGTCAGCGTCAGGGCGGCGAGTGCGCTGCGCCGTGAGATGCTCATGGGTTGTTCTCTCCGTTCAGCGGTCCTGGACCGCCTTAGGTGAAGCGGCAGCTGATTGAACCCAGGCTGTTGTATTCAGCGTGGATCACATCGCCGCAGGAGATGTCGATTGGGCGGATGAACGATCCGCTGAGGACGATGTGCCCGGCCTCCAGCGCACCGCCGTGCAGGGCAAGCCTGTTCGCGAGCCACGCTACGCCCATGGCGGGGTTGCCGAGCACTGCCGCTGCAACACCCGTCTCCTCGATCCGCCCGTTGCGGTAGCAGATCGCGGACTCCCATCGGAGGTCCATGTCCGCCGGCCGGACCGGCCGGCCGCCGATCACCAGCGCCGCATTGGCGGCATTGTCGGAGATGGTGTCCAGCACCGTCCGGGTCTTCTTCGTTTCCGGATCGACCCGGTGCATGCGCGCATCCAGGATCTCGAGCGCAGGGATGACGAAATCGGTCGCGTTCAGCACGTCGAAAACAGTGCAGGACGGGCCGGCCAGCGACGTCCTCAGGACGAAGGCAATCTCGGCCTCCAAGCGCGGTGCGATGAACCGGGACGTGGGAATGGCGTCGCCGTCATTGTAGAACATGTCGTCCAGCAACACGCCGGAGTCCGGCTCACGGACGTTCACGGCGGTTTGCATGACGTGCGAGGTAAGACCGATCTTGTAACCCTTGATGCTGTGCCCGCCCGCAATCTTCAGGTCGATCCAGGCGCGCTGGACCGCGTAGGCATCGCTGATCGTCATGCCAGGGTTCTGCAGCGAGATCTGGCGCACCGGCGTCCTGCTCCGCTCCGCCGCTTCCAGGCTCGCCGCCGCCTGCTCGACGGCGGCGCCATTCATCGTCGAAGGCACCACGTCTCCCGGCGCGCTAAAGGCCATAGCCTGCCGTTTCCTTCCGGTGGCCGAAGATGTCGTTGACATAATACTCGTGGTGCTTCGGGGCAGGTTCCCCTCGGGCGCCGATCTCCCACAGCCATCCTGATGGGTTGGCCGCGTAGTAGGTCAGTGCCTTGTCATTGGAGTGGACGCCGAGCCCGATCGCTATGGGGGTTTGACGGTCGCGCATAAGGTCGTAGGCCACACCCATGTCGTCGAGGTGCGTATACTCGATCATCAGATGGTTGATGCGCTTTTCCGACAGCGGCACGCCGAAGGCGACGGAGTGCTGTCGGTCGTTGCAGTGCATGAACGTGAGCCGGGAAACCGACCCGTCCGGCTTGCGGCGCTTGTATTCGACCCCGCCGGTCATCCCCAGGATACGGTAGAACTGGTAGGCCGCCTCGGTGTCAGGCTCCCGCAGGATGCAATGGCCCAGGCCCTGGTCGCCGGTCACGAAACGGCCGTGCATCGGGCGCCCCGGATGGAACGGGCGCTTGTAGTCGATCTCCGGGCCATAGAACACTTCGGTGGCGATGCCGCCGGGATCGGTCATTTTCAACAAGCCGAGGACGTGCCGCTCGAATTCCTCCTCCTCGGTGCCAATCCGGAACTCTATGCCCGCTCCCTCAAGCTGCTGGGCCATGGCCTCGAACTCGGACCGGCCGGAAACCCGCCATCCGGCGTAGAGCAGGTCGTCGCCTGCGTTGCGATGAACGGCGATCCTGTGGTGCCAGGTGTCCAGCCGGAGGTAGAACCTGTCCGCCTCGCCTTCGTCCCGCAGCTCCATCCCAACGACCTTGGTCGCATACTCGACCCAAGCAAGCTCGTCCTCAATGCCGATGCCGATGTAGCCAAGCTCGGTGACCGCAACCATCGTCGCCTCTCCTTCCATTACTCGTTGAAGAATCGTGTCGCCATCGCGTTGAAGTCGGCCGCGCGGTCGATCTGGCTCCAATGACCGCACTCGGCAAAGACGTGCAGGTCGGACCGCTTGACCAGCGCGTGCAGAGTTTCGCTGGTCTGGACCGGGACGATGGCGTCGTTGCGGCCATGGACGATCAGGAAGCGCTTATCGATCGCCGCGATCGCGTCGGTTGGCGTGGTCATGGCCGTCACCCGCTCCTCCCGTGGCCCGGTGAACAGCCGCGACTGCCGCGCCTTATTCAACGGGCGCAGCGCCGTCTGCAGCCGTAGGGAGACCATGTCGTCGGTGATGCGCGCCGGGTCGAAGGTGAAATTCTGCATCTGGCTGCGCATCACATCGTGTGTCAGTTCCACGGAGTAGCCAGCCCCGAAAATCGGCTTGACGCTGAACTCCACGCCCGCTGACCCCATCAGCATCACCCGGCCGACGCGCTCCGGGTGGCGGACGGTCAGCCTAATCGCGAGCGCCCCTCCAAACGAGTTCCCGATGACGTGGACCTGCGGGAGTGCGAGCGCGTCCAGGAACGCGACCAGGTGTTCCACCCAGTAGTCGAGGCCATAGCGAACGTCATCCGGCGGATCGGAGTACCCGAAGCCGGCGGCATCTGGAGCAATGGCGCGGAAGGTTTTGGCGATCTCCGGAAGCGTGCGGTTCCAGTTTGCGTAGGCGGATACGCCGATACCGGAGCCGTGCAGCAGGAGGACAGGGTGGCCATCGCCAGCGTCGAGGTAATTGGTGCTGACGCCGCCAGCCATGATGGTCTTGCCTATTGCCGGACTTTCCTGATTAACAGGACTTTGCTGGTCCATCGCCGTTTCCCTCCCTCGGCGCCCGGTTCTGGCCGGGGGCGCGCGCAGCCCTGGGGTAGGCACAAGACCTAGGTGCCGCAACGACGCCCTTCGCGTTGTTCACGGTGCGGACGCCACGGTGTTCGTGTCGTGGACACCGTCGCCCACGTGCTTGCGGCGCGGGTCCGCCCATGGCACGCCCGGTTCATGCACGACCTACCGACACCTCCTGCCGATGTAGCGGTCATTGGCTACGGCCCGGTCGGCGAGATGCTCGCCAACCTTCTCGGCAAGGCCGGCCTGTCCGTCCTGGTGCTGGAACGCGACGCGGCGCCTTATCCGTTGCCCCGCGCCACCCATTTCGACGGCGAGATCATGCGTCTTTTCCAATCCGTCGGCCTTGCCGGGGAGATCGCATCGCTGACGCGGCAAACCCCTGGCATGCGGTTCATCGATCCAAAGGGCGAGGTGCTCCTGGACTGGCCTCGGCCGCAGGAGGTCGGTCCGCACGGCTGGCATGCGAGCTACCGCTTCCATCAACCCGACCTGGACCAGGTGCTGCGCCGAGGTGCGGGGCGATGGCCGAACGTGGTCGTACGGACGCGATGCGAGGTCTATGCTGTAGACGAGCAGGTTGACAGGGTCCTGATCCGCTTCGAGGACCTGTCCTCGGGCAAGCTCTGCCGGAACGCTGCGCGGTACGTGGTCGGCTGCGACGGCGCCCGCTCCCTGGTCCGGCGTCTCTTGGGCTCCGAGCTTCGCGATCTCGGCTTCCACGAACGCTGGCTCGTCGTGGACTGCGTGCTGAAGTACGACCGGCCGGACCTGGGCGATCACAGCCTCCAGTTCTGCGATCCTGTGCGACCGGCCACGTATGTCCGTGGCACCGGCAATCGGCGCCGGTGGGAGATCGCCGCGTTGCCGCATGAGGACTCCTCGACGCTCAGTCGGCCGGAAACGGTCTGGAGTCTTCTCTCTCGCTGGATCACGCCGTACGATGCCGAGCTTGAACGGGCGACGGTTTATACCTTCCATTCTCTCCTTGCTGCGAGCTGGCGGGCGGGACGCCTGCTGATCGCTGGCGACGCCGCCCACCAATCGCCTCCGTTCTTGGGCCAAGGCCTTGGTGCGGGCTTGCGCGATGCGGCGAACCTGGCCTGGAAGCTCACGTCGGTCATCCGCGACGGCGCGCCTGACTCCCTGCTCGACACCTACGAAAGCGAAAGGTTCCCGCACGTGCGCGAGTATATCGACCTTGCGGTGCGGCTTGGCGGCCTGGTCAACATGACCGGGCACGATGCGACCTTGGTGGGAGCTGGCCCAACCGCGGCGGCCCCGGGCCAGATGTCGTCTATCAAGCCACGGCTCGGGCCAGGGCTCCTGCACGGGTCCGGTGGCCTCGTCGGCTTGCAGGCGCCCCAGCCCGTGCTTTCGGATGGAACCAAGTTCGACGAGATCGCTGGCCCTGGATTCGTATTGGTCGTGCATGCGGATTCGGCGCTGGTGGACTCCGACCAGGAGCACCGCCTTTGCCGCGCGGGGGTCCTCCTTGTGCGAGATGGATTCGAGGCGTTCGACTCCTGGCTGGACCAGGCGGACGTGCAGGCGGCTCTAATCCGTCCGGACCGATACGTCATGGCAGTCGCGAGGACTTACGCCGACGTTGAAGCCATGCTGTCCTTGCTTTCCTCCATGTCGCGCGCCGACAGGCTCGTGGCTTGATTACGATGGAAGCTATTGGATCAGCCGGCCGCCATCGACGACCAGGTCAGCCCCGGTAATCATGCCCGCGTCGTCCGAAGCCAGAAACGCGACCGCGGCCGCGACATCGACAGGCTCCACCATTCGATTAGACGGGTTCATCGAACGGAACGCCTCCAGCGCCGCTTCCCGGGTGCCGAACCGGCGCACAGCCTTTTCCTCGACCAGCTTGGTCCAGACGAAGCCCGGATGTACCGCGTTGACCCGGACGCGGTAGCCGGACTGGGCGGCGCTCAACGCGGCTTGCTTCGTCAGGCTGCGCACCGCCCCCTTGCTCGCGCCATAGGCTCCGTTGTCCCTGGACCCGACATAGCCGGCTATGGAAGCGACGTTGACGATGGCCCCACCGCCACGCCGCTTCATCTCCCGCATGGCCGCCTGCGTCCCGAGCAAGACGCCTTCGACGTTCACGGCGAAGACGCGCCGCCATTCCGAAAGCGTGATCTCGTCGAATGCCTGAGCCTCCGGACTGAGGACGCCCGCATTGTTGACGAGCACGTCCAGCCGACCGAACCGGCCCACGACGGTCTGGACAGCCACGGCCCAGCTTGCCTCGTCGGTCACGTCAAGCCGTAGGTGCACGTGCGGGACGCCCATCGGAACACAAGGTGTCCCTTCTCCGTCCGCCAAGTCGCCTAGGATTACCTGGGCGCCTTCCCGGGCCAGCCTCGCCCCGATTGCGAGGCCAATGGAGCCGAGCCCCCCCGACACCAGGGCTACCTTCTGGCCGAATCGTTCCATATGGACCACCATACCTGTTAAACGCAGGATCGGTGAGGTCGCGGACCACGGTGTCCGCGGTGCGGACAGCTTCTAGCGCTGCCGCCGCGATCCGGTTGGCGACCCGGTAGCTCGGGCGGGGTGGGCGAGAGTTTCGTCCCATGGATGAAAGCACGTCAGGCGGTATCGCTGATCTACTACGCGCTTTCAGCGTGCTGAAAGCACTGGGTCGAGCCTGTGGGTCCGAGCGGGACGTCGACGGACCAGCTCGCCCGATAACTCGCGGAATGAGTCGGGGCCACGGGACCGGTCCGAGTGTCTAAACGGTATTATAACATCTCGTCTGGCAGCTCGACCTGACGTATCCTGGAAGGCAAGCGCCGGCAAAAGGGGCCTTTTTGAACGAGCTGCGGTTGCCGGGGGGAACAGTTGCCAAGCTTCAACACGGTTCGCGCACTGCAACGGGGTCTGGAGGTTCTCCAGGTGGTGAACCGACACCATGGTTTACGGGCCCAGGAAGTTGCCAAGCTGGCTCAGGTGCCGCGGCCCACAGCTTACAGGTTGTTGGAGACGCTGGAGACCCTGGGATTTCTCGCGCTCGGTCCGTCAGATGACAAGTGGCGTCCTACGCTGAAGGCGAAGTCCCTGAGTTCGGGCTTTCGGGACGAGGCGTGGGTGGCGCAGTCAGCGATGCCTTGGATGATGGCGTTGGCCCGCGGCATTCTTTGGCCGGTGGACTTGGTCACTTTCCACAGCTACGCGATGGTCGTTCGGGAGTCGACCCACTCGCACAGCCCGTTCTCGGTGGATGTCGGGATGGTGGGACGGGCAGTGCCGCTGCTGCTTACCGCCGGCGGCCGCGCCTACCTAGCATTCACCCCGGAAACCGAGCGGGTCGCGATCCTGGACGTGCTCAGGGAGTCGCCACGTCCGGAGCATGTACTCGCGAGGAAGCCGGCGAAGCTTTCCGAAATGCTCGACCGCGTGAGGGCGTTGGGCGTCGGTTTCCGAACGGAGGGCTACAGAACCAACACATCGAGCATCTCCGCCCCGATCGTGGTCAACGGCCGGGTCATCGCCTGCCTGACGATCATCTGGATCAAGTCGGCGATGCAGTTCGAGGACGCCTTGGAGCGCTACTCGGCGCCTCTGCACGACGCCTGCGGCAAGATCGCGGACAGCTTGCGGGATTGCGGGGCAGCCAGCGACGAAGCAGCGGCGCAGTTCGGAGTGATGGGCGCCGCGCCGGCTATGACAGTCCGAGCAGACGAGCCGCCAGTTGCCAATTAGGCGGGCGCCTTGCCCCCGAGATAGATCTCGCGGAGCACCTCGCTCTCAGCAAGACCCGCGGCCGGTGCCTGGTAGACGATGCGTCCCGTCTCGAGCACGAGGGCATGGTGCGAATGGCGCAATGCCTTCTCGACGAGCTGCTCGACGAGAATGATCGCCGCACCCTCGCGGCACAAGGAAGCGGCGACATCGAGGATGCGATCGACGACTAGTGGTGCGAGGCCACCCGACGGCTCGTCCAGGACGAGCAGGCGGGGTGCCGCGATCATGCCTTGCCCGACCGCGAGGATCTGCTGCAGGCCGCCGCTCAGGCGCGAGGCGGCCAGCCGCCGCCGTTCCGCAAGTTCGGGAAACAGCGCGTAGATGCGGTCGAACGCGGCAACCCGCGCCGCGCCGCGCCAACGGCGGGCGGCGAGCAGGAGGTTGTCCGCCACGGTCAGGGAGGGGAAGATGCGGTGGCCTTCCAGGACATGGACCAGCCCTGACCTGACAATGCGCTCGGGCGTCTCGTGCGAGATGTCCGCTCCGGCAAAGCGGACGCGCCCGCTCCCCTTGGGGATCAGGCCCGATATGGCTCGGAGCATCGTGGTTTTGCCCGCGCCGTTGCGGCCGAGCACGCTGATGAACTCGCCTGCATGGACCCGGAAGGACGCGCCGTGCACCACGGGCACCTTGCCGTAAGCGACATCGAGGTTCTCGACCTCCAGGAGCGGTGCACGTTCGGGAGGCGCTTCGTCGGCCCGCATGTCAACTTCCCAGGTAAACGCGCACGACGTCGGCGTGCGACCGGATCTCGCCCGGCAACCCGTGGGCGATCGTTTTGCCGAGGTCGAGGACCGTGACCCGGTCGCAAACCTGGAACACGAAATCCGTGTGGTGCTCCACGAGAAGCACGCCGATGCCTGTCCGGGCGATCGCGCCGATTGCCACTTGCAGGCTCTCGATCTCGGCCTGGGTCAGGCCGCCGGCTGGCTCGTCCAGAAGGAGGAACCGCGGACGAGTCATGAGGGCGCGCGCAATCTCCAGGAAGCGCTGCTCGGCGTGTTCCAGCAGCCGTGCAGGGCGGCCGACGGCGTACCCGAGACCAAGCGCCTCCAGCAGCGCACGCGCGTGCGACTGGATGAACCGCTCTTCCCGCAATGGACGGGGCAGCGACAGCGCGGTCTCGACGAAGCCGGACCGTGCCGAACGCCAGCCGCCAAGCATGGCGTTGTCCAGCACGGTGAGCGACCCGAGCAGCCGCGGTTTCTGGAAGGTCCGCGCGACACCCTTCAGGACGCGCAACCGGACGTCGCTGCGGGAGACGTCCTCCAAGCCGATGCGGATGTAACCAGTATCAATCGCATAGTAGCCGCTCAATAGGTTTAGCAGCGTCGTCTTGCCACTGCCGTTCGGCCCGATTAGCCCGTGTACCTCTCCGGGACGCAGTTCTAGAGACACGTCCGACACCGCGGCAACGCCGCCGAAGCGTCGCGAGACATGCCCAGCGCACAGCGAGGTATCCGTGGCGATGTCTCGTTGAGTCGATGGGGCCAGTTCGGACAGGGTCATGGTCTTCATCGCGGCATGGCCTTGATAGCCGCCTCGAGGGCTTCCGGATTGGGACGGATCGGACCGCCGCCGCGCGTTCCGTGGTCGAACCGGCCGAGTAGCCGCTCGAACAGGACGCCGAAGCCTTCGGGTTGCAGGAGGACGACCGCCAGGAGCACGGCACCGTAAAAGAAGGCCGTGTAGCGCTGCAACGAACCGAAGAGGTCCGGCAGCAAGGCGAGGAGCACCGCGCCGACGAACGGCCCAATGATGCTGCCACGTCCACCGATGATGATGGCGATAAAGAAATAAAGTAACTGCCCAGGTTCCCCTGCGTAGACTGTTTGTTCAGATCGCGCGCAAGGGTTGCGTCGGGCCGTGCATCAGGGTGGTCAGGATGTCCCAGCCCCGTTTTTGCGCCGTCGAGATGACCGAGCGTAGGTCGGCGAATTCGGCGGCGCCGTCGCTGGAGCGGAAGCCGCCGGAGATCTTCTGGCGAAGCTTCATCATGCGTACGTCGCGCTCGGCCTGGTTGTTGGTGAACGGCACCCGCGGATCATGGAGGAAGCGCAGCACATCATCTTTGCGCCGGTCGAGGCGCAGCAGGAGGTTGTGGCCGGTGCGGCGCGCCTTGCGGCCGCGGCGCCGGGCTCTGTCTTTGCCGGGTGCGGGCTGCGCCTCGTGGAAGGCCAGCCCCTCGGCGAGGATCGCCTCGAA
>JAABUK010009416.1_pt1 | contig 13350 bp, 13 predicted proteins | sample 5559141 | NCBI WGS metagenome assembly JAABUK01 (sample SAMN10711869, study PRJNA513367) | rock metagenome | isolation source: Antarctica rocks | place: Antarctica: Victoria Land, Pudding Butte nord | collected 2016-01-03
GTAGAGTATAGTATAGTCGAGTCGAGTCGAGTCGAGTCTAATCTAGTAAATGAAAGATCGCGGCCGGGGGGGGATGCAGTTCCGCTGCTTCGGTCTGGATTCGTCTCGTCACTCGATTGACTTAACTACTGTGCGAGGATAGCTTGATCGGTGCATGGTTCCGGTGCGTCGGGATGGAGGTGGTGGGACTACTAAAAGGTGGGAAGCTTGGTGCTCGTACAGGTTGGGGGGTGTCTCGATCGCGTCTGAACACTTAGCCTGGTTGTGCTTGGCGGCTGCTGCTGCCTCTACGTTCCAAGTCAGGTAGGATGAAGACTTAGCCTTTCCAGGCGGGAATGATAGCAGGACTGGTGAAGTCGAAGGGGTTGGGTGGGAGGAGGGGTGTGGGATAAATGAGCAAGGGAGGTGGATGACTGGCAGAGAGGGAGGTTGGGGTGGGATATGACAGTCAGATCATGGAAAGGGGATGGGATGCGACCAGACAGAAGAGACAAGGAGGAACGAGGCGAGAAGCCGCTGTGTGAATGCCGTACCATAAGATGTAGTCAATGTGGAAGGACAGGCAAGGCAAGATGCCGGCAGCGGTGTTGGTGATCATGAATGCCATGCAGTCAATGTGGAGGGGGCCAGGCGAGATGCTGATCGTCATCGTCACGAATACGATGCAGCGGTGTTCTTCAAGCCAAGGAAAAGTGCTGGTACCGGTTTATGAATGCCATGTCGACGATCAGCGTGAGACCTGAATCGCGAATCCCAGCCGACCACTCGACAGGAGAGGAGAACTGCCATTCGTTATCTTTGCAAATCCAGTACCCATGTAAGTCGTGGTCCTGAAGCAAACGTCGACGTGGACTTGGGGCTAGAATCCCATCGGTCCTTTGCCAAGGACCTGGGACCGTGGTGATCGAAAAGATTTGCATGCCTGGCCCATGCCGTTGTAGGAATTCGAGGACGCAATTTCCATTCAAATAAGGTAGCATCGTCAGATAGGCCATCCAAAGCAGCATGAGATGCTTGGTGAATAGCATCACTTATGCAGTGATGAGATATGAGAGAGCGAACAGTGACGGCTGACACAGCCCCATCATCAGCGGAAAGATGAGCAGGCCCAGTGGTTCGTGTAAAAGATCACGTCGTTGATGTGGACCCACGTGGTTGTGACAAGGAGAAAGACTAATGGCCTCGGTTGAAGCGTATGCCAAAATAGCAAGAGCTTCGAGCACCGGTATTGCGGAAGAGCATAAATGTCCACATGAGTAGTTCTATATTTCGATCTCCGATATACACATATCTCCGACTGCTTCCGCCACCATCTCATCACATCACATCATTGAAACTGCATGCATGAGGACAAGCATAAAAGGATCCATGCGTGTCTGACAGATAAATTCCAAGGTGTGACGGGTCAACATACAAAAAAGAGCAGACTCAATGTCCACTCTTTTCTTCGCTCGTCACGTCACCACCTAGCCAAGAATAGGCACTCAAAACGCGAAGGGGGGAATCAAGTAGAAGAAAAAGGTGTACGCGTAAAGGAAACTGCAGAAAGATTTCGCTTAACAATCTTGCAGATAAAGGATATGCTTTGCTCAGACTACCTGTAATACTGCTGCCCATCGAAGCCATTGTGTGATCGTCCACCTGTTGACCGATAGTAATCTTCGTCGCTGCTGTAGTGAGTTCTGTTGGATTCACCGTATCCAGCATTGGATTGATATTTTGGTCTTGGTTCTCTATCACGTGCTGCCAACTCGTACATGCTTGTCCTTATCGGGTCATGTCTGTCGGGAGGATAATGTCTCTCGAATTCGCGATGTCTTCTTGCATCGTCGATCACATCTCCCGAAGGTGAGGAACTGTAGGGCGCATATGAATTCGGGTGTGAGGCTTCCGTCTCTCGACTACGATATTCCCCACCTTTGGTGTTGGCTGAGGGTGAGCGATGGCGCATTGCTCTTCCAGATGTGTGATGGTGATTGAGAACAGAATTGGCTCGGTGACGAGGATTTGGAGCGGAGTCTGGCATCGAAAAACCTTCCATACCAGGTTGATTTGGCGGTCTCGAATATTGACCAGAGTTGACAGGAATCGGCTGAGTCCTTTGGGAATCTGTGGGCCTGCCCGACCCGCTTGCTACAGAGGCCGACCGGCCAAGCTTAGCTGCGGAGGCTGAACCCGCAAGCGGAGGAGGAGCAGCATTGCGAGATTCAGGTGGGGTTGATGGTCGGTGAATATCATCGTAATTTCGACCACCTCCTGGTTGAGCTGCATAGGGTTTCCTTTCGCGTTCGATTGGCTGTGGAGTTGGCACATCATCCTCCTCCTCAATTGCACCCTCGGATGGTGTTGTTGAATAAGGCTGACGTTCGCGTTCCGCGTTCGATCCTTGAGCAGCCACTGGAGGTGCGTTTTCTGGCCTCGGCTGAAGTGACACCACATGCCGTGAGGATGTAGTCGATGCCATGGAGTCAGCCCTGCGAGCCGGAGTAATCGGTTGCGGCTGTTGGGAAGCCTGTTCTGAACCACTTGTCCATCGGTTGAGGAGGCTGATATTGCAATGCGTCACCATGGCCTTCTCAAGCTTTTCACGAATGTTCTGCCCGGGCATCTTGGGGAAGAGGCGCCTTGAGATTTCTTTCGGAAAGCGCTCTTTCCGATCGTCGAAATTGCAAATCGGCATATCCAATACTGCTCTTTGCAGTCTTTCAAATTCTTGGTCTGGATATGCCAAAAGCATTAACGTGCTCCATCTTTCAAAACCAAGCGGGGTCAGACCCGGGATGTCAGGTCGATCATCCAACCTCTCTTGTACTAGATGATGTTGAGCTTCCACCTCACGGTATAAACGAGATATTGAAGACGTTCGGTCGTCAAAGACCACCTGCCAAGGATATATGTCGTGGATGAGCTTAGTATCCTCGTAGTATTTCTGCATTTTGGATGGTGTGATAATCAAACTATACTTTGGCTCGTAATCTTCGATCAAGTGGAGTGCCAAACCTCGGAGGAATTGGCCGAGTCTTACCGTCGGGCGGCTACCTTCAAACAAGGGCCCCCATATTTTCTCCAGCGTTGTGATTTCTGTCGACTTTCTTGTAGGAGCCTTCGGTCTCTCTGCTTTCTCACTCCGTACTTCATTTGGTGGGGTGGCTGCACTGGCAGGAGAGATTGGTCTCCTGTCATCGTCGGGAGAATGCCGGCCTTGGCCGGAGTAAGAAGACTTTGTGGGCGAAGTGGGCGAGGCAAGGACAGCTTCGTCAACCGGTCGATGTGGGGAAGGAGGAGTGTAGACATTGCGATGAAGCAGAGGAGGAGAGTTGTCCGATTGTACGGATGAAGAGCTTGCTACTCCGTTCGTGGGGCCGGGTGGAGGAGCAGGAGAACTCGCCCTCGGGACGATTGCTGGACTATCCAGGTTCGTCGCTTTGAGTTGCTGTAGCACATTTGCAGTGATCTGTGATGTGATTTGACTCAAAACTTCGGGAGGTAATGCATTGGAAGCTTCAGCCTTGTCAACGGCCGAGTTGACCGCATCATTGACAGGTTGACGACTTTTCTGGTACTGCGCAGTTTCCATTATGGATCTCTGGCCAGGCGACGAGTCCCGATAGAGTTGTCTTTCGCTCTGTGAATACTGTAGAGAAGAAAAAGCGGACCCAGGGCGAAGGCTCGATTGTAAAAGCCTTGGTTCAGGGTAGGAGTTGACGGGTTGCTGTTGATATTCTTGGGTGTTGCGAAGGCCGTCTTGAGCCATGGCCACAGGAAGAGGTGTCACCGGCTGGAGCGTGGTTTTCTTTACAGCAAGAAAGTTAAAAAGGGAAACCAGAGGATTGTTGATACTGGTTCGATCGCTGTCTCGAGCTGGGACTGCGGATGGTTGCGTCAGCGGAAAGGTGCTGCTGCCCTTCCAAGGTTCGGGTGGCTTTCCCAGCCTTGCGGAGCTGACTGGGGGCTGTCGCAGGCGACGATTTGCGGGATGCCGCTGTCAAGTAGTGGTGCGAATGGACGACAAGAGGGTGACAGGATAATTGTATCAATGGTAGAGACGGCTACAGCCTTAGCATATCCATATGCAAAAGACTGCACCTGAACCATGGATGATGGACGAGAACTATTTCGAGGGCGGCGTGAGGGTTGGCGGAGTCGATGCAGTCAGTGGGGGTGGGGCATGTCCCTGCGGTGCGGTCGAAGCCCGCTCGGTTTGGCACTGCTTTAACCCTACCCTAGAACCTGAAACGTTTCTTGCACAGCACAAACACCAATGAAATCTTGCGAGTCAGAACGGAGACCCGGCCGAGGAACGAGAGGGATCACGAAATGAGTGGAGGAAGAAAGATCGCGAGAGGGACCGAGCCAGTAAATGCCAGAGGCAACACAAACAGGGCGCAATGGGTGTAATGTGTCACCCTATCGGCGACGTCTGCCAAGGGGGTTCGATTTAGTACCAGTACAGCTGGCCCTGGAGTATCGAGAAATGTCCTTTTTCTCTTGTCCAAGGCTGGACATAGGACAGGGAACAGGGACTGGGAGGGAAGAGTGATGCGACGGGATGGGATGCGATGTCAACCCTGAAGCAGCTTTCCGTCAAGCCGTGTGTCGCCAGGAATCAGCATCGTTGTTGTTGAACTATCCGATCGACACTTCTCGTGCTTCTCACGAGGCACGGCTACTCGACCTTCGATCTGTACGAGTACTTGTACTCGCAGGTTTCACCGTCGCACAGCCAGACAGCGTGGCTGACTACCGCGATGTAGCCACGACTTCACTCAGCCACGACTCCACGCGATCCAGGAATGGCCAGTGGTCACGCCTTTCGGAACCGGTTTCGCGGCAGTTACAGAGGTAGGACGCTGATAACGCAGCGTACGCCTCAACACCGTCGCAGAAATGTATGACAGATCAGATGGCAATCCTTTCCCTTTATCGACGATCACTGATGCAGTACTGGCAGGAGTATCACCGGTGCACCAGTAACACAAATTGTGTCTGCGTTGGCCAGTAAAGAATCCTCGCACTGTAAACGGGGCGATGTATGATTCGCTTTGCTTCAATTGCCTGGCTCCAGCCAACCTGGCTCGTCTATCTATGCTCTCTCGGCGTCTATTCGCAGATGTCCAGTGACTAGAGCCAGAGGGGTATCACGCATCATCTTCACAAGCTCAGAGTCGCACAGCACACTTTAAGCTCCTCTACTGCAGCTCTATTCTTATGCTGCCCGACCAACTCCCATGATCCATATTCAGCTCTGCATTGCGCAAGGGTCGCCAGCAAGAATTGTAAGACCACGGGTACGCTCCTAGAGTTCCCATTCACTGTCACTGGATTCTTCCTCCTCAAACCGAGCACGCTCTTGCTCCTGGACTTTTCTTTGTGCCTCGCGCTGCTTTTCCGCTTCACGCAGAGCGCCTCGATCAGGCTTGGCAGCACCCTGTCTCGCCCAATTCCCAGATTGCTTGGCTGTATTTGCTGTGGCACTGGTTTGGCTGGACCCAATTCGAGAGCGGTAGCTTTGTTCTGGTTGACCAGCGCTGATAATATTATCCCAAGCGGTTCCAGTTGTTCCTGAGGAGACGGCCGAAGATGAGATAGAGGGTGCTCGTCTGCGAAGCGGTCCACTTCCATCTGATGCCCCACCTTTTCGGCCCGTCGAAATTTGTCCTGTCCAGACACCATCCTCGCTGTCGCCGGCAATGCTTGACTTGGTACTGAAACGCAACAGGTCGCTGTTTGGAGGCCCTGTTGGCATGGCGACAGATCTGATGTCCGTCCCTCCGTTGCGTGAATTGAATCCTGGCAAAGAACCCCGCACCGAATCGAAATTGTAGAGGCTCTATCAAGTAGTTGGTCTAATGGCATATGGTTTTAGAAGTTCGGAAAACTTACGTGGGAACCAATGCTGGTCTGGGTTTCCAGGATTTCTTGCTCTTGTAATGCGTCTTCGATATCGGGCTCCACATCATCCACTTCTTGCTGACAATCTTTACACAGCTGGAATGGGCTGTCAGCAGGAGTCATCTTCGATTGCTGGGACAGCTTACGGCTGTATCGGGATTCCTTCTTTGCACCTTCGTGAAGGCATCGAGACCCTTGGTCAGTTCGCAGCGATGACAAGTGAGCTCATCGGCAGGCCCACCCACACACTGTCGACATTTGGGCAGTTTGGCATTCTCCTGGTCGAACAACAGCCTTTGTCGGTATTCGATCAGTTGTTTTCGAGAAAACTTTGAATGCATGAAATGCCGGAGGCATTGTACACATTTGATCCTATAAGACGTTGGTCATGAGCCGAGATTATACCAAACAACGCCATACTTTTCTGGCAGTGGGACACGATTCAATCTAGAAGAGCTTTTATCAGCTATAAAAGTGAAGACAGAAGTGAAAGTCGAGCTACCTCTCCGCCGCCTGAGAACTGTAACCTCCGGAATGAAGTGAAGCTTTTGGTCCCATATTAATGATCAACTCATGCGATTGAGATGGAAAGACGAAGTTGTGTCGGAACGAAAGTGATCAAGCTGAAATACGGAGATAAACTGATGATATTGAGTTGGAATCAACGTCTTCGCACTACCGAAGTCAGGTTCAGATGTATACTGCTGAAAAGTGAATTTGAGGCGAATCTCAGGAACTGACTGGGTCCTTCGGTGTGAATATCAGTAGTCTTCAGAAATCTAACTTGTGGGGTGCGCAATATTGACAATGGTGATGCCTAGAGGCCACCCGATGTCCAAGGACCAAGTCGAAGCAGCTATGGGCGGTCAGAGATTGAAGGAATTAATGCTTCACCCTGAATACTCGTTTGGGAGAGCAGGTTAAATAGAGTCCGGACTGCTCGATGTGCCAAGCCTGCACTCCACACCCGTTGGACTGTTGACGTTAAACTCGAAATGGATTTCGTAGGAGCAATGCAGACAAAGGAAGTTGGTGTACGGAACATGTTATCTAGCATTGTAGAGATTCTGATTGATATACCCAATAGTAATTGCTGACCGTTTGCCATTTCTTTTTTCATACAGTCTAGCTGTAGCATGCCACGGGAGATGCTTGCCTATCCCAATGATCGGAGAATCAGATATCGCGGCACGGCAACCATGTAGTCGGACAACTGGGGGTCATTCGCCTCATAAGTTCGTCCGGTTGACGCATATCAATGGCGCTTTATGAAAAGACTCTGCACCGGCAAGCGTGTCGGACCTACGTGCTTGTAGTCGCCGTTGAGGCCGTGCTTCTTTGTGGCCTCTCTGTTTGACTACCAAATGCGGTGGCAGAGAATATCTCGGCTTCTCGACTTCAGAGCCATCCAAAAGTCGACATCCGACTGTCTGGTTCTGGAAAAGGAGGTGTGTCTCGATGAATTGTCCGGGATATGACACCGGTAGCCGCTAGTTCTCTGTTCGAATACGATGGTTCTGCTTGTACCGAATGCTGAGCGAGGCGAAGGTCGTTGAGATCATTGGTCTCCACTGGCCTTCTGGACTTCCGTCGCTTCAAGCCGCTCCTCCTAGAGAGACGCAGCATCGCTGTCACTATCACAATAGTTCGAGAAGTACCAAACAGAGAGACAGCGGAGCCCTACGTGTCTGGCCTTCATCGGTTCACGGGAGAGAGAGGAAGTCCCGGGTGACAAGGGGAGCGGGAAACGAGGAGCCTCTGTCACCAATCATGCTTCACCGGAGGATTGCTAGCCAGACCGCCACTGCCAATGACCGATCATCGTCAGGAACAGGCAAGACAAGCGTGAGGCGGTCTGCCCGATCCACTTTGCGGCTTTTGTGCTGGCAACCATCAGGTTACGTGACGGATCAGTCCAGAAAGAGAACGTTGCCCTGGATAGGGGCCAATTACTAACTAGTCCGCATCATCCAAACGTGGCTCAATAGAACAAGTGCCCATACCATGGCAATCTCAAAGTGCTCCTCCGGTACCCGGATTACGGGTACCCAGGCAACATCAGCATGACTGCAGGAACACTTCATTCAACAGGCGGACCATGATGTTGGCCCTATGTTCGGCCATTCTCCCTGATGCGCAGGCTATCACTCTCGGCACAACGCCGAAATTGCATGGCCTATTGGGGCGACTCCAGAACCAGACGTTGTCGTCGAACCACCTCCGGGTCGCGTCAAAGTGCTATCCAAACTCTGGAGGATGTCTCTAGCAGAGCACCTCACCCCTGAGAATCCAGACTGTTGAGAGGTTGAGGCAGGGCGAAGACCTGTTCAATGATCAGAAATTGGGATGTCGCCCTTGCAGCATCTGCTGAGTGATGGGCCAACTGTGTAGATACCGTTACGGTGCAGTACCATGCTGGTGTATTACCTGGTACGCGATCCTAGTCGCGGTAGACAGCCGCATCTCCCAACGTAAAGTTGGTCAGCGCGCGAAGCATCACCACGACACGGAGTACAGAAGCCGTTGATTTTGCTTGCTATTCCCCAATAGGGTGGCAGGCAGCTATTGCAAACGAAGGCACTCGCCTACCCCCGTATTGGTTACAATACCTCCAACGCTTATATCATTCTGGCCAGCGCCAAGGGCACCTTCCTCTAGCCTTCGGCCCCTGGCGTCTGTCCAGCCCCTGTTTCTGATCGCTCAGAGTTGGCATTCGTCCATTGTCAGCGTCCGGAAAGCCTCTGCCCCATTACGGTGCAAAGGATCGTGCCCAGGACCACATTACTCATGTCGTCCGAATTCCCTCGTTGATACAACCTCCGCTCCCTCCCGCTGGTTCTTCGGAGACACAAGCACTTCTTCAGTCATCTATGTTCTCCTTTCCCTCCCCAAAAGCCCAATCGAGGCCTTGACAGTTGAGACACGAGTCAAAGCGTTGTCCGCGTCGTCTGGAACTAACCAAGATTGATGTGGAAGGGATTGGCGCTGTAATGAAAAGCAAATCCTCGACGGGCTCGAAGCGGTTTCCAGGCACGTTCAGGCCTCATCACCGACCAACGCTAGCCTTCACGGCTCCTTCATCTCGACCATCCAAGCACCCACTTCATCACGCTCCACTTTCCGCACACCCTAGCCACGGGCTCGGTCTCTCATTAACCTCAACCTGACTTGCAGACCCTCTCCCGTCCACCCAGTCGTAGCTCTCGACCCTAGCTACCTTCCTTTTCCTGCTGACGATCAGAACCTCCCTATCGTTCTCCGAAAACCTCATCTACACAACCCTCTTTTACACGAGTCTTCTTCTACCCCGGATACCCGCAGCATCATTGTCTCCGTCCTCGATCAGTTCAAACCAATTGTCACGCATGAGGAAGGCTTCAGAAGAAGAATTGTCCAGAATATAGCTTGTTGGTACATGGAGCATCGTTTACGAGCATGAGTTTGCGTTGAGATCGTCTGAAACAATCTACTCAATTGGTTTGAGTCCTCCTGTCTCATCTGGACTCCCATCACCAACAGACGCGTATCCACAGCAACTTAACATCTGTCAAGGAGTCCATTCTGAAAAACGCAATGACCGTCGCCACAGACTGCATTCAAAGGTCCGCTTCCCAAGCTATGGTGCCATTGGAGGACAGATTTGAGGTGATCAAGGAGATCGGTGATGGTAGCTTTGGCAGTGTGGCTCTTGCCCGGGTGCGAGGTGCAGGTGCAAGTGTTGCGAGGAGAGGGACCATGGTCAGTCCGAACGTGTTGGTTCAGCCTCTGCCCTCTCACTAATCTGGACAGATTGCCATCAAGACGATGAAGAAGACTTTTGATTCTTTCGCGCCTTGTCTCGAACTCCGAGAAGTCATCTTCTTGAGAACCCTACCGGCACATCCTCATCTCGTTCCAGCTCTTGACATCTTCCTCGACCCCTTGAGCAAAAAGCTTCACATCTGCATGGAGTACATGGATGGGAACCTATATCAGTTGATGAAAGCACGGGACCATAAATGCATGGACAGCAAAAGTGTAAAGAGCATTCTCTTTCAGATACTCGGGGGTCTAAACCATATCCACGCCCACGAATTCTTCCATCGTGATATCAAGCCAGAAAACATACTGGTATCGACGTCAGCACCCCACGACTCATCATCTGCTTTTAGCAGATATTCCGCTCTTGTCACTCCTCCTTCCACTCCGCCCACCTACACCATCAAGATTGCAGACTTTGGTCTTGCTAGAGAAACACACTCTAGATTCCCGTACACCACCTACGTTTCCACCCGGTGGTATCGAGCTCCAGAAGTCCTGTTGCGGGCTGGCGAATACTCCGCTCCAGTTGATATCTGGGCGATTGGGGCCATGGCGGTTGAGATTGCTACGCTGAAACCTCTTTTCCCTGGTGGAAATGAAGTCGATCAGGTATGGCGCGTTTGTGAGATCATGGGTAGCCCCGGGAATTGGTACAACAAGTCTGGGGCTAGAGTTGGTGGAGGTGACTGGCGGGAAGGGACGAGACTGGCGCAGAAACTAGGCTTCTCGTTTCCCAAAGTAAGTACTGATGCACTTCGATTCTCAATGATAGCTAATAGGCTACAGATGGCACCGCATTCCATGGATACCATCCTACAACCACCGCAATGGCCAGCTTCATTTAGCAATTTCGTGACGTGGTGCTTGATGTGGGATCCGAAAAACAGACCAACCTCCAAACAGGCCTTGGAGCATGAATACTTTGCTGAAGCCATCGATCCTCTTCGACCGAAGTCTTCGACAGCTCGACTTCTTGGCCGTAAGCACTCCGACCTGGGCTTCATGTCGTCGTCGAGAGATGCAAGTGAATCGCCAGCCTTTTCGACAAAGCCATCGTGGTTCAGAAGATCACTAATAGCTCGAGACAGCGCACCTGCTGTGCCTCAGCACGATCCTAACGCAAAGCCAATTCAGATGACTTCCACCTATGAATCAGAAGCAGCAGCGCCAAGTAAGTTAAGACCTGCCGTTAATAAGCGATCAACTTGGGCGAATGGATCAGCACCAACCATCGGTGCCCCTATGCCCATACTTCCATCCATTCGCCCAATCTCACCATTATCAAACGCAGTGACAGCTCAAGCTGGCGGTCGCGTCCACCATGGAGGCAACGTGCGGCAAGCACCTTTAGCCCAGGCAGGCGAAGAAAAAGCAAAGAAGATCGGCCGTCAGCTATCCCTAAACTCCCGTGGAAATCATTACGCAGATGGCCATGTTGAGCAAGGATTGAACAGGACTCGTAGTCCGCTATCTCCAATGAGTGCGCACAAGGAAAGCTTCTTTTCACATCTCAGGAAGCGTGCTCGCCGGTTTTCTGGTCGACACGGCGTTACCTCACCCCATGCAGATGACCTTGAGGCGAACGCTGCCGGCGAACCAAGGTCCAATAGGTCCTCCATGGTGGGCGATGCCGCTGTTCCAGAGGTTGGGTCTGGCAACGATTTCACCGAGCTTGATAAAGCACTTCAGAGCGTCCGATACAGTCTAGAGAACCCAACCAACGAGCCCAGAGCACTGCCTGTCATACCTGCTCAACCACCGAGTCTCAAACGGCACCATTCGCTACGTCAAGCCAATGCTGAACGTGCCACTGAGACCAGCAATACTGTTACGCCCATCTCCAGTCGCACACGAAGGGCACTACAAATGACATCACACCCAGTCCACCGCTACGAGACTCCAGAAGAGGAAGACGAACTTCTTGACGAAGCTCTAAATTCGGCCAATGCTGCAGCCAGTCGACTGGCACAGCACTCGAAAGCAGAGGGAAAGAATCATCGATCAGCGTTGATGCAAAAGGACAACAATGATCAATCAATGCCAAAGATCCAGCTGCCTGGTGGCGGGTCTGTTCCTGTCGCATACCCTACTCCATCTCCTTCGGCGAAGCGAAATGGTGTTCTTTTCGGGCAAGATGCAATCACACCGTCGCAGCCAATGGCCATTGCCAAGACACGTCCGGAGTTTGAGCATGTCAACCCTCAGTGGCCTACTCCGCCTTACGAAGAGAATGGATGGGGAGCTGCTGCGGCAGCTAGCATTTTCGCTGCCGGCATGATTTACAGATGATCCACTCAACTCGACTTCCCTTTCTTATATCTTCGATCGTATATTAATTTTTATTCTAGCGAGGGAGCTAATACCATTCTTCGCGTTTGCCGTTAACTGTTATCTGTTTACTCATTGATTCGGGCTTCCAGGTCCTCAGGGAAAGAGCTGGAGCCACAGAGACAACTCTCCCGAGCATCCACGGAGCAAGGGGTGCTGTCTCACAAGGCTTGGGCCAGGATTTTTTACATCTTCATAGGCTGGGTGCCTGGGTTTATTCTGCTTCTATCGCTGCATTTTACTTCATACCCCGAAAGGCCGCTATTGTTTATAGACTTTATCTGGCCTCGCGTTGCTGGTTGAGCTTCCAAACTTGTTTCAGATGATGTGTTAGCGACTCTGAAGGATTATTAGGTCTTGCATTGAGCAGCCTTGTCAGCTTTATCAGCACATCTGGTTTCATTTGTCAGCGAGGCATCGTGGAAAGAGGGAAGAGAACAATTGTTGCAGAAGGCGGCTGATGAGGAGCACAGCTGCATTAGAGGCAGCTGTATGTAGAAAATTACATTAGAGGGAAACGATGAGACGTGTGTGACCAACAGATACCAGTAAGCAATGATTCAGCCGGAATTGTTTTTTCGTGATTTTGGATCGGTCTGAACGAGGTGACAAGAGTCCCTCTCGATCAACTGCTTTCAATTTTATATCCCCAGTGGCTCAAGAACTCTTGGCATCAAACTCCAACTCGAACCTGAGCTTCAGAAGTTCTGCAAATCCGGTTGTAGCTTTCGGACACGCTTCATCTCTACCTCCAGATACCATGTCTCGTCGCACGAATATCTCACTCTTCAAGCCTCGCTACCGGTCCATCCTATCCGGAGATACGCCACATGAACTCCCTCTCCAGCACCAACCATCATTCCGCAAGAGACTCCCACCTCCGCCAACTCGACATTTTTCCTCCTCCACCTCCACCGCATCCAAACCCATCGTCCTCGAAAAGCCGGACAAATTCCGCCCACCATCCCATGCTGCCCGCCTCAATGCCCGCCGCGTCCCACGCCAATACCCCGGTTCACCCATCCCAAAGGCCGAACAGGAAGCGCAAGCCACGAGGAAATATCCACATACCTTCCCCAACGAGGGGACGCGAATGCATTGGTTCCTGACGAATAAATATATACATCTGTGGATAAGTTTGGTACGTCTCCCAGCCGCCTTCCTCCATTTGCCACCAAAACCGCTGACCGATTCCCCCCCTCCCCCCCCCCAACAGGGAACCCTCTTCACCCTCTCCATCATAACCCTGACCCAATCCTTCCTGCACACCTCTCCGTTCGCACACCTCACCCCTTCAATCTCCACCCTCTACACCGCCCCCTTCGGCTT